>ERZ1026884.89-NODE-89-length-61887-cov-17.492027_pt1 | contig 61887 bp, 53 predicted proteins | sample MGYA00380172_ERZ1026884 | MGnify/ENA primary metagenome ERZ1026884 (study PRJEB33269, sample SAMEA4719808) | human gut metagenome | biome: human-associated habitat; feature: organic feature; material: feces | place: Cameroon | collected 2013-10 ... | reverse complement strand
GGAAAATGAACCATATTAGTACTGATATATATAAATAATTTAGATCACTTACTTAGATAAATATTCTGTCTATGGTTCCGGTGTTCTTATCTTGTCATCAGACAAGACAATTACAATGAAGATTGAAGATACAGATTTTATCTTTGATTTTAAAGACATAGAAGGTGGTTCTCCTTATTTGCAACTTGGTGAATCAAATGACCATAGTTGTCATTTAACATTTTGCAATTTTAGCAATCCTTTAGGTGTAAGCATCAAGGAACCTGTTCTAATAGCTTCATTGAATAATGAGGACAATCTTTATTTGCAATATGCTATCATAACCGTTAATAAAGTTGTAAAAGTTTTCCAATATACTCTTTATACAAAGAAAGGCGATGGCAAATAAAATTAGAACCGAAGGTCTCCTGCAAAGTCAAGTCTATGAGAATGGAAATCTCTATAGCATTTCTATAGATGATTTGAAAGGAAATGAAATAGCCATTACACAGTTGATAAACGACTATAATACGAAAGTTCAGACTATTGAAAAATTGCAGCAGTCAGAAAAACGTTTGTCTTCCGAACTACAATATCAAAATGCAAGTCCGTTCTTTGCAATAATTGCTGCATTGATAAATATTGTAGGGTCTGTAATCTCATGCTGTGGCATAAACTTCATTACGAGTAATGATAAAGTTGTGGTAGGTTATATATTGGTTGCTTCTGGTAGTCTTTTTTATTTATTGGCAGTGCTTTAACAATATGTTATAAGTATGTATATAGGTGGATGAATAAGCAAAAGAATAATAATGGTGGTTGTAGATAAGTATTTAAAACTAAGGTGATAGTTCTCTTTTCACGTATTAAAATATAAAGATATGGATATAAATAATAACTTGCAAGTACAAAGTCTCACAATAGAGACTATGTATAATTATTATAATTCAAACAAGTTGATAGTAAACAGACGCTATCAGCGTAAACTTGTTTGGACTGTTGAGGAAAAGGAGGCTTTTATTGATTCAATTTCTATAAATTATCCAGTTCCGATCTTCCTTGTAGCAGAGGTTGACTATAGGGGAAGTCAAGCTTATGAAATAATCGATGGGATGCAGCGTCTGAATGCCATCATGGATTTTTTAGAATGTGAATATCCTTTGCATGGCAAATACTTTGATATGGACTCTGTTTCATCAATAAAATTGTTAAAGGATAATGGTTCTTTGAAACAGCGTACACCAGTTTTGGATAGGGAAACCTCTGCAAAAATTGCAGGTTATTCCATTCCGTTATCTGTAGCAAACATAAAAGAATCAAATGTTATTGATGACATATTTAAGCGTATCAATTCTTGTGGAAAACATTTATCAGCGCATGAAATCAGACAGGCTGGGGCGACTAACAGATTTGGAAAAATAGTACGTCAACTATCAGAGAGTATAAGACGCGATGTTTCTCATTCCGATGTGTTGACCCTCAACAATATGAAGCAGATATCTATAAACAACCATAAGTTATCGTATGGAATAGATATGGGAGGTATTTTTTGGAGAATGCATAATATCATCACAGCAGAGAATATTCGCGATTCGAAGGATGAGGAGTTAGTGGCTCATTTATTGAGTAGTATTCTTGTTTCTCCTCGTCCTTCAGCAACTGCACATAATTTGGATAAGTTTTATTCTGATAATTCTGTATTGGAAACGAAAATATCACAGGAAGGCGAATCTATTATTATCGGTCGTTTTCAAGCGGTGCTAGAAGAATTTCGAAAAATATTTGAATCAATACCTCAATCTTCTTTTTATAAAGTGTTGTTTAAGCAGGATACTAAATATGTTCACAGAACATTTCAAGTTTTTTTTCTTGCATTATATGATATTCTTGTCAAAGAACAACTTAAAATATCAAATTATGAAGAATTATGTAAAAGCCTTGAGGGTATAGGTGATAAATATTTTACTGCCAATGCAGAAAAATATCGTTTTTCAATAGAACGTGAAAACGGAATCGATATAGCAAAGGGGTTGATTTGTAAATTTTCAGAGAAACGCAATGGGATAGACCCAGGTTTGAGTAATGGCATTACTTATGTGAAAAATATCTTAAGTCGTTCAAATACTGAAAATACAAACTATGATTTTAAAATAGGATTACATAGAATGTATAGTGGCGGACAATTTGATGAGGATTGTCTAAATAAGATACTTAGAACTCTTACAGCCATGGCAAATCAAGGAAAAGAAAGTGTAGGATACGTCATTATCGGTATTGCAGATGATAAGGATGATGCTAAAAAATTTGAATCATTTTACAAGAAAAAGACATTACCATATAAGGATTTTTTTATTGCAGGTGTTCAAGAAGAGGCTATGAGATATTATAAAACTCCAGAATTATATCGCAATAATTTGGAAAGTAAAATTCGGAATACAGTTTGCATTGAACAAAAATACAAGGAGCAAATACTTCGTAATATCGATTTTGTGAAGTATAATGATAGAACTATAGTTATACTTAAAATTGAGAATGAAGGAGAAGCTGTAAAGTTTGGTGGTAAATACTTTGAGCGACAAGGAACCCGAACTGTTGAAGTCGAAAGTGAAGCTCAAATGTGGAAGCGCTTCTTTTAGTTTTTGTATGGCACGTTTTCTTTAGAGGTGCACAAATGTCTAATGTGACAGTAGTGTATCTAAATAGTATCTTTAATGCTTTTTGCCAGGAACTTAGTCTGCCATTTCTCTCCATACCGACACACCCGAAGCGGTAGAGTGTATTTATGGTTCTGCCATTGAGCGTTTCTATGAAGAACAAGGCAATGAAACAGAAATGGTAGTAATGAAAGCAGGAAGTGAAACACCTGGTGTGTGGATAGAGCAAGAACGTTATCATTCATTGGAGGCAACGTAAGCCCTCAAATTAGAGTTTAAATTATAAAGGAAGAATCTTCGCTGCTGAACTTTAATCATTGAATTATGTACAGCAGTGAAGATTTGGAACTTTTTCGATAAATCATGAGCAAAGCAAACTTGTTTGAGCTATGCCGAGTGCAGCCGAAAATCACATGTGTGTAAAATGTATGAAATACTTAATAAACAAGTGAATTTTTAACAACTCAATATATCGGCACTTGCAAAAGTGCCGATACAAAGGGCTATGCCCTAAATTGAGTACTAACAAGATAAGAAAAGTAAAGTCTATTATTTTGAACTAAACACCAGTAGTAACAATTAATAATAACAGATAATTATGAAAACAATTATGTTAGTGTTTGGAACTCGTCCTGAGGCAATAAAGATGTGCCCATTGGTGAAGGAGTTCCAGAAACACACAGATGAGTTTAAAACCGTAGTGTGTGTAACTGGTCAGCATCGTGAAATGCTTGACCAAGTGTTAACTATCTTTGATGTGAAGCCGGACTTTGACTTGAACATCATGAAACAAGGTCAGGACTTGACAGATGTAACTGCACGTGTTCTTACAGGACTTCGTGATGTGTTTAAGGAATGTAAGCCTGATGTTGTGCTTGTACATGGAGATACAACTACATCTACAGCAGGAGCACTTGCTGCATTCTATGCACAGATTCCAGTAGGACATGTGGAAGCAGGTCTTCGTACACATAATATATATAGTCCATGGCCAGAGGAAATGAACCGTCAGATTACTGGTCGTATTGCAACATATAACTTCTCTCCAACTCCTCTATCAGAGAAAAATCTTATGGAAGAGAAGGCTCATGGTAATATCTATGTGACTGGTAATACTGTGATTGATGCACTTCACATGGTTGTAGATAAGCTTAAAAACGATACAGCCTTGGCTAAAGAGCAGGAAGAGATTCTTGCAAAAGCAGGTTATGATGTCAATAGATTGAATGATGGCAAAAAGCTTGTTCTTATCACTGGTCATCGTCGTGAGAACTTTGGTGATGGTTTCATTCGTATGGTTACAGCAATGAAGGACCTCTCAGAGAAATATCCAGATGTTGATTTTGTATATCCAATGCACCTTAATCCTAATGTTCGTAAGCCTATCCATGAGGTATTTGGTGAAGACTTGACTCGTCCTAACTTCTTCTTTATTGAACCATTGCAGTATCTCGAGTTTGTGTATTTAATGGAGAAATCAACAATTGTTCTCACTGATTCGGGTGGTATTCAGGAGGAGGCTCCCGGACTTGGTAAGCCTGTACTTGTAATGCGCGATACAACAGAACGTCCTGAAGCTTTGGCAAGTGGTACTGTACATCTTGTAGGCACCGACTACGATAAGATTATGAATGAGGTTAGTACCTTGCTTGATGATGCAACTGCTTATGAAAAAATGAGCAAGGCTGTTAATCCTTATGGAGATGGTCAGGCTTGCCGTCGTATAACTGACGTATTAGCAGGTAAGGAAACTGATCGTTATGATGTCAAATAAAAGGTTATAAAGGTAAAGTGCATGCACAGGTGGACGAAAGTCAGAGTTCGATACTCTCATGCACTACAAACAACTAAATTGTAATTTCATGAAAGGTATAGTATTAGCAGGTGGTAGCGGTACACGTTTGTACCCCATCACCAAAGGCATCAGCAAGCAATTGATGCCTATTTATGACAAACCAATGGTGTATTATCCTATCAGTGTACTGATGCTTGCAGGCATACGTGACATACTGATAATCTCAACTCCTTACGACCTACCAGGCTTTAAACGTCTGCTTGGTGATGGTTCTGATTATGGAGTACACTTTACTTATGCAGAGCAGCCTTCTCCTGATGGACTTGCACAGGCGTTTACTATTGGTAAAGATTTTATAGGCGACGATAGTGTATGTCTTGTTCTCGGAGATAATATATTCCATGGTTCAGGCTTTACTGCCAAGCTTAAAGAGGCTGTACGTGCAGCAGAGGAAGATAAGAAGGCTACTGTATTTGGCTATTGGGTGAACGATCCTGAGCGTTATGGTGTAGCTGAATTTGATAAGGATGGTAATTGCCTATCAATAGAAGAGAAACCAGAGCATCCTAAGAGCAATTATGCAGTTGTTGGTCTTTACTTCTATCCAAATAAGGTTGTGGATGTGGCAAGTAAGATTGAGCCATCAGCACGTGGAGAATATGAGATAACAACTGTAAACCAATGGTTCTTGAGAGATAATGAACTCAAGGTACAGACCCTTGGACGTGGTTTTGCTTGGCTTGATACAGGCACACATGATTCCCTTTCAGAAGCATCTACATATATAGAGGTGTTGGAAAAGCGTCAGGGATTGAAGGTCGCTTGTCTTGAAGGTATTGCTTATCGCCAGGGATGGATAGACGAGGAGCGTATGCGTGAATTGGCAAAGCCAATGTTGAAGAATCAATATGGTCAGTATCTGCTTAAGGTTATTGATGAGATTAAGCAGACCGGAAATCCAAATTTATAGTTAGAAAAATGAATATACTTGTAACAGGAGCTAACGGACAGCTTGGCAATGAGATGCGTATCATTGCCAAGCAAACCACAGATAATTATATCTTTACAGATGTCAACCAGATTGAAGGTGTTGAGACTACTTATCTTGACATTACTGATTTGGAGGCTATCAGAAAGATTGTTAGTGAGAACAATGTTGATGTTATTGTCAACTGTGCTGCATGGACTAATGTTGATGCTTGCGAGACAGACGAAAAGCTTGCAGCCCTTGCTGAAAAGCTGAATGCTGATGCACCAGAGAATCTTGCTAAGGCAATGAAAGAGGCAAATGGTTTGCTTGTGCAGATTTCAACAGATTATGTATTTGGCAAGGAACCATACAACACTCCATGTAAGGAAGATCAAAAAGGAACTCCAACAGGTGTGTATGGCACAACAAAGCTTCATGGTGAGCAGAAGATTATGGCAACAGATGTTAAGCACGTCATTATCCGTACCGCTTGGCTTTACTCTGAGTTTGGCAAGAATTTCTGCAAGACTATGCTTAACCTTACAGCAACCAAACCTGCATTAAAGGTTGTATTCGACCAGTGTGGCACTCCTACTTATGCCTACGACCTTGCCAAGGCTATTGAGGTGATAATAGAGGACTATAAAAAGGAAAACTCTTCGTCTGAATATTCAAAGACAGGCATTTACCATTTTTCAAATGAGGGTGTGTGCTCATGGTTCGACTTTACAAAGATGATAGCTGAGTATAGCGGTCATAAGGAATGTGAGATAAATCCATGTTATAGTGCAGAATATCCAAGTCCGGTTAAACGTCCTGCATATTCGGTATTGGACAAAAGCAAGATAAAGGAGACATTCGGAGTGAAAGTGCCGTATTGGACTGATTCATTAAAAATATGTATAAACAACTTACAGAACTAAAATAGAAGATGGAAGTAATAAAGACGGCAATAGATGGAGTGGTAATCATTGAGCCAAAAGTGTTCAAGGATGCTCGTGGATATTTCTTCGAGAGCTTTTCGCAGAGAGAATTTGAAGAGAAGGTCCGTAAAATAAACTTTGTACAGGACAATGAGAGTATGTCAAGCTATGGTGTTATGAGAGGCTTGCATTTCCAGCGTCCTCCATTTACACAGAGTAAGTTGGTTCGTTGCGTAAAAGGTAGAGTACTTGATGTGGCAGTAGACATTCGCAAGGGAAGTCCTACATACGGACAGCATGTGGCTGTAGAGCTTACAGAGGACAACCATCGCCAGTTCTTTGTGCCAAGAGGTTTTGCTCATGGTTTTGCAGTATTGTCGGAGACAGCTGTATTCCAATACAAGTGTGACAACTTCTATGCTCCACAGGCGGATGGTGGTATCAGCATCATTGATGACAGTCTTGGCATTGATTGGCAGATACCAACAGAGAACGCCATCCTTAGCGAGAAGGACACAAAGCACGAACTCTTGAAAGACTTCGACAGTCCTTTCTCTATTGACATGAATCTTTATCCAGAATTTTAATAATAAACAGACATGGCACAATATAAGCGTACAATCGTAATCACAGGTGGAGCTGGTTTTATCGGCTCACACGTAGTAAGACTTTTTGTAAACAAGTATCCTGAGTATAAAATCATCAACCTTGATAAGTTGACTTATGCTGGCAACCTTGCCAACCTTAAAGATGTTGAGGATAGGCCTAACTATAAGTTTGTCAAGATGGACATTTGCGACTTTGATGCTTTCTATCAGTTGATGCAGGATGAGCATGTAGATGGTATCATTCATCTTGCTGCCGAGAGTCATGTAGACCGCAGTATCAAGGATCCATTCACATTTGCTCGCACAAACGTTATGGGTACATTGACTCTGCTTCAAGCTGCCAAGCTCTATTGGGAGTCGTTGCCAGAGAAATATGAAGGCAAGCGTTTCTATCATATCTCTACAGATGAGGTATATGGAGCATTGCAGATGACTCATCCAGAAGGTGTCAAGCCTCCATTTACAACAAAGGCAAGTTCTGAGGAGCATCACCTTGCTTATGGTGAGGACTTCTTCTATGAGACAACCAAGTACAATCCTCACTCTCCTTATTCAGCATCAAAGGCAAGCTCAGACCATTTTGTACGTGCCTTCCATGATACTTACGGAATGCCTACAATCGTGACTAACTGTTCAAACAACTATGGTCCTTATCAGTTCCCTGAGAAGTTGATACCTCTTTTTATCAACAATATCCGCCATCGTAAGCCTCTTCCAGTTTATGGCAAGGGAGAGAATGTACGTGACTGGTTGTATGTAGTAGACCATGCACGTGCTATTGACCTTATCTTCCATGAAGGCAAGGTAGCTGAGACTTATAATATTGGTGGTTTCAACGAGTGGAAGAATATTGACATCATCAAGACTGTTATCAAGACAGTTGATCGCTTGCTTGGTCGTGCTGAAGGTGAAGACCTCAATCTTATCACATACGTAAAAGACCGTCTTGGCCATGATGCTCGTTATGCTATTGACTCCACAAAGCTTCAGAAGGAACTTGGATGGGAACCGTCTTTGCAGTTTGAGGAAGGTATTGAGAAAACTGTAAAATGGTATCTTGATAATGAGGAGTGGCTTGAGAATGTGACTTCGGGGGATTATCAGAAGTATTATGAGAAGATGTATTTGAGTAATTTTTAATTATATAACGCTATGACAAATTATATCGGAAAATTTTTTGGAAAAATTAGAAGAATCATAAAGAAAATAGAATTGGGGGGGGTAAAATTTGCTAACAATCCTAAGTGTTTAAATGTAGGAAAAGACGTTTTGTTCTTGCATCCACAGCACATTTCTTTTGGAGAAAAATGTTCAATAGGACAACGCGCCGCTTTATGTCCTTTGCACAAGCATATGGGTATGGATTATCCTTCAAATATAACAATCGGAAATAATGTTTCGATTGGTGCGTATGATAGAATTGCTTCGGCATATTCAGTTGTAATTGAAGATGATGTACTTATGGCGGCTTTTGTCCATATTACCGATCATTCTCATGGATATGAAGATGTGTCACTACCCATTTGTAAGCAACCAATAATACATAAAGGTCCAATTATTATAAAAAAAGGTTCATGGTTGGCTTTTGGTTGTCATATTTTGTCAGGTGTTACAATTGGCGAGCATTCTGTGGTGGCAGCTAATAGTGTTGTAACCAAAGATGTACCTCCTTATTCTGTTGTTGCTGGTAATCCTGCAAGAATTGTCAAGCAATATGATTTTGAAAAGAAGAAGTGGGTAAGAATGCTATAACTTATATATATAATGAAAGAGTTAATAGATTATCTTAAAAATAATGATATAAAATTTGGAGAAAATATTTCTTTAAGGAAAAAAACATGGATAAAAACAGGAGGAATTGTCGCAGTTTGGATTGAGCCAAATACTACAGATGAATTAACTCGTTTGTCAAGGTACTTTTTTGAAAAGAAATTAAATTATGAGGTTGTAGGACATACCTCCAATGTTTTTTATCTGGATACAACGAATCCTTCTATAATAGTTTCTACAAAAAGACTCACATCTTATCAATTATTAGATTCTTGTGTAAGTTGTGATTGTGGGGTGCATGTTTCCACATTATCACGTTCGCTTGTTAAAAAGGGATTTAAGGGCTTTTCTGGTTTGGTAAATCTTCCAGGAACTGTAGGAGCAGCAACGGTAAATAATTCAAGTTGTTTCAATTCCCAAATTTCTTCATTAATAAAGGACGTAACTTTATTTGATAAATCTACAGGGAAAATTAAAACGATAAATGTTGAAGAACTAAAATATTCCCATCGGTCATCGACTTTGAAGAGAAAAGAAATTGATGCAGTTGTTATAAGCGTCAGATTGAATGTAATTCAAGGAAATATAACGGAGGAAATACAAAAGGCTGAAAAAGCAACAGAGATTCGTAAATTAACACAAGAACCTCCTGCTTACACTTTAGGGAGTGTTTTCGCAAACCTAAAAGAACGGAATAATATGGGATTTCGGATATTTAGAAGGTTTTATAATATTCTTGCCGTAATGCATATCGTCGGCTCTATTTCAAGAACCCGTTTGTTGTTAAAATACTATGGATATGATAAACTTCATCCTTATGTGTCAGATAAAAATGTGAATACTTTTATTTGGAAGCCAGAAATTAAGGATAAAAGCTATATATTTTCTGAGTATTGTCGCTTTATGGAAAAAGCATTCATAAATCCACGTTTAGAGATAGAGGTTAGATGAAAAATCAAGAAGGAGCAAGTAAGCGGATAGCCAAAAATACACTATTACTTTATGTAAGGATGTTGATTCTGATGATTATAAGTTTATACACATCAAGAATCGTTCTGAAATCTTTAGGTGTAGAGGATTTTGGTATTTACAATGTTGTTGGTGGTGTTGTTGGTATGTTTGCCATTATAAGTGGCTCTTTGTCTGCCTCAATCACAAGATTCCTTAATTATGAGATGGGTAAAGGGCAGAAGACATCGTTAAACCGAATTTTTTGTTCATCTGTAACAATTCAAGTAGGATTGTCGTTAATTGTTTTTTTTGTTGCGGAAACAATAGGATTATGGTTTCTTAATAACAAAATGACAATCCCTATAAATAGAATTATTGCTGCCAATTGGGTTTATCAATTGTCGATATTAACATTTGTTATTAATTTGATAAGCGTTCCATACAATGCGGTAATTATTGCTCATGAAAAAATGTCGGTGTTTGCATATATTGGTATTTATGAAGGATTATCTAAGTTATTTATAGCCTTCGCCATATCAATTTCACCAATAGACAATTTGATAAGTTATTCTTTTTTGATGTGCTGCGTTGCAATCTCGGTACGGTTTATATACGGAAGATATTGTAGTTATCATTTTGAAGAATGTAAATATAAATTCATATTTGATGTAAAACAACTAAGAGAAATGTTCACATTTGCTGGCTGGAACTTTATAGGAGCAATAGCTGGTGTGTTAAGAGACCAAGGTGGTAACATCATTCTAAATTTGTTTTGTGGTCCAGTTGTAAATGCTGCGCGAGGAATATCATCTCAGGTAAACAATGCTGTTACAGGTTTTGTCACCAATTTTACTATGGCAATGAATCCTCAGATAACACAATCATATTCAAGTGGAAATAGGGGGTATATGCAACAATTAATGTATCAAGGCTCTAAGTTGTCGTATTATGTACTTCTACTAATTTCACTTCCAATAATTGTTAACACTCCATATTTATTGAGTTTATGGCTTGGTCATTATCCTGATTATTCTGTTTCTTTTGTTCGACTTACATTAGTTTTATCTATGTGGGAGTCAATAGCTGCACCAATGAGTACAGGGCTGTTAGCTACTGGTAATATTAAATGGTATCAGATATGTGTAGGAGGGTTGAATCTTCTAAACATTCCAGTATCTTATTTATTGTTATCGAATGGAGCTACTCCAGAAATAGTAATTATTGTAGCAATAATTATCAGCCAGATGGCCTTGTTTATGAGATTAATATTTATAAAGAAATTGCTTTCATTTGACATCGCAACATTTATTATTCAAATATATTTGAAACTGATAATTGTCACTTGTTTGTCTCTTTTCGCCACAATAGGAATATATCAAATATTGAATGTGAATCTTTTCTCATTTATAGTAGTTTCAAGTTTTTGTATCCTGTTTACTTCATTTGCTATATTATTCATTGGGTGTAACTCTGTTGAACGTACAATTGTTTATTCTGTTATTACAAAGACGATTAAAAAAATAAAGAAATCATGAAGATAGGAATCTTAACATATCACTATGCTCACAATTATGGAGCAGTACTTCAATGCTATGCATTACAGGAATATTTATCAGGTTTAGGACATACTGTTAAAATAATTGGATACGAGAATTCCAATATAATTAAAGATTATATAGTATTTGACATACGAAGATTTCTAATGAGAAATCCAATATCTTTATTAAAGAGGATTTTCCATGAAATAAAATATTACAACGTTAGACGGGAAAGACACAATGCTTTTGAAGGCTTTATAAAATCACGGTTGAATATATGTAAGCCACAAGAGGTTATGTCGGAACCTTTTGACTTAATAATAATAGGAAGTGATCAGGTTTGGAATTATAAACTCACAAATGGTTTCGATCTTTATTATTGGGGAGATTTTGTTCATCCTAAAACAACAGAATTAGCCTCATATGCTGTTAGTATGCAAGATAATTGGCCAGCAGATATTGATGATGAAATTAAAAAGAAAATTTCCAATTTTCAGTATCTCTCTGTGAGGGAAGAAAAATTAGCAAAGAAATTAAGTCAAATAGTTCCCAATAGAAATATTAATGTTGTTGTAGACCCAACTCTTTTATTTAAATCGTATGATTGGAATAAAGTAGCTGAAAAACCTCAGATAAACTTTCGGTATTTACTTCTTTATCAAGTCGATACCAATAGTCTTGCAGAGGCTGTTGCAGCCAAAGTTGCTGAGGAACTAAATGTAAAAATTGTACGACTATTTGCACAACCAGACAAACCTCATTCTTCAGAAGTTGCGAATTGTTCGCCATGTCAATTTGTTGGTTTGTTTAAATATGCAGATTTCGTTGTTTGTTCTTCTTTTCATGGAACAGTATTTAGTATTATGTATAAAAAACCATTTTATTCAATTAAAGTTTCAGGAAAAAGTAGTCGTGTAGAAACTCTTTTAGAAAAATATAATTTAAACGAATTTTTAATATCGAAGCTACCTTCTATGGTTTCTAAAGTTAATTATCAAAATATACCTTCTGATATATCTGAGAAATCAAAGGCCTATTTAAAAGAAATAACGAATAGTAATGAATAAAATATCTATAACTCGTTTTATCTACCAACTATTGTTGCTAGTTCTTATCTGTTGGGGTGCTCATGCTTGGTTTACCTGGGAATGGGACTTTATGGCACTTGGTAGATTTCGTATATTATTTGCCTTCTTGGCTATTACTATATTATACATAGCATCTAACAATATAAAGATGTCCTTTTCAGGGACAGAGATATGTATATTTATTTTATGGTGTTTAGCAAGTCTTCCCCCTGAATTTAAATTAGTATCTCCAATAATAGAGGCATTACGTTTTTTCCCTTTGCTTGTGCTTTTTAAAGATAAAAGAAATATAGACAGTCATTTGCGTTTTGTTTCAATTGGTCTTGCAATAATACTTATACCTGGGATGATACTGTGGTCATTAATCCAAACGGGTTATTACACATTGCCTAGAATACCAATCCAAATGGGAGAGTCAAGTAATGACAATTACTATTTCTACAACTATTTTTTCTTGATAGACCGAATATCTGTAACTAGTACACGATTTCAATCCATATTTCTTGAACCTGGTTATTTGGGGTCAATGTTAGCATTATTATTGTATGCAACAAAATTTAATTGGAAATGTTGGTACAATTGGGTTTTACTTGTAGGACTCATATTATCTCAATCTTTGGCAGGATATGCTACTTTTGTAATTGGCTATATTCTATATCTTTCTCAAAATGGGAAATCTGTAAGAAAATTGGTTATACCTGTTGCTGCAATTTCAATGTTTATATATGCTATGCAATATTATAATGATGGTGACAATTATATAAATAAAAATATTGCTCAACGTTTAACGGACAGTAATGATGATAAGTATGTGTTTTCTGGTACAATTCGAAGTGATAACTATACGGATAGAGTGTATAGTGAATCCATAAAATCAGGAGATTTTATATTAGGGGAATCCAGAGAACTTAACATCTCAGGAGCTGGTTACAAAATATTTCTCATTAAGAATGGTTTGTTTGCTGCAATACTATATTTTATAGTTTATAATCTTATATCAAAGTTTAGCAAAAATAGAAAATATGGTAGATATTTTGTCTTACTTGTGTTGTTAACTTTTTTGCAAGCGGCATACCCTTTCTCATATTCCTGGATGATACCATTCATATTGGGTATTTTTACAGAAAAATCAAATAAAACAAAACAAATATTTATAAGAAATGAGAATCTTGTACATTAACGGAAAAAATAATAATGGAGGTGCCAACATCGCCTTGCTAAATATAGTAAAGGGTATGATGGCTAAAGGACATGAGATACATGTTTTGACAGACAAAAGACAAGGTTTTTTCTTAGATGAAATTAATAAATTAGGATGTCATGTCTATACATGTAATTGTGCTTTAAATGTTAAAATTGCGTCATGGGTTAAAAATCCTATTACGTTTTTAAATTATTACATATATCATTTTTATACGTGGTATAACCAAAAACGTTTCATAAAAAAAATCATTAAGGAGATAAAACCTGATATTGTGCACACCAACATAGGGCCATTGACAACAGCAGCTGTTGTCTGTGAGAATCTTGGTGTGCCGCATGTTTGGCACATAAGAGAGTATGGAAAGGAGGTTGGATTCCGTATATTTCCTTCGCAAAAGTATTTTGATAATAAGATAAAACAAGATAATACATATTGTATTGCTATAACCAAGGGCCTGTTCAATTATAACAATATGAGGAAACATCATGATTGCTATATATATGACGGCGTTTTTCCTCATTCACAAATAGATTTAAGCATACAGGGTGATAAAAAGGATTACATATTGTTTGTTGGCAGAATTGAAAAGGCTAAGGGTGTAAAGGACTTACTTGAGGCTTATGCATTATTTCATCAAAAGAAGCCACAGTATAGATTACTTCTTGCAGGTGGATATAATGAAAATGATTTATACTATCAAGACTGTATTGAATTTATTAAAGACAACAAGTTGTCACAATGTGTGGATTTTTTGGGAATAAGACATGATGTATATGATTTAATGTCACATGCCAGATTTCAAGTCGTCGCAAGTCCAATGGAAGGATTTGGCTTTATAACTGCAGAAGCTATGTTAAACTATTGTTTAGTTATAGGAAAAGATTGTTATGGAACTAAAGAACAATTTGATAATGGTATACAGTGGACTGGTGGAGAAATAGCCTATAGATATAAAACCCAACAGGAATTAGTCGATAATATGGTAAAGGCTGTAAGTGATGATAATGGCGATATTATTCAAAGAGCCCATAGTGTTCTTTCAAATTATACGATAGAGAAAAATGTAATGCAAATAGAGCATTTCTACAAAAAAATACTGAATTTTTGATGTCTTGTAAATATATCATAACGTTTCTATTTTTTTTGACGAGTATCAATCTTTTTGCTTTTCCAAAGGTAAAAGAGTATGGCACTTTAGTTATTACGAAGAAGATAGAACTAAAAGGAAGAGAAGTAATACTGCCTAAAGGTATTACACTGGACTTTCAAGGTGGTAGCATATGTAATGGTACTTTAGTTGGAAATGAAACCAAGATTTCTGGTAAGACAATTCATATTTTTGATAAATTGGATATTAAAGGAGTATGGATTGTTCCTAAGATTTCAACTCGTATGTTCCGTGATTTGTCAAAAGATAATTCCCTTAGGAAAGTTATTGCACTTACAAATAAAAAAATAAGAAATGAGGTAACAATTGAGTCAGGATTATATAATTTTGAATTTAAGAAAAATGAAGAATCTGGTTTGCTTTTAGAAGATAATACAGTTTTAATTCTGAAAGGAACATTGACAATAACTCCAAATCATTTTGTAAATTACCAAATTATAAGAACATTCGGTAAGAACATTGTAATAAAGGGTGGAGGAAAAATAATTGGTGATAAATCTAAGCATATTGGCAATAAAGGACAATGGGGCATGGGTATAGATGTCTACAAATCAAATAATGTCGTTATTAAGGAGCTTAGTATTAGTAACTGTTGGGGTGATTGCATTTATGTAGGGTATAAATCAAAGAAAATTATAGTAAGCAATTGTTTGTTATTTGGAAGTCGAAGACAAGGAATTTCCGTAACTGATGCCATTGGCGTTACTATAAGGAATTGCAAAATCTATAATATATCAGGAACAAAACCTGGATTTGCAATAGATGTAGAACCTAATAAAAATTGTATTGTTACGGATGTCTTGATAGAAAACAACATTTTGTATAAATGTAATGGAGGAATCGAACTAAATGGACATGCAACCAATGCAATTGTGAAAGATGTCAAAGATCGTCATTGCATAATTCAAGATATGAAAGAAAAGTATACAGTCCAATGCTATAATTGCCAGAATATTTCTTTTGACAATTGCAAATTAGATGTTCTTCCGAAATATATATTGTTTAAAGATTGTAATAATGCACGTAAAAAGACAATAACTTATTAAAAAATAAATATGAAACCTCAAATTATTGCTTATTATTTACCACAATATCATCCAACAAAGAGAAATGATGAGTGGTGGGGGAAAGGGTTTACTGAGTGGACTAATGTTGGAAAAGCAAAAAAGCTTTATCCTGGACATTACCAACCTAAAGTACCGTCAGAACTCGGTTATTACGATTTGCGTTTGCCTGAAATAAGAGAAGCACAAGTTGAATTGGCAAAAGAAGCAGGAGTTACAGGATTTTGTTATTATCATTATTGGTTTGAAGCAGGATTTGAAGAATTAGAAAGACCATTTAAAGAGGTGGTGGAAAGTGGCAAACCTGATTTTCCGTTCTGTTTATGTTGGGCTAATGAATCATGGTATTCTAAGTTTTGGAATAATGATGGAACCGTAGAGAAAAAAATATTAGCAGAACAGAAGTATCTTGGAAAGGAAGATAACGAAAAGCATTTTTATTCTCTGCTTAAGGCTTTTAAAGATAAGCGATATATAAGGATAGACGGTAAGTTGTTATTTGTAATATATCAACCTTTAGGCTTTAAGAATTTTAAGGAATTCAAGGCTCAATGGAATCAATTGGCTATAGAAAATGGTTTGGAGGGATTCTTCTTTGTTGGTCAGACATTGTATAAAGAGAAGATAAATGAAATCATAGAATATGGTTTCGATGCAGTAAACCATTGTCATAGACTTGACAACTATTATCAGTATAATAAAGCCTCAAACTTCGTGATGCGTTGTTTTAATTTTGCAAGAAGGTTTATAAAAGTACCTTTTATCATTCCGTACAAGAAGGCTATAAAACATAGTGTTTTTGAAGAAGACTATCGTGAGGATGTGTTTCCTACAATGATGCCAAACTGGGATCATACTCCAAGAAGTGGACGTGGTGGTACAGTCCTGCACAATGCTACACCTAAGTTGTTTGAAGAACATGCTAAAAAAGTGCTCGCAACAACCCAAAATAAGAAAGGAAACAAGCGTATTGTCTTTTTGAAGTCGTGGAATGAATGGGGCGAGGGCAATTATATGGAGCCTGATTTGAAATTTGGCAAAGGCTATATTTATGCATTAAAAAATGCTATTAGAAAAATTATAAAGGATTAATATGGAAATGAAACAAGTATATTTATATTGTGATCCCAAATCACTCAATGATGCTACCAATTATTATGTGGATTTAATGACAAGACCATTCAAGTCTAAGAATTATCAAGTCACAACAGTCCATAATCTAAGTGAGATAAAATCTCCTGATGTTATTATAACGATAACAGAGAAGTATTTCTTTTTTGCAAAGTTACGTTTCCCATTTACCAAAACTATTTATTGGGCTCAAGGTGTTGATGCCGAGGAGGCAAAGATGAATATAACCACCTTTGTACAAAGGCTTAGGTATTTATTCCGTAGGTTTGTAGAGCCAATTGCAGTAACTAAATGTAGTTTGCTTTTCTGTGTGTCTAATAGAATGGTAGAATATTACTGTAAAAACTATGGATTGAAGAATAATGGTCAAATAGTTGTTATGCCATGTTACAATCTTCCTTTATCACCAGATTATAATATAGAACAATATCAAGAACCAGTGTTCGCATATGCAGGAAATACAGGTATATGGCAGGGAGTCGATTTTATGCTTGATGTTTTTGCAGTAATAGAAAAATCAATACCAAAATCTTGTTTCCGAATATTTACAGGTAATAAAGAAGAATTCGAATTAAAATTGCGCGAAAGAGGTATTGTTAATTATGATATTAAATATGTGCCAGTTAAGCAGCTTCAAGAAGAGTTGCATAAGTGTAAATACGGATTTATACTTAGAACAGATCATATAGTAAATCAAGTTGCAACGCCAACAAAGATGAATTCATATTTAGCTGCATATATGATACCAATATTCAGTGATGGTGTTGATGATTTTAAACGAAATGTAAATCTGGAAGAATTTGAAATAATGGGCAGTTGTCCATTAAATGTAAATACTATTGCTAAACAGATAATTGAGTTTGAGAAAACTTCAAAGGATTATACTAAATATAAATCTATTGTACAAAAGATCTTTGATAATCATTACAACGACTCTAAGTATGAGTATGAAATTTCACGCATGGTAGATAAATTTATTATAAATGGCAAATAAATATTTAATTCGTTTGGATGATGCTTGTCCTACGATGGATGGAGTCAAGTGGCAGAGGATGTTTGACATTCTTGACCGTTATGGTGTGCGTCCAATGGTGGGCATCATTCCGCATAATGAAGATCCTAAGCAGGAGATAGATGCTCCTGATGTGGAGTTTTGGAATAAGGCGAAGCTATGGCATCAGAAAGGTTATGCTATAGCCTTACATGGCTATAACCATTGCTATATTTCAGACGAAGGCTTAAAGGGGTTAAATCCTCTTTGGGCTCGTTCTGAATTTGCTGGTGTACCTTATGATGTGCAGAAACAAAAGATTCGAGATGGCTTCGAGATCCTTTCGAGTCATGGAGTTAAACCAAAGTATTTCTTTGCTCCAAGTCATACATTTGACGAGAACACTTTGAAGGCTTTGAAAGAATGTACTGATATCAGGATTATTAGCGATACTATAGCCACAAAACCATATAAAAGAGGTGACTTCGTCTTCATCCCACAATTAGGTGGTCATTGTACGGAGATGAAGATAAATGGAATATGGACTTTCTGCTTGCATCCAAGTACGATGAGGGATGCTAATTTCGAAGCTACAGAAAGATTCTTGAAAGTACACAAGGATGATTTTGTTGGTTTCGATGATTTGGAGTTTGAAGACTTAAGGAGAAAGGACATATTTGATTGTTTGCTTTCTTGGGCTTATTTTACACAAAGAAAACTAAAGGGAGTGCGCTAATGATTCAGAAAGGCAAGATAAACATACTAATGGTTATGGCTAACACCAGAATGGGGGGTGTTCAGGCTTTTGTGCTTAATGTGCTGCGCAATATTGATATGAATAAATTCCATATTGATTTTGCAATTAATTTCTATGCAGAAAGTGATGGCATTGAGGATGAATGTATAAAATACGGATGTGATTTTTATATTTTGCCATATTTTAAAATATATAATTACATTTCGTACACTAAGGCATGGGACAGGTTTTTAAGCACGCATAAATACGACATTGTATATGCACATGCGACTAATTCTGCTTCTATATTTTTAGGAATAGCCAAGAAATACGGAATGAAAACAATAGCTCATAGCCATAGTGCAGGATATAGGGGAAATAAAATAGAGCAGTTAGCTAAAAGTTTCTTTGCGCAAGGAGTAGGGAAAGTTGCTGATTATTGGTTTGCTTGTTCAGATAAAGCTGCAGACCGATTATATGGGGAAGCCTATAAAAAATATCCGCACTATTATGACATTCCCAATGCTATTGATGCAGAAAAGTATAAGTTCGAAGTGGCAATTAGAGAGCGTATCCGCAAGAATGTTGGTGTGGATGAAGGTACCTTTTTATGTGGTCATTTAGGGACATTTTCAGCAGTAAAGAACCATAAATTTTTGATTGAGGTTTTTGCTGAAATTTTAAAAATACGACCTAACGCAAAACTTATCTGTTGTGGGGCAGGTGCTCTTATGCCTACTATCAAGCAACAAGTAGAGGGACTTGGATTGAAAGATAAGGTGATTTTCACAGGTGTTGTAACTAATGCCAATGAGTATATGATGGCAATGGATTGCTTTATTTTTCCTTCTATATTCGAAGGTTTCCCTGTTTCTGTACTTGAGGCACAAGCTACGGGTCTTCCTGTTGTGATGAATGATGTTATTACAAAAGAAGTTGATTTGTCAGATTTGATACATAGAGTTTCACTTGAACAACCAGCTGCAATATGGGCTAAAATTGTTGATGAAACTCATGTGAAAGACCGTTCGAAATATTATAGTGTTGTTGCCAAGAGTTGCTATAACATTAAAACGGCAGTAAAGAATTTTGAATTGTTATACTCAAATTTAGTAAAAAAAATATGGTAAAAAAAATTGGAATTGCAGCAGTAACGTATAAAGAAAATTTTGGTAGCGCACTACAGACATACGCAACTCAGTATACTTTGGAGAAGTTAGGTTATGCCGCACGTATCTTTGAGATAAAAGGTGTACATAGGGAAATTCATATAAAGAAACTTCTTTATTATGCCGGTCGTATGTTTGATCCTGTAGAGCTGAAGTATTTGATGGCTAACTTAAAAAGCCGCTCCAGAAAGTCAGCCTCAGCATCAACAGACCATTATGCTCATGACATGCAGATACGTAAGCAGGTATATGCAGAATTCAGTAAGAAATGGAACAAGATGCTTCCTTTGGTTAAAGGATGGAAAGGGTTGAGTAAACAGGCTCAAGAAATGGATGCCGTAGTAGTTGGCAGTGATCAGTTATGGAGACCCTCAAACATTGTGGGATGTTATTTTACATTAGAGTTTGTACCTGATAATGTAAAGAAGATAGCATTTTCAACAAGTTTTGGTGTTCCTGAATTACCAGCATCTTTGCATAAGCACGCAAAACGTTTTCTTTCACGTATAGAACATATTAGTGTGCGTGAGAATAGTGGCGCAGATATCGTAATGAAAGAATGCGGACGCGAAGCTACAGTGGTATGCGACCCAACTATGATGCTTACAGCAGAAGACTGGTTGCATATTCAAGACGAGAAGCCTTTTGCAGAAGGAAAATATATACTGATGTATTTGATGGGAGATAATCCTGAACAACGTGAATTCGTAAAGCAGTTGAGCAAGAAAACTGGATGCAGAATTATTGGATTGCTTCATGGAGCCACCTATATAGCTTATGATGAAGAAGTGGTGGATGAAAAACCATATAATGTAGGGCCTTCGGAGTTTATCAATCTTATAAAGAACGCAGAATATGTCTGCACCGATTCTTTCCATTGTTGTGTGTTCAGTATATTGAACTCTACTAAGTTTTTTGCATTCCGTAGATGGCCTGACGGAAGTAAGTTCTCGGCAAATGACCGTCTATATACCCTTCTTGGCTTTACTGGTCTTACGAGTCGTATGCTGACAGGAAAAGAGGATGTAGACACATGTATTGCTGACAAGATTGATTTCGAAAAGGCACTTGTTAAAGTGGCTGAAAAGAGAAATTTGTCTTTGGAATATTTAAAAAATGCTTTGAATAGCTAAGAAATGCCTAATCTAGTAGAATCAAATAAATGCTGTGGATGTGCAGCTTGTGCTGAGAAATGCGCTAAGGGTGCAATTTCTATGCAGCCAAACGAAGAAGGATTTCTTCATCCAGTAATCAACCATTCTGTATGTATAGAGTGTGGATTGTGTGAAAAAACTTGTCCAGGAATTCAACCTGCAGTTAACATGGAAAAGTCTCTAATACCACGTGCTTATATAATACAACATAAAGGTGAAGCCATACGTTATCAATCTACATCTGGAGGGGCTTTTACTGCAATAGCAGAGAATATTATAAGAAAGGGCGGTGTAGTATTCGGTGCAATAATGACTGAGAACTTGAAAGTAAAGCATGGATATGTCGAGACGAAGGAGGAACTTGCTCGTTTTCGTAACTCAAAGTATGTGCAGAGCGAGATAGGAGACTGTTATAAGTTGGCAAAAAAGTTCTTGACAGAAGGTCGTTTTGTGTGCTTTAGTGGAACACCTTGCCAGATAAACGGATTGTATAAGTTTCTTAAACGGGACTATGACAACTTGATAGCAGTGGATGTGGTATGTAAGTCTGTTCCATCGCCGCTTGTGTTCGAAAAGTATGTGGAATATAAGAGGCAAAAAGAGAAACGGATATCTGACATAGTCTTCCGTGATAAAAAGAGGGGATTCCTATATTGTACAATGGCTCATTATGGAAGTCATGAAGCGAGGCTTGTTGCACGAGATCAGTATCGTCGAGGAAGTGAATCTGATGAATGGTTGAGGCTTTTCTTAAGCGGCCAAATTAGTAGGCGTTCGTGTATGACTTGTCCATATCAAACTATAGAAAGAGTAGGTGATTTTACACTTGGCGATATTTGGGAAACAGGAAATTCTTCTTTTGATGACAATAAGGGTACAACGCTTGTACATGTGTGGACTCAAAAAGGGCAGGATCTGTTGAATTCTATACGGAATGAAATAAAATGCATCCCTTATCCCTTTGAAAAGTCAAGAGGTGCAGAACGAAATGTGGTAATGAAGGTAAAGCCGAATCGTGAGTCTTTGTTTGAGGATGTTAATAAACTAACTCCCACAGAGTTCTTCAGGAAATATGCTCCATATAATGCTAAAGTAAAGGTAAAGAATTATTTGCGTTTTGTTCTATGGAAATTGGACCTTCAAACTTTAGTTAGACGATTGAAACACTCGATTATACATAAAAAATGAATATCATTTAAAGTCAGTACTTATCAACTATAGTGTTTAAGGAAGTTGACAGGTATTGACATAAGGATTTGTAAACATGAATACTAAAATCAATCACATATATACAGGTAACTTTAGTATGGCACAAGCAATAGGTGCTATCTTGCTGAGGAAAAAGGTTGGAAAAGAAAAAGGACGTTGATTGATGGATTTGTTATTTGATTTAATAAAGATTGCTCTTGGAGTTAAAAGCGAGTTGCCTTATTCACCATCGGCAATAGAATGGAACCAACTATTTAACTTGGCTGCAAAACAAACTCTAATAGGTGTATGTTTTGCAGGAGTGCAAAAGTTGCGCAAGAAAGGTAGTAGAAGTGTGGAGGCACTTCCATCTACGTTGTTTATGAAATGGTTGTTGAATACAGCACAGATTCAACAACGTAACGAGCTTATGGATAGGCTTTCGGCTGACATGTGGCAAAAGCTGAGACTTGCGGGGCTTGATGCTACTTTGTTGAAAGGTCAAGGCATAGCATTGCTATATGGAGAGTTAGCGATATTAAGACAGAGTGGTGATATAGATATGTGGGTAAAAGGTGGTTTTGATAAGGTGAACACTTATATTCAAAACACTTGTCCTTCAGATGATTTTGCATATCATAGATTTCACTACGATGTATACAAGGAAACGGAAGTGGAGTTGCATTTCCGCCCTACATTGATGCGCAACCTTTGTGACAATAGAAAGCTGCAAAAATGGTGTGACAGTTTTACTCCAGATTCATTTATTCTGACAGACAAGGGATTTGCTGTGCCTCCAGCAAGTTTCAACAGGGTTTTTATACTAACTCATATTTACAGACATTTCTTGTTTGAGGGTGTTGGTCTTAGACAAGTGATGGACTACTTTTTTGTGCTTAAAGCAGACAAGGCAAGCGAGAAGGAAAAGGTTGAGGCTGTGTGCTTGCTTGAGGAGTTAAGGATGAAAAGATTTGCAGGTGCCGTGATGTGGGTGCTACATGAATGCTTGGGATTGCCAATGGATTATTTGCTTTGTCCACCAGATGAAAAGGAAGGACGTTTCTTGTTGTTGGAAATTGAACAGACAGGAAACTTCGGAAAGGAAGACAAGAGATATAATGGCAACAGTAAAATGAAGATGATGGCCAGGCATGGGGCGCATTTGTTGATGCACTATCCTTCGGAGGTTGTTTGGACTCCTATATGGCTGGTTTATCACAGAATATGGAAAAACATAAAGAAGAAAAATATAAATAAAACATAAGACATGAGACAGAAGAAACTGTTTATGGTGGTGAATGTGGATTGGTTTTTCCTATCACATAGACTACCTGTGGCGTTGGCTGCTAAGGACGCAGGATGGGATATAACGATTGTTACTGCCGATACAGGTAAAATGCACGTTATAAAAGAGAATGGCTTGAAGGTGATAAACCTACCTATGAGTAGAAGTGGAATGAACATTATGGAGGAATTGAAGACTTTGAGATTCCTGTATAACCTTTATTCGAAAGAACGTCCTGACGTGGTTCATCATGTGGGAATGAAGACTATTCTTTGGGGTACGCTGGCTGCTAAATTCAGTAAGGTGAAAGGTGTGGTGAATGCTATTAGCGGACTTGGAGGATTCTTTGCCGAGGACAACAAGGGACTGCTGAGCAAGGTTATGCCGAAAGTGTTGAAATTCTCGCATAACAGACCTAACTTACTTTGCATATTCCAAAATGATGATGACTGGGGACTTTATGTGAAACATGGAATTATCAAGCACAACCAAGGACGCTTTATAAAAGGCTCTGGAGTGGACTTGAAGGACTATTGTTATACAGAGGAACCTAAAGAGGGTAAGGTCAAGGTGATTCTTACTGCCCGCATGATTGTGGAGAAGGGTATATTTCTGTTGACAGAGGCAGCTGAGAGATTGCGCCCGAAATATGGGGATGTAGCAGAGTTTCTTTTAGTAGGCGGACTGGACGACCATCCTGGAGCTATCACTAAGGAACAGCTTGATGCTGTGTGTGATGGAAAGTATATTAAGTGGTTAGGTTACAGAACTGATGTGCGCGACTTGTTGAAGCAAAGCCATATTGTTGCTTTCCCGTCATATTACATGGAGGGCTTGCCAAAAAGTCTTATTGAGGCTGACGCTATCGGACGGCCTATCATTACAAGCAATTCTGTAGGCTGTAAGGAAACCGTTGTGGATGGTGAGAATGGATTCTTGATAAAACCAAAAGATGTGGATGCTCTGACAGAGAAACTGGATTTGCTTATCGGCAATGCTGAACTAAGAAAGAGCATGGGACTGGCAAGCCGTAAGTATGCTGAAAAATATTTTGATATTGAGATTGTGAAGGAGAGACACCTTAATATATATAATGAATTGTTAGGACAGAAATGAAAAGAATACTGATTACTGGCGCTGGCTCTTACGTAGGTGAGAGTGTGCGCAAATATATGTTGACATCAACTCCTGAAGAATTTGAGATTGATGCAGTGGACACTATGGGGGATAATTGGAAGAAAGCTGATTATTCGCTGTATGATGTTGTGTTTCATGTAGCTGGCATCGCTCATGTGAATGCCGACCCAAAGATGGAGCCGCTTTATTATAAAGTGAATCGTGACTTGACTATTGAGGTGGCAAAACATGCTAAGGAGTGTGGCGTGAAGCAATTCATTTTTATGTCAAGCCAGATTGTTTTCCATGAGAGTCAGTCGCTCAAGAGCGAGGTGTTGACTAAAGATACTAAGCCAAATCCTAATGGATTCTATGGCGACTCGAAACTTCAGGCAGAAATAGGTCTGCATAAGTTGGAATCGGATGACTTCAAGGTGTGTATTCTGCGTCCTTGCATGATTTATGGACCTAATGCAAAGGGTAACTTCCCAAGATTGGCTAAGTTGGCATGCAAGGTGCCTGTGTTCCCTTGCTGGCATAACAAACGTTCGATGCTGTATATAGACAATTTGGCTGAATTTGTGAAACAGGCTGTGTTGCGTGAATTGAGTGGCACGTTCTATCCTCAGAACCGTGAACAGGCTGACACTGTGGAGATAATACGTTTCTTTGCGAAAGCAGCAGGACATAATGTATGGATTACGAAATTGTTTAATCCATTTGTATGGCTTGGCTCTTTCTTCCTACAACCTATCAACAAGATGTTTGCCACATATTATTATGATCCAAGTATGAGCAAAGAGGACTTTGACTATCAACTTGTGTCGTTTGAAGAGAGTCTTAAATATGTAGCTGATAGCTTAGGATTGTTGAAGGCTTATCGATAATAGTTAAGGTATTGCCCATATAAAGAGCATGAACTGTCCATAAGTCACCAATGACATTAAACCTACGGTTGGCAAAATCATTAAATTTTTATTTACATTATGATGGTGAATATCAAAACATCCGGAGTGTAGATATGCCTTTTTAATGAGAAGGCATAGTCTACCAAGATCGTCCATTTCCAATGGAATGTTATTATCAGTACTGTAATTCTAATAGCGGACATTGCGCAGTTGCTTGCATGTCCTACTCCTTAGGGAGCTATTTCAGTAGTAACAGATATCGTAGGAGTGATGCCCTATATACGAAAAGGTATTGAGAAATAAGGTCTTCAAAAAATCCTTGGGAGAATTGGTAAGCTCCCAAGGTAATTTCTTGGCAAATGTGGTTATTAAGACTTGCGCCCAATAGACAAGAGAGTATAGGATGGAATGTCCCCATCCTCACATTCAAGGTCAGCCGTTGGAAGCACCCCTTGTATACAAAGAATGACTCCTCCCAATGTTCTTAACATTGCTATGGAGTCATTTAAGGAGGTGGGGGACGATAAAGGATTAAGTTAGAATGAATCAGACTCATTCCGTAAAATGTATGAAATAGTTAATAAACAAATGAAATTTTTAACATCTCAATATATAGGCACTTGCAAAAGTGCCTATACAATGGGCTATGCCCTAAATTGAGTACTAAAGACGTATTTTAATATGGCTATTCTAAAGACTTTATTAGGTTATTACATTCCAACTTTTTTTGAGATGCACGTACAAGCCGTTGGTGATGAGATGACTATATCTAAGTTGTCTGATAAAGAAGCAACAGTCGCATTTCATGAGTATATTCATTTCCTTCAAGACATAACAACATATTATGGTTTGAATAATCTATTTGTACAAAGTGAATATTTACATAGTGTGGTCAATCGGGTGAAAAATCAGAAAATGTTTAATGTTCCCTACCAAATACCCGATAATAAGGATTATGTGCGATTGAACCAACAAGTATGTAAACTAACTGCTGGAGATAATGAGGATGCAGATGTCTTTTCTGTTCTTTCTGTCATTGATATGGAGGAGGATTTATCTGATTATGGTAAAGGTATAAAATTCTCAACTATTGTATTGAATGTAGAGGAAGACAATATGAGGTCGTTTGGTGCGATTGCCATTATGGAGAGTATGGCTTATATATTAGAGCGATTGTGTTCTCCTAAATCTTATGTTTTATCTCCTGATTTTCCTTATCGTTCCGCAGAATTGGTTGCACAATATTATGACGTTGAATTTGGAAAAGATTTGATGAAGGTACTTGCGCTTTGTGATGTGTCTTTACAGCATTCAAATTCAGGATGGCATTTTGTCTATGTTATGCGACAAATTAAGCAAGGCGTGCTTTCCTTTAATACACCTGAAGAGATATATGATCGTTTGTATAGTGAACGTGTTCAAATGCATAATGGAAAAACTCAATATTGGCAAGATGCTTTTAAAGAACTGGCAGAACAGGTAAAATCATGTCTGCACTCCTATATAACAGGTATTCCTACTTTGCAATCTTATCATGATTGGGTTAATCATCTGGTGGATTTTGCGAAAGATTGGCGAAGTAACGACCGATATTTCTTACTTAAAATGGCAAGAATGTCGGAATTAAAGAAAAATGATTGTTGGGGATATGTGGTTGCAAAAGTTGGTAGCCCTTTGATGGTGAATGACAATAATAACCATTACTTTAAAATTCCGTATGTTGGAATGTCCTCAGGTGAGTCTGTGGAAATGTATGCTGGCTTAAAGGAAGTCTATGATACATTTATGAATGGACAAAAATGTTGTGGTATGCATTCTTGGTGTTTAGAATCTCCAGATTCCACTCCTAACAAACTTTGTCTTACAAAACCTTGGCGAAAAGTGATGGAAGATAAACTTTGTCCGTATGCCTTTTTCTGGAAACATTGGGGGCTGACGGGTTGTGAACCAGAATAATGTACACCGATGCAAGTTGTAAGTACTCAAATTAGGGCTTAAATTCAGAAAGAATAAATTTCGCTGCTGAATTTAAAACATGGAATTATGTACAGCAGTGAAGATTTGGAACTTTTTCGATAAGATATGAGTAAATCGATAAGTGAGAATAATGAAAGCTTGCTTTTAAATTGTCGAGCGAAGAATTTTCGTGCTAACGAGAGCAGAGCCAAACTTGTTTAAGCTATGCCGAGTGCAGCCGAAAACACTTGCGTGTAAAATGTATGAAATAGTTAATAAACAAGTATTTTTTTAACATCTCAATATATAGGCACTTACAAAAGTGCCTATATATATGGATTGAGTACCAATACAAAATCCTTATAGGATTGTTTATATAGGTTTAGTTGTTGTAGATTTTATTATCTGCGATACGGCATATAAAGGAAAAACACTGACATGACGAACGGTGTCTGCATCTTCCTTGTCTATGTAACTAAACTCTCCGAAATTCTCTAATGAGCAACGAATGGCTTCGGTGATATGCTTTTCACGCATAAAAGCCCACAAACTTTTCATTCCACCTTGGCTGCCTGCTTTGACTTCAATGGGGAGAATATTAAGGTGCGATGGCAGGAGATAGTCAATCTCTGCTAATGAATTCTTTGACAAACGTACCCAATAATACATCTCATGTCGCAAGTTGGGTGTCATATAGTGAAGCATCTCCAAGCCGGCAACAAGCTCTGCCATAGTACCCTTGTTGACAAGGTCGGCTGCTGTGGCTGTAAGTATTTGGGTGGTAAGCATGGTGGTATCTCCTATAGTTATGCCCAGAAGTCGCAGCATAAGTCCACAGTCAAAGAATAGAATCTTGCGATAGGAATTGTCAGCTTCACTACCTAAAGGGAGTCCATTGGCACTGGTGTGAGTTACGGGAATTAGTAATCCTGCAAGAATGAGTAGGTCGAGCGCACTCTTGACTTCTGCTGTCTTATAGTCGCCTACTTTGGTATAGACAAACTTTTTCGTGGCTTGTACTGCTGCACTACGCAATATGTTGCGAAGTAAATTGACATCTGCTTTTTTCTTGTATTTAGGAAAGTCGTCCTCATAACTTACAAGTATATCATTTTGTACTTCTTGACAAAGCAAGTAATCGTGAGTCTCAACCCATTTGCCAACACACTCAGGCATACCTCCTACAAGCATATATGTGCGAAGAAGACTGACTAACTTTTCGTGCAATGGCTCAGGAAGAGGTGATTGTGAAGATGATGCGTTACGAGCTTCGAGTAATATATCCTCTTTGTTGGCAAGAAGAAATTCATCGAAGGTCATTGGATACATAAACATAGAATGAATTCGACCTACGCCAAATGTCGGTAATTCTGCAAGGGCGAACTCTAATAGGGAGCCTGCTGCAATAACATGAAGTTTGGGCATGTTCTCTTTGAAAAAACGTAATGACATGATAGCCTCTGGACACTCCTGTATCTCATCCATAAAGAGAAGTGTTTCGCCTTCTTCTATCCTTGAGCCTGATATTGCAGAAATCTGCATAACGATACGATTGACATTTAGGTCGGGCTGGAATATAGCTTTGTATTGAGGTTCCATCTCAAAATTTATTTCTAAAAAGTTTTTGAATTGCTTGCCTAAATGACGCACAGCAGAAGACTTGCCTACCTGGCGTGCTCCTCGAAGTAGAATAGGCTTACGGGTATCGCGTGAAGCCCATTCTGATAGATATTGGTCTATGATTCTTTTGTAGTACATAGTGATTCGTAATTTGTTGTATTTCAATTGCAAAGATAGCGAAATAAAATTTTCCAAACAAATAATTCGTTGAAAATCGAAATTATCCAAACAAATAAATCACAGAAAATCGAAATTATCCAAACAAATAATTTTATCAATTAAACATTTATAATCATATTATGACAATGAAATTGCGTAATGTGCCTTTCTCTCCACTTGATATGACGGAGGCAGATAAAATAACAAGTGATAGTGTGAATCTGTATTAATTAATAAGAGTAAATTCAATTAATTTTTATGATAACTTATATTCTTATTTTCGTTCTGCTACTTATTGCAGAACTCGTGTATTTCCGCATTGCGGATAAGTATAACATTATTGACAAGCCTAACCAGAGGTCATCGCACTCAACGATAGTGTTGCGTGGCGGCGGCATCATCTTTATGATTGGTGCTTGGGTGTGGAGCGCTTTCTTTGGCTTTCATTATCCTTGGTTCTTGGCAGGACTGACATTGGTGGCTGGAGTGAGCTTTGTGGATGACATTCATTCGCTGCCTGACTCTGTGAGATTGGTGACGCAGTTTGCCGCTGCTGCCATGGCTTTCTATCAGTTGGATATCCTGCATTGGGAGATGTGGTGGATTGTGTTGGTAGCACTAATTGTTTATGTGGGGGCAACTAATGTGATTAACTTTATGGACGGAATAAATGGAATTACAGCTGGATATTCATTAGCTGTTTTACTTCCATTAGCAGCCTTAAATGTTGACAATAAGTATGTGGCGCAATCGCTGATCTTTACAACGATTATTGCAGCAATAGTTTTTTGTATATTCAATTTCCGACCGAAGGGCAAGGCTAAGTGTTTTGCTGGCGATGTAGGGTCAATAGGTATAGCATTCATTATGTTGTTCCTGTTAGGTAATGTTATTATCAAGACTGAAGATATAACATGGCTGATATTCTTATTGGTGTATGGTGTGGATGGTTGTTTGACAATCATACATCGTATTATGTTGCATGAGAATTTGGGTGAGGCTCATAGAAAGCATGCTTATCAGATTATGGCGAATGAACTGAAGATTGGTCATGTAAAGGTTACATTAATATATATGGCAATGCAGTTGATGGTATCGCTTGGATTCATATATTTGTGCCCTGACAATGTACTTTGCCATTGGATGTATTTCGTAGGAGCAATAGTTGTACTGGCTATCGCCTACGTATTGTTCATGAAGAGATACTATCACTTGCATGAGGAATATCTTGCTGAATTAGGAGTTTTGAATTAGGAGTTAGGAGTTGGTTGCCAGAGGCAATTGGGAATTTTGAATTGTTCGCTGCTACGCATGCGATTTTGAATTACTCAATTTTGAATTACATTATGATTTAACTGAACTTTCGCAAGTTCAGAGAATTTAGAAGTTAAAGGAGTTTTTCGCAAAGCTCAAGGAAGCTTCACTCCCTTCGGCCGTTAGAAATTCTTGCTAAGGCAAGCGGCAAAGCCGAGCGATAGCCATTACTCTTTTTGCAGAATATTCAACTGTAAGGCATACGGCTTTAAATTCTATAACTTCTTTAAATTCTATAATTTCTGAACTTGCAAAAGTTCAATGATTTAATATTAATTGGATATGGAAATAAATAAAGAATTACTCGATAATTTGTTTGAACAGGCAAAAGAGAATCCTCGTTTACGTCAGAATTTCGATTTGCGAACATCTGCCGATGACAATTCGCAACGCATGCTGAATGCTCTGTTGCCTGGTACAGTTGTACCGATACACAGGCATCCACAAAGTACGGAGAATGTTTTTCTCTTGTGCGGTAAGATTGTGGAGATTATCTGTGATGAAAACGGAAACGAGATAGAGCGTATTCATCTTGATCCTACCGTAGGTAATTATGGCTGTGTTGTACCACAAGGTGCATGGCATACTGTAGAAGTACTGGAACCATCTGTTATATACGAAGCAAAGGACGGAAAATATGGTGAGGATGGTAGTGAGACGTTTGATGCTTTCAAAGCAAAGGAAGCGGAAAACAAGGAACAGGCTTCAGCTACTTCAACCACATTATCAAACAGTCTTGGCGATTTGAAAAAAAACATCGAGTATCTGATTGGCATGGAACGCCAGTCGGGAAGCATGGATGTCATTACACCACTTTATGTATCTCGTATGCTGAATGTGCCTTTGGAAGAGGTGGAGAAGGTTATGCGCGAAGCGCAATGTTGAGTTTTGAATGTTGAATGTTGAATTGTCGGCAAAGCCGATGTTGAGTTGTCGAATTTTGAATTATTATGGCTTGAATCAAATTTATCTCGCAAATAATGTATATCTTTGCATAGGATAGGCTTCACCTCAGCAATTGAAGCAAGCTTCATTGCGTTCGGTTTGCACTATCCTTGTAGAGGATAGGTAGCACCTCGGCATAACATTCAAACAAGCTTGATGTTCTGCCCTCGGTTTGCACTATCCTTGCATAGGATAGGCTTCACCTCAGCAATTGAAGCAAGCTTCATTGCGTTCGGTTTGCACTATCCTTGTAGAGGATAGGTAGCACCTCGGCATAACATTCAAACAAGCTTGATGTTCTGCTCTCGGTTTGCACTATAATACATGTGTCACGCATTGTAAAAACATTAATAGAAGATAATCGAATAGAAGCTTTTGGTGCACCTAGACTTCGAAAATATAAACTGACAAAGGCATGAGAATAATTCATTTTTCTGATTTCCATCTGCAAGGAGGGAAAATCTTAAAACTACATAAAATCAATGCAGAAAAATTACTTGATGCGTTGAGAAAGGTCAACAAGCAAAAGAAAATAGACTTGGTCGTATTTGGTGGAGACTTGATAGACCGTGGCGGAGAATCATTTAGCTCCTCAACAGAAGGTTTCAAAACTTTTGAAGAAATAGTTCTGCTACCTATCAAGAGTGAACTCGGTCTTACTAACGAACATATTGTCATTGTTCCAGGAAATCACGACAAAGATGTTTCCTTGTTGCCGAAGGGTGTTGACAGTTTGATGAAATCCTTAGGTACGGAGACAAAGGTGATGAAATTCTTATTCTCTGACAATTCTGCGAATGAGAACATGAAAGGCATGTTGGCTTATTATGCTTTTCGAGACGCTTTTTACAATGGAATTGCAGAGTATTCTAAATCTGAAACAGATTTTGCTTCCTGTCTAAAACTTCAAATTGAAGGAAAGAAAATCGGTATAGCAATGCTGAATACTGCTTGGGGATGTACCGCAAAATCAGGAGAAGAAGTACTGTTGGGAAATGCTCAAGTAGTGGAGGCTTTAGATACTATAGAGGATTGTGACATCAAGATAGCAGTCATGCACCATGATATATCTGCTCTTATAGAATATGATAGAAATGCGATCAAACAACCAATCATGTCAAACTTTGATTTATTGCTTACAGGGCATATACATGGTGACGATTCTAACTATTTGGAAATTCCAAGTGGCAGTTCTATCATCCGTTCTGGAGTAGCTGGTATCACAGTCAACAATAATGATGAGACTGATGAACAGTATAAGAATGGTTTCCATGTGATAGATATTAATGTTGACATGCCAAGTGATGTCGCTATTGCTAAATATATTCAAAATAGTCAGTATGATTTTGGTGTTGATAAAGCATTTGGAGAAGATGGAACGTGGTGCCCAAACAAAAGGGTTTTCTTATTCGAATCTCTTGAAAATTGGATAAAAAGAACTCATCAGCCTTATATATATATTACAAATGAAAAGGTCGATTCATATATACAAGTACTGAAGAACCCATCCAACAAGATTGTTAAAATTGTCGCATTCTCTGGTTATGGAAAAACGAGAATGGTTTATGAAGCGTTCAAAAATTTAGATATTTCCAAAAATTGCTATTATTGCAATGCAGTAAATGGGGATGTCGCAGTAATCTTGAAACAATTCAATGTACGTTGTCAAAAGATAACAGATGGCGAAGGATTGATAATTATAGATAATTGCAACGGTGAATTGCAATACAGAGTACTGCAAGATTATGATAAATTCAATTATGGGCATATTCGCCTTATCCTTACCTCCAATGCTGTAAATGAAAGAAATAGTGAGGCAAAAATCAAGGAAATCCGATTGGAAAGGGATATTTTAAGGAAAGAAGTAAACGACTATGTAGATGACAATATTCCTGAGAGAAATTCAATAATCAGAGAAAATATTAAGAATATTGCCGATGGCTTTCCAACGATGGCATTAAGTCTTGTGGATGAATTTCAATCTGAAAACAAAATAAATATTCATACCGTAGATACACTGATTGAGCGTATGGTATCACATGATACGGGACTTACAGATGAGCAACAAACGGCATTGCAGGCATTGGCGCTTTTTCAGCCATTACCGTACAAGCAAGGAACGCAACCCCATTCTGTCTATAATAAGATTATAGAAAACTCGATTTTATTACCATTAGCTTCTACAGATGCGAATTACCGTCATACAATAGTAAATACCACAATTGAAAAATGTAGGAATACATTTATAGAAGTTGGAATGGAAAATCTGAATGTTAGACCATATCCTTTGGCTATCTGGTATGTAAATAAATGGTTTGTTGGTTGTGGTAATCAAATGGAAGAGCTGATTAACTATGTGGAATCACTGCCAGAAAGTGATAGCAATCTCTTGAAAGAATGTCTTTGTAAGAGATTGGAGGCGGTAGATGATAGTCCTTTTGCAAAGAAACTGGTAGAAAGATGGGCACAAGACAAAACTTTTCTCAGTGAGAAAGTGATTCTTTCCGATATGGGTTCACGTCTATTTCTCGCTATGTCGCCTGTGAACCCTGTCGCCATAGTCAAAGGTTTGTTGGAATTCTTTGACAAAAAAGATGCAGAATGGATAAAATCCAATGTGCAGGGGAAGGTAAGAAGGTGTTACGTAAACACTTTAGAAAAATTGTGCTTCTCAAAGGATAGCTTTGGGTATGGTGTTCAACTGTTGGCTAAATTTGCCTTGGCGGAGAATGAAACCTGGGGCAATAATTCCACCGGACAATTTATACAGCTTTTTAATATCTTATTGCCTGGCACACAAAGTAACTACCAGGAGAGGGTTATAGCTCTGAAAACTTTGCATGAGAAGAGTTCCCTATATGATGAACTGATATTGAAAGCCATTGGCACAGCGTTTAAGAGTGGTAGCTTCAGTCGCATGAATGGTGCTGAAAAATTTGGTTTTGAGACCAAACTGGATTATTATCCATGTTCAAATTCGGAGATTAGAAGCTATTGGTATGCTTGTCGTGACTTGGTCTTGAAGTTGTTGGATAAAGACCGTAAATATGTAGATGTTGTCTCTAAAATAGTTGAGGAACGTTCTTATTACTGGTTAGATAAGGTATTGTTGTATAATAATCTTTTTTTGCCGATAGTCAATAGGGTTGTTGAGCTTAGAGGCCATAATTGGCTAAAGTTATATAACAATCTGTTTAGGCTTAGTTTAGATGAAGACTATGAGAAAGAGTATGAGGAAACAAAAACAAGTATAAAGGAATTGATAAGTATTCTCAGACCTAATGATTTTTCTACAAAATTGTATGAAGCATGGATGACATGCCAGATGGATTTTCATCTTTCTGATGAAGAAATTGTAAAAAAACATATTGAGATCTTTGAACCTTTAGCGGATGAGTTTGTTGACAAACATATATATCAGAATTATGATGAAGTGGAGAAGATTCTATGCTTGGATTTCTATATAGATTCTTGTTTTTTCAAAAGATTACAGCATATTATGAATAAAGAGGAAATGTCGGCTTTTTATTCTAATTTGTTGGCATTCGTGAAAAAACGTAATGGAAATTGTGAAGGAACAAAATTGTATCAAACTATTGGAGAATTAGCCAGCAGAAAAGAAACCGAATCTTTCTTAAATGATATATATCAGTTTCATTACGAAAAGTTGTATGCAGAATTGCTGACGAAAAATGAAGACAATGAACTTTCTGTGTTGAGACAACTGGAAGAAATGGTCGTGGCGGATCAGTTGTCTATAGATATTTTGCCAGTGTATTTGGGTAGCTTGAAATGGTTGAGCGCAGAACAGGCGGTTTTGTTGTTACCATGGTTTACAACTTACATAAAGGATTATGCTGATGATGTTTTTTCTTTTCTACAGAGATATCGTTTTGTCATTCAACCATTAGTGAAGGAAAACTTGGAGATACGTTCTGTCATGAAGAAGTTGCTTTTGCAATATCCATTAAAGAGGGAGATGAAACTTGATGCCTATTGGTATTCCAATATGGTTTCGTTTATTTTCAAATGCGGGCATGATGAGGAATTTGCAAAATGCCTAAATGCTAAATTCATGGAAGAAAAAAATGGCATTTTGGATGGTAAGTTTGTGAATGATCTTTACAAGATTTTGTTGTCAAAAGAATACATTGACTGCGTTTGGACAGATTTCTCTCGTGCTTTTTACGACGATAACTATTTCATGTTCTATATGAACATCAGAAATGATATTGGCTCAGGTTTTGGATTTGGTGAAGGCTTTTTGTTCAAAGGCAATGATGAGCGCATCAAGGAACTGTGTTTGCTGTATCCTGATAAGGTTGCTCATAGAATTGCAGAATTGGCACCTTGTTTTGAATATAAGGGGGATGGAGACGATAGAAAAGTAACTGGGTTCAGTCATATCTTTGTGTGGTTGCTTGATAATTTCGCAGATGATAAAACTGTATTGGAAGGAATACATGCAAATCTTCATTCTTTTTTTGGGTCTGGCTCCATCATTCCATATCATGAGCGTAATATTTTCTGCTTCGAACAGTTGCTTAATCATTCAACCTCAATAGTGAGAGATTGGGCAAAGGAGTGTTTGGAAAGTGAAAAGAAAGAGTTGAATAGAGAGCTTGGAAATGAGGAATTTGATTCCATGCATTATAATCTTTAGTTTTTGGAGAATGGATATGAAAGATGACTTTTTATACAAATACAGAGGGGTTGACAATGAGGTATTCGATAGAGATATAGAAGCTTTGAAAAATAATTATTTCTGGTCTTCTGATGTGGAGCATTTGAATGATGACCAAGAATTTCAGTTCAACTCAAAGGCTCTTGTCAATACGTTGGATGCTTTAAGACTGAAGCATCCAAGATGTTATCAATCTATTGATAATGTCAAAGTACAGTTGAAAGGGATTATAGAGAAAGTGAAAACGGCTGGCATCTTTTCTTTGAGCCGTAATCCCCATGTGCCTTCAATGTGGGGACTGTATGCTTCTGAAAGAAAAGGATACTGTATCATCTATCGCAGAGACAAATTATTGAAATGTACAGATGGTATCTGCAAGAACGATAAAATTCTTCTGAATGTGAAATATACCAAGTCTGTTCCTACTTTGTTGCCTGATGACTTGAAAGACTATAAACTGCTTGTAAAGTTGGTGGCGACAAAGGAACAAAGTTGGAGTTACGAGGAAGAAACAAGAATCGTAACTGATTGTTTTGGTCGCCACGAAATTCCAGCTTCCGCTTTGTGTGGTATCATATTTGGTTCGCAGATGTCAGAAAAGGACAAAATAAAGATTAAGGATGCTCTTGTTGGAAGAAACGTCAAGTTCTATCAATTAAGTCGTAAGGTTGATGCTTATGGATATGAGCATTGCTTAGTTGATGAGAACAAGGTCTGTTCATCTTTGGATGATAGCCTTTATGACTATAAATGCAAAGGCATGCCAGTGGTTGACAACTTCTTTGTTAAGCTGAAGTTCATGCCATCATCAGAAGCTGAAGTAAAAAGCTTCATTTCTGAATTCAAAAAGAAACACGCAGATAGGCAGTGCAATATCTATGTGCATGATATGGATGTTGATATGGAGAAATTCAAAGAAGATTATGAGAATTATTATTATCTCCAAAAGCATCTAATCGCAGAAGTCTATTTCGATAGTGATGAAGTTTTGTTCAATAGTGAATATCGAAAAATATGGTAAAAAATGGAGAGCCTTTACTCAGACTCTCCAATACACCTAATGAGCAATATTTATTAAGTTACATCCCAATACGATTTGAATGCGAGCAATGGTTTGTGTGGTGAAGTTGTGGCGACCAGTGAGCCATTTGGAAATCTCAGAGTCTCGCTTATGGAGCATTCTGGCAAAGTCTTTTTGGCTGAGCCCCTTTTCTTTCAGAATCTCACTCAGTCGCTCTGCTATTCCAAACGACAAGTCAAACTCAGCTTTCTGTTCGGCTGGAATTGCTGCAAGGCAATCACGGAAAAGTTTATTCTGTACCATAATTACTAAATTTCAAAGGTTGCACTTGTTTTGAGTGATACTTTTGTCATAGCTATAAACATTAGTTGTTTGATAGTGCAAAAATACATAAAGAAATTGAATACTGTTCACTTTTAAGTGAATATTTTGAATGGTTTAACAATGGGAACATTGTATGAACACAAATACAGATTTTGATAAGATAGATAAGGTACTCTCGAAGAATGGTGGAGGCTTGCTTTGCACATGTTGGTGTGTTGGGCAAGTGATTCGGAGAGCCAGACTTGGACTGGAGGAAGATAGAGAAGGACTTGCAGGCTGTTAGGGGAAATGAGGCTTGTGATGGGTCATTCTCATATTGCGGATGAGGTGATCAAGGACGGCATCAAGAAAATGATTGCTGAGTATCTTGACAAATACTATGTGAAAAACTACTGAGGTTGTAACCTCCACTGGTATTAGCTGGTGGAGGGCTAAAACTCATATGCATATCGGAAATATGAGGGGATACCGAATACTTACGTTGTAGACAAGAAAATACAGAAAGTCGTAGAAGAGCTGAAGGCATTGACTCATGACGTACTAATCCGCTACCTGACATATTGGTCAGAAGCCATTGATAGGCGTAAATATGTAGTGGAGAGTGACATCCTGCAGCCATGCGCACGGTGAAGTCATGGAAGAACTACAGTTTTATAGGGTTCACACCTACCATGCGTGAGGAAATAGACAAGGTTTGGATAGAACCAAACACGTGGAATGATGGTAAAAAAGGCTGCTATGGCATATGTTCCATTGCTTGAAGTCTTTATTAAGCAATATGAAGAAGGCAAGAATGAGGAGGCGGCAGGGAACGCTTTTTATCTTCTTGAACGACTTGCAAGGCTACACTGTAAGGATGTGGATTACTTTGAGCCAGACAGAGAGAGTCATTGCTCGTATTATGAGTTCCTATTGGAGGCAGTATGCTATATCCTGACACTCGTAATGAAAGACAAGCTTGAATTGTCGAATTTTGAATTATTATGGCTTGAATCATATTTATCTCGCAAATAATGTATATCTTTGCAATATGTATAAAACATTTACCAGGAGGGCATATTATGAATACAGTAATTTTATCAGACGGAACAAGCTATTATATTCCTAATTCAGATTTAAGTTTTTTCAAGGAATTGGCTTTGAGGATGAAATGGCAGGTTGTTGACAAGAAAAAGCCGACAGCATCAACTGCTACTGCAAGCAAGTCGTGGGTTGATGAATTTGCTGGTAAATGGCAGGACCAGCGCACTACTGCCCAAATAGTTGAAGACATACATAAAGCAAGAACTAATAATTCAGAAATAATATTATGAATGGATATTTGCTTGACACAGATATTGTTGTTTTTTCTTGCGCAATAAGAAAAACATAGCAGAACATTTGGCATTGTTAAGTCCAAATGATATTTTTGTATCAGAAGTGACTGTGGCTGAATTGGAATATGGCAATAGATGTAGTGGAAGATATGAAGATAACAAATGGATGGTTGACAGGTTTTGTGTTAACAGTTAACACTATGCGCGAAGCGCAATGTTGGTTTACTACCATGATATGATGAAAGATAGTAAAATATAAAAGAGCCTGAGAGATAAACTTTTGCACCGTCAGTCGTAGATTTGACTGATGTTCTCCAGTTTTGGAGAATAAACAATGTTTAGACGTTCACGCCATCGCTTTCGCCTTGCGCGTGTGAAATAAAGAAGAGAAATCTCGAAGGCTCTCTTTTTAAATAAAGGGAATAATTATGGATGATAGGATAATTAGAAAAAGGATAAGTACCATGACTACGTCAAGGGATTTGCACTATGTTCTTAATATCATTAAACAAAATATGGCAAAAGAATTTGGGGTGGAATACTATCCGATTTCTTGGGAGAACTATTGCTATTTCTCCTCACCGAAAAGATCAGTCCGTAATTATGTCTCTTTCGAAATTCCGAAGAAATCTGGAGGCTATAGACATATATCAGCTCCAGTAAGAGGGTTGAAAGAAATACAGAAATGTCTTAACTATCTATTAGAATTAATGTATTATCCAAAAGACAATGTAACAGGTTTTGTTCGTGGTAAGTCTATAGTTGATAATGCATCACCTCATATAGGAAAGAATTACATTTTTAATGTAGATCTACAAGATTTTTTTCCAAGCATAGATCAAGCAAGAGTATGGAAAAAACTACAATTACGACCTTTGTGTCTGACTAAAGAGGTTGCAAGTGTTATTGCTGGTCTTTGTTCTATGGAGATAGAAGACGAGAAAGGAAATAAACGATATGTCTTGCCACAAGGAGCCCCTACGTCTCCTATGTTATCGAATATTGTATGTGAACGTTTGGATTGGAAACTCTCAGGTGTAGCACGACGGTTTGGATTGACTTATACACGTTATGCTGATGATATAACATTCAGCAGTATGCACAATGTATATCAACACGATGGAGATTTCTGTAAAGAACTACGCCATATCATCGAAGATGAACATTTTACTTTAAACACATCAAAAGTGAAGTTACAAAAGCGTGGAGGGCATCAAGAGGTTACGGGACTTGTAATCAGTGATAAGGTGAATGTTCCTAAAGCGTATGTAAGGGAGATTCGATCACTGTTATTTATGTGGGAATGCTATAGTTATGCGGTTGCAAGTCAAAAATATGCATTGTATCATAATGCATATGTAAAACATAGGACGTATGGTGAGTTCGTTTCATTGGAAAATGTTCTTGATGGAAAAATTGAATATCTGAAAATGATAAAGGGATGTAAGAACCCTTTGTATTTAACTCTGCGTTCTCGATTAGATAAACTAATAGGAAAAAGCACTAAGAAGAACAAGGATTGTGAGGTTATTGAGGTTGTAAACAACAAGAAAGAGGTCAAGAAACATGATATTGAGGCTACATATGAAGTCTTGCATTTATTTGAAGATCCTAATGGGTTGAAATTTTTGACTCACGATTTTCCTGATGCAAGTTGGACAATAGATAAACTTCTCAAGCAATGTAGGACCGTTTTTAACGAAGAAGCAAAGGGACATCCCAATATACCACAGTCACTATATAGCTTAGTGCATACTTTTATGTCTGGTGTCAGTAACAATATAAAAGGATGGCTTGGTTATGACGAGAAGCTACATACGGAGACATGGAATGATTGGGAAAAAAAGAAAGAACATCCTATAAAACGATATGGAGACATTATAGATATATTCAGAAATACAATAAGAATAAGATCGCCTAAACTGTTAGATTTGATAAAAGCCCTAGAAGGGCAGAATACACAGTTTGTATTTGACTATGATTCAAAGGAATTAAAAAAAGCAGATTTTTACACCAATGTATATATGTTGCGTTGGTGTCTGGTGCATGTGTTGTTAATGTTTAGACAGTATCCAGAACATAAAGAAATAAAAATTTCATGTACAAGATCTACTATGAATGGCTGGATAGTGTACACAATCCAGTTTACACAGGTTGGATCGTTTCCCTCGGCAGATATAAACGATGCTATTAAAAGGGTGAATGAAGGTGCCGGTGATTTGGGAGTTATAAAGGAAAAGATGAGAAGTTATTGTAACTGGAGCATCATATCCAAATGGAACGACAAAAACTTACGTTGGAATATATTAAGAAGTGAAGGTGTGAAAGAGATAGAAGAAATAGCAGAACAGACAATTGGGTTTACTCATGAATTTGTTTTCTATAAAATAAAATCAAACTGATATACTATGAATGGTAATAAAATGATATATATAATTGACGATAACCAGTATGGGGAGTTGTCTAAAGCCTGTGGCTACATAGAGGCTGGCATATACAACGATGTTGTTAGATGGGTGAAACCGAGTAAAGAAACAAAGGTGGAGGATTTTCATGATGCGGCTTGTATCTGCTATCATTCATCCTTGGCTATAGAAGAAAATGGTGTTTGGAAACAAGCTTCGATGTTGTTGACGGACATAGAAGATTTAATGGATGAAATACCATTGGTGAAATATTCTAAAGGTTGTACTGCCATCGATTACGATGAAGGATCTCAAATAATATATGGGATGCCAAAAGAGACGTTTTATAAACGACTGAAGCATTTTGTTCTGCATTATAAGAATGTTGGCAAAGTAGACTTGGAAATATTTTCAAATGACTATTTGGAATCGAGTAGTCCAAACAACATTGTTGTATTTGGCAATGAAGAAAATTTAAGTAGCTGCCAATTGTTGAAACAGGCTAACAAATGCGAATTCTATACTATAGATGATGATAAGGATATTGATGATATAATAATATCAACTATAGATTCAAATACAGACACTATCATTCTCGATTTGGATGAGTATGCCAAACATGGCATTCAAATGGCATTCACAATACGACTGATGTGTGAACAATTGCACAAGGTTGTTTTGGCGCGTATTATTGGGGTAACCGAGCAATCAATAGATAGTTTTTATCGCTATTTCCCATATTCACAAATTCTACAAACAGAGGGTTTTGCCATCTGTAGCGTTGAAGATTTGGATTCTTGTTTAGCTAATACTCCACTATTGACTTGTGACACTTTTGAGTCGGGATTCTTGGATAGAATCAATATTAAAGAATATGCGACATACGGTCATCATTCGTTGGCAAACGAATGGGGATTGATGGCTCTTAATCGCTTTGTGTCGAAGGACACAAATTGTATTTCTGAGATATTGCGAAAAGCAGAAAAGAATATGTTTTTCAGATATTCTGTAATAAAGAATATGGATATACGTGATGTTTTGGAAGATACGTTTGACAATGAGAAAAAGGATGCCAATCTTATACCTCAGCAAGACAAACAAAAAGGAGGAAAGTATCTGCTGATTGACGACAAAGGAAATGAAGGTTGGAAAGAAGTATTGATGTGTTGTGTCAGAGAAGTAGAGGCATTTGATGTTCACGACAAAGAAACAGCATCGTATAACGCCCTTCCACAGGACCTAAGGGATAAGCTGAAAGAAGGTTTTTATGATGTAATATTTTTGGATTTGCGTTTGATGGCTTGTGAGGAGAATAAGGATTTAAATGTTATGGATTTCTCTGGAATGAAAGTTTTGCAAGGTATCAAACAGGCCAATCCAGGAAATCAGGTGATAATATTTACTGCTTCTAGTAAATCATGGAATCTTAAAGCTCTAATCGACAATGGAGCTGACGAATATTACCTAAAAGAGTCACCGCTTTTTCATTTTTCTAAAGAAGAATCAAGAGAAAACGCAAAGCATCTCGTAAAAACTATAGGATATTGCTATCGCCGAAATTACTTGCGTAAGAGTTACAAGTTGATGGAGGAAATAAAGGAAAAGATTAATGCTTCACCTCGATTAAATGAGAATAATAAAAAGGAAACTATCGCCCAATTAGATATGGCATTTCATCAGTTGCTGAAAATAACGGGAACTAATAATAAAAACAGCTTTGCTTATACGTTTGTGGCTTTTGAGTTCGTTATTCCGTTGTTGTGCAAACATTTGTCAGCAGTAGGAAGTAATACTCCTGAAAAATTTGAGGACCTAATAAATACACAATTAGCTACAAGCAACACGGAGTTAATCTATGATGGAAAACAAATGATTCTGGCGAGAAATGCGTATATGCATGGAAATAAAACTGCATTAAAGAGTAACTTTTCATTTGTTTTTCATGCGGAAGGAATATTGAAAATATTGGAAGTATTGGATAAAGTATCTCAATTATTGTAAATATCCCCACATTCAACACTCAACATTTAATTATTAGCCTCATCCGAGTGGCGGCATAGTGCAGAGCGATACTGCAATGGGGAACTAATCTTTTATTTTTTTATTCATTATATAGGCACTTGCAAAGGTGTCTATAAAAGTTGTATTCCCTAAATTGAACACTGACTATTCTTGGCGGATGATTTTGTGGTTGTTGTATAAAGCATTAATCCCAACCTTCAAAGACTTGAAGGTTGGGATTAATTATGTTTGTTTGGAATAGTTTTTTTGTTTTAATTAAGCCTCAGCTTCGGGTATTACGGAAACAGTGCTCTTGTCGTTGCGACCCTTGCGGAAGTTAACGGTACCGTCAACCAATGCATAGAGAGTGTCGTCCTTACCAATACCTACATTCAAACCTGGGTTGTGCTTTGTACCACGCTGGCGAACGATGATGTTACCTGCGATACACTTCTGACCACCCCAGATCTTAACGCCTAATCTTTGAGAAGCTGATTCACGTCCGTTCTTAGAACTACCTACACCTTTTTTATGTGCCATTTCTTGTTCCTCCTAAAATTTAAGCGATTACTTCCTTGATTGTGATCTCTGTGAACTGCTCACGGTGACCGTTCTTCTTGCGATAGTCCTTGCGGCGCTTCATCTTGAAGACGATTACCTTGTCACCCTTAACGAGAGGGTTAACAACCTCACATACAACTTTTGCACCTTCTACGGCAGGTGCACCTACCTGTACTGAACCTTCATTGTCAACAAGCAGTACCTTGTTGAATTCAACAGTCTGGCCTTCCTGAGCGTCCTTGATGTGGTGAACGAAGAGCTTCTTGCCCTGCTCTGCCTTAAACTGCTGACCGTTAATCTCTACGATTGCGTACATTTAATTAATTAATATAAACGGGTTTTTCCGTGAGGCGAACAACACCATGTTGTTACTTTTTCTGGCCTATGCGGATTAAATCGGCTGCAAAGGTACTAATTATTTGTGTAGCAAGGAAATACATGTAGATGTTTTTTGTAAAGTTTAACAATATTAACCTGCTATAGCTTCTTGAACACGTTTTTAAGCTGCTCGCCTAAGCCGATTGTATAGCCTTGGGATGAGAAGACTACACGGTTGAAGGTGTCGGCGAGGATAAACATTGGTAGCTGTGTCTTGTTTTGCAACTTCATTTCGCGTGCTACTTGTTCACGGATGGAACCGTCCTTGTCTATAGCATATTGTACGGTTGAGGGTAGGGAAGCGAACTCGTCCTTTTGGAACTTATTGGCATCTGCCTCGCTCTCGAATAGCAACACAACAGGTCTGCCCCAAGCCTCAAATGCGGCACGCTCTTTCTCGATGTCGTGCAAGGCATGATTGGTGGGTTCTTGTCCAACTCCTAACACGGCGAGTATATAATAACCGCGACCAGTTTGGGAGAGGATGCTGACGTCCTTGCCGTCTTTATTGATTATAGATTCGGAATTGAACTGTCCGATAACGCTTACCTCGTTGGCATCGTAGCGTATGTCGAGGGGCAGGGTTGTGGTTTTGCCTTCGGTGATATTAAACATGCGTGTGGTTGCAAGTACGCCTCCATTGGCAAGTCGGGTGCCTGTGGTGAGCATGTATGTGCCTACATCGAATGTCGCACCGTCTTTGAAGGTGTTGCTCCAGCATGTTCCGTTGCCCATATCAGCCTGGCCTTCCTCAAAGTTCATGAGTTGGGTGGTGCCATTAACTATGCGACTGATGGTGAAATGGTTGTAATACTTGGGGTCGTCGAGTATTGGACTTGCCTTGTATGTGAGCTTGAGTGTGCCTGTTGGTGCGGTTGCCTGTTGTTTTGCCTCGAATTTAACGTCTTGCCATTTGCCGTCTTTCTTGTATTGCACCTTGCCTGTAACTGCGTCTTTGCGGGCTTCGATGCCAAGGCTGCGTGCAACATCTACGAAGAAGATATCGCGTGAACGCTCGTCGGTAAGCTTTGATTGCATGACACCTACTGGTGTTTGGGCTATCTGCAATGCCTTTTTGTCGGGGTTGAGGCGTATGTTCTTGTTTATCCAAGTAACGAGGGTTGTTGGATTCTTACGGAAAGCATTGGCTGTTGAGGCTGGGAAGGCTTTGGCAAGATAGTTTTTGAAAGGCAGTGATATCATCTCGCTCTCCACACGTGGTGACAGTTGATTGGTGGCAGCTGTGAAGTTGTCTTCGAGTATCTCTGTAGGAATATCGCGCAGGTCTTTATCGGTTAATGTGGCAAGGATGCCGAGTGCACGCTGTTCGTTGTCCTTATGGCGAGCAAGGAAGTCGATGATGGTTTGCTTGTTTCCACGTGATTTAACGAGGTATTCGGCAGCTTGCGGATTGATTTGTTCGGCCTGTTGCTTAGTGAGGAACGTGGCTGTGTATGCTTTGCGCACAGAATCCTCGTAGGCAAAACGGCGGTTGTTCTCCTTGCGCATCTCGTCGCTTACGTAAGGCATCTTGGCACTCTCGACTGGTGGCACTACGTCGATTGTCTCTTCAGGGAATATCAGTTGCTTGCTGTCGGTTTGTGCATCGCGGTTGAGTTGGATGGTTATTATCTTGTCCTTGCCGAATGATGCTTTCTGGTATCCGTATTTGCCATCTTTGGATGCCCATACCAATAAGTCGCCTATGCCAGCAGACAATGACACATGTCCTTGCTGGTCGGTGTATTTGGTTACGGCTGTATAGAACTCGGCATAATTGTATATCTTGAAGTCGACACGTGCTCCTGGTACAGGAGAGCCATTAGCATCCTTTATGGTGAAGCAGACTTGTGCTGTTGGAGCATAGTTGGATGTGAGATTAATCTCGGTGAAGTTGCTTGTGCGAAGCATAACCTCCTCAGGTCCTTGATAATTGCCAAAGGCACGAGTATGCATAAGCATGGCGCGTGAGGCTGGTGCATTGAACCAACCAAGATTGAGTACGGGTTCGGGTTCGCATGCTCCGAGGAACCACCATTTGCCATCTGCCCATGCCTCTACCCAAGCATGATTGTCGTCGGTATGTGCCCAGCGTGGGGTGTATACTTGTCTTGCAGGTATGCCCATAGCACGTAAGGCTGCAACGGCAAATGTGCTCTCCTCGCCACAACGTCCGGTTGCGGTACGCAGTGTCTGCAATGGCGATGATGTGCGAGCGTCGGAAGGTTGGTAAGTAACTTTTTCGTGGCACCAGTGATTAATCTCAAGAATGGCATCGTGCATAGAAAGATGCTTGACACGATTCTTTAGTTCGTTGTAGAATACACTACGTGATGAATCGAGCGCTTCGTTGTTGACGCGGATAGGCACTACAAAGTGGCGGAAGAGTAATTCGGGCACGTCCTTGCCCCAAGGCATCTCCTTGCGGGCTTGGAATGACAGGCGCACGTTGTCGGCAAAGAATGAGGTGGGGTAGTCGGTAATGTCGGCAAGGGGCATATATGCATAAAGAAACTCAAGAGCCTGGTTCTCGTCGGCTGTGAGATTGAGGTTTCTGGTGTTGTAGAAAGTCTTGCCAACTGTTTTTATACGCTCGTTAAACTGCTGTTGCATAGTAGTGCGGTAGGCTGCGTTGGATATAAACGTGCCCTGTGCACTGGCTGTGAGGCATAGAGCAAACAAGGAGGCTGAGATGAAAAGGCGTTTCATAGGGTTTGGGTTTAGTAGATAATTTTAAGGAGGATACAGCAAAAGAGCCGTACCCTCCTATGAAATGAGTTGGGGTAAAAAGGATATTACAAGTCGATCTTCTGTACGCGGCGCTCGTGACGTCCGCCCTCAAACTGAGTCTTGAAGAATTCGTCAAGTGCTTTCTCGGCTGTCTTATTGTCGATGAAGCGACCTGGAAGCACAATAACGTTGGCATCGTTGTGCTGACGTGTAAGCTGAGCAATCTCAGGGCTCCATACTAAAGCGGCACGTACACCCTTATGCTTGTTAAGAGTGATGGCCATACCCTCGCCACTACCACATATGCCGATGCCTGGGTAAACATCACCGTTGGCGATGCCATTGCCGAGAGCGTGAGCAAAGTCAGGATAGTCGCAGCTCATGTCGCTATAAGTACCATAATCTTTGAATGGAATCTGATGACTCTCAAGATATTCGATAACGAACTTCTTCAATGCGTAACCAGCGTGGTCGCATGCAATACCTACTGTCTTGATTTCCATAGCTGTTGGGTTTTTAATGGGTTAAGGTTTCGCACACCACTATATATAATAAGGTGGTGTGCGAGACAATTAATTAGTTTTATTTAGATAAAAAGTTTTTCACCTGATTGTAAACGTTCTGGGCATTGAAGCCAAGTTTCTCGTCGAGCACCTTGTAAGGAGCTGAGAAGCCAAACGACTCGAGTCCGTAAACCATACCGTTGGCACCTACAAGTCCCTGAAGGTTGACTGGCAGACCGGCTGTGAGACCGAAAATCTTAGAACCTACAGGGAGGATGCTCTCCTGATATTCCTTGCTCTGATTGCGGAAAAGACCCTCAGAAGGTACGCTTACCACGCGAACCTTTATGCCATCTTTGCGGAGAAGCTCGGTTCCGGCAACAAGTGTAGATACCTCTGAACCAGAAGCAACAAGGATAACATCGAAGTCGGTATCGGAACCCTCTACAATGTAAGCACCCTTGCGTGCCTCCTCGTAGTTATTGCCCTCGGGCAGAGATGTTATGTTCTGACGAGAGAAGATAAGGGCTGTAGGAGTAGACATATTTTCCATAGCCATCTTCCAACATACGGTAGCCTCATCGACATCGGCAGGGCGGAACACGCGAACAGAATCCTCGCCCTTATGGTTCTTGAGTTTCTCCATAAGGCGAATCTGTGCTTCTTGCTCAACAGGCTCGTGTGTAGGACCGTCCTCACCAACGCGGAATGCGTCGTGTGTCCATATGAACTTAATAGGTACACGCATGAGAGCAGCCATACGGATAGCGGGTTTCATGTAGTCGGAGAACACGAAGAATGTGCCGCAAGCCGGGATAACACCACCGTGCAGATACATACCGATGCAGATACATGCCATAGACAGCTCGGCAACACCAGCCTGGAAGAAGGCTCCAGAGAAATCGTCGGCCTGAAGGTTGTGGGTATGCTTTAGGAAGCCATCGGTCTTGTCGCTGTTGCAGAGGTCGGCTGATGAAACAACCATATTATCTACCTGCTCAGACAATACGCCGAGACAAGCAGCAGATGCAGCACGTGTAGCACCGTCGCGCTTCTGTACAAGAGCGCTCCAGTCTATCTTAGGAGCATTGCCAGAGAACCAATCGTCCATCTTGGCTGCCAATTCAGGGTTCTGCTTACGCCAAGCTTCTTCCTCGGCATGACGAGCTTTAACAATCTCGCGAAGCTCTGTGTTGCGCTTAGCATATAATTCTTTAACGTCGTCAAAGATAACAAATGGGTCGTTGATGTCGCCACCAAGGTGCTTTACAGTATTAGTGTAAGCGTCGCCACCGAGAGGAGCTCCATGAGTCTTAACGTTGTGCTCGTAGCTTGAACCGTCGTCTTTAAGGGCACCCTTAGCCATTGTAGTGTGGCCAATAATGAGTGTAGGACGCTCGGTTTCCTTTTGTGCGAGAACTAAAGCGGCACGTATAGCGTCGGGATCGTTGCCAGGAATCTCCATAACATTCCATCCCCATGACTGGTATTTCTTGGCTGTGTCTTCCTTCATTACGACATCGCACTCGGTAGAGAGCTGTATCTCGTTAGAGTCGTAGAACATGATGAGGTTGTTGAGCTTCAGCAGACCGGCAATACGACCGGCACCCTGTGAGATCTCTTCCTGAACACCACCATCGGAGATGTAGGCATAAATCTTGTGCTGCATCATAGTAGAGCCAAGACGAGCCTCGAGGAACTTTTCGGCAATAGCAGCACCTACAGCAAATGTGTGGCCCTGGCCGAGAGGACCAGAAGTATTCTCTATGCCACGCTCAATATCGCGCTCTGGATGTCCTGGACATACCGAATCCCACTGACGGAAGGACTTGAGTTCGTTAATGCTAAATTTTCCCTGCAAAGCCAAAGCAGAGTAAAGCATAGGCGACATGTGTCCTGGGTCGAGATAGAAGCGGTCGCGTCCTGCCCATGTAGGCTGGTCGGGATCGTATACCAAAAACTCGGAGAAGAGGACATTGATAAAGTCGGCTCCGCCCATTGCACCTCCAGGGTGTCCTGATTTGGCTTTTTCTACCATAGAAACGGCAAGCAGACGGATGTTGTCTGCAGCGTGGTTCATAAGTTGCTTGCTATTCATTTTATTTATTGTAGGTTTAAATTTTGTTGCTATATATGTATTTTTGCGATTTCCGCCCGTTGGCGGCATTTCCTAATTGCAAAGATAATCATATTAATTGTAACTATCAATTTATTGTATGATTATTTTTCTTGATATTTATTTAAAAGTGCCTGATGTTGATTTAAAAAAAAGAGCTTGATGTCGTTTCAAGCTGGGTTTTAGGTCCTTATAAAAACAAAAAACATAGATTGTTTCACAACAACCTATGCTTTCTTAACCTTAATAATCTAATACCATGAAAAACACATTGCAAAGATAGTTTGATTTTACAAATAAGCAAGTGCTTTCGTCGTTATTTATTGCGTATATAGCATAATTTAACTGAAATCACACGAAATTTACTTTTGTTTACAGTTAAATGGAAGGCTTGTTTCCATTTATGCTTTATTATCTGTGTGTCGTTGTTACATCAGCAAACTGCCTATTTGATAGACAATAGCCGATACTATCCATGCAAGCACAGTGGTATAGCAAGCTGCAAAAGTAGCCCATTTCCATGAGCCAGTCTCGCCCTTAATGGCTGCAATAGTGGCTATACACGGGAAGTAGAGCAATACAAACAGTAGGAAGCAATAGGATGCAAGCGGTGTGATGCCATCGGCAACCATCTGTTTCTGCAAATGTGAGTAGGATTCCTCGGAACCTTCCTCGGCAGCCTCGTCGCTATGGTATAGAATACCCATTGTGGAAGCAACGATTTCCTTGGCACCTACACCAGAGATGAGACCTACATCAAGTTTCCAATCGAAGCCTTGAGGACGGAATACAGGTTCGATAGCATGGCCAATGCGACCAATGTAGCTCTGTTCCTGCTGTTGTTCGCGCGATAGGCTTTCGTCGTGTGGAAAGTAACCAAGAGCCCAGACAATGAGGCTTGCTACAAGGATGATGCCTCCCATCTTCTTGAGATATTCCTTACCCTTCTGCCATGTATGTCGACCAATGGCCTTGGCTGTAGGGAATCGGTAGGGTGGAAGTTCCATAACAAACGGAGTGTCCTCGCCTTTGAACAGAGTCTTGCTGAACAGTCGGCTCATTATGACAGCCATGACGATGCCCACAAGATATAGCGACATCATGATGGCAGAGCGATATTTCTGGGCAAACATGGTTCCTATAATCATAATGTATATAGGGAAGCGTGCCGAGCAACTCATGAGTGGCAGGATGAGCATTGTAATAAGGCGTGAGCGTCGGCTCTCGATAGTGCGTGTTGCCATTACGGCTGGCACGTTGCATCCAAAGCCCATGATGAGCGGGATGAACGACTTGCCGTGCAGTCCCATCTTGTGCATTAGCTTGTCCATGATAAAGGCAGCTCGGGCCATATAGCCGGAATCTTCCATAAAGGAGATGAAGAAATAGAGGATGAGGATTTGCGGTAGGAAGACAATGACAGAGCCTACCCCTCCAATCACTCCATCTATAAGCATGTCCTTAAGAGGGCCTGCTGTCATATGCTCGGAAATCATAGAGCCAATCCATTCGACACCAGCTTCTATCCAGTTCATAGGATATTGGCCAAGCGAGAACGTTGTCTCGAACATCACCCATATCATAAGAATGAATATAGGGAAGCCAACATACTTGTTGGTGATGACGTTGTCGATGAGATGAGTAACCTGATAGGTGTCCTTTTTATTGCCTGTCTGGTAGCCGGCTTCTTGAAGAGCGCCGTGAATGAAACCGTATTTGGCATCTATGATAGCCGTTTCCGAATCCTCGTGAGTATAGGTTTGCACGTCGGCTGTTGCCTTATCGCGAACGGCCAATATACGGTCGGGATGGGAAGTAGAGCTTTTGATAAGCTGCTCGGTATCGGAGTCGCGCTCAAGCAATTTGATGGCAAGATAGCGTGTGGAGAACTTGTGACGTAGGTCGTTTTCCTTCTTCAGCTCGGCCTGTATTGCCGTGATGCCCTCCTCGATGTAGGTGCCATGGTTGATGTGTATATGTCGGAACACATTATGCTTAGGCTTGACACCCGAAGCAAAATCCTCGTCGTGGTCGGGTTGTTCTTTTTCCGACTTGCTGTATTGTTCGTGCCACTGCTTGATGCCTTCGGCTACTTCGGGGTCGAGATTGCCGTTGGCGTCGAGGAAGTCGAGACCCTCATACATATTAATAATGATATGAAACAGCAGTTCGACACCACGTCCAGTGGTGAAAGTAGTAGGAATCATAGGCACGCCGAACAGCTCGCCCAATTTTGCATAGTCGACATTATCTCCACGTTTCTCAGTCTCGTCGAACATATTTAACGCGCACACCATACGCAAGTGCATGTCGATGAGCTGGGTGGTAAGGTACAGGTTGCGCTCAAGATTGCTTGTATCTATAACGTTGATGATAACGTCGGGAGTGTTCTCGATGATTTGCTTGCGCACATAAAGTTCTTCTGGCGAGTAGGCAGAAAGCGAATATGTGCCAGGAAGGTCAACAATATTGAACTCATAGCCTTCGAATTCGGCATGACCAACCTTGGCATCGACAGTAACACCAGAGTAGTTGCCTACACGCTCGTGAGCTCCAGAGGCAAAGTTGAAGAGAGAAGTCTTGCCACAATTAGGATTGCCTACAAGCGCAACATTAATGGTGCGGCGTTTCTTCATAGCTGCATCGCGTAGCTGTCCATCGGTAAGTGGGGTAGGGTTAGGGGCAGCCTTGTCTTCTACAGATGCGTTGTTGGCAGCCTCGTCGTATGTATCGGACGGGTTGTTTGACTTGTTCTGTTTGTTTTCCTTTTCAATTCTCTCGGCTTCCTCCACGCTTATGACCTCAATCATATCAGCCTCAGAGTGGCGTAGCGATACTTCGTAGCCCATGAGTTTGTATTTTACAGGGTCGTGTAGAGGTGCATTTTGCAAGACATCAACCACCTTGCCTTTGATAAATCCCATCTCGACGATACGCTTGCGGAATCCTCCATGTCCCATCACCTTAACGATGACACCGCGTTCGCCGGTTTTCAAATCTGATAACTTCATATTATCTATATATGTTATTCTGTATACAGTTTTTTATATTTCTTTTGCTATCTAAAATGACAAAGTTACACAGAATAATTGAAAATTGGTTTTATAATTCGAATTTATTGTGCTAAAATACCTAAAAATAGGTACTGGCTTGGGCGTGCAGGTTTAAATGGGGTGTTGTAAAGTATGTATTTAAGGCTCAATCGCTTTGCTGTTCGGAAAATAATGCTTATATTTGCAGACACAAATAACGTTATATGGGAATTTTTGGATTTTTTAATAAGAACAAGAAAGAAGTTCTTGACAATGGACTCGAGAAGACCAAGCATAGTGTATTCGACAAGATTCAGCGTGCCGTAATGGGCAAATCGACTGTTGACGATGAAGTGCTTGACAATCTGGAAGAGGCTCTTATCACATCAGACATAGGCGTGGAGACAACGCTTAAGATAATAAAGCGCATTGAAGAACGTGTGGCTCGCGACAAGTATGTGTCGACATCCGAGCTGAACGGAATAATGCGTGACGAGATTGCCGCGCTGCTAACCGAGAACAATACAGCCGACAACGACGACTGGGATTTGCCTACGGACCATCGTCCATACGTAATCCTTGTTGTTGGAGTGAACGGTGTGGGCAAGACCACAACTATTGGCAAGCTTGCATATCAGTTTAAGAAGTCGGGCAAGAAGGTGTATCTTGGTGCTGCTGATACATTCCGTGCTGCTGCTGTAGAGCAGATAAGCATTTGGGGTGAGCGTGTAGGTGTGCCTGTTATTAAGCAACAAATGGGTTCGGACCCTGCATCTGTGGCTTTTGATACATTGTCTTCGGCTAAAGCTAACGGTGCGGATGTTGTGATTATTGATACAGCCGGACGTTTGCACAACAAGGTAGGACTGATGAATGAGCTTAAGAAGATAAAGGATGTGATGAAGAAAGTGCTGCCCGAAGCACCTGATGAAGTGCTGCTCGTGCTTGACGGAAGTACCGGACAGAATGCCTTTGAACAGGCTAAGCAGTTTGCACAGGTTACGCAGATAACATCACTAGCCATAACCAAACTCGATGGAACGGCTAAGGGAGGTGTGGTTATAGGCATATCTGACCAGCTTAAGGTGCCGGTAAAGTATATCGGACTGGGTGAGTCGATGGAGTCGTTGCAGCTTTTCAATAGACGTCAGTTTGTTGACTCGCTTTTTAATGCTAACAAGTAGGCATATCACAGAACATGATGAAGAAAGGACAAGTAGATATTATTACAATGGGTTGCTCGAAGAACCTTGTTGACAGCGAGGCCCTGTTGACAAAATTTGAGCAAGCCGGCTATCATTGCACACACGACGCAAAACGCATTGAAGGCGAGATTGTTGTGGTGAATACATGTGGATTTATTGAGGATGCCAAGCAGGAGAGTATAGACACTATACTGGAGCTGGTACAGGCAAAGGAGGAGGGACGCATAAGCAAACTCTTTGTTATGGGATGTCTGTCGCAGCGTTATCAGGAGGAACTGGAGAAAGAGATTCCGCAAGTGGACAAGTATTATGGCAAGTTCAACTTTATGCAGCTTCTCTCTGATCTTGGAAAGCCTGAGGTTTCGACATGCTCGGGCGAGCGTCATATCACAACGCCTAATCATTATGCATACGTAAAGATAAGCGAGGGATGCGACCGTCGTTGTGCATATTGCGCCATTCCGCTTATTACGGGCAAGCATGTGAGTCGTCCTAAGGAGGAAATACTGGATGAGGTGCGCGCTCTTGTGGAACGTGGTGTTAAGGAGTTTCAGATTATTGCACAGGAATTGACATATTATGGTGTGGATATTGACGGCAAGCGTCATATTGCCGACCTTATATCGGATATTGCCGACATAAAGGGGGTTAAGTGGATTCGTTTGCATTATGCTTATCCAAATCAATTCCCGATGGACTTGCTCGATGTTATTCGCGAGCGTCCTAATGTTTGCAAGTATCTAGACATTGCCTTGCAGCATATCTCGGACAACATGCTCACACGTATGCACCGACATGTGTCGAAGCAGGAGACGATGGAGCTGATAGAGAAAATACGTGAGGCAGTGCCTGGTATACATTTACGTACAACCCTTATGGTGGGATTCCCAGGAGAGACGGAGGAAGACTTTAAGGAACTTGTCGATTTTGTGAAATGGGCTAAGTTTGAGCGTATGGGTGCCTTTGCCTATAGTGAGGAAGAAGGCACATACAGTGCCGAGCATTATGAGGATGATGTTCCTGCAGAAGTGAAACAACGTCGCCTTGACAAGCTTATGGCTGTACAGCAGCGTATATCTGCAGAAGTGGAGGCAAGCAAGGTGGGCAGTGTTATGAAGACAATCATCGACCGAAAGGAAGGCGACTATTATATAGGACGTACTGAGTTCTGCTCGCCAGAGGTAGACCCAGAGGTACTTATTAAGGACACACGTCGTCTGCGTAAGGGTTGCTTCTATAATGTACACATTACAGACAGCGACGATTTCGACCTTTATGGCGAAGTGACAGACTGAAACATCTCCTAATGAAATGAACAACAAGGAATACATAGCCGAATTGTCCCGTCGTACGGGATTCTCACAAGATAACACACAGCGTATGGTACGCTGTGTGATAGAGTCGATGGCACAACAGTTTGATGGCGGAGAGAATGTAATGGTTCCCGACTTTGGAACTTTCGAACTGAAGAACAGGATGGAACGCATTGTCGTTAACCCGTCGACTGGTCAGCGTATGATGGTTCCTCCAAAGATTGTGCTAAGCTTTAAGCCTGTGGCTTCGGTCAAGAACAAAATGAAGAAAGGAGAACAGAATGGCTAAGGTCTCTGATTTCGCTTCGGAACTTGTAGGGCGTTATGGCTTGAAGGAAGAAGAGGCAACCGAATTTATATCCGCAATGTTCGACATTATATGCGAACAACTTGACGGTGCTGATAAACAGGTAAAGGTAAAGGGACTCGGAACTTTTAAGGTTACGAGTGTTGGCGCACGTGCAAGTGTGGATGTAAATACGGGCGAACGCATCATTATTGAAGGGCGTAATAAGATATCGTTTACGCCTGAGGTTATGTTGCGCGATAGGGTTAACCGCCCCTTCGTGCAGTTTGAGACTGTTGTGCTTAATGATGGTGTTGACTTCTCAGAGATTGACAACGAGTTTAATGGCAGTAAGCAAGAGGTTGCTGCAAGTGACTCTACTGTGGAAACAGCAAATGAGACTGTTGCGGATAATGCCGAAGAGGTAGCTGAAAAGGCTGTTGTTGAGACTATTGATGAATCAGTTGCTGAATCGGTAGTTGGAGCGGAAGAGGATAAGAGTGATGTGGCAATTGAAGAGAAGGCTTCTGATGTTGTGCCTGAGAATGTAATGGATCAGGGACAAAAGGAAGAGGCAAAGCCGGAGCTTGAAAATGAATATGTGCCTGAATATGGACATGAACCAATGTCTGAGGTTGAAGCAGATAATTCGGATGAATCTCAACAATCGACAGTTGGATTAAGCTCGGATGAATCAGTTGAAAAAAGCTCGGATGACTCTCAGCAATCATCAGTTGAAAGTTCGGCGACTACTCCTCAACCAAAAGAGGTTGTTGTGGCTGAAGGTTGCAAGCAACGCAATCCGCGTTTGATGTATTGGTTCTCCATAGCCTCGTTTGTGCTGCTCATCTTTATTGGTGTTGGTATGTATTTCCTTTACGAGCAAGTTAAGGCAAAGAATGTGGCAATAGAACAGCTGCAGACCAAGCTTGCAATGCATTCGATGGCGCTTAAGTCGGCTGCTGTAGAACCTAAGCAGGGTGTAGCTTCTAAAAAGAATATCGTGGCAGATACAACAGATGCTGCTAAACAAGTAGCTATAACAGATGCAGCGGAAACTGTAGCTAAGGAAGAGGTGTCCAAGCCTATAGAGAAAACTCATGAGCCACCTGTTGCAGAGAAAAAGAAAGCAAATGTGCCAAAGCCAGCTGCTGATTATAATTTTGATGTACGTGTGCGCACAGGTGCATACATTATTGTTGGTGAAGAGACCTCGGTGACAGTACGTAGCGGTCAGACCCTTGCATCTATTAGCAAAGCCTATCTCGGTCCTGGCATGGAATGCTACGTTGAAGTGTTTAACAACCGAAAGGAAGTGAAGCCTGGCGATAAACTGAGAATACCGAAACTAAAGATAAAGCCAAGACATTAAAACAGTCTTGGCTTTTTTATTTTTTCTGGCTCAAAGATTTTTTAGTTGTCATAATGATATAGTTATACATTTTTTACTATATAATAATGTGTAAGCAGATTAACGATGTACAAATGTAAAGAAAAGGGGGTGTATTTATGCCGTTTATTTTCAAAGTAAATTAATTATTGCATTTTATTTGGACTATTCGAAAATAAATCGTAACTTCGCTATCGAAAGAAAAATTATTAACTTAATAACAAGACAAGCATATGAAGAAATACAACTTTAATGCCGGTCCGTCGATACTTCCGCGCGAAGTGATTGAGAACACAGCAAAACAGATTTTAGATTTCAATGGTTCTGGACTTTCTTTGGCTGAGATTAGCCATAGAGCAAAAGACTTTCAGCCTGTGGTTGACGAGGCAGTTGCCTTGATTAAAGAATTGTTGAATGTTCCTGAAGGTTATTCGGTATTGTTCCTTGGTGGCGGTGCTTCCTTGGAATTCTGCATGATTCCTTACAACTTCCTTATCAATAAGGCTGGTTATCTCAACACCGGTACGTGGGCAAAGAAGGCCATGAAGGAAGCCAAGCTATTTGGCTCTGTTGTAGAGGTAGCTTCGTCAGCGGACGATAATTATACTTTCTATCCAAAGGATTATGAGTGCCCTGCAGATCTCGACTATCTGCACATCACTACAAACAATACTATTTATGGAACTGAGATTCGTCAGGATCCAGATGTGCCTGTTCGCTTGATTGGTGATATGTCTTCGGATATCTTCAGCCGCCCAGTAGACGTTGCCAAGTATGATTGCATCTATGCAGGCGCTCAGAAGAACCTTGCTATGGCAGGTGTAACACTTGTTATTGTTAAGGACGATGTTCTTGGCAAGGCTCCTCGTCAGATTCCTACAATGCTCGACTATCGCACACATGTAGATAAGGGCTCAATGTTCAACACGCCACCTGTTGTGCCTATTTATTGCGCTCTCGAGACATTGCGTTGGATTAAGAAGAATGGTGGATTGGAGGAGATGGATCGTCGCGCTAAGGAGCGTGCAGAGATTCTCTATAACGAAATCGACCGCAACAAGTTGTTCCGTGGTACTGTAGAGCCTGGTTCTCGCTCATTGATGAACATCTGCTTCGTTATGAACGACGAGTACAAGGATCTTGAGAAACCATTCCTCGACTATGCTGTTTCACAGGGTATGGTAGGCATTAAGGGCCATCGTTCGGTAGGTGGCTTCCGTGCGAGCTGCTACAATGCACAGACTATAGAGGGTGTTCAGGCTCTCGTTAAGTGCATGCAAGACTTCGAGGCTCAGCACTAAGAATATAAGTCCTATTTATAGTCTTACTGTAACAGATGTATAACTAATAAAAATATCTTACTATGAAAATATTGGTGGCAACCGAGAAACCTTTTGCGGCAGCTGCTGTGAATGGTATTAAGGCAGAAATAGAAGGAGCCGGCAACGAACTCGCTCTACTTGAGAAATATACAGATAAGCAGCAGTTGCTTGATGCTGTGGCCGATGCTGACGCATTGATTATTCGTTCGGACAAGGTTACTCCTGAGGTACTTGATGCAGCAAAGCAGTTGAAGATAGTTGTGCGTGCCGGTGCTGGTTACGACAATGTTGACTGTGTTTATGCTAAGGAGAAGGGGGTTGTAGTAGAAAACACTCCTGGTCAGAACTCTAATGCTGTGGCTGAACTTGTGTTTGGTCTGCTTGTATATGGAGTGCGCAATTTCTATAATGGCAAGTCTGGCTCTGAGTTGATGGGTAAGAAGCTTGGTATTCTTGCTTTTGGAAACGTTGGTCGTAACGTTGCTCGTATAGCAAAGGGCTTTGGCATGGAGGTTTATGCATACGATGCTTTCTGCCCTAAGGAGGCTATTGAGGCTGCTGGTGTTACTGCTGTCGATTCACAGGATGCTCTTTTTGAGAATTGTGATGTTGTTTCATTGCATATTCCTGCAACTCCTGAGACCAAGCAGAGTATTAATGCCGCTCTCGTTGGTAAGATGAAGAAGAATGCTATTCTCATCAATACAGCACGCAAGGAGGTTATCAATGAGCCCGAATTGCTTAAGTTGATGGAGGAGCGCACCGACATTAAGTACATTACCGACATTATGCCTGATGCTGATGCCGACTTCCGCAAGTTTGAGGGTCGCTACTTCTCAACACCTAAGAAGATGGGTGCTCAGACAGCTGAGGCTAACATCAATGCCGGTATTGCTGCTGCCAAGCAGATTAATGCGTTCTTCAAGGACGGATGCACAAAATTCCAGGTGAATAAATAAAATTTTAAAAGCCCCACCCCCAAGCCCATATTCTATATGAAGAGAGTAGAATGTTTTGCTTTTATATGTATATATATTCTTGCAATTGTAGCATACTACTCTCGTCCATATTGTGAAGGAGTTGGGGGTGAGGCTTATATTAAACTATAAATCCTTAAATCTAAACAAAAGTATGGCAACAGTTAAACCATTCAAAGGCGTACGCCCACCCCAAGATCTTGTTGAACAGATAGCATCACGCCCTTACGATGTGCTTGACAGTGAGGAAGCAAGAGCTGAGGCTGGTGATAACGAGAAGAGTCTTTATCATATTATCAAGCCTGAAATTGACTTTGAACCAGGTACAAGCGAGTATGATCCTCGTGTATACGAGAAAGCTGCCGCTAACTTCAAGATGTTCCAAGAGAAAGGTTGGTTGCGTCAGGATCAGAAGGAGTCTTATTATATATATGCGCAGACAATGAACGGCAAGACTCAGTATGGTCTTGTTGTGGGTGCTTATGTGGACGACTATCTTAATGGTGTGATAAAGAAGCATGAGCTGACACGCCGTGACAAGGAGGAAGACCGTATGAAGCATGTTCGCGTGAACGATGCCAATATTGAGCCTGTATTCTTTGCTTATCCCGACAACTCGGTGCTCAACGAGATTATCATGCGTCATGCAGCCACAAAGCCCGAATACGACTTTGTCGCTCCTGATGATGGATTTGGTCATAAGCTTTGGGTTATCGACAACGATGACGATATTGCTGCTATAACAAAAGAGTTTGAAAAGATGCCCGCTCTGTATATTGCTGACGGACATCATCGCAGTGCCGCTGCTGCTCTTGTTGGAGCTGAAAAGGCAAAGAACAACCCCAACCATAAGGGCGACGAGGAATACAACTATTTCATGGCAGTATGCTTCCAGGCTTCGCAGCTAACAGTGCTTGATTATAACCGAGTTGTTAAGGATCTTAACGGATTAACGTCAGAGCAGTTCCTTGAGGCTCTTGCCAAGAATTTTACAGTAGAGGATAAGGGTGAGGCTGTATACAAGCCACAGCATCTGCACGAGTTCTCATTGTATCTTGATGGTCACTGGTTCGCTCTTAATGCAAAGGAAGGTACATACGACAATAACGACCCTATCGGAGTGCTTGATGTGGACATCTCAAGTCGACTTATTCTTGACGAGATTCTTGGTATTAAGGACTTGCGTTCTGATAAGCGTATCGACTTTGTTGGTGGATTACGTGGTTTAGAAGAGTTGAAGCGCCGTGTAGACAGTGGCGAGATGCGTATGGCTCTTGCTCTGTATCCGGTATCAATGAAGCAGATTATTGATATTGCCGACAGCGGAAAGATTATGCCGCCTAAGGCTACTTGGTTTGAGCCTAAATTGCGCTCTGGACTGATAATTCATAAACTTTCATAAGATTAATGGAGCTGACAGACGAATATTTAACTATTACAGATAAAACGTCGGAAGGTTTTTATAGCGAGAAACGAAGTAAGTTTCTCGCTTTTGCCTTTCATGTAACTTCCGAGGAAGAGGTAAAGCAGATTGTTTCAGATTTTCGCAAGAAGTATTACGATGCCCGACATGTGTGTTGGGCATATACAATAGGACCCGACTATGCCTTGTTCCGCGCTAATGATGACGGCGAACCAAGCAGTACAGCTGGCAAACCTATCCTAGGACAGATTACAAAGAACAATCTTACAGATATACTTATCATTGTCGTAAGATACTATGGAGGTGTAAATCTTGGTACAAGCGGACTTATTGTTGCTTACCGCACTGCAGCGGCAGAGGCTATTGCCAATGCGGAGATTATCAAGCTTTATCAAGAGGAAGAGATTGTTTATGATTTTCCTTACATCATGATGAATGATGTTATGAAGATTATAAAGGAGATGTCGCCTCGTATTGTAGGACAGACTTATGATAATACATGTGAGATTCGTCTGTCAATAAGGAAATCGGAGGCTCCACGATTGAAAGAAAAATTGGAGAAACTATCCTTTAAGGATGATTAAAAAAAACGCCTCACTCCCATCTGATATATCTTATATAAGGATGGGGGTGAGGTTTATTTGTTATTTTTTCTTCTTAAACAGTCCTTTAACTTTATTTACGGCACCTTTGGCCACATCCATTACCTTTTCGGTGGCATTTGCAGCACCTGCTTCTTTAGCGTTGTTTACGGCCGATTTAGGGTCTGATGCTACCTCGCTTGCATCAACAGTTGCAGGGTAGCCAGCAAGTCCTTTAAAGTATTTTATAACACGTGCGTCTTCTCTTGCATCTCCAGATGATGTCTCAACGGTGCTACTTCTTTTGCCATACTGTTTGCTTGTCAGTGTGATATCCTTTGGGTTACCATTTGGTAAGAGGTTTATCACGACACTATAAGTATCTGATGGTTCCTCTTTTGAGCGTAGGTTAAATGTTTCTTTGCTGCCAACCTTCTTATAGTTCAAAATGTCGAAACATGGATCGTCGTCACCATTCATCCAATATAGTTTTTTGTTACGGTCGATGACATCGCGTCCGTATAGATCCATATAGAGCAACTGAATCTGTGCCGAAGCCGACATGGCGAAGCTGAAGAGGACTGATGTGAGAAAAAGTTTGGTCTTCATAAATGTAGTGTTTTTAGTTGTGGTTTATGTTATAATGTTTAGTTTCTGCAAATTTAGTGTTTTAAATCAATAAAACAAAGATAATTTGAAAAATATTTATTTCTAATAACATTTAAATCTTTTTTCTCAATCAAAAAACGGGAAATAAATCAACAGATATGTATATATATATAATAAGGTGTATAAGTAAGTGATCTAAATTATTTATATATATCAGTAGTAATATATAAAAAGGAGGAAACCATGATATATGTTTCCTCCTTTTCTTTAGGTACGCTCGGCATGAGCATTATCTAACGGGTGCAAGTCCCGAGTAAGCCCTAATA
>ERZ1026884.88-NODE-88-length-62072-cov-15.899270_pt1 | contig 62072 bp, 97 predicted proteins | sample MGYA00380172_ERZ1026884 | MGnify/ENA primary metagenome ERZ1026884 (study PRJEB33269, sample SAMEA4719808) | human gut metagenome | biome: human-associated habitat; feature: organic feature; material: feces | place: Cameroon | collected 2013-10 ... | reverse complement strand
CTGTTAGGGGCATCCCACAATATTTACAGACATTTCTTTTCCCATCAAAGGTTTCTTTTTCATCAATTTTATTTTTCATATCAATAGCATTTACTTTTGCGAATCGGATGTTGAATATTTCCATAAACTCATCAAGTTCCTTTATTTTTATTCCACATTTTTTATAAGCATTTTCAATTGCCTCTGTCATCGTAGAACCATATCCAACAAAACTGTCTTCAATGCCAATATAAATTTCTAATGTATAAAGACTTCCTTTTCTTGTGTGAAGTTTAGTGAACCTGTAATCTGGCTTTATTTCCATAGAGTAACGCCTTTTTGTCTATTTGTCAAATGTATCATAATATATGTGAATAACATAAGTTCATTCATTGATACCTCCTGAAACACCCTTTCCCCTAAAAGGGTGTTTTTTTCTTGACAACAAAATAGAATCCTTTATATTCCTTGCTGAAAGCCAGTTGTGTTAACTTTTTTATATCAGAAAATTTTTTTTGAAGCTGGCTTTCTTCCCCTTAAAAGAGACTTATCCCCAAGTCTCTTTTTTTATGTGCATAACATCTTAATCTCTTGGATTTAAATTCACTTCCTATCATTCTAATTGCAATAACTTCACAACAAGGAGATACGAATGATAGATATAACTCCAAATTATTTTGCGCCTAATGAAACTTCCAGTCAGGGATTATTCGCCTGTCTCAGCAAAGGATTCTTCGATAAAAACATCAAAAGCGAGTTTAGTTTGCTCTTAGCAATATCGCTTTTTGCTGAGAAACTTGGATATTGCACAGCAACAAACAAATATTTTTCCCAGATGTTAAATGTAAGCGAAGTCACAATCAGCCGGAAAATAAATAAGCTGAAGGCATGTGGGTACATCACCATTGAATATAATAAAAGAGGATGCGAGATAAAGAGCCGTGAAATACGTCTGGTACCGATGTTAATCGTCGATTATCAAAAATGTCAATCGAGAGATATTCCTACCAAAGAAAAAGAAGATAAAAAAAATATTGAAAATCAACAAGTTGCTTATGATGAGAGGCAATCTCACGATTATCACAAAATTGAAAATGCGATAAACCACGATTATCAAAATAATCAATCGAGAAAAACTAATATGTCACAATCATCATTCAATTTTATTAATGAAAAACAAGCAGATAGCGAGAGGCAAACTGATACGAAAAAACCTTCCACGATTAACATGATAAAGGTTACAAAAAAAAGAGAAGAAAAAGAAAGTACCAAAGAAAAAGAAGATAAAAAAAATATAATATATATTACACGCGAGCGCGAGGAGAAACGAAAGGTCAAACAATTAGTTCCTCTTGATTGGCACCCCAAACCAGAAACTATTGAGAAGTTACGAAAGAGAGGAATCGACACAGACCGTGTTGTTGAGAAGTTTATAAACTCTTGCCATGCTAATAACTACCGTTACATAAACTTTGATATGGCGATTCTTGCATGGAATTGGGAACGCGACAAGGAACTGTTAAAGCCAGCAGAAACAATCGTTCCACCTGTTGCAAAGCAAAAGGAAGATGATAGCCTTGCTCGCAGAGCAGAAGAAGCTATGAGGAGAAATATGGAAGCTTGTTTGGCAAGATTCTCACAAAGCAAAAAATTCTAAATGCTGTTGAAAACTTTTTGAAGTCTTGCAAAAAAAAATATTTCTCTTACCATAAATCCAGTTTTAATGTTTTTAGGAACATAGAATTGTCAATTGTAGATGATATGGCGGAAGCCTTGCAATGTTCAACCTTGAGTATACGGAGATACCCTTCCAAAAGAGTTGAAGAACAAAACTCCATCGCTAAAGTATTATACATCTTTGGTTATAACATTGACGAAATTGCCGACTTAACAGGATGGGGACAAGAACGAATCTTATCTTTTTTTCTTAATACCGAACTGTATTATATTCCCTATCTGCTAAGCAAGTTTTCTCCCTATATGAAAGACCGTTATTGGCGAGGAATAAAGGGCTTAGATGATTTTACCCGAGAGATGGCGCATTCTAACAAATCTAAAAACAACATCCATATCAACATCACATCCGGAAATTCTTTCAAGACAGAAAAAGATTTTATTCGAGTTGTTAACCAAAAAACAAGAGATATAGTGTATGAAGAGAAAGTCAAGAGACAAACAAGTCGAAAAACTATGGACAACGAATCTATTTCAACGAATCGTTCCAAACAAAAAGAAAAGAAACAAACGGCTAACAAAGAAAGATATGCTTAATGATTACGATTTATCAAGAACTAATAAGCTCAAAGAACAGCAAGAACCTTTTTCGGAATCGTAAAACTGGAAAGCTTTTTGTTGCTAAAAATATCAGAGCGCAAAACTCACAAAAGTCGCTTCTGGATGAAATCACATCAAAACGCGATTCGTTTTTGCAAGAAATGGCTGATATTGAAAAACCTTATTATTGCTTGTTCAAGATTTATCGTAAAACACATCGCCGATTCGATTACGTCAACATTATTCAGCTTTTATCTGACTGTATGACTATTGCTGGAATTTGGGAAGATGATTGCGCTGATGTAGTAATTCCTTGCTTTGCTCCATACGAAGTCGATAAAAATAATCCTCGAGTCGAAATTTCTTTTCTTCGAGATAAACCTAATTATGTCATGTTATTGGAGGACAAATAATGTCGTTTTTTTCGCTGTATGTTTTTTTATATCTTATTGTTGGTTGGATTGTTGCTTCTACCATAGCTTATGTCGATGCGCTGGTCGATGATGACAATCGCAATGATGAAGTGCTATTCTTTGTTATCTACCTCCTTTTTTGGCCCGTTCCAAGCTTGTTGGTTATAGCAAGATTAGCTGGCGTACTAATCGAATACTATTTGAAATGGTTAAGAAAATGAAAATGTATTTATCAACAAATCAACGAAAAATTGGAGTCGTTTTAGCTGACGGAAAAGACGTGTACTTCAAAAAATGTTATGTGTCAAGAGAAACTTTTCCAGATTCTTCTGCTTTGCAGGGATTGAAAAGAGGAATTATCTTGGCAAGAAATTTACTTAATCCGTCAAAGCTTGAAGTCATTACAGATGGAAGTTACTTTGCACACCCAGCGCAACAAAGAGCTTTAAAAAATGATGAAATGGTAAGAAGATATAACAACATAACATATCACGACAAAACAGAAAAAGATGAGTATTTCTTGCAGATTTGCAGAAATATGATTAAATTTGAAGAAATGAGGGAAAGAAATGGAAGAAATTACAGTAGATAATATTAAAAAATTTATGGAAAATGATTTTGCCATCATTGACTTTTATGCTGATTGGTGCGGACCATGCCGTCATCTGATTCCTATCTTGGAAGAATTACCTTATAAAATCGGTAAGTGCAACGCAGATGTTGTAAATGTTTATGAGTATGGAATTACATCTTTACCAACTTTGATTGCGTATTCTAATTCCAGAGAACTTAGCCGAATCGTGGCAACACACCTTGACAAGACAAAGGTTCTTAACTGGATTGACACTTTATATAAACCTGAGCCAAATACTGTGGATAATCAAGAAGATGCTTGATTAGCTCCAGAAAGTATCGTATTATAATACCAATTGGAGAAAATAAAGTTTGACTGATATTAAAAACACTAAGGAGAATACAATGAGTGAAACAAAAAATTACTTTGAAGAGTTGCTGAATGTTGACGTGTCAGAGTACATCGAAAAGAAAAATGGCTTGAGCTATGTCTCTTGGTCTTATGCTTGGATGGAGCTGAAAAAACGTCATCCGGATGCACAATACAAAATTTACGAAGATGCTGATGGCCGATTCTATTTCAATGATGGACGTACGGCATGGGTAAAGACAGGAATAACTGTTAATGGATTGGAGCATATTGAATATCTGCCAGTAATGGACTTGAGAAATAACGCGAAACCGCTCAATACGGTAACGAGTACAGATGTCAACAAAACTATTCAGCGCTCTCTTACTAAAGCAATTGCTCGGCATGGCTTGGGTATCAAAGTATATGCTGGAGAGGATTTGCCAGACGAGCAACCTAAGTCAAAGGAACCTGTTAAGAAAGTTGCCAAAGAAACTGAAGATGAGGTTCTTTTTACTGCCGAAGAAAAGAAAGTCATTTTTAGTGATAATGCTGCCGATTGGCTTGACCTTGTTGCTGAATGCGAAATAGAGAAATTAAATACATTGTTTAGAAAGTGGAGAAAAAAATTCCCTGAAAATTCGCAAGTAGATAAACAGCTTGTTCAACTGGCAAAGAATCGGAAAAATAATAATCCTAATATTTGGGAAGGTGTGAAGTAATTGGCTTTTGGATTGGATATTGAATGTATTCCTGATTTGTCAATGGTGGACCTTTTACCAGAAGTATCAATAGATAGTCGGTTAAAAGATGAAGCCAAGAAAAAGGAAAATTATGAAATAAAGAAGGCTCAACAAATTGAAAACATGGCACTTAATCCACTGTTCGCAAAAGTAATTTGTATTTGCCTTTATAATCCAGAAAAACAATTTACATTAATGGGAGATGAGAGAGACATCATCTCCCATTTTTGGTCGATTGTTGGAAATCATGAAACTCTATATACTTACAACGGAAATGAATATGACCTTAATGTAATTCTAAAAAGAGGATTGCTGTATGGTAACGGCTATTTCGCTGTAGATAGATTATTATGTGATAAATACAAGGCAGGTCGCCATGTTGATATTATGCAGAAGTTTTCATTGAATGGGAAATATGAAAAACTTGATACTCTTGCAAAAGTTTATTTAAAAAAACAAAAGCTTGATATTGATTTTAAAGAATTTCCAGAACTGTTGAAAACTGAAGATGGAAGAAACCGAATCGGAAAATACTGTCTTCAAGATGCACAGTTAGTTTATGAGCTTGCAGAATTTTTGGGTTATCAAGATTGAGGGAAAAATGTACGACAGAATCGAGATAAAAACAGTTGATGAATTGTCAGATGCTCTTGAACGAGGATATTTTGTTTTCGATTGCGCTGGCAACACATATCGAAAAGCTAAACCTCCTTATCTGGGGTTTATTAGAACAGATGAAGATGACATCGAATATGTTATCGCTTCTGTAGAATTTGAAAAAAATGTATATTACTTTGCAAAGGAAAAAATATGTCAAATAGCATAAATAAAGTTATTATTTTAGGCGTTTTGGGCGCAGACCCGAAAATCAGCAACACTTCTTCTGGTAAAAAGATTGCAAGCTTCTCTGTCGCGACAAGCGAATCGTGGAAAGATAAAAACACAGGTGAAAAGCAGGAAAAAACCGAATGGCATCGTGTTGTTGTTTATAATCCGGCATTGGCAGATATTGCTGAAAGATATTTGATGAAAGGTTCAAAGGTTTATCTTGAAGGTTCTTTAACGACTCGAGAATGGGAAGATAACAATGGCAATAAAAAGCAGACAACTGAAATTGCATTGAGTCCTTTTGCTGGACAGATGGTATTGCTGGATTCTAAAAAATCCGATTCTAAAACCTCAAAAGTGAATGAAGAATGGGGCGAATCGGTAGTTCAACCCAAAGATGAGATGGAAGACTCAATCCCGTTCTAAGATGAAAAAATATATAACACGTCAAGAGTACATAAAATTGTTTGGGGTCGAACCTGATAAGAAAGGGGAAAGATTCTATATCATGAGTGAAAGAGCATATAAAACCGAAAAAATGAATAGGTTGTTTCATAGTCTTTTGACGTGTTATTGGAACTCAGGCTGTTCAAGCTATCCTTCTTATGATGACTTAAGGACGCATTTTAAAGATATTGCCGGATTGGTCGATGTAGAATATCCCGCAACCGGATTAACCTATTACACAAAGGTTGCTCTGTTTAAGGCTATAAAACTTCTTCCCATATCTTCTCAGCAAAAGGAAATTGTCTATCAATTATTGCGGGGAAAGAGAAACATTGAAAGAAGCTGGGCTGAAGCAAGTAAATCTGGCGCGCTGGATGCTATTAATGCGCTAATGAAGGAAATGGACGAAGCAAGAGTGATTACCTCTCCAGAAGGTAAAAAATATGAAGAAATCCTAAAAGGTATTAACGAGTTTTATTCTGATGATTGTAAGTGAAGATTTCAAAAAAGAATTGGAAAAATTTGGCTGTAAAGTGTATTCTACTGAAAAACATTTTTGGGTAAATGATGATGAATATAATAAGAAATACCCAGACCCAGAAATTCCGCTTGACTTAAGAAATGAATCAAATATTCTGAAGTCGGAGGGTGTCATGGAAAAGATAAACGAGGCCAAAGAACAAATTTCTATTTGGAAAGAAACAATACAAAATCAGAGTATTTCCAACGATTCGTATTTCTTGAGTTTCGATTATAAAGAAGATATGCACAACCTCGAATATTGGCAAAACTTATTAAAGGAATTGGAAAAATGACAGAGGAAATTGGTGGAATTGCAGTAGATAGACTGCGTTCATTGATAGAGAGAATCGAACATCTCGAAGAAGAAAAGAAAGGCATTGCATCTGATATTCGAGATATATATGCCGAGGCCAAATCAGCCTCCTTCGATGTTAAAATTATTCGAGAAATCATAAAGCTTCGCAAAAAAAATGCTGCTGACCGTGACGAAGAAGAATTTTTGCTCGAAACCTATAAAAAAGCATTAGACCTGTAGATAACTTTTCTTTACCTTGTAAATTGAAATATCCGTCTTATTATTAAAGTAATGAGGCGGATATATGTTTTTTAAAAATAAAGATAAAAGACCAAAATTCACTATGATTTATGATGAGGAAGAAGATAAAATCGTCTTTGAAACATCTGGTGATTTTACTGTATTAATGTTGGCTATCGCTCTTGAAGAATTAGTAACACAAAACCCAGAGGTATTTACTATTTTGAAAGAAATGGAAGATATACCTAATAAGACAATACATTAGGAGATGGAAATGTTAGAAGAAGAGATTCGTAAAATCGCAGAAGAAAAAAATTATCAAATCAATGAAAAAAACTTTGATAAAATTATGAAAGCTAAAAGAAACTTTTTCAAAGATGGTAATCTTCTGCGGTGTCCCTGTAAAGCACAAGATGAAGAAAAATATTGTGGTTCAATTAAATGCCAACAGGAAATTGAGGAAAAAGGACATTGTTGCTGTAATTTATTTTTGAGAGCCACAAATGATGAGTGATAATAACAACAGCATAGATGAATGTGTTTTTTCTTTGAAGTCAAAGAGATATTCATTCACATTAAGTTTTCCTTTGGATTCTGATGCAGAAGAAATTAGATTGAGAATTAAATATTTTCTTCTTAGTTGCGGTTTTCACGCTGATACAGTAAAAGATATTATGGGAGATGATGATGAAAATTATTGAACCAGCAGTAGAGATATTAACGCCCTTAAATGGACAAGAAATTCTTAAGCACATCGAGCTTTGTGCCAGAAATTGTTATAAATCAGAAAATAAAATTACAGAAGACTCCGCGGAGAGAATGGTTAAATTCCTCCTCAATAAGAAACATGACAGTCTTCTGGAACATTATCAAATAACTTGCAGATTAACATGTAGTATCGCTTGCTACAAAGATTTAACCCGGCATCGTCATGCGAGCTGGGCAATCGAAAGTACACGGTGGTGTGGATATGAAAAAGGAAAATTCGGTTCAGAAATTAAATTCATCAAGCCAGTAAACATTCCTGAGGATTCTCTTGCTTTTTCTTACTGGGAAGATTGCATGAGAACCTGTGAGCGATACTATATGGGAATGGCAGCTATTTCTGGCATTACACCAGATGAAACAAGTCTTCTTTTGCCACAAGCAACGGCAGCATCTGTTATTATGACAGCAAATCTCCGAGAGCTTCGGCATATATTTTCTCTCCGGTGTGATAAAGCTGCACGTCCTGAAATAAGGTTTATCATGACATTGCTATTGAACAAATTAACAATAGCTATTCCATGTGTATTTGATGATTTGTTTGAGAGGTTTAATGTTGAAGATTAGATACTTATCCGATATTCATAATGACGTTAATGGTGACGATTTTAAGCTCAGTGGAGACGTTTTTACGGTTTTGGCAGGGGATATAAGCGGGAATGTTGATTCTGCGATAGAATGGGTAAAAAAGAATGTTAAGCAAGGTGTATTTGTCGAAGGAAATCACATCCTCTACAACAGCAAATATTTCCTTGAAGATTCTTATGGCAAATTAAGAGAAGCATTTCCTCTTGACGCAGATGTCTCATTCTTGCAAAACGAATCGAAGGTTGTTAATGGAATTACATTTGCTGGTTGCACGCTGTGGACAGATTACAATCTTTATGGGCATCAAAGCTATTACATGGCAAGAGCTGAACGGTTAATGAATGATTATCGTTGGCGTGTAAAAGGTGTTCGAAAAACGACTCCGGAAAGATTATTAAAAGAACATGTTAAATCTGTTAATTTCTTGAAACAATTTGAAAATGCTGTATTCGTTACGCATCATGCTCCATCTCGTAAATCCATTTCTGCTTATTATGGAGAAGATGATGCAAATCCATGCTATGCAAGTGATTTGGAAGAACTTGCTTCACGGCAAAAGGTTTGGATTCACGGTCATGTTCATGATTGTTTCGATTACTATATCGGAGATTGTCATGTCGTTTGCAATCCGAGAGGCTATATTCGCCGTAATGAATCGTGGGATTTTTCACCAGAAAAGGAGATAGAGGTTGAATAAGGAAGATATTGTAAAAAAAGCAATTGATATTGTCACAACAGGCGAAAGGAATCTATCCTATGGCAAGCCTGAAGATAATTTTCAACGAATCGCAAACCTTTGGAATGGGTATTTTGCTTCAAGAAAAGAAGGCGAAATACAATCGCATGAAGTTGCTCTCTTGATGATTCTTATGAAAATTGCTAGGCTGATTAACACTCCGGTGCATGAAGACAGTATGGTTGACATTGTTGGATATATGGCTTGTTATGCAGATTTGGTGAGCGATGATTAAAATTATAGAATTGTTCTCAGGAATCGGCGCTCAAGTTGCTGCCTTCAAGCGCTTGAAGATGCCTGTTGAAGTCGTTGGCATTTCAGAGATTGATAAGTTTGCTATTAAATCTTATGAAGCTATCAATGGACCGACAAGGAACTATGGAGACATAGCAAAAATTGAAAAATTAGACTATGCAGATTTATGGACATACTCAAGTCCATGCCAAGATTTTTCAACGTCTGGAAAACAGCAAGGATTAAGAAATGCTGACGGAAGTTTGACACGTTCAGGACTGTTATTGCATGTTGAAAGACTACTTGCTGATGCTATTGCTAGAGATGATAATCCTAAATATTTGCTAATGGAAAATGTTAAAGGTTTGGTTAGCAAAAAATTTAAGCCTGACTTTGATAGCTGGTTAAAAAGATTAGAACAACTTGGGTATAACAATTATTGGCAAGTTCTTAATGCTAAAGATTACGGAGTCCCACAAAATCGCGAACGAGTTTTTGTTGTGAGTATTCGCAAAGATGTTGACAGGAAAGGGTATAAATTTCCTTCACCCATGCCACTTGAAAAACACTTAAAAGATATGCTTGAACCTTATGTGGATGAAAAGTATTATTTGAGTACTGATAAAGTTGAGAAATTTGCTAACACTTTAAATAAAAATTGCAGACAGTTGGTTAAAGACGTTAGCAACACCATTCGTTGCGGAGGTGGTGGTAGCTTGGATAGTAAACATACTTGGGATATTGTTATTGAACCACAAGTATTAACACCTAAAAGAACAGAATATGGAAAACAAATCAGAAAAGATTATGAAGCAGGATTAATCTCAGAAAGTCGACATAACATGGTATTCATGAAACCGAGGACAGATGGCGTGAGTAATACTTTAACAACTGTTCAAAAAGATAACTATGTGGTTGATGTTGAACGCATACCTTTAAAATTTCTCAATAGAAATGGAAAAAAAACAGATGGACTTTATTCTTTCTGTATAGATACAGCTCAAACAGGTGGAGTTAAAGAAATATATAATAACAGCTATCGTATCCGTAAGCTAACCCCAAGGGAATGCTGGCGTTTAATGACCTTTACCGATGTTGAATTTGATTGTGCGAAGTTATCAGGTGTTAGCGACAGCCAGCTTTACAAGCAAGCCGGTAACTCGATTGTGGTTAATGTTTTGTCTGCCATTTTTGAAAATCTATTCTTGAAAGAGATACCTAAATCTTTCAATGAAGAACAACTTGACCTTTTGGGAGATTAAAATGAAGAAATTTAGAAATTTTATTAAAGATGTCTTGCTTACGCCATATAAATTCTTGATTGTTGCTTGCATCTGTACTATTTTACTTGTATTGACAATTTTTTTACCGTTTATTAATTTATCTAATGATAAAGTCTCCAAAGAAGAGTATTTAGAATTTTGGAGAAAAAAATAATGAAAAAAGAATTGATAAAGCTTGTTACAACAGATTCTGTTGAGATACAAGAATCCTTGATTGATGATTTGGCAGATGAATTTGCTGAAATCTTTTGGTATGAGGGGTGTGTAGATAAAACTAAAATCCTTTTTGCTGAACAACTAGCATCCCTCTCCCCCGAAGAACTTTACATTGCTTCACTCGGAAATTCCAATCTTCCTCAGCTACTAACAGAGATTTTCAAAAAAGCGATAGAAAAAATAGGCAAAAAATAGAAAATGAATCATATCCATTTAATTATTTTTTAATGCGAATCTGTTATAACGATAAGGCTTTATAAAAACAACAATTAAAAGGATATTAACAATGGACAACAACAAAGGAGTAAATGAGTCCGAATTTCGCTTGGCTGATGAAGAAAGACAGCCCTGCGAAGTTTGGACTCGCTGAATAGTGTAATGGGTTAGTAAGATAGCTCATGTAAAATTGTTTCTAATAGTAATCTAACCCGACAGGGAAAGATGAGGAAGGCTCAAGTCGACAGACTTAATCGAATGATTGTAAAAAATGGCGTTTAAAAGAAAATATGCACTTAATGAGGAAGTGTTTGACGAAGTCAATAGTAACTCAGCATATTGGATTGGTTATCTCTACGGCGATGGCAATTGCACATGCGAAAACAAAGTTAGGCTATGTTGTGCAATAAAAGACAAAGAACTTATTATCGCTTTTCGTAATTTTATATCTTGTATCGAGAAACCAATAAAATATTTTATGAATAATGGTAAATATCCATCATGTTCTTTTGAAGTACGAAGCTGGAAATTCCATAATGCTTTAAAAAAGTATGAACTCACAAAAACAAAAGAACATCGAGGACTTTTGCATATTGACCTTATGCAAGATAATGTTGCAAAAGATTTTGTCAGAGGGTTGTTTGATGCAGATGGATGTTTCTATTATGATGGATTACATAAAAACAATCTTTTTGCTGAGATTACTGGAAATATGCCAGTAATGAAAAGCTTAAAAAGCATTTTATTAAGACATAAAGTAATATCCGAAAAAAAGAAAATAACTAAAAATGGAAGTATTTTTCGGATTCGATTAGCAAAAGCTGATTGCTTGCGTTTAATCAATTTTATGTATGGCGATAAACCAAGATATTTTCTGAAAAGGAAATATGGAATGGCTAAAAGCTACCTTGACAGACTGAACGAAACAACACATAAATGTGAAGCAACAGTCGACTGAAATAAGTATCACCGCCCCGTTTCTGAATTCAATAAAGGTAAAAAATCTGAGTTCTATTCGAGGGTGTGTTTTGTGGAGAGTAAATGCAATTGTCATACAGAGGATGCTTTTTGTGAGCTTGCTATTGCTGCTGAATAAGACATCCTATCTTTATTGACATCTATGTCTCAATATGCTACATTAACTTGTGTGTGGAGCTAATGTAACAATTAAGCCAATATGAAGCAATATCATATCGGCTTATTTTATATCCTTTCCTCAGAGAATCCTAATGGGCGCTCAAGAAAAGGAGACCAAGTTATTTTGGCTCCCAAACCAGAGTCAATATAGCCCAATATGCGGAAAATATCAAGCAATAACTTAAAAGACCAACTTTTTAGCTGGTCTTTTAAATTATATACTCTCGCTGTCCAAGCTGGAACTTGGATATTTTTTAAATATATCTTCAAAGGAGTGCTTAATATGTCTTCCCCCTAACTGTATTTAATATAGAAGATTTTAAAATTGCAGTCAACAAGAATTGTTCGTGGGTGTTGATTATTTTAAGCTGCTCCCTCATTGAGAAAACATCTTTTTGCCAAAAATGGAAATGAAAATCTGCCAAATTCGTAAATGAAAAAGCGCCAAACATACAAATGAATGGATTCTATCACATACATCTCTATCTTATAAAATATCATTGACACTTTATTTTTCTATGATATGATTCTTTTGTCATAAAGGAGATGAAGATGATTGCTAAAATTATCAGTTTTTTATTAATTGTACCAGTCGTTATAATAGCAGGAATGTTTTTGCTGGTTGTTTATAAATTCATTTTTGCAATAGCGATTAAAATCATAAAAAAGTTTTTGAAAGGAATCGAAGAATGAAAAAAATACTTGTGTTGTTTTTTATGTTTGCCTTGAGTGCCTGTGGTGTCGAGCAAGTAGACACAGGAAATCGCGGAGTAAAGGTTGTTTATGGTAAAGTTGTTGAAGAAAGTTTACCAGAGGATTTATATTTTTACAATCCAATCAGTTCTTCAATTTATGAAATTGATTGTAAGGTAAGAAAAGGCAGAATCGAAATGAAAGCATATACTAAAGATATGCAACAAGCCGACTTAAATGTTGCTATCAATTACAATGTTGTTCCAGAGGATGCTTGGAAGCTTTATAAATATGTTGGAATTGGATATGAGTCAAAAATCATTGAGCCGAATATCGTAAATGCTGTAAAGAATGTCATTGGAAAATGGGAGGCTGATAATCTCATTGAAAATAGAGACTTGGCAGCAAAAGACATTTTAATATCTTTGTCCGAGACATTAGAAAAAAGCTTCATTTCTGTTCACAATGTAATGTTTGAAGATATTAACTATTCTGATAATTTTGAAAATGCAATTGAGGAAAAGGTTGTAGCAATCCAACGGGCTGAAGAAGCAAAAAACAAAACACTTCAGATTGAAGAAGAAGCCAAACAAAAAGTTATCTCAGCAAAGGCTGAAGCTGAAAGCATGCGGATTCGTTCTCAAGCATTGAGCCAGAACCAAAATCTTGTTTCCTATGAAGCTGTGCAAAAATGGGATGGTAAATTGCCAGTCAACATTTATGGTAATGCCCCGATTCCTTTTCTTAACCTTAAATAAGGAGTAGTTACAATGGATGAAACTTATGATGGCGTATGTCCTGAATGTGGATGCCAATGGACTATGACTACAAAAGATTTCTTAAATGGAATAATGAATGGTAGTTTTACTTGTCCCAATTGCCAGACACTGATAAGGCTCAACGAAACTGAGAAGGAAGAGGCGTAAGAATATGATTTTCTCAGGCTTGGAAATAAAGCGAGATTATGATTATTCAGCCAAGAAACGTTTATTTAAAGGAAGAATATCCTTTGATATAGAAGCAGGTGGCTGGATGACAGTTAATCTCGATGATGAATATGCAAGAAAATTCATTGAGCTTTCTATCCCTTTGCTTGAAAAAGCAACAAACGAGAGAATAGAAATCGTAAAAGAGGAGATTAAAAAAGATGACAAGTGAAAAAATCCAGACTCTTGCAGAAGATGTTTTAGAACATTCAAAAAAAGTAACTATTGCTAAGACTTATGATGAATGGGTTGCAGCTACCGATTTGCTGGACATAACAGAAGAAATCCTCAAAAGGCATGACTATGAACGTCTGGCCATGAAACTTGAAATTCTAAGTGTTAGTATTCAAAGTGCATTAGGAATTTTCGATAATGAGTAAAAAAAGGACAGTTACAAGAAAATGCCACAAATTCAAAGATTTAATAGAAGAATCTTTGAAAAACAAGCTAACAATTTCTGATATTTCGAGAAAGATTGATTGCTCTTGGAATACTGTTTTTGCTTTTGTCAAAGAAGCTGGACTTTCTAGGTATCGGACGAGCAATCGCCAAACACGAGATAGGCTGGAAAGCAAAAAAGATGAGATAATAGAATATTTGAGAACAGCCAGAAGGCTTGACTATGCTTGCCGTGACCTTGATTGTCCAGCCTCCGCTCTGAGAAACTTTATGGCAAATCATAATATTGTTCTCATCAGAAGAAAAGGATTTGTTGTCCCACAAAGAAATAAAGTCGCTCCAGAGACCCCTGAAAGCAAGAATGTCGATATTGTCAGCTTAATGCGGGAAGAGGACAGAAAAAGAACAAAAAATTATCTTACAATAGATGATTTTAACAGAATGTATGGTGATAATTACTAAAGGTAAGGAGAAAAAAATGAAAGTTGATATTTATTCTTGGGAAAACTATGATGGGCAGACATGCCAAGCTCTATATATTGATGGCAAATATAGTACAAGTGTATATCCTCTATGTGAATGTCCAGAAGATGCCATCATCGGACGCGACTTGAAAGATTGTGACGATTTGGCTCACTATATGAAAAAAGGCTATGAACTTGCCAAAAGCGGTGACACGCTAGAAATTGAATACCATGATGTTGATGAAGAGCCAAACTTCTAAACAACGATTTTTAGGATAGTCGTTTCTTTATGGCACTTATCCTGTGATGTAGGGTTATAGCTTTGCAATTCTTTTTTCAAAGCGTAACCCTCATTTTTTGCTTCCTGTAAATCAATTGAGAGAGCATGCCTACTTCCATCATCCATAAACACGATAGCGTTCTGCCCAGCCCTTCCATTGATATGAAGAGCATTGTAGTTGTAAGCATTATTTCCTACCAGAGATGCGCTACGAGACCAAAACGGTCCGATGTATGTGGAGTGAATATGCCCAGAGCAAACATAATCAATATTGATGCCATCCAGCGCATATTTTGCAATAATTTTGTTCACCGATTTTTCTAAATCATTTCCCCATGTATGTCCATGAAGTGCAAGGATATTAATTCCTTTATAAGAAACAAGAACTTCTAATCCTTTCCCTAAAAATTTTACAGGAGAATCAATAAAATAGCCTTGAAGCAAATCATAAAGTGTGGAATCAAAATTATTTGAAGCAACGGCTTTCGTATATCCTATTTCTTTTGTCAATCTTGTTTCATTAGCATCACAAAAAATCACTGAAACATTGAAGTTTTTAGCAAAATCACACAAAACTTTCCTAAAAAGGTCAAATGCTGAAACGACAGCATTAGCCCTGTTCTCAACATTGTTCAGCAATTTATCAAGAATAATATCATTGTTAAGAGTGTCTCCGGTATTAACAACCAGAACATCCTTAATGCCATAAGCATCAAAAAATCTCGTGCTTTCTTGAACATATTTTTTTAACCGTTTCGATGCAATTTCCCAATCAAATTTATTATTATCAAGCTCTACAAGCTCGTTAAGATGCCAATCAGCAAAGTGAATAAGGCCAAAGCTTCCTGTGGTGTCTTTTTTATGTTCTGGAATAAACGGCTTCGGTAAAGATGATAGTTTTTCTAAGATATTCTTTGATAAATCTTCTAAGGCGTTCTCATACCTTGCCAGCTCACGAAAAGCCTTTCTTTCTATCCGATTTATATCCTGATATTTTTGTGTTTGTTTTTTATATCTTATGTTTTCTCGCACAAGCTCTCTATCAGCATTGTTCTTCGGCTGGTAATCATAAAATCCGTTTAACTTAGCTCTTGAATAAATAAAAGAAAAAGACCTCCGAGGAATATTAAGCTCTGCGGAAGCCTTTGTAAAATTATTATGATGTCTTCTTACTATATTATCAAGTTCCTGAAACGTATACCTTATCACCACAAAATTCCTTATATATTTCGTCTTGCACTAATATATACTTTGCTAAAGGTAACGTCAATTCTTTTTGTCCAGATGTGGATAACTTTTCTTTAGTAATCAAAACATTACATATATTATTTGTCGATAATCTTGGTGCCGAGCATCCGTTCAACATCAGCAGAAGAAAGAGTATCAACATGATTTTGAATATCCGAAATCCTTTTGTTATTATTATTTTCTTTCGCGATAATATCATTTTTTATCTTATCTTCTCCTGCCTTTATCAGTTGATAATTCTTAATGTATTCAACGATGTCGGCTATTATTTCAATTATCTTTTTTAGCATCTTTGAAAGTTGCAATCATATTATCAATTTTCTGTTTGACGGCTTTAACTTCATCCTCAGACAAAGCACCATCTGCCAAAGCTTTTCTTGCTTCAGAAAGAACATCAATAATTGCATCAATAGATTTTTTATATTTACTGTTCAGAACCTTAACCATAAAAGGTGTTGCCAACAACAATGTCAAAACTGCGGCAATGATTCCATAGATTGTAATATCAGTCATTTTGTTTGTCCTAATTTAATTGCATTAAGCATCATTTTGTTTGCTCTTCTCAGCCACCCTTTTAAATATTTCTTTCTCCGCAAAAGTTTTGTTTTTACTCTATCAGGAGAATCGGTGTCCAATGGTGAACAAAGACCAGAATAATAAATACAACGTTCTGTTGTATATTCGGCGACAAGTTCTTCTATGTCAGCCTTTTGGAGAGCTGCGAATGTCTGTGGCCCGACAATTCCATCATCTTTAACATTTAATGCTCTCTGGAGCATCTTTTTTGCCACAACAGGCCCACAATTTATTGCAGAGTCGAAAACCACCAAAGAAACAGGAAGAGGTAGCACGTCTGCACTACTATCCATAAAATAAAAAGAATTATAAAACCTCTTAGCATTGGAAAGACTCAGATTTCGTATTGTCTCTTTAGTAGCTGATGGATAATGCTGCTTATAAGCTCTTAAAGAAACACCATATTTGGTAATTCCGCCGGGGTCATGCGGGTCATCTACTAATCCGCCCTCAGCCTTCAAGATAAAAGGAATACATTTTTCAAATTTGTTCATAAATGTCCCAACTCTGTATAACTTTTCCATCTTCGATTCGGTACACTGCCTTAACATATTGTTTTTCCGAATCATATTCAGGAACATCTTCTTTTACTAATTCTTTCCAACCTTCAATAGCTGCAACATCTGGATTGTTCTCAAAATATTTTGGTAAATTCGATATTGCTTCACCTGAAGAAAGAAAACCATTAGCAGGAAGATATTTTATTCGTTCTTCATCAATAAATTTTACAAGCATTTCCTTTTCCTATAAAGTTTCATACGCGGCAACGCCTTGTTTCGGTGCAATAAATTTATTATTAACCACGTCATAAAATCCCGCAATCCCGGTTGCGTCCTCCAAAGCTGGAACCCAATGTAATTTCAATTCGTTTGTACTCCAATCATAAATCTTAAGATAATCATATTTTCCGGGCGCATAAAAACTACTAAAACCAACATATCCCATAAAACAAAATGTATTATAACTTATAGTGCCAGTGTTACCAGTTGAAGACCTAATGTCATTTGCCTCTAAATAACTAGAAGAATTATCTCGAGATAACTTAACGTGATAATATATATCCTCATAAGAACTATCATCAGATATATAACATGTAACCTTAAAAGAAGTAGAACTACTTGATGAACTAGCTCTGCGAGTATAATAAGAAGCAAAGCAACGTCTATTTGAGTAAACAGGAAAGTGTATTGCCACTTCATAAGTTGGATATGAACTTTTATTATAAACCCATAGATATGAATCAGATGAACTTACTGGATAACTGTTTATGTTTTGAACAGGCTTATACATAAACTCAATTGCATCGCGCATATCAAATGTAACGCCGTAACTAGAGGTTACTCTAAAATATACCTGCTCAGAAGAACTTTCTTGAGGCTCTGCAATAATACACTTTAATTGCGTATATCCAGCTGGTAATATCGATTCCACGTTACCCCCCCCCGATGGCATAATATGTTGTATATATGTTGAGACAAGGCGATACATTACTACATCCTTGGCAACTGCAATTTATTCCACAGATGCAGATTATTAAGGTCATCCTCTGTAAAATCAGGCCTACTATAATAACAATCATAGAGAATAAAGTTTTGCAATAGCATATTTGTACTATCAAGATAAAAGGTTGTGGTGCTGCCAGAAGAATAACGAGTTGAACAGCTTCCTATTTGAAAATAACCTGAACTCCTAATTCCCGTGCTAAATTTATCTATTTCAGTAGCCGTATCTGTTGTCCCGTCTGATAAGATACACTTTATATTATTAGACAATTTGCTAAAAACTGAAACAGTGTACCATTTATCATACTCTAATGGCCTAGCAAAATAAATGACACCTGTCGAAAGATAACCATAACAAATTGCACCAGATTTACTACCTCTAGTTATATAACATGTAGCGGTTGCTGAACTACCCATGCGCCATAAGCCATATTGGCTACTTTGTGTATCATCACTAAGTAGCTTAATATTGCAAGAAAAAGCAAAGTCGGCAACACTATTAGGTACAGTATTGTATTTTAAATAGTTTGTATATGTTTTTCCAGTTGTACTATTACTTGTATACTCTCCTCCTGCTGGAAAATGCCAATAATCACCTTCTCTAATTATGGTTGATGCTTGCGTATCAGGAGTCTTAACAACAAACTCACCTTTGGTAATATTGATAATTGGGCTAGCAGGAAGCTCAACATTTATTGTTTCTTCTTCAGCAACTGGAATTATTGATTCTCTGTATGTTGTTAGTAATTTTTTCAAGAAGCGGCTCCAACTTCGATACAGCTTACACACCATTTTGACAGATTCGGATTATACAGAAGAACAACATCAAAATCTCCTGTGGCGATTGTCGGTATTTTCTTATTATAGAAATACACATCCGCACCCCAGTTAATAGAAATATCCGCAGTAACATGAAGATAAATGATGACACTATTAGAAATATTAGTATTCGTTACTTCAGGATATACCATTGTTATCTCTTCAGCCAGTGTCATTTTATATACATGATTGTTCTGAATATTGGCAATGTCTGTCAAATCTTCAATAACAATATCTTTATCCTGCTTCTCGTTGACAGAATCTGCTGTGGCATAAGTGGAAGAAGCTTCGGTTTTAGTCAGATAATCAGAAAGAGCTGATGTATCTGCTTTTCCTGCAATTGCCGAACTCATTTCCGTTTCTGTAACATATTCCTCAGGAACAGATGTCAAAAAGCCAGAATCATTTGCTAAATCAGATGTCTTGGTTGGAATCTCTGTCTTCAAAGCATAAGAAGACAATTCACTAGCGTCAGCCTTACCATTGAGCTGAGTTATCGTTGCAAATTTAGCATCTGCTTCTGTAGAGGTATAATAATCATCCAGAGCAGATGAATCGGCTTTAGCGTTCAATTCTGTCTTAGTAGCATAATCCCCAGCAGCCTGTATTCCCAAATCGCTTAAGGTTTTATTGCCGGAAAGCTCAATAGAATTAATCTGTGGCTTATTTGTCAGCTCTTCGTAATCAGAGATGCCGCTAGAGCCGCCACCAACAGCAGAGAGCGTTCCATCTTCAGAAATAGCTAATCCTGCACCAACTTTAACTCCACCTATCTCTGTAGCGCTTGCAACTGGCATTGTGGCAGAAATGGTATCACTGACAATTGAGATATTTTCTCCTGCGGTCAGCTTTCCCTGCTTGCCAGCGACAGAACTTTCCAAGCTTCCTATCTTTGTCTGGTTCTCCTCAGCAAGTCCTAAAGCTTCTGTTGCATTTTCAGAGACAGGAGAAATCAAACTGTCTACTTCCTGTTTATTATAATAGTTTACTAAATCAGCAGCAGAGCCGTCTTCACCTCGAGAAGGCTTTCCTGTATCTATGCCATTAATCCACCAATTCCCGTTTTCTCCGATTTCAGGAGTTGCACCATCTTTTCCGGCGGGACCATAAACAGGATTAGCATCAATGCTACTCAATGCCGCTGTGTCGTAAACCGATTCTACTTTTAAATCAACCATTTACTTTTCCTTCTGCAAACTTCTGATGAACAACGACATTAAGGGGAGTGGAAAAAACAGGATTGTTATTCTCATCAAAATTAACAACCGGAATGAGCGTATCTTCTGTTCCCTCTGGACTCGTTACTTTTACGCCATAGGTGTAAGTGTATGTTAAGCTTCTTGGGGGGATTGTCAACTTTTCAGTCAGTTCTGGAGAGATATTGAAAGTTACATTATCAGCATTTTCTGATTGCTGTGAGAGTTCAAATATTATTTCACCTGATTTCAAATCTTTTATTGCAAAAGATACTAAATAATCTTTATCAGTTGGAAGATTTGAGAATTTTACATTTCCGCTATCCCCTTGATAAAGCTCTAAATTTCCTTTATCATCAATATATATTGCCATCTATCCACCTATTATATGCGGAACTGTAAATCCTGCTACTAAAGCTATTGTTCCCCATTCTATAATTTTTTCAATCAATTTCTTAAAAAATTGCTGTTTAGCTTCTTCACTATGTCTTCTCAATGAACGGAGGAACAATAAATCTTTATGTAGCTCTCCTCGGTCATTATATTCAAATCCAAATTGCTCCGATATTTCCAGCACATTTTTTTTTACATCTTCGCGGATGCCTTCAACACGCTTATTTAGTTCGACTAAATTTTCGTGATTATTTTTTGTTATGACAAGGAACTCACACATTTGTTGAGAAATCTCCACGAGCTTTTCAACCTTGCCAGTCAGGTTATCAAAATTTTTACTCAAGTTATTTACATTTGCCGTTAATGCTGCTATTTTTTCTGATGTAGTTCCTGTCATTTCAACAAAGGTCTAATTTTCGTCCAGCAATTGTTCTTTATCGACCATTTGCTGCTCACAAGGTTATTTACATTTCTTATTATTTCGGGGTCATATTCTTTGGATTTCAGAATAATGAATTTATCTTTTTTAGCTTTAAGAACACGAATATCACTCTTCACCATTTCTCCATGATGGAAATGATAAAAGCTGTTCTTATACAGCAATCCATAACCAGCGAGAGGATATGGATTAATAATGCTGAGTAACAAGCCTTGAAAGTCATCTGGAACAGCTCGTACAGCAAAAATGTCCTTATTGTTAAGTTCTATTTTAGGGCGAGAAAAATTTCTATAGAGAATATAGTAAAACCAAGCAGTAAGACCAAGAGAGCGAACAGCCGAAAAATATCCGCTAATATTGAAGAAAGCGAGACTGAAATTGATAATCTCTGTTGTCAAGAACAATATCTCAAAGAAAACAATAGATTTGAACAGTAATTTCTTATAATTAATACTTTTGAACCAACCAATTGACATAATAAGGGACATGAACATATAAAATACCATGTAGAAATCATATTGTAAGTCAATATCTTCTACATTACTTGCAAAGGTAAGCCCTATAAATTGAAAGATTATCAGAAATATGCTTAATGTCATTATGTTCTCGCTATTGTTATTGTTGGTTTTCTAGTATGCTTTCTCCGCCTATAAACATTAGTAGGGAAAGAAGCCATCCTTGCTCCGTAACTTGCACCATTCTCTTTATGAGATGCAAATTGTCCATTGCTGGCTCGGTAGATAACTCTTGATTTACCATCAACAACTACCGTTTCAGCTTTTATTTGCTCCTTTGCAGAAGCGTATTTCTCTAATATTTCCTCTTTTAGCATAAAGGAAATATATCACAGAAATTAGAAAAAGTCAATATGATAGGTTGACATATCGCTAATATGTGATATTTCTATTTAAGGAAAAGGAGGAATCAGCAATGACTATTTATTGTCCAGTAAATCCTAAAGATTTTATTGATGCCCCTTATGGAGCATTCTTAAAGGAAGTTAGGAAATATGACCCTGATTATGGGTGGAAACAAAATAAAAACTATTTGTTTACGATGGAATACGAAGAAACGCGAACAGATATTTTAAAACATCGTGTAGTAGTAAAGGCTCATACATTCGAGGAAGCCAAACAAAAAATAATTGATTCGCCAACACAACTCCAAAATAATTGGAGTTCTGAGAGCAAATATGATATACTCGTTGATGAGGTAATTGATGAAGATGGATATTATGATTGTAGCGAATTTCAAGAGATAGGTAGAGAGGAAGCTTAAAATGATTCAAATCTGCGAAAATTGGAGTGAGCTTGTTAGCTGGTGTTGGGACAAAGGAATATATGTTGACAGAAACGGTATAAACACCAGATTAACGTTATCAATACCAGATTATAATAAATATAATCTTCCCTTTAAGGAAATTACAATTACAGAACAAAACACATATTTTGATGATGTTTGTTCTGATTTGGACTTAACAATAACAGAAAAATCCCTTCTGTTTAATGTTTTTCTTGAAAAAACACGGCAGTAAATGTTGGAGGAAATTATGAGCTATATGTCAACTAAAGAAACAAAAAAATATAATCATGATAGGCTAGAACTAAGATGTTCCAACCAAAGAAGGAATCTTACAGAACTGAACAATAAGATTTCTCATTTGTATTCACTTCTTTCTCGTTCCTCTCAAATTCTGGAGGCAATCTCTAACATTATCAAAGACTCTGGTAAAGAAGATGAATATGGCGATTTGCAGTGTTTATTAGTAGAGATAAAAATGATGTTAAAGGAGTAAAAATGGTAAAATGACCCACGAGATGTGGATTATTTTAGCGCAGAGGTTGAAGTTTTAGAAGATGATGATACTATAAAAACATTCCACTGCACCGCTGAAACAAATATTAACTTTCATGTAACGGAGATGACAAGCGATGGTTGAGACTTCTGACATATTAACAAAGCACTGGAAAGCAGGAAAACTTGAGCCAGATAATTACTACATTGAAACGATAGATGGTACTGTTGAAATAGGATATGCTGGCAAATGGTATGATAGAGATGGTGTCGTTATTCGCATAGGTTTTGATGATGACGAAAACGTATTAAGAATATTAGCTCGCGTTCCATCTTATGTCAAATATCAAGTTTGGGCTGCTCTTATAGAAAATGGAAGCAGTGCAATTGAGACAAATAAGGTGTTAACTGCTAGAATTGCTGAATACAAGGATAAGTATGAAAAAATAAGCTCCACCTATACTAATACTTTGGAAGACGTTAACAACTTGGCATCAATAATTGTTAAGAATGAAAAAGAGCTTAATTACTTATATTCCTTACTAAAGCAGGCTCAAGGCTGCGTTCAGTATGAAATAGAAACATCTAGCACTTTTTATGAAAGAAACTGTAGGCTTAACAGAGAAATAGATAGTGTTTTAGGATATGCAGATGACAAAAAATGATGAAGATATATGAGGAATTTAAAGGCAATAAAGGAGAATAAATATGGGGTATCGTAACTATTTATATGTTGTAAACAAAAGAAAAGCCAACAAAGTTCGCAAGATGACAAAAGAAGAACTTTGGAATTTCATAGAAGAAGAGCCATTTGAGCCAGACGAAGTCCCTTGTGCCAGTGACATTTTAGATAAACTAGAAGCTGAAACCGCTTTTGAATTAGGGAAATACATTGATTATGACGATAGATTATATCCTCATTTAGTACCGTTCTTCAAGGATAGGTATGTTCACGAATATAATAATGATGATTGTGAACTTATGCTTGCTGAACCTGCAATATTGTACGAATTGGTAATAATTTTTAAAGAAAAGATACAAGCTAATTATGAAGACCTTTTAAGTGAGGAAAGCAAAGATAAATTTGATAAAAGGACACATTATCAAAGATTGGTTGATGATGTTAGCTCCCACTTAATGTGGCTCTCAACACTTGGTAAACTTCCAAACAATAAATATTCTTTAGGAGGAGGGTGGCTATATGAACATGAAATCTTTTCCCTTCTCCATATTATACGCATTTTCAATCCAAGAACGCAATATTTGATTTACAGAGGATTTTAATATGACTGATATGATAAGCTTTAATAACAAAGAAGAGTTTTTTGAACATTTTCAAAAAATGGCAGATGAAAGTGAAGAGGAGTTAACAGATGACTTCTGTATCGAAGGAAACTCAGGTACTACCTTTGGCTGGCTTAAAAACATAGCCGAGAAAATAGGTTATGACAAGATTTCAGTCTCGGCTGATACCGATTATACGGCTTATGTCGATATTGATGTTTCTAATGCGCCATCCTGTTCTTTTGATTGCAATTCTGATGATACCAGATATTGCAACGGGATTATCTCTCTATGGTGGGACTAATGAAGAAAAAACACATGAGTTCTACTGAACGGAGAATAGGCGTTATTTTAAGAAAGAGACTTTATAAGGAGCAAGATGGCTATTGTGCTTATTGTGGAAAGTATATGACATCTGAAGAAGCGACATTAGACCATATTATTCCTTTTTCTCATGGTGGCCCTACAACAGATAAGAATTGTGTTGTTTGTTGTCGAAAATGCAATGAATTAAAAGCCAACACGCCCTTGAAAAAAGTATGGTTCATGATTAAATCACCTAGGTGCTTTGTTAAGCTATCACCTTTTATCGGTTTAAGAATAATGAAAGGAAGAGAATAATGTATTTTGCGAATGGGACTGAAGGAGAAATATTTAGAAACGAATATTGCGATAAGTGTAAGCGTTCAGAAGAATGCCCTATCTGGGATGCCCATATGTTCTATAACTATGAACAAATGGAAAATCAATCGCTGAAAGGTTGTTTAACGCTTTTAATAGACAAAGATGGATGCCATTTTTACGAGAAAAACAATGAAGCCTAGTATTTGGTACTATAAACCTTGGATGATTAACAGAAGTATAAACTATGAAGCTTTGTTTGACAAGAATGATAAGCAAATTCAAACAGCTCAAGCAGTTAATGTTCCTCATCCTCTGGACGAAATACAGAGATTCCCGATAAAAAGTACTATGATGGAAGTCTCTCGAGACTAAAAAAAGGGCTAGAAAACTAGCCCTTAACTTTTGGAGGAAGAGGAAGGATTCGCACCCTCATAATAGGTTTTGCAGACCCACGCATTAACTATCTCTGCCACTCTTCCTAATCAGCAATGAAATAAATGTATCTCTTTACTTTACCTTCTTTAGCATCCTCGTCATCCAGAAAATCCATGGCAAGGTCATAATAAAATTCAGTAGTCTTGCTGGTATCAGTCGTATATTTTTCAATAATTCCGTAATAATCATGATACGCCATATTCATTGCCCAGTAAAGCTCATACTTATTGAAATCTTCTTTGTTAAAGTCGATTCCTTTTGTTCTGGCATATTGCTCTACTTGTTCACAAGACCAATGCTCTCCTTTGCAATGTTCCGATTCCATATCTTCTACAGAATGTTTGGCTTGTTCCTCTGACAGCTTCCAGCCATTAATTGCTACATCAAGGTCAAAATACATTTTATGCCGTTCGTCTTTATCAACATCATGCAAATAGCATGCTAGAATGTCTGTAATCTTCTCCATTTTTTCGCGGGGAAGATGCTTTTCTACAGCCTCATTCATTAATTCTTTAAACTTGTGCATCCACTATTTCCTTTATCTAATGCCTCTTTTATCGCTTTTATATCGTTCTTAATTTCTTGGAGATAATCTTTATCTTGATGCTGAAGTTCCTGAAGAATCTCTTGATTCTCCTTGTGTTCCAGATTGAGAAATAGATTTATTATCCCGAACACGTCCGCTACTAGAGAGAAGATTTCCGTCCATTCCAGTTGCGAGCCTTGATTTTGATTCTGATAATACATCCGACAAATTATCCTTTACTAAGCAATAACCTTTACTTATGATTTTATTCGCAAAGTCTTTTCCTTCTTTCGTTCTAATAACCCATTCTAAAAAAGCACCCGCGAGCAAATAACCTATTTTCATTTATCACCTCAATAAAGATTATCTCTTGAAATTAGTTTACCTTTTTTGATGTAGAAGCAGCATCAGCAGAAGCTACAGCAGTAGTAGTCGTAGCAGCAAAAGAGGTTCTACATACACGGCACAACAAAGAAGCATGCGCTGGATTGTTACCGTAAATCATAGGATAACATCTGCGACACCGAATTTGGTCTGCGTGCAAATAGTTTCCTGTCTCCACATTAACAGGGAGATTAGTAGTTCCATCATTCAAAAATACTTGAGCTGTTCCTGCATTTGATGGGATTGTTTGACAGATAATGACATTCAATCTCTGCAAATTAGACAAGGTGGACAATTTAATGCCCGGCAAAACAATATACAGATTCCCGCCAGTCAGAGTTACAGCAGAACTTTTTACCGTAAGCGGAACACTGCAATCACAACAACAATTCATAATAATTTCCTTTCAAGATTTATAATCTGATAATCATCTTCACTCCCCCACCCAAAGGCAGGGGAGGAAGAGAAAGCTACTAAACTAAACCATTGCAACAGCCACAGTTATTACCGAAAGCTGAAACTGGAGCTGGATTAATACCAAAACCGTTCAGATTAGCGGCTGAGGGACAGGTAACTGCGACTCCATATGCAGGAGCGCGTTTCAGCATCTGGCAATCCAGACTAGCCAAAGTCGCATCAATCTGGTTGAAGCGTTGATTCAAGCTGTTAGCCAACGTCATTCTTTCGATAGTCGCATTTTTCTCCATCAGAGCGAGGTTAAATGCGTTCTGCTGAGCGAGGTTGTTAATCTTCAGGTCGAAGATTTTTTCACCCTGAGCAGCATCCCATTGAGCGCGAAGCTGAGAAGAGATAGTGTTTGTAGACTTCTGATTCTCTTCTATGATACGATAGTTGGTTTCAGCAGCAGTAATCAAGCCCTGTCTTTCAACCTGACAGTTAGAGACTACGCTACATCCATTACACCCATCGTTGTCATATCCTCTACGACCAAAGGCAGAACCACCGACAAAGAACCACAGAATCAGGACAATAAATATTACCCAACCCCAGCTAAAAGTATCTTTATCCATAATAATTACCCTTAATAATTTTGTGACACATTAAAGATTTTTGAGACCATTTTTAAGTCTCTCTATGTCAGCATCTTGTATCACTTGAGATTCCGACACAGTTGGCGAAACAACTTCTTTTAGACTTTGCTCCGCAAAATTTTTATCAATACCCATAATGTTCAATAATGATTGAGCTTGTGGAGTATCTAATTTCGCAATAATGTTGTTAATAAACTGACTAGAAACATTTGCTTCTTTTAAGGCTGATAATGGGTCGCTATTTCTTCCCATTAGTTCCTGAGCCTTTTGTATAGCTTGATTTAGTTTCGCTTGCTTCTCGGGGTTCATCCCGAACAGACTCGTCACCATTGGAAGCAGATTTTGAAGATTGAACATTATTTTTGTCCTTTATGTTATTTAATTCCTCTTTAAGGGATTTCATTTGAGCCATCATTTCTGACATAAACTCCCGCTGTTCTTCAGCAATCTCTTGCGGCGTTTTTTCCTTTTGCAAAACACCCAATTCTACCAATTTATTGTAGTATTGGTCGCAAATTTTTTTCAATTCATTATAAGCGTTTGCTGAGACACCAAGAACTCCGATGCGGTTTCCCATGTAATCGGTTTGAAATATGTTATTCCCATCAATAGAACAGGTGAGAATATTATTAAAAAACGATGTTCTTTCTTGCGTTGTGAGATTCATTATCAATCCTTATTAACATCATCAATTGTAATATATCACAAAAAATCAGAATATTTTTTCTAAAATATATCTAAATTTTGCTCGAACTTTTGGCAAAAACTAATAAAGTCGAGAAGTTGTTTTATTGCCCGAGAGCATTTCCTGCTGACAGAGCTAATGTTCGTATGTTTTAAATACGCTACTTTTTCAATGTTGAATTTCTTTTTGTAACGAAGGAGCAATAAGGAAGCTTCCTCTTCGGAGATTCCTGCGAGCTTCATAATGTTTTGGATTCGTATCTGAGATTTTGTTTTAAGATACTCGCGCAATTCGCGTGCATCAGAAGGAAGTTTTGTCGTCATGTCGTTATGTTATTAAAGGTTAAACCATTTTCCTCCAACAATACTATACTACAATGTTTTGTCTATTTTGTCAATATAGTATTTTTAGTTACCAGCTATCGAATTTTTAGTACACACTTACCAAGTTATTGCATCCAATTCTTCTTTTGTCGTAGCTGCTTCTATCTGAGCTTCAATCAACCATTTCTTCTCATACAGGTCTCGGCCATATTTGCAAATATCCTTTTTCAGAGTTTCCATGTCAGCAAGTGTCAGATTCTCATGATAAACATTATCATAACCTCTGAAGGTGATAGGCTCTTCTCCTATATCAATTAAGCCCTGAACATCATTCTTACTGCGGAGAGTTGCATCAATAACAAATCCAAGAGAAGAAGTACAATATCCATATTCATTGTAATAAAGATTGAACATTGTTTTTACCCAATTCTTTTTGTTTTCTTTGAGCTGTTCAAAAGGAATTTCTATTTCTTCCCAGATTTCTTCTACATATTTTCTCTTTTTTTCATAGAAGTGCTTATATTCTTTACCGTCAGTTGGCATCTCCGATTCTTTTAATGGAAGATAGCCATCAGCAGTCATACGTTCTACATCTGTATTATAGTTAAAGAATCCATCTTTATTAAGTGGAGCAAATTCAATTGTGTTTTCATCAATATATTTTACATAATTTGTCATATTTTTATTCCATAAATTGAATTTTCAAATACCCATTGCCACCCGTGTTAACTGTTGATGGTGTTGAAGCAGAACCCCCTGCACCTTTACTATTCCAAACAGAAGCACCGCCAGCTGCTGTAGGAGAAGTATTTTGTGGTCCCCAAGCACCATTTGCTTTCAACTCTGGTGTTCCGATATAAGATGGACATGATACCGTAGAAACTGAAGTGTTGCCGCCCATTGACGCATCCATGTATGCGCCATAACCGCCGTTTGCGACAAGATAACTTTTGCCAGAGGAAGATATGGAGGTATTTCCTCCTTTGGAGCCAATGTTCCCTCCGGGCCAGCTACTATCACGCGCATCAACTTTTCCGCCAGCACCACCAGCGCCGACACTCAAAGAATAAGTCCCTTTATCAAAATAAATTAATCCAATAAAACCAGCTCCGGAACAGCCACCACTTACACTAACCATATTTTCAGGATAAAAAGCAGTAACACCATACATTCCGCCACCGCCTCCTCCAGCACCGATACCCCATACTTTGTAAGTTCCTTTTTGCAATATTTCCAAGGAATAGCTGCCCGGTGTGCTTTTCTCAAAGACAACCTGTCCTTCTTCATAAAAACTAGGAATAGCCCCCGCCCCTAAAGGATGTATTGCAGTTCTTATTGTCACGAAGCGAATACTCCCTCATAAGAACCTCGCCATGTCGCTCCATTGTCTGTTGAGGTAAAAGCAAACCAATGTAAGCCAGCTTCTGACAAGTCTGGAGCTTCTTTTGTCATCCAATTTGAGGTAATACCAGCCAAACTAAATGAAACAACAGAAGGCATACTTAAAATTAATTCAAAGGTAATATTTCTTCCCTCTGACGTGAGATTGGCTGTATTAACAGTATAAGAAGCGCCTGAAGTAGCTGTGCCGAAGTATCTTACAACATTAGGCAAGAGATTAATTACCGTTCCGTCAAAGGAAGTGCTTTCCTGATACAAAGAAGGTGCAGAGTTCTTGTCAGCCTTTCCTGCTAAACCTGTAATGAATTCAGCAGCCTGAGCTGTTCCTGCTTCTACTGCTGCAACATATAACATCACATAAGGACGATATTTAACCGCTCCGGATGTCAGCGTTCCAGAACTAGCTGCGAGTTTTGCTTGGATATAATCGCCAATGGTTTCAGCTTGGGCTGAGGAAAAGAAAGCATCAGCTAAGGTCGGGACTCTAAATTTAGCATTTGTTGTATCCAAAGCGAATCGACCACAGACACCATAAGAAGATAGCTCAGAAGAATATGTTGTGTAAGTGGTAGACGGAATATCTCCATTAACAAGCATTGTATAAAAATCAGGGAATTGTGCTTGTGTATATTCTGAACCATCGCACCAAACACCGCCATTAGGAACAGTAGTACGACAGCTATATTTTATATCACCGATATTTCCGAAAGTTGCATTTTTAAGCTGAGAAGCATATTGAGCTGCTGCCAAATAACTTTTCTCTGCTTTTGCGGCATAGTGTAACGCACTATAATAAACCATCTACTGTTTCCTCTGTTTCTTCTTCCGATTCGTTTGAACTTAAATCCATATCCCAGCTAATTTTATCAAGCTCTTCTTCGCTTTGAGCTTCCTCAATAAGTTCTTTTATCTTCGTTGCTTTCTTATGGCATTCATTAGAATGACTAGCAAGAGCCATGACAAGTTCCTGTAATTGTGATGCTGTAAGGTCAATAGTTGTATTATCTTGGCAAGTCCATGTGATAATTGGCTCAGGGTCAAGATGAGTTAATGCAGCCATAGCTTGAGCGGCACAAGCTATTCTTTGGCAAGAAACAGGGTCACTGTCAAATATCTTTTCGGCGAAAGAAAAACCGCTTTGTTCTGCTTTATCTCGAGCTTTGTTAATCTCTTCCCTTTTCATTGATTTTAAATCATCAAGAGGACGACTCGGCTCTTCACCTGCAAAATACATCTTACCATCCCATGCTGTGATAATCTCTTTGTCAGTAACTTCGATAGAATCTAATGTTATGCCTAATGCGATAGCACCATCCTTGACTGCTTCGAGGTCAGTACCTGTAACTTTAATTTCGCCATTGATTAATCCGATATAAATCATTCATTTTCTCCTGCCGCGTAGGTAAATCTAAATGCATTTGTAGTTCCAGCTAGTGTGTAGAAAACAGTAACTTTATCTCCCCTTGACACAGGCAGAGAAGCCTCACAATTAGTACTGCTACCTGGCACATCAACCCTAATTTTCAACTTTCCCTCGATTGCAAGATATTGATTTGCAGCAGTTGAGCTTTTTGCTAAAGTAATCCATCCGTTTGCAGGAGCAGTATAAACCGTTCCTGAAGCGTCCAATGTCAAATTTATATGCCTGTCAGATGGTGAGGCCGCCCATGCCGCAGTTTGTGCGTCCACTTTCTGCCCCAATTGCTCTAAAGCCTTTCCAGCATTAATTAAATTGGCATCCTGTACTGTTTCTCCAACATAATAGTAAAGAGAGCCATTTCCTAATGCTTTTGCAAAAAATAGATTATTTGTATCATTACCATCAAAATCAGTATTATAAGTAAATACTTGTCCCTTTTTTATGAATAATAGAAATGCGTTGCCACCGCCAGCTGATACACTCCAAGCGTTTCTGACATAAACTCCATCGATGTAAAAATTTAAATATCTTCCAGCTACAGTAGCTGACTTTGAAAAACGAATCCATCCATTAGAAGGGGCTGTAAATGAATCAGTAGAAGAAAATGTTTGTGTTATATTCCAATTATAATTAGGAAGTCCTTCACTTCCATTTAATACAGGCAATCTGAATGTAGTATCAGTTGTGTTAATGACATAATCATAATCGCCATATTCTTCTGTAGAGAGTTTTACTGATATACCTATTCTTGTTTCTGTTCCATTTTGTATGGATAAAAGCCAGTCATAAAAAGCAGAATAAGTATTTCCTGAATTGAAACTTCCATTACTTAATAGCCAGCTTGCATTATCTGGAGAGCTTTCAAAATATTGGCTCATTCCGAAAAAGAATGGTGTATTAATTTGTATCGTCTCTACGAGATTCGATTCTTCTTTTACGCCTGTGTATAGCTGGACCATAGGATAATAGCAGATAGAATCGGGTTGAACCTTAGCACCATCTTGATAAACGGAGGAAGAAAGAGAAGCGGAAAAATTCATTGCATTATTTTGAGAACCAGAACCTTGCCCACCATACGGATTATTGCCATTATAAAAAGCACCTAAACCTCCAGTAAGAGCTATCTGATTTCCATAAAAAGTTCCCTTAATATTCGGCAAACTTTCTGCAATGAAGTCAGGTGTTGTATTTCCCGCCTTGATGTAAACATTATTTAATGTCGGAACCTTGAATTTCTGATTCTCTGTATCTAAGGCAAAATATCCACAGCTTCCATTCGTGGAGACTTGCGTTTCATATTCAGTATAACTCAGATGTGGAAGCTTATCAGCAACCAACAAATCATAAGGATTATCACTGCCTTCAAAGGAAGCTGCGAGAAACTCTGTACCATCACATTTAGCAGCACCTAAGATTTCATCAGTACGCATAGTATAGAAGAAATCGCCTACATGGAAGCCACCAACTCCAGCAGTTCCGGGGTCACCCTTATCACCTTTTTCGCCTTGAGGTCCAGTCTCCCCTTGTGGGCCTCGAGGTCCCTCTGGACCTGTTGGCCCTACTTCCCCCTGAGGACCTTGCGGACCAGCTTCTCCAGTCGGACCCTGTGGCCCAGTCTCACCCTGTATTCCTTGTGGGCCACGCTCGCCTTGGATTCCCTGTATCCCTTGTAATCCTTGCTGTCCTTGTGGGCCTTGAGGCCCTTCTGGTCCTTGAATAACCTGTAATGCAATCAAGGTTGATGTATCAACTGGTACATCTTCTGGAGTATTAGCAATAGCCATACTCAAGTCAGCATAACCACGCGAAGAATGCTCGCCTTCTTCTGGTATTTCCTCATCTTCTCCTGTAGCCCAAATACGAGATAATTCTGCGCTGGCAGTGCCTTGCGCCTTTACTGCATTTATCTGTGCTGTAGCTTCATTCTGAATAGATGTAACAGATTCAGCTCTTTTAGTCTCTAATGTATCAAGAGCAGTAGAAGTTTTAGTGTCAATAGAACTTTCCGCGGTAGTCTGTGCTGAAGTAATCGCTTCAACAGAAGTCGCCTGCTGTTGCTGTACTGCTAGTATCGCAGCATCTTTCGCGTTTGTAATGTTTGTTAAGGAAGTTTCTACATAAATCTCCAAATTAGATTTGTCTGTAGCAATCTGTTGTTCTACTGCTAAAGCTCTATCAAGAATACCTTGAAGTTCGATAAGAGATTTTGCTGTAACAGTATTATAAGCAATTACATAAGGACTATATGTCGTACTACCCAGCTTAACATTCGTCAGCATCGGACATCTGAATTTTCCGCTTGCTGTATCAAGACCAAAACTCTGACAAAAACCTTGAGAAGAAACTTGTGAAGTGTAAGTTGTAAAATCTACACTTGGTAATTTACCTTCTTGCAAGAATTGATATAAATCAGGAAAGACATCACCGTTATAATCAGTGCTATCACAAAGCAATGTTCCTTCTGGTTTTCGAGTCGAATAAAGGATTACACCCATTGCAGCAGCAGTAACAGAGGCACGGAATGGAGCTAACTGTGATACCGTAATAAATTTTTTCTCATTACTTCCATCTAAGGTTTCTTCTACAGTAGCTCTTGCATAGCCAGCTATATCAACTTGTTTCCAGATATTTCCATCTCTGGACAAAATCATAGGATAGTCAACACTTAATACGAAATCATTTCCATCGAATGTTGATACAGAGCCGTCACCAATACCAGTTGCTTTTACAGTAATCTTTCTCTCAGAAGAATTTGCAAAAAGGAAAATCCACGCCGAAGTGGAATAATTCAGTATTGAAATATTTTCAATAGATTGTTCATCAATAAGATTTTCTGTGTCAACTTTTACAATAGCATTATTAGGAGAAATGGCGTTTAAGTCAATTGTAACAAGTTGTGCATCTCCGCCACCGACAATTTGCTTGAAGAAATCGAATATCATACCATAGTATGTTTTCCATTCGGAAGTAATAATATCTTGGTCTAATACAATACTCTTATTTGGTAACGTTGTCATTATTCATCCTTTGGATATTTTGCTTTAATTGCATTTCTCTCAGCAATCAATTTGTCAAGTTCTGTTCTATCGCCTTGGTCTGCTTTTACCATAGCATCTATCATATCTTCAACTGATGGATATTCCATCATTCTTTTTTCTTTATAAGTCAGTTTGACTGGAGCTATAGTCTCTTCTTCAATAACCTCTTCTTTAGGATTCTCACGATAAATCCAGTTGCCATTTTCAAAGAATCTCGAATATCCTTCTTTTTCTTTTGGGAGTCTTTTCTGTGTGGCAAATGCTGGGATAAAATAGCTGCCTTTTCTCTCAGGATTAGGAATAGCTTCTTCTTCAAAAAGAAACTCTCCTGTATCTGGGTCATAATTATAAACTATCATTAAAGACTCCTATATTTTACCATATAATTTCTGACAATAGAACGAGGCTGAACACGGTCTGAAGTTGAGACCACTCTTGAAGCATTGAACGATACATCAACACTTCCAGTTCCGGGCCAACCACCACCAGCTCTAAAATCAATTTTTTGTATTACATTTGAATCAATACTTAATGCTCCAGAATAAGCATCTTTACCTGCATCGTATTTAGCTTGAGCTAAACGAGCATAACCTGTTATATTCTTGATAGTATCAGCAATGTATTTATTCAATGTGTTTGTACCACTTTTAGCGCCCACGATATATCTCTCACGCAAATCTGGTACACGGAAAGTACTTACTCCATCTCCTGAAGAATAAGCACCATACATTCCGTTGCTCCACTCTGATTCCGTTACAACTAAGCCATTGGTTGTAGCCCATTCAAATAATTCTGGAAAATCATTACGGCTGACAACTTGTCCTTGTTCAAACATCCAACCATCTGGCGCAGCAGATAATGCAGTGAAAGTCTCAAAGCCTACAGGAAAGATAACTTTTGTATTAACGGCTGTATTTATTTGTTTTATCTTGTCTTGTACCTGCTTGACATTTGGTGACAAAAGCTCTGCTGTCCCTGCTGTAAACTCGGAATCTGTCGCATAACGCATCAAACCATAGAAAGAATTGGAAGCATTAGGTAAAAGGCTATAATCGACATTACCTAATTCATTGAAAATGTAACCAGAAGTATTCATCTGATACCAGTAATTTCCTCTGCGAACCAGAAGAATGAAAAACTGGCTTGTTAAAACAACATCTTTATTTTGGAATAAGTACATTGTTCCAATTCCGCCGAAATCATTTTTCAGCGTAATAGTAGCATTATCTTGCAAAACAGAAAGAAACAATCCTTGCCCATCAGGGACACCATCAATTGAAATAGTATTGATAGTCCTTGTAGCATCATCGTCACCAGCATCAATGAGATTTATACCCTTTGTTGGCTCTAATCTTGTTCCAGTAAGAGTAAGTTGCTGTACAGGATTTCCCCAAGGAACCTGTGAGACAAAATCAAGAAAATCACCAAGATATGCCTTTTGAGAACCCGTAGAAACTTCAGGGTCTAGCATTTGGTCTTTTGTTGGTAAATTTGGCATATTATTCCTCTTTTTTTTGCTAATCTATCATAGTTTGTCAATTTTGTCAATTATTTATATCCGCGAACATCTGCGTTTACAACACCTGTTGTTCTATTTCCTTCAGCATCAAGAACAGCAATCATCGGGCCTAATTCTACGTTGTAGTCAACTACTCTCGGTGTTACAGCATCTCCACCGCCTATCAATGTAAGAAAGACTTGCGTAATAGCTTTAAAATTCTTGGTTATATGCAATCTTGTACCATCTGCGCTAATAGGAACATTCGGAATTAACTCAGTAACGTCTGGAGCGTCAATAGAAGCTTTTAACTTGTTAATTTTTCCTTGTACTAATCCATCTTCCCAAACAATTTTTATGTAGACACGTTCATTGCCTATTAATAGCTTATTTGGCATAAGATAAGTCCACTCACTTTGAGAGTAGAAAAGTTCAGATTCGTCTTTATAGAACGGGACATCTAATGGCGGATAGAATGGGTCTTTATTTTCTCTCAAATAATAGATTTTATAAATGCCTTCCATATCCCATTCAAGTTTGATATAAGAATTGTCTACAGAACCATCAAACGGAACAGAGAACATATATTCCATACCTGAGTAAAGCACTGTATCATAGAAATTTTCATCATCCTCTTTCCAGAACTTCGACTTATCTGATTTCCAGAAATATTGGTTTTCGTCAGCAACTAAAGTATTTCTGAATACACTTCCTTTATCAATAACGCCGGGGAAGTTATTAGCGCCATAATCATAGCTCCATAGAACATTATCATATTCAACATCGCCATTATTGAATGAGATAATAGCAGGATTTACGCTTTCATTTCCGGCACTATCTACAGCTACAACGAATAGTGTCAATTCTTCTTTGGGCAGAAATTCAGTTGTAAATGGCGGAGATGCCCACAAGCTTTCTGTATGAGCTTTTACAGCATGTTCTTTCCATTGGTCGTACCCATAGTTATAATAAATACGAAAACCTGCAAAATCCAATGGCTTATCATCGTAATTCCACGTAATGTTATAACCTTGCCTATCAAGATTCAAAATATCAGGTGGAGGATTACTTTTTCCTTCAACATAAACATCAAAAGAAGTCCACTCAGAAACAACATTTTTCTCACTAACATATCTTACTTTAATATGAGCGATTCGCGCATCATCAACATGAGATGTTTTGATATTGTCATTTCCAGTATAAGGGAAAACATCACGATAAACAACAGAATCCTTGTCTTTCTGGGTATATACCTGAATAAAAGATATTTTCACTGTTTCTTCTGGTCTTGTCTTTACATCAAAAGATACTGCCGCCTTATACCCACCTGTTGCATCTGGAATCAATGCTCTTTCATCTGCAATGATATTCTCAACGAGTGGAGGCAGAGGTGCTTTATTGACCCATTCAGGCAAATCTGTAATTTCGGGGTCAAATGGAGGAACATCGGTCTCAGATTCATCATGGATTTCAGGAGCTTCAGGAACAAGAGTTAATGTTGCGGTAAGGTCATCCCCCGGCTCTATTTTCGTTATAATACTGCGTAAAACGATTCTGTCAGAAATTCCTAAGAATACCATACTTCCTGCTTCTGGGAGCATATTTTGCGGAATAGAACTGGTAAAAGTGAAAACGTCTTCTTCTTCTTCTGTACTGTTGATTGCAAATGTTGACAAACGTCCATAATTATCTCGGATGATAATAGAATAATTATAACCAGAAGGAAGATAGAAGAAATCATCAAGCCAAATCGAAGTAGCTCTTCCTGCTTCATCATAAAAGACTTCTTTAATTCTGGCAGAGCCGACACCGACTTTCAGAACATCATGAGAAAGCAGGACAAGGTCGCCAATATTAACGGCAAGGTTTTCAATATCTTGTGTTAGAGTATATGTTTCTGGGCGTAAGACATATTGTGCTAACATATACTTTCCATACTTCCACGCTCTTGTTCTATCAGTACATCCATAAGTTTCCAAAGATTCAAAGTTAGAAGCATTTGTCGAATCATAACCAGTATTGTAAACAATAACTTCCTGCTCTGTCCAATCTCGGTCAGGTTCTATGTACTTCACCTTAAAGCCATGGATTGTCTTTTCAAAAGCTTTAGAAAATGAAAAATTGAATGAGTTTCTTGGAGAAATAGCTGCAACAGGTGTCTTATTTATCTTATCAAGAACAATAGTGTACTTACCATTTATCATGGTAAATGATGCTTTAGCCGCAGAACACATACTGTTAATAACTTCAAGACGAGTATAATTTCCGTCAATAGCAACATCCACAAGCCATTCTGGATATGTTTCCTCCCAAGCCTTAAAAGATTCTATATCAATCATTGCTGGGTCAACAGGTGTAACAGCCGCTGTACCAGTTAAAATATCATAAACATGCCAAGCAGGATGTCGATTTAAAATCCAGTCACCCCTTACAGTTGGGTCAGGAGATGGAACATTTCCTGTCCATGAAACTTGTGCTAATTTATATTCTAATGTAACATTACAAGTTGACCTTGATGTGTTTGTTTCTGTATATGTTTTTGTGCTTATTCCAGTTTCATGCCCCGCTGGTCTTTTTCTAGTAAATTGACACCAGTCTTCTATTTTAGTAATAGAAAAATTAATTTTCTTAGCTAAATCGCCTTTATAGAGAGATTCTGTATGAGAAAAGGCAGATTCATTTGTATCTATTTGTATTATTTTTTCTTGCTTGGGACCATCACCAATCGTGTATTCTAAACGATATTTGCCTCTTGCTGCTCCTCCGATAATTACCGGACCAGAATATGCTGGATATGTCATTCCTTGCGGAAATTCCATTTTCAAAGAAACTTCCGTTGTGTATTCATCAATTGTTTTAGAAAGTACACTTCCTTGACGATTGCATTGTCCTAATAAGACATTCTGTTGAGAAGTAGAAGTGATGATTGGATTTCCAGAATCATCAGGTTCTTCTGGCTCTTCCGTATCATCTGTATCGTCTTTCCCAGAATCAGGAACAAATTCATAGCTTTCACACAATGCTGAAATTCCATCAAGCTGTCCATTCAATTGGTCTGTCGCCTTAATTCGCAAAGCCATGATACATAAACCAGAAGCTCTATAAGGCGCTTTGTATTCTACGTTCTGTACTGTTTGGAGATAACCAGACGAAATGTTTTTGCCACCATTATAACGAGCATAATACTGGTGAACAGAAATATCATAAGTTCCTGGCTCAGGAAACACAATCCTAAAACTTCTTGTAAACGGAGTTTGAGAAATCATTGTATATGTCGCATTATGAGCCTCAATCCACGAATTATTTGTGCCAGATTTACGATACTGAATCCTTACACTTGTTGTATTGTCATCAAGTTTTCCAGAATTGGCGCGTACTTGATACAAGCCTTCAAAATACACATTGATGAGAGCTTCATTTTGATTAGCCAATGTCGTAACGATTTGAGGTCCCGTACTCTTCCCTTCATCATAAAGCTTAATAGAGTAGTTTTGCTGAATTACTGTATTAGTGTACAATGTGATAGGCTTATCATCAGGCCAACCCTCGCGTATCTCATATTGTACTTCAGAATAGTTTGAGATTGAGTTTGTTCCAAGTTTAATATCAGAAATTTTCAGCGGGCCATATCCAAAACATAACAGAGAGCGAAGATATGTGTCTTCACCAACCATTTCAGTATAGTCTTGTGCAATTTTGTATGGAGAAAAGCGTGTTTTACCATAAATTCTTGGAACTGCTCCATAAGGATTAGCAGAATTGGAACTTCCACTTAGTGTTCTTTTATTATCTGTTGCGGCATCATTTTGGTTTCCTACTTCCGGAGGAGGAATAAGCGCATTTACAGCTAATCCTCCAACAACACTCACAGCCATAGTTGTACCCACGCTAATAGCTGCCCCAGCTAAACCTTCAGCGCCTAAATAAGCAGCAAAAGCGGGACCAGCCCAAACAGCAACAGCAACCACAGCTACCATAGCTACCATACGAAGGATAGATTTTCCACCGCCACCGCCGCCACCACGAACAGCCATCATAATTTGATAATGTTCGTTTTCTTTAGGAAATGTGTCTTCCCACTCTTCTTCTGGAATTAACTCAGGATTATCAAGGTTTTCATCAAGTTTATAAATAACAAGACGCTTCTTTATGCTTTCAGGAAGATTGATGTTGTTAACAATGGTTCTAAAGTTATCGCCATAATCAATTATCAACAAATCATTTTTACGGTCGAAAGGATTTTTTACTAATCTTACGCTTCCCATCTTACTACCTTATAAATTCTTCCCCGCCACTTTTTTTCTAAGTTTTCACACAAGCAATCTCGTCCGTCAAAAGAATGTAACATATTGTTTTTATCTATTAAAATTCCTATATGAATAACATATCCCAACATATTAAAGAGTACTAAATCAAATGGTCGAGCTTCATTTTGTGGTATTTCTTTCCAGTGAGAGCTTTCATTCAGAATAATTCCTTGCAATTCTTTCTTCATTGTAACAGAAGATTTGAAATCTTTTGCCTTCTTAAATCCTATACCAAAATAATCAGGAATATCAATACCTAACTCATTCTTGTATATCATAAGGCAAAGGCCATAACAATCTACGCCATCCTCATCTCTTCCTAGCTCTTTATATGGAATCCCTATATATTTCTCGTACCATTCCATTAGAACAACGCCGGACAAATACTAGCATCAAATTTTAATGCAGGAAAAGCTTCATTAAGGAATCTATCAGCAATTATTGTTCCCTCGATTGTTAAAGCATCACCTTTAATGCTAACCAATTTCATATTAAATGGACCTGCCTCTGTAATTTCAGGGTGAGAAGACAAAACGACTTCCAAGGTTATAAGCATTGGTTTACTATATTTTCTTATAGCATCTGTAATGCTTCTGTCAACATTTGCGATTGTTAACGTGATTTCGGTGGATGTGTCAATGCCCTCCCCCGGCAAGTTTATTTTGAAAGGATAGGCTATAAATTCATATCCATTGTGGATAATTACTCTCGGTTCACCATTTTCTGTTTCTTGAGAATTATAAACACGAACAGGTTCGACACCTTCTTCATCGGGGTCAACAGTTAAAAGAACATAAAAAATATCGTCTGAGTCATCCTCAAATATATTTCTTAATGCGTCATTTGATAAATTTCTCATAAATTTCCCTTTTTAGGGAGAATATCATACTTTGTCTATTTTGTCAAGGAAGCATAGAGATTTTCATCTGCAAAAGAAAATAGTTTCCAGCATTATTCCAAGGACTTATTGTGGGTCTCTCACTCGGCTTAGTAAACTGAAAATATGCTGGTGTTCTCTTAATAGGATGAACCCATTCGAAAGCCTTTACTCCACCTTGTAAGGTATTATCATACCAATCCTCAAAAATATCAACTTGGCTTTCATCTAAAACGATATTCATTGTGTATGGGATTGGAGCGCTCATAGACCGTCTTCGGCGTTTTGAAGGCCCAGAATCCATATCGCTTTCAATGACCTGAGAGCGTCCAATTGTTTGAGTGTAGCTATCTGTTAAAGGTCGGTCAGGTAAAGTAGGTGGATAAATAATATTTATCATCTTTTAACTCCAGCGCGTCTAATGCCATAAATAGTTCTCATGGAGCTATCATATTCTCCATTAGCAAATCCTTGTCTCACAGTATCACGAATTATCATTTGTATCATTTTCTGTCCGTCAGGTCCTGTAGATTCTTTTGTTTCGACAGGAGCAGAATTAGCTCCGCGCTGGTCGATAACCTGTATATTCACATTAGAACCATAACTACCCTCTCCAGCATATCCACCGCCAGCAAATCTATTGGCATTCATTGCTTCCAACATTGGACGATAACGAGCTGTCGATTTCGCATTAACAACAAACTCACCATTGCTTAACCGTGCTGGAATGGAATCGCTTGTCCCTGTGCCAGCGCCTCGGATAAGACCACCTGTTGCTTTGCTTACAGGGTCTAATGTTCCCACTTCAATCGGTGTTTTTATCCCTAATGCGTCAGATGGGAATTTAAATGAAGATGTTGATGCCGCTTCTCCGCCATCCGCAAATCCGATAGCGGCCATAACTGCTTTCGCTATCATTGCGCGGATAATAATCCTGCTTATATCTTCGATTACAGATTCTGCAAAATCTGAAAAAGAGAATTTTCCTGTCTTTGCAAAATCAATAATAGCATCTTCTGCATGGCCGAACATTGAGATAAAACCATTAGAAACATTTGCGCCCCAATCAAGCATGCTGTCAGCCCACTCTTTCAAGTACTCTTGCGCAGTCTTTGTTTTCTTTTTCGCTTTTTCGATTTCTTCGTTCAACTTAATTATTCTTATGGTAGAATCAGCGATTGTCTGTGCCGCTTGTAAGTCAGTTCCTGACAAACCAGATACTTGCCCTGTCTCACTTACTGTAGCACCCTCGAGACCAACTTTCTTAAGGTTATTATATATCTCTTGCTGTAAAGTAGTTCTCTTTAATTGCTCTTCTTCAAATTTCAAGCCCGCTATTGTATCTTGGATTCTCTGCTGTCTTTTTTCTTCTTCTTTGCTTAATTGTGCTGCTTGTATTTTTGCTTTTTGTGCAGCAGAAGCCTTTTCTGCATCTTTTAACAAATTCTCTGCCTGAGCCACACCCAAGAACGCATCGTCCAAATCATGTGTTGCTTTTTCATAAGCTTCTAAAGCACTTTGACTATCTTTATAAAGTTTTATTCCATCCATAGACAGCAATTTAAGAACACTATGTGTCGCCTTAAATTCTTCATAAGCTGCCTTAGCATTAAGATACCGCGCTTCAGCCTCATCAGCTTTTTTCTCACGCGCCTTTTCAATGGCCTTTGCTTCATCAAGTTTTTGTCGTGCAACATCAACTGATAATATTTTTTGGCTTTCATACAATCGATTTAAATCATCTAATGTATCAGCCTCTCTTTTTTGAGCTTTTGTTGTTTCATCAACACTATCTCGAAGAGCAAAATATGCAGCAGTCAACCCTGCAATCGCCAAAAATATAGGATTTTTGAACAACAATCCAAAAGCTATCTTTAGTTTGTTTACAACACCCAAAGCTTCTTTTAAAGCGGCAACCCAACTTAAAATTTTAGCAGCAGTTAAAACGGTGGCACCAACAGCCAATGCTCCAGCAAGAGCATCTACATTGTTAGCCAAATCATTAATAACTACATTAAATGTTTCAGATATTTTCCAACTTTCATTGATATTACCAATGAATTGGGCAATATTGTTATTTAAAACTGTAAAAGCTTGTGCTGTTGTTGATTGGGTTTTTGCAAATTCTGCTTCGAGTTTAGGAAGCTGTGACATAATAGCTTCAAAAAATTCTTTTGAAGAAATTTTACCATCTATTACTAATTTACGAAGCTGTGCGACACTTCCTCCAGCAGCATCAATGCCATCTGCGGCAGCTTGAGCGATACGAATACCACCTTCCAGAACAGAGTTAAACTCTTCTGCTCTAACAATATCTGTACCCATAGCCTGAGATAACTGGAGAAGAACACCGCGCTGGGTGAAAGCTGAAGCACCTGAAATCTGCATAGCCTTACCAATACCTTCAGTAAAGCGCATTAAATCCTCAGAAGAAGCTCCTAAGTTTTTCTGAGCTAACATAAGACGCGAATAAAGTTGTGTCATTGACGTTGCATCAGTTCTAGCTCTATTAGAAACTTGGAATAATTCTCTCTGGGTTGCGACATAGTCAGTAGTTTCACCGCCTAATGCTCTAATCTTATTTTGCATTTCGGTATAAGCATCAGCATATTTCATCAGTTTTCGTGCTGATGCTAATGAGAAAGCCGATGCAAGTACTTTTCCCGCAGTTGATGCAGCTTTTTGTAGTTGTGTAACTTCTTTACTTGCTCGGCCAGCTTCTTTAGCGACTTTACTCATGCCAGAAGCAGCGGAGGCTAATGTGTCTCCTTTTATTTGAGACATAGCCTTTTTCAAAGTTGATGTTTTATTCTCACATTCACCTAATGCTTTTTTGAGATTAGCAAGACCATTTATAGCACTATTTGCATTAATGCTTATTTTTATTCCGTAATCCATTTATTCTTGCCTTTGTCTTCTTATCTTTTTCATCACAATAAAAATCATCAACTTTACGAATTATCTTGGAAATCATTCCAATTTCATCCATGACATTGTATGCTTCACAATAATTTTTTATACTTGTCCACGGAATAGGTCCTAATTCTCCCATTGCGTTTGGACGGTCGTATGATAATTCACAAAAACAGCGCCAGAAAAACTCATATTGAGGATTTAAAACTGGCGCGTTTCTGATGGATTCCGGAATTTCATCTCCTTCTTCCTGTGCTGCCTTTATAATAGCCTCAATCCTATTTCCAAACTTTAGGCTAAAGCGCAGCACATCAATTAGTTTTTTGCGATTTCCTCGATTTTTTCATCTTGGAAGTTGCTAAGATTTGTTGCGACTTCCAAAACTTTATCGAAGAAGTGAGGAAGTTTATCAAACAACATTTTAGCATTTTCTTTAGAATAAGGAAGAATTTTACCATCCTTATCTTTTACATTTTCCCATTTTACAAGTACGCACTCAGCATACAAATCTTTCAGGTATTCTTTAGGGTCTTCCGTTTTTGCAATTTTTGCGAACTCAGCCTGTTTTGCAGCAAGACGCTTGTTACCAGAAGCATTAGAGCTTGCAATAAAAACAGTAGCTTCACCGAGCTGTACTGGAACACCATTGCTTTCTTTTTCAAGATTAGTTTCATATAAATCGAAGAGATTAGCCATTTTACTTTCCTTTAGGGGAGGGAGCGTTCCCCTAATAACGCCCCCAAGAGTTAAAATTAGTTAAGATATTCAAAACGTCCCAAGCTCAGGGTATATCCCAAATCTGGGTCGCGAATTGCTTGATATTCCAATGGCAACATAACATCTTCATTCTTTCCGCTAACTTCCGGATTACCAGAAGAATATTTTACGCGTGGCATATCGAAGAAATAAGCATGATTGTCATTGTCTTTAACAACGAAATTCAAAGAAGTCTCTCTGTTGTTAATCAAGTCTTGCAACAAATCTGCGTTAGAGAAATAAGTCGACATTGAGCCAGTAACAGCAAATTCACCAACACCAACGCTCCATGCACCAAAGATACCGACAGCGGTTCTACGGCGAGCATTATTGTTGATTTCCACAGTCAACTCATTCACATAGTTTGCACCTTCAATCTTTGCATCTCCACGAGCAATCTGAGCTACGTTACTAGATGTATTCATAACCGGATTTTGAGGAGCAGCAACATCAGTTGCGCCAGCAATACGAACAGTAGATGCCTGAGCGTCAGCACCGACAAAAGAAGTATTCATCGTAATAAAGTCAGCAGATGACATATTCAGTGTCAGAGAATCAGGAATCATATAAGAAACATATTGATAGTCAATCGGCTTGTGGTCCAAGAAGGACTGTTCAATAGTGTAAGAAATAATCTCAATTGGTTTTGTCGGGTCAATTTCTTTTTCTGAGTTAACAAGCATGTCTCCGAAATAAAAACGAATTGTTTTTGCATCAGCAGCATCGTTAGCCCAACCTTTAGGAGCAAAGCCCAAAACAATTTTATTTGTAGCAACAGATTCGACACGAGCAAAACCATTATCTGCGACAGTATCAAAACTAGAACCAGACTTAGAACTGTCACCGAGCTTCAGCCATTGTCCTGCTAAGAGACCTAATTTACTCAAATCAGATGTACTAGAAGTTATTGATTTTTCTGTTTCACTGGTTGCTGCTTGAATATCACCAGCAGGAGCTTCCCAGCCAATCACTTTAATCTTAGCTCCAGCAGGAACACTCTCTTCCAGAACCAAAGTTTCTTCGGTTTCAATCGAACCTTCAGCGACAGCTTTAACTTTCTTCATACCATCGTTGCTGGCTGTACCAGTAATCTTCAGCAAAGAACCAACAACAATAGTTTCAGGGAACTCAGTTCCCAAGATAACATTAGTTTCTGCGGCGATAGATGTAATAGAAGCACCATTAGTTTCTGCTGTTTTTTTCCAACGTTGCTGGAAAGCACCTTCAAATACAGAATCATAAGTTCCAAAAGAAAGCTCACCATCAACTTCACCGCCCGGCTCTGCACCAACAGTCGTAATATCAGCAACCTGACGGTCTGGACGAATTTCGTTAGAAACAATAGTGCTTGGGTTATAACCAAACCCCGGAGAACCTGTATTTCTCAATTCGATAAATGCAGGATTTTCAGGAATTACGCCATTTACCTCTTCCTCTACAATTTTTAAGGCGACTCTATTTGTGTCCATTATAAATTCCCATTATTAAAAATTAAATTTAGTAAAATATATCATGTTTTGTCGATTTTGTCAATTTTATTTTATTTCATCAAAGATTATGGTAAACTGAACATTTTGTTGATACCATTTTCCTTCAGTTCCAGTATAAGTTGGACTTCCATTGATAATATTGACATATCCCACACTTTTTCCATCAAATAAATCAAGTATCTCTTGCACCAGTGTATCAGAAGTTTCTGTTCCTCGTCCTGCTAATGTAAATACTTGAAAAATAAGCAAACCTTGTCTTCTAAAGATACGATTACCCTCACTGCCAAGACTTGCTTGTCCTCCGTTTGTCATTCGGACAGCAACACGCACCCATGGTTCTTTAGTATTTGCAAAATTATCATTTTTATTGTCATAGGCGATAGGCGTATCGACCCAGTTATCACGGAAATATGAAAGTAAGCTTTCTTTTGCCTCATTTATTGTTGTCATTTACGCCTCGTTTGTTCTGCACCAACTTCCATTGCTATTTGTACAAAAGCTCTAGGAGCTTGTCGGCTGCTTCCTTCATTCAACAAAGTAATATAGTCAACATTGTTAGAAATAAAAATATCGCCATTTTTTAATTGGTATGAAGAGAGATTCGCTAAGCGATTATTATAATCTCCCTCAGAGACATTGGTTTTACTGCCGTTAATTCCTGTAAATGGCGTTCCTATGCTTGGCATCCAGTTCGACATAGCATGTCCCGTATCAACAGGAGTATTATCCTTCACTTCAATAGTAATATTTTTCGCCAATCTTCCCATTTCATCAGCGACAGATTCCTCAATAAAAGATAATACATTTGCTTGCGAGAACTCTTCCATTACATCTCAGCTTCCAGCAACGCAGTTACTGGAATCCCCGCATATCTCACTATTTCAACATCGGTTATTTTATAAATGATGTTATCAGGGTCTTGTATACTATCATCTATTTCCGGAAGGACAGAAAGTTTACTAATATCAATAACGATATTTCTTTTTCCACTAGCAGACATCATATTCCGATAGAAATCATTAGATTTATAAATTACCCCGTTGACTTCATAGCTTTCAGTCTGTGTATCATCACCAGTCGTAAAAAAGCTATCTTCTCTCCGTTCCTTTATTAAAAAAAGAGGAGAGCCAACCTCTTCCAAAACCTCTGGAATGTCAACATCTCTTAAATCTAATGCAGTTTCTGTATCTCTCATTATTTTACGGTACTAATCGGTTTAGGGAACACACTTTTTACACGGTCTGGGTCAGCATTATTTTGGTTAACATCGCTAATTTGCGAACCGCCGACATAAGCAGAAGAAAAGGGGAGATTTTTTGCACTTCCTGTTCCGTCATCTTCAACAATATAACCATCACCATTTTCAGCACGCAAATTATAATTCTGAGCTAGGTCCATGTAATGTTCATAAATTTGTTGATTTTCTACAGAAATCCCCCGAACATTTGTCTTCTTTTTGAGAGCATATTGAGCTGCCAAAGCCTGACATGCTGTTGCGGCAGCTTTATAAATATTGCTTTCCAGAGCCATGATTGACGTAAGTTGTTCATCAGTAAATCTCTGATTCTGATAATCAGTATCATCAATTAAGGTTCTAAGAAAATCAATATTCATTACCGTCTTTTTCTATTATTTACTACAGGTGCTTCAACAATCTCTGTTGCTTCAACAGCCTCAGTAGATTCATCTTTTATCTCTTCTTCGGCTTGTTCTGCCGCTTCTTTCTCAGCTTCCAACTTTTTATTATGTGCAGCCATAATATCATCAAAATCACGACCAGCTACGCCGTAGCTCAGAAAACGAGCATGTACCAAAGAACGAAAGTCAATATTGCTTTTACCCAAAGCAATCAAATCAACTTCGTCTCCGGGGAGAAAAGAAATGCCATCAATTGAAAAATCTCTGGCTGCAATTACAGTTCGTTTCATACTTTATTCCTTAAAAAATAAGGCGGGGCTTCCCCCGCCCGACATTAAGAGCTTGCCTTTTTGTTGGTGAATTTGACAACCATCTCTGGACGAGTGTTAATCATCAGAGCATTAGACTCAGCTGTCAGTTTCAGCCATCTGCCTTCTGGGTCAGAGTATTCAGCAGCATATTTCAGAATACCGTCCGTACCAACATAATTCATGTCAGTTTTCGGAGCATAGAACTCTCTGAACATGCCAGATACACCACGAGGCAAGAAGTAAGCAACATTCTCCTCAATAAGGTTTTCGGTAGAACCGCTTTCCATAACTACAGAGCCACTGTATTCCATAAATACGATATTCTGGAACACGAAATCAGCACGCAGGTCATCACGCAGCGGATTAGCCAAACCAACCTGATTACCGTAAGCTTCTGCAATCTCAGCATTGTTAATCAAGGCATTAAACCAAGAAGGAGAACACAAGCAGATAATTTCGCCGATAGAGCCGCCCGTTTTATTGTTTTCTTCAATATAACGTTTGACATCCAGCAACTGAGTCTTCAGACCAGAAGCAGCGGTCATATCAAATTCAACGGCTTTCTGAGTTTTGCCCAGAACCGTATAGGCATCGAACAGAGTATTGCCCAAGCCATCTTTTGTTACACCTTTGATTGCAGACAGACGGAAATATTCGTGAGTCAAATCAAGGTCACCAGCCATTTTCGTCAAACGTTTGGAGCGAACGCGAGACAGTTTGTCAAGTTCGGTAGAACCCGGCATACGTTTCTCTTCAACATCCTCTGGATATACATAATCTTCCAAAGAAATGTGAGGAACGATAATTGGAAACTGTTTTGCATTTTCGTGTTTAATTCTTTTTGCTGGACTGCGGCGAGATTGAGTACCCAAAACACCAATATCATAGCCATCTACATCAATAATTGCAGTAGAAACATTCAATGATTCCGGTTCAAAAAGTCCCAAGGAAGAAACTTTATTTTTCTTGAGAGGAACTTCGTTAATTACGCCAGTATAGTCAGCAATTTTACCTGTACCGAATGGTCCATTAACCATATTCTAAACTCCTATACCTTAGCTTCTACAACTTTAATTCCCAGACCTGCCAAAGTCGTATCAATAGTAGCAGCAGCCTGCGAATTATAATTAAGCATTTGTTTCAACACAATAGCTGGACCGCCAGACAGGATAACACCTTTTGCATCAGCAGTAGAAGCATCTACTTCATCAGAAATGCAAATACCAGCAGCAGTCTTACTAGCAGCCATCAGAGCATACTTGCCCGATTCATCTTTATATACGATGTCACCCAGCTTGAATTTCGTGCCGCTCGCAAAAGTAACTTCTTCACGAGTATAATTTGGCTCTACTTCCCACTGAATAACATCTGAAAAATTATTTGGAAAATTTTCCATTCTTTATTCCTTTATATTGTTTTTTTTAATAGCCATTAATGTTTTTTCTTGGTCCGTCAGAGGATTCTCTTCATGAGACTTAGCCAAAGATTTCTGTTCTTGCAAGCCCTGAAGAGCAGCAGAACCAGCCTTGAAGACAGCCTCAAAATAATTTCTGTCTTCTTCACTCAATTTTGCAAAAGATTTATAGACATTCAACATCATCTCAGAATCAAGTGGATAGTCTTTCAAAAGACTTTCTGCCTTCTGGATATTTTCCTGCTCTTCTCTTTTTGCAATTTCTTCCTGATATTTCCGCTCTGCCTCAGCTTTTTCATTTGCCATTTTTTGAATTACAGCAAACATTGCTTCACCGACTTTGGACTTACATATTTTTTCGCCATCAAGTTCAACACTTTCTTCGGCTTCCAGAGCTTTTTTAATTTCGCCAGCAACATCCTCTTTTTCAACAATAGCCTTATAGGCTTCTTCATCCAAAGACTTAAGATATTCGATGTCATTTACATCCAACTTGGCATACAGTTCTGTAAGCTTGTTTGCTTCGGCCAAAGCATTTTCCTTTTCAGCCAATGCTTCAGCTTTTTCTACGTCCTTAGCTTCAAGGGCCGCAGTCATATCAGAATCTTTCTTAGCTAATGCTTCGGACAGCATTTCTTTAATTTTTGTAGCATAATCATCAACAGAAGCTACAATTTCTGCTGATGCGTTTTCTCTGTCTTCTTTGACGATGGTCTCGATTGAAGCGCGCAAAGCAGATTGCAACTGCCACAAATCATCCAGAGATTTTGCTACAGCAAGCTGACGCGAGAACTCACTTTTTTCAATATTATCGTTTTCCATATTATCTCTCTTATGAAGTAAAATATAAGCTTCCTGATTTGCCCCACGGTCAACTACAGAAACCTCATCAATTTTCAGTATTTTTAATTTATTCTTCAATTTTGCTTCTCATTCCTTTTCCGCCGATTGAAAGCATAGAATATGTGCCGTCTTTGACTCGCTTCCAGACATTATCATCATTGATTTTAATGCCCACGAACCAACCGACCATACCCAAATCAATTCCTAACAGATTTTGTTTTTCTTTTGTGAAAACAATGCTTTCTACGAGAGTTCCAGCATCCTTACGGACGTGCATCTCTCCACCACGGCGGGAATTAATAACATAGTCATAAACAGCATTTTCCAAGTCAGGTTCAGAGATAACGTCTCCCTGACGGTCAACGATAGGCTCACCATTCTTTTCGATTACGGAAGCCCAAGCAAAAATTATCTTTTGCTCTTCATCTACCTTATGGATATTGCAATTTATATTGAAGTTTTCGTTTTCCATTTATTACCTTTTGCAGGAATAGTAGCACAAAATATTTATTTTGTCAACTTTTTTATAAATTTGTCTATTTGTAGACTAAAAAACATCTACAGTTTATCACGTTCTCCGGAACACCCATTTCATCTCTTGGGTATCGCATACCCCCCAAAGGTGTTCTGAAGACATCAAAAAACTCGACACCATTGGGATTCATCACAGGAATAGCAACATGGTTAGCGCGAACTCTCTCATCCTCTTGCGTTATCCAATATTTGCGCAATCCAGTCAGCTCTACAGCGCCAGCTATGCCAGCCTGCACAATTCCCTCATATTCTCCTAAAGAAGCAACACTCAATAATTCTGTCTCGGCAATTAAATTAGCACGATACAATTTACTATTATTTATGTATTGAGAGACAAGGCGATTGATTTGATATTGTGCAAGAGGAATACCAGCAATTAGCGCAGCTTCTACCATTCCATCTTTTTCTTTATTTCGATTTTGATTGTAAAGAGCCATAGCGGAATTGTTTTTCAGAGCGTTTTCATAGTTTTCTACAGCTTGCTCTTGTTGCTCGTTTAAGCCTAATGTGCGCTGATATGTTTTTAAGATTTCTTCCTTTGTCTTTTTCTTTCTAAGCGCACGTTCGATAGCATTTCTCACTGCTCTGATTGTTCCTTGTACAATATCGTCAATGTGTCTTATTCTGTATCGCCGATAAGCATCCGAAATACTAGGGTCATAAATATCAAATCGAAAATCATGGAGAAAATAATTTTGCGGAAGGATATTCACAATGTTATCCCCACTTTGTTTGAATACCAAGTCAATTGGGTCTAAAAAGTGGGATTGTTCTATTGCGGCAGACATTTTATCAAGACGAGTATAGAGATGAGATACCAAGGTCGTCATATCCAACTGTTCAAGGTCTTCTACTGACGCATCCTTGGCATAATTCTCAAAGAACTTAATAATTGTTCTACTAAGTTCTTTTTTCTTCCGGTCTGCTATTTCGATATTATTCGCCATCTACTTCTTTCTGCGCTGGTGTCGATTTCTGTTCCGCTTCTTTCTCGTTCTTTCCTTTAGGGCCTTGATTAGTATCCTGATAGTTCGTACCATATTGTTGGTCTGCATAACCCTGTGGAATTTGCCCAGTGTAAGTTGGGTCAAGTAATGGCAGTCCACCTTTTTCTCTAATGGCATTCTCAAGAACATCATCGGGGAAGAGACGCATACCAGCCTGAGCCAATTTCATAATAGCGGAAGCCAGCTCATCAAAGGACAATGGGTTCAAATCACCTGGACGGATATATGGGATATATTCCTCATTCATATTGTTAATTTTTATGAGAGTCGGAATAAGTTTAGTGTTTATTTCATAAGAAATAATTTCCGTCCATGCTTCCAATGCAGCCAAGAACAATGATTGTTGACTTTCTGCCAGCGCAAAGCTTCCTCTTTCTTGTCCACCAAGCATAATAAAGCTTGCAATAATAGAGCGGGCAATGTCTTGCTGATAGCGATTAATAATTTTATCAGTGTCCATTGCCCGAGAACCGCGGTTAGAAAGAAGTTCTACACTAACTTTTCTGTTAGATGTAGGCTTCCCATCAGCATCCTTGTAAACATCAGATGGTATGAGTACACCAGCTTGGCTATTGGCTTTCAGGTCACGAGCAATTCTTTTATAGCTATCAACAACCATTTTTGAGCCAACATCGCCCTCTTGAGCCTTCTTTAAAATAGCATCTGGAATCGAAACGATAGGAATACCGTTCAACTCTCTCTCAACACCAATAGCCTCATAATCCTGTACTCTTTTCAAATAATACCAAGCTCTGTATGCACCGCGAAGGATGGACTTACCCTCTGGATTTCCATTAGCGCTTTGTACCTTAAAATGGAGACACTTATTGTAGGGGATTACATAAACCTTCCCATCATCCGGCCCTTTTTGTTCAAATGCCAGAATATCTCCATTATCTTTTATATCCCACCTATATCGGGTTGTTTGCGGAATAAATGCTAATTTTTTGATTCCATATTTCCCATCAGGATAAATACTGTTGTCTTTATCTCTTTTCTTATATACGACTTCAAACAAGCTATATCCATAAGGCAACATTGTCATTACATTGGACATGAACTCATCAAAGGATTGTGACATATCAAAAAAGAGACAGTTTTCTATAAAATCTCTTTGCTCTTCAGCTTCGTCAATACCGCGCTGGTCTTCTGGCAAGTCGATAATCCATTTTACGCGTCTAAAGAGCATCTGAATTGTCAACATCAGAGCTGAAACAGTACTATCATTATCTATCATTTCACGATAGACTTTTAAAGCATTGTCACCTTGTAAAGCTGGGTCAAATTCCGAATTTTGAGGGATGCCAGCAATTACAGAAACGCCATAAGTAGAAAATTCATTTGTAATATCTGCTGCATACTCTCTTTCAGCTTCGGCTACTTTTTCTTTATTTACATTAATATCTTCCATTTTTTTCCTTAAATCGAGATTGGAGCAGAAATTGTTTCGTCACTATCTCTGTCAATAAGTGTTAAACCACGATGAAAAGCGCGACTCATCGCATCTATTTGGTCCTTAAAGCGACTTCCGGGGAAAGTTGTTAATTCCTTTTCAAATTCTTCATTCCACGGAGCTTTTACAATAAACATTTTCTTGATTGCGGCTTGAGAAGCAGCAGCTTCAGCACGAATAACCTTGCTTCCGCTTTCTACAGAACTCTTCACAACATACCCGATTAATTGCTCTGTAATATATGTTGCCTGCCCTTTTCCTGCTTGTCCGGGGTCCTGTGGAAAGTCAATAATACAATTTATCCCGTCTTCTATAGCTTTATCTCTCATGACTTCTACTACTCGTTTTTCAGAGCCTCGAAATCTTATTACATCCATAATGTAAAAATTATTGTCATCATCAAAGCGAACTTTAACACCCGCTGTATATGGACAACGACTATCTGTACTTCCAGCTAAGTCCCAGCCCCGAACATCAACACCTGAAGGAACATCCTGAATGTCTATGTATTGTATATCTTCTTTTTTAAACATAGCGCCTTCACGAGGAACAGGCCGTTGTTGCAATTGACCTGCGGAAGCATACGGCCCTAACTGTTGTTTTAATCTGTCAACAATTTCTTGCGGAAAGTGTTCGGGCCACATTAGTTCGCCATCTTCTGTTCGCTTATCCCAAAGATAAAGGCTGCCATCTTCTGCTCTATGACCGCCGGGGTGAATAACAGTATAGCATCTACGTTCTGGTTCAAATTCCATTGGAATCATAACATGCGCATAACCAAGTTCCTTGGATAATATTTCTCCAGAAATATCACGCTCACTAATTCTCTGCATAATCACGCCGATACAAGATTTTTTAGGGGCATTCAAACGTGTTGGAAGAGATTCGTTGAACCAGCGCAAGGCTGTTTCCATCTCTGCATCAGAATCGCCCTGTTTAACAGAGTGTGGGTCGTCAATCATAACAATATCGCCACGCAAGCCAGTAGAAACACCTCCTATCGAAGATACTTCCTTATGCCCATTCTTATCATTTGAGAATTTCTTTTTGGAATTAACATCTTTTGTCAAGGAGAATTTATCACCAAAAAGAGCTTGATATTCTGGGCTTCTGATAAGAGTACGGCATTTTACATTATCTCTTTCTGCAAGGCGCTGGGAATAAGAAAACCCTAAGAATTGCACCCATGGTTTATTTTTAGCGCCCCAAACCCACGATGGGAAGAATACTTGTGTCAAAAGACTTTTGGCAGAGCCAGGGGGAACATTAAAAAGGATTCGGGTTAATTCTCCATTATTTATTGCTTCCAAATGGTCGCAGATACAATCAATGTGCCAGTTTCGCTTAAATTCTACGGCCGGTTCCAAAACATGCCACATTATGTCAATATATTCGACTAATGAAGCTTCACAGAGCATTTGATTGATTTCTGTGTGATACTTTTCAGGACTCAGCTGAATCATTTTTATAAGTTCTTCTGGTTTCATTATGAAAAAATGTATCACAAAATAGACAAAAAGTCAACAATAAAGGCATCTCCGCTAGGAGACACCTTCAATAACATAACGACATAATATTTATAACATAAATTGTATTAAAAAAAGGTTAATTAAGAGGGATATAAAAAGATGATTGACAAAAAATATAAAAAGTGCTATATTAAAAGAAAACGTATAGTTATCCTCGCTTACCTCCGGCGAGGTTTTTTGTTGTTGATAACTTTTTCTTATCTTCTCTCTTTGTTTATTATATGATATTTTATATAAAAGGAGAAAAAATATGAAAAAATTTATAAGATATGTATCAGATTTTCTTATGTTCTTTTTTACTTTTGCTTTCATTGCTGTAGTTGCCTTATATGTGTTTTTCCGTTTTTGCATAGAAGAACATTATGTTTATGATGCAGAGATTCTGGCTGATAATATCTATTTTGAAGCAAGAGGTTCTTCAATCGAAGACCAAATTGCTGTGGGACTGACAGTCTTAAATCGAGTCCATTCCAACAAATATCCTAATACAGTTGCTGAGGTCGTTTTTCAGCCTTATCAATATTCATGGACAGCAGAATTTCGCAAGCCAGCCGAGAATAAGACATATAAAAAGATTAAAGCTCTCTCTACTTGGATTATTGAGAATTACGAGATTTTAAAACGAGACGATGTATGTATGCACTACACAAATAATGACAACTATGGTCCGAATCATTGGACTAAGAAGTTTAAAAAGAAAACAAAAATTGGAAAACATTGGTTTTATTGTTAAAGGAAAAAGATATGGCAAAAGAGGTTTATGAACAAACAATTTTGAAGTGTGGCGCTAATTTAGTTAAACTTCATTTTAACCCATTTACCAAGGAATTGAAACGAGTCCTGATAAATAACGAAATTGTTTGTCAGGCTAATCCTAAAGATGAATATAAAAAAGATGTTGACAAGCCTAAATATTAGATTATTATTATATCTGTATTTGAGATAATACTTAATTTAACAATATGGAGGATATAATGATTAAAGAGATTTTTAAGGCTTTGAAAAAAGGCAAACGTGTTACTTATGAGGGAAACCCACTCTCTTATGAAGGAAAAACGCTTATTTTGCAAACGAAAGATTCTTGCGTAATTAATCCGCAACTTGATTTTTATAAAATTGTTATTGAAGAAGACCGCAATATTCATTTGCAGCAGTATGAAAGATATGTAACACGTAAAGGCAAAATTGCTTTTGCTCTTGGCAAAGAAAAAGATGGGCGCTGGAACGTTATTGTTTCTCCGAACTACTACCCCACCTATTATGATGGGTTTGGCCGCTCTCTGAGAAAAGGTAATTCTAAAGATTATGATATTGTAAGGAAACTGTAATGACAAATTATAATCTTGATGGAATTTACCTACGGATAAAAAGAGGAGAGAAGTACGAGGATGTATGTCTCTCCGATACAACCCAGTTAGAAAGAGAAGAAATTTTGCATGACCGTCCCCAAGATTGGTATATTACTGCCATTAATCATCTTTGCGAGACATTGCAAAAATTAGGAGAGCAATTTAACTTATCAGGGGAGACTAAGGAATGAATTTTTTACGTAAAGCAGGAGATATTATTGAGAAATTCCTCTGGTCACTAACTATTGGAATAGTGTTGGCTAGTGTTGTAATGTGGGGTATCAACCAGAGTTGTGATTTGAGATTAAAAAAACTTCAGCAAGAAAATCTGGTTCTGCAAAATCACATATATCTGCATGAACTTCAATCCTTCTATGATTGTACTTACACAGACAATGAGGTTATATAGCTTATAGGGTGCCGAGGAGGTTGAAAAAAACGGTGATAGGTCGCATACTATCGGAGTCAAGCTGGTAGCTCCAGCTATACTTGGTTAAATGATGTACAAAATCCTGTGTTAGACATCAGCCCTTAGGAGGAAATATGTTCAAAAAGACAAACGAAGCCCAATACTGGAAAGAGTATTGTCACTATCTCAGTTTGAAACTTTCTGAAAAAGAGAGAGAAAATCAATCACTTACAGAGCAGTTTCTGCAAAAGGTTGAAAAACAATCTCTAAAAGAGACAACAATCAAAAGAATAGAAGCTATTATTTATAATAGCCATAAGACATCATGCCTAAAAGACATTAACGACTACAAAAAACGCTTGAAATATATTGAAGATACAGCCCGCGCGATACAAAAGGGAATAATGCAACTATGGAGAACAGACCTTGAATGAATTAGAATTTTTCAGAGAAAGATATGAAAAAGAACTTACTGTTCCTGACCTCAATTATTCATATTGCGTAGACACTCCTGTTTATGGTAATTTTTGTGGTCTGCAACGATGGGTAGGCAGAGAACTGTGGGAAATATCGAAAAAACTAAATGCAATTGATAAAGTTAAGATAAATGCAGAATATTCTCGGCGTTATTCTTGGTATTTATATGCTTTAACCAAAAGAACTTTGCGGATTTTCAATGTGAAAGATATTGATGATGATAAAAAAGCACGTCTTTATTATGAAAAATGGTATAAAAAGACCATTACCGGATTTAAAGTATATGAAAAGCACAATGATAATATTCTTGATAACCTTGACATAGCATCAAGCTACATAAAAAAGGCGGCAGAAGAGGTAAAAGATGCTGATTTTATCAGAGAGACGTTTTTAGCATTACAAGCTATTGAAAAAAAGATAAAGGACTACAGGAAAAATGGAACTTATTAAGGAATACAAGGGATATAGCATTTATTATGTTGAATCATCCCATATTTTAAATAAAATTATGATGTTTGTTTTTGATAAAAAGCTTAATCTGTTGTTTATTGCGCCGACAGACAAGAGCCAGTTTCATCAAGTACAAGCATGTGAACAATTTATTGAGGAAAGAACAAAGTGATTTTTTTTACAAGCGATACGCATTTCGGTCATAAAGCAATCATTGATTTCTGCAAGCGCCCTTATAGCTCAGTTGAGGAAATGAATGAAGAACTTGTCAAAAATTGGAATAATACGGTTTCTAAAGGCGATACAGTCTATCATCTTGGAGATTTTGCCTTTCATAATCACAATATTTTTCACAAACTGAATGGGAAAAAGCATCTCATCAGAGGGAATCATGATGACAAGAAAGTTCTGGAGTTGCCATGGAGTTCTGTTCAGGATTATAAGGTTTTGCAAGAAAACAGAAAGAAGTTTGTTTTATTTCACTGTCCTATTGCTGATTGGGACGATATGTACAAAGGGAGCATTCATTTGCACGGCCATGTGCATTCAAAAGTAAGAGCTTGGCAGATGTTAGCAAATAGCTACGATGTTGGGGTCGATGCTAATAATTTTACCCCAGTATCTATGGCGGAAATTCTTAGTTGGCAAATTCTCAGATAAGCATAAAAAACAGGCGAGTTCTTCGCCTGAAATGGAGACTATACAATGACTACATTATTAGTGTAGTAAATATTTTTGAGAATGTCAACAAAAAAATTCCAGAGTAAAAATAACTTAAACCTCTGGAACTTAGATGATGCGCTGAGCTGCTTCATGCAGCGCGTATATTATTGCACGTTTTAAGAAAAACATATACATTTTTCTTAAAGATATACCCAGCAATTGTGCTTCAGTGAGAGGCCTGCTGGGTCTGTTAGCGATTACCTTAAGAAGGATTGCCACTTCACGCGCGTCTTTCTTTATATTATCCTGCTCGCACCCCTACGAGCATTACTTTAACTGGGGACTGCGGCAATCCATAAATAATATACAGTAAAAATAATATGTTGTCAAGATTCGATTTGCAGAAAAAATACATAAAAAATACATCATTTTTTACAAGGTGATTATATACAAAAATACACTAAAATATTGACAAAAGTGTAAAAATGTAGTATAATCAGGGTATAAGCTCACTAAAGGAACTTATGCTATGATTAACAAAGACTTTAACTCAATTTTGGAATTATTGCAAGCATTTCCTGATGAACAATCCTGTATTTCTCATCTTGAAGAATTACGTTGGGAGGGAAATGCCGTTAGCCCTTTTGATAGTTCTTCTAAGGTTTACAAGTGTAAAGATAATAAATACCGTTGCGCTAATACAAAAAAGTATTTCAATGTAAAAACTCATACGCTATTTGATAATACTAAAATTCCTCTCAGAAAATGGTTCGTGGCAATATGGTTAGTAACTTGCCATAAAAAAGGTGTTTCCTCACTTCAATTAGCAAGAGACATTGATGTTACACAGAAAACGGCTTGGTTTATGTTGCACAGAATCCGAAAATGTTTTGGCATTGAAAATAATAACGACCTTGATAATGATGTTGAGATTGATGAAACTTATGTCGGTGGAAAGAATAAGAACAGACATAAGAACAAAAAAGTAAAACAATCACAAGGGAGAAGCTCAAAAGATAAAACTCCTGTTGTTGGAATGGTTGAGCGGCATGGAAAGCTTAATGCGTATGCTGTAAATAATGTACAAGCTCCGACTCTTACAAGAGAGATATTAAAAAGGATAAGGAGAACCGCTCATTTGCATACAGACGAATGGCAGGGATATAACATTGTCTCAACCATTTATAGCCATTCTATTGTCCAGCATGGTATTGGGCAATATGTTGATGGAAATTCTTATACTAACACCATCGAAGGCTTCTGGGGAATACTAAAGCGTGGTATTATTGGCATTTATCACTACATATCACCAAAGCACCTTCAAAAATATGTTGATGAATTTGTATTTCGGTATAATACTAAAGGATATGAAGAAGCAGAACGATTTAACTACTTACTTTCTAATGCGGAAGTAAGAACAACATATAAGGAGCTAGTTTATGGGTGAACAACTAATGATACCGGGAATTATTGACCGAAAAGCTGAAAATGAAATTATTGCACAAAGAATTACAGATGGCTACATAAATGCTACAGCAATGTGCAAGGCGGCAGGAAAAGAATGGAGAAGATACTTTGAATTATCAACGACCAAAGCGTTCGTTCAGGCACTATCTACCGATGCCGGTTTAGACGGCACCGTGTTAATTAAACAAATAGGGCTATTAGAAGCGGGGGGAAATCCTAAAATACAAGGAACTTGGGTTCATCCACAAATAGCAATACATCTTGCACAATGGTTGTCACCTAAATTCGCCGTCCTTGTCTCTCAATGGGTTATGGAATGGATGTCTGGAAAATCAACAGCTCCTAATATTCCATATCATTTGCGGCGTTATATGGCCAATATGCATAATGTTCCTTACGGATATTTTTCTATACTGAATGAAATAACGCTTCATTTGATTGGCCCGCTTGAACAACTTGGATATACAGTGTCATCTAGCCAAGTTCCTGATATTTCAGTTGGTAAAACTTTTTCTAAATATTTACGTGATAATGGTTATCCTGTAGATGATTATCCTAAATATCCACATAGCTATGAGGATGGAAGAGTTGTTCAAGCTATAGCATATCCTAATAAGTTGATTGGAACGTTGAGAAAGTTTTTTGTTGAAAAATGGCTAGTGAATAGGTCAGAAGAATATTTTGCAAAATGTGACCCAGCGGCATTACCATATCTTCATAACTTTTTAGCTCTCCCCAATATTCGTAAAGCCATGGGATATATTGAAGTTGAAGATGATAAGACCGGAAAAAAAAACTTATCTGATTTTAACCAGAATCTTAAAAAAGCTATTGAACATAATCCGCAATAATTTTAAGAACCCAAACTATTTATCTGAGTTTGGGTTCTTTTTGTATTAAACTCTTTACATTTTCCACTTTTGATTCTAACTTAGCATTGGATATAGGAATATATCTAGGGCGTCAGAAACCCTCTCATAGGTAGTCGCATGTATATAGCGACTAATAAATCATATACCGACTTCTTGTCTATGGACGGATGTCGGTGAATAAGGCTCTGCCAAATAAGCCGAGCTGTTTTTATCTATGAACGGTTTCTGAACATCCGCCCGCTTCCTAAAGCGGGTTTTCTTTTAATAAAATGGAGGATGTTCAAAATGAAATGCATATTAAGTTTAATTGTAGCAATTTTTTGCTTAACAGGCTGTTATTCAACCACATGGGAATGTTTAGATGATAATTGTGCTCCTTTCTATATGGCAAAAAATAAATGTTTAGCTCAAGCCAATTCTGCCTTCTCACGCTCAAAATCTATAATTTGGTCTCAATGTATGAAAGGAGAAGGATTTTATGAGAAAAAGTGTGACTCATCTTCATATTCGCAAAACCCATGTGTTCCGATGGGTCTTCATGTTATGTAAGAAAAAAAGCGGTATTCCTACCGCTTTTTTAAATTTTGAGTTGCCACAATTGTCAGCCGCCTTATTTTTAAACTTCGTGTAAAGTACTATATAGTTACCTTTTACAAATCCCGCTACGGGGAATCTGCGGGACGGCGATGCAATTTTACAATGACATCTTGGTCTTTTTACTCTCTGGAGGATGTCTCTTAACCCACTTATCATATCGAGCCATTTTTTTCCTTTTCTTCGCATACGCTTTGTCTCTAGCTCTCTCCTCTGCTGACACCTTAACTTTCACTGGTCGCAACAATTTAAGAGCAAGCCGCAGACAATCATCCGAGCTTTTAGGATAGGGTTTGCCATATATGGAACAATAAGTCCTTAATATTGAGGGAAGACTCAAATCACTTCCAGTACTAACTCCATAATTGTAATCCAAAGCTTTCTTCAGATTCTTTACAAGCAGCTTGGTATTTCTCTCATCAACTTTCTTTTCTTCCATGTTTTTCTCCTACTCTACAATACCATTATTATCCCCAAGAGTCAATCACAACAGCATTTACATACTACTGGTATGTAAATATACATTCTAATAGTATGTTTATTTAATATTGACGAAATTGACAAAATATGCTATAATCTTTCCCAATATTACAGTACCGTCTTAGGAGGCGGGTAAACGCAGGGCTTTTATGCTGACAAGAATAATTCCTTTGGACAAACCTCCACCCTCTGTAATACACTGAAAGTTTACCACGAAGCAAATCGTTAACCATGCGATGGGATGACTGTTCGACTGTATGGGCTACTCATCCTGATATACCCGTCACCCTGACGAGGAAAGAACTGTGCAGAATGACCTATAACCGCTGACCTTCTGTCTTCCTTCTTAATACCAAGGATATGCACAATACAGTAAAATTTAAATTATAAACTAACTTTTCATAATTTATTTTTTTTCTTTGCCCAGAGGACAGGGGGATGAATCTATCCAAAATCCTATATCTATCTCTCCCGTATCCTCTATTTCTCCTCCTCACTACCCAATTTCCCCTTACCTTTCTCACACACCAAATTTACATTTCACTATCATTTCGTCCCACTCCTCAAAATATTCCATTTTGGAATAAATTACACAATTTCAATCACTTAACACAAATCACCCCCAAATACCCTACTACCCCGATTTTACCCACTATCCCCTATATTTATCACTCGGGGTAGGTGTGAAAAAGAGACTCGGCAAGGGTGGTGTATGAGGCGGATTACAGAGCAAGAAATGAACATTATGAGAGAGGAGATAGGCTCAAATCCTAGCACTAGCGCGGCCATTCTGTCCATTTTCCCCTTGGGCTTTTTCGGCGGGGTTGGTTGTTTCCCTCTCCCGCTCCCCCGATTCGCGGCGATGTTTCACGTGAAACAATAGCATGAAATAAAATGAAAAAAATAAGAGAAAACAGGGAGATAATACCCTTTTTGAGTGTC
>ERZ1026884.85-NODE-85-length-62561-cov-23.730650_pt1 | contig 62561 bp, 53 predicted proteins | sample MGYA00380172_ERZ1026884 | MGnify/ENA primary metagenome ERZ1026884 (study PRJEB33269, sample SAMEA4719808) | human gut metagenome | biome: human-associated habitat; feature: organic feature; material: feces | place: Cameroon | collected 2013-10 ... | reverse complement strand
CGACATCAAAATCCTACAAAACCATGCAGAAAAATATCATAGATTTTGAACACCCTACCTAACGGGGTGAGGCTGGCGCATGAAAATTCTTGATAAATCTATCAAATATCATGCAGAAAAAATTATGGATTTTGAACACCCTACCTATTTGGTTTTAAGTTTTAATGAGGTAGTTCTACTTCGAGCAAACAAGCGCGATCACTTTCTTCAAGCCATTGTGCAATGGAGGTGTTAAGTTGATTGGGCATGGAAACGCTATGGTAGTTGAGTTTAAATGCTTGGGCAATGCCTTCGGCAGTGTAATGTTGGTTTCCTGCAGCAATATAGTGAGATTGTGCTGGCGATTGTGATAAACCCGGTAGGTGGTCGAAGATAGAACCACGACCATTATTTAAGAGCATAATGCGCAGATTGTTGGGTAATTGCGTATTCCACAAAGCATTCACATCGTAGAAGAAACTTAAATCGCCAATTATCACAATGGTAAGTCCCCATAAAGTTAAGGCATACCCTACGGCTGTAGAAAGTGACCCCTCAATGCCATTGGTGCCTCGGTTGCAGTAAATAGGGAAAGTGCCTGCTTGAAAAACCTTGCCTGCAACACGCACGGCAGAACTATTCGCTAAATGCAGTGAAACTGAAAGTTCGGGGTGCAAGGCGAGGTGTTGCTGCAAGGCATTTAAAGTGCTGTACATGGAAAGTCCTTCTTCCTTTTGAACATCTTGCAGCAAGTCTTGTTGCATTTTTTCCCAAGTTTGGTTCAGCACTTTATTGGCTTTAGCCACCTCGCTATGGTTGTGCTGAAGTGTTTGTGCAAGTTGTGCAAGCACAGGTTGTGCAGACTGTTGCAACCAATAAGAGGTATGATAGAAAGTGTCGGGGAGTTGTGCGTCGTTTCCTACACGTATCACGGTGCAGTGACTATTACGCAAACGTTTTTTGAACTTTTTATGTACAAAGTTTCCACCAATATGTACAATCACATCGGGCTGTACATTGGGTGTGAGTTCTTCGTTGTCGAAAGCCTCTATTAAATGATTGTCAGAAACGTCAGAGATAATTTCAGAAAGAACCAACATCTGTTGGTTTGCACGAATGTCTTCAACTTCTTTGCGAATATCGCCACGCTCGTATTGCCCCATGACAAGGGCAGGGAGTTTAGCTTGCGCAATGGTTTGCAGCACACAGTGGGGTAGATGTGCTGCATTATTGTTTGACGCAAAACATTGCACGACACGTTCTTCGGGCAGTTGTGGCGTAGAGAAGTTAAACATAGGTTCTTCAATCTCCACGTTAATATGTACAGGCTGTCCTTCGTAAAGTTGCAATGCAAGCAATGCTTCGTTAATCTTTCGGTTATTGCACCACACTTCGTTGTCGTTATGTGGCTCTGTAATGTTGAATGTGGTGCAGTAGGGAACCAAGGCACCATTTTGTGGAAGAGTCTGTCCGTCGAGTTGTCCAATGATGTATTGTGGTCGATCAGCCGAAATAACCAATAAGGGCAAGTGACGATAATAGGCTTCTGCCACAGCAGGGATGCACCCTAATAGCGCCGACCCCGATGTGACGCAAACAGCCACAGCTTGTTGTGTGGCAAGAGTCATGCCTAATGCCACAAAAGCAGCACTGCGTTCGTCGGTCACAGGATGTAATTTAAAGCATTCAGAGCCAGCAGTATGCAGATTATGTACGATGGTAGCATTGCGCGAGCCAGGGCACACCACAACATGCTCAATGTGGTGTGCTTTGAGCAATGAAGTGAGTTGGTTTACTTGATGAGTGTTGCAATACATAATCGTTAAAGCAGTTGTTTCATGGTGATGAGTTTACGCTGTGTTTCTTCCCACTCCTCCTGTTCGGTGCTTTGTGGCATAATGCCTCCACCTGCATAAAGAGTGGCTTCTTGAGAGTTGAAACTCATACATCTGAGTGATACATAAAGATTGGTGCATCCTTCTAAAAACAAGGGACCACTAAATCCGGCATAATATTGTCGTGTGGTAGCTTCGGTGTGCAGAATGGTTTGTAATGCTGCTTCACGAGGCAAGCCACATACGGCAGGTGTGGGATGAAGCTTTTTGAGCAAAGTGCGCACATCGTTGTTTGCAGCAAGGTCGAAATTAAAGTGTGTGCAGAGGTGTTGCAAATTACCTGTTTGCAGTGTGAAGGTTTCAGACTTTTGCACATTGGTTGCTACGCCTTGCATTTGCTCTTCTATAAACCTTGCAACAATGGCTTGTTCCTCGCGGTTTTTTTCGTTCCATTGTGGTTCTATGCCTTCAACAAAGGGTAGGGTACCAGCCAAGGCTACGGTATTCCATTGATGGTGCGCATATTCTAACAAAGGCTCAGGGGTAGCAATTAACCAACTGCCTGTTTGTGGGGTATGCCACAAGGCTACATAGCTTGAGGGACGATACAAACAAGCTTTTGCAAAGAGTTCGTGCGCCTGTGTGAGGTTAAGACTTGTGCAATGCAGTCTGCGCGAAAGAACCACTTTTTCTACCTTGGGTTGAGCCTCGTTTAACAAAGACTTTATGATGCTGAATGCCTGACTGTATGCTTCTTTTTCAGCCTCTTCATGATGGGTTGTTACAGTAGAGAGAGGCGCATTGAGTTTGGGCAAAACAAACTCATTTGTTTCAATGCTATCGGGTTCAATAAAAACAATGGGGAAGGAGGTCGTAGCTGTAAATGGCACAATGACGTAGCCTCCGGTTAAAGGTACGTCGTTCAACGACAAAAAGGTGCGTGGCACATTTTTTTGTCGTATAGTGGTAAAGTGTTTGCTATGTGGTGTGCGAAATAGCACGAAGGTTTCGTTGGTGCGTTGCATTTATATTTTTCAAAAAAACAGCTATCTGTGTTTTAAGAATATATTTCCTAAAAGTTTAGATATTCTTGTTTCTAAGAATATTAGAGTTTCTTAGCCTCTTCCCACAGTTTGTCCATTTCTTCGAGCGTCATGTCTGTGAGTTGTCGACCTTGTTTAAGGGTATGTTGTTCCAAATAATTAAAACGCTTAATAAACTTATGGTTAGTGCGTTCAAGAGCGTTGTCAGGATTAATTTTATAAAGGCGTGCCGCATTGATAAGACTAAACATCACGTCACCAAATTCGGCTTCAGCCTTGTCTTTATCCATGTGTTCTACTTCAGCCTCAAATTCACTGATTTCTTCTTTTACCTTGTCCCACACCTGTGAGCGTTCTTCCCAGTCGAAACCCACGTTACGTGCCTTGTCTTGAATGCGGTAGGCTTTAATCAGCGAAGGCAATGCTTCGGGCACCCCAGACAACACAGTCTTATTGCCATCTTTTTCTTTTTGTTTCAGCAATTCCCATTGTTCGCTCACCTGTTGGGCAGTTTCAATATGGCTGTCATCTTGACCCTTAGGCGGGAAAACGTGTGGATGTCTGAAAATCAATTTATCGCAAAGTTGATTACATACATCCGCAATGTCGAAAGCCTGTTTTTCAGCACCAATTTTGGCGTAAAAGCATACGTGTAACAACACATCGCCCAACTCCTTACAGATGTTTTTGTTGTCGTTTTTCATCAAGGCATCACACAGTTCGTATGTCTCCTCAATGGTGTTAGGGCGTAAACTTTCGTTGGTTTGTTTACGGTCCCACGGACATTTTTCGCGCAATTCGTCGAGAACATCCAACAAACGCTCAAAAGCTTTGAGTTGTTCTTGGCGTGAATGGTTTGTAAATGCAGCTTCAGTTATTTCAGACATAATGTGTATTTTTTATCGTTTTGTCAATGCAAAGCCTTTTCACCCTGCGTTTTTCGGCAAGTTAGTGTCCGCTTTGCTAAATTCTTTATGCAAAATTACACTTTTTCTGCCGAATTCAGTAAATTTGCCACATGGAAAAGTTCGACGTACATATTTTGGGCTGCGGAAGTGCTTTACCAACCCTAAAACACTGGCCATCTTCGCAAATAATTAATTTGCGCGAGAAGTTGTTTATGATAGATTGTGGCGAAGGTGCACAAGTGCAATTTCGTCGTTCACGTCAAAAGTTTTCACGATTGTCGCACATCTTCATATCCCATTTACATGGCGACCACATCTTTGGGTTGATAGGCTTGCTCTCCACCTTGTCATTGGCAGGGCGCACCTATCCTATGCACATATATGCACATGCTGAATTAGAAACACTCATGAAACCCTGGCTCGACTTTTTCTGTAAAGGCATAACTTATGAAGTCGTGTTTCATGCCTTGCCCACAGACAACGTCTCGCAACTCATCTATGACGATCGTTCAGTGCAAGTGTTTACCATTCCACTTAAGCACCGTGTGCCTTGTTGTGGTTTCTTGTTTAAAGAAAAAGCCCCCCTTCCACACATACGTCGCGACATGATAGATTATTTGGAGATTCCTTATTATGCCATTCAGTCAATTAAAGAAGGTGCCGATTGGACTACCCCCGATGGCAGAGTTTTTGCTAACGACCAATTAGTGTTTCCTGCCGAGCGTGGGCGCAGCTATGCCTATTGTTCAGACACTTGCTACCAACCACAGAACATACCCCTGTTGCGTGGTGTAGATGCGCTTTATCATGAAGCTACATTTGGTAAGGACAATGCCCCTCGTGCAGTTGAAACCTTGCATTCTACGGCGGCTCAAGCTGCACAAATGGCAAAACAAGCCAAAGTGGGACAACTTGTAATAGGACATTTTTCATCGCGTTATGACGATGAACAAGTGTTACTTGATGAGGCTAAAGCCATTTTCCCCAATACATTATTAGCAACCGAAGGTTTAGTGCTCAATTTGTAAGCTACTGAAAGTTTGTCGTCAAAATTTATTTATCTAACTTTGCAAAGTGGTTTAAAAAATACGCGCTCACTCTGAGGTAATATAGTTTTCATTCAAAACAGAAAATATGCTCGATACAAAAATATTGTTGACAAACTTAGGAATTGAACAACTCATTCCGATGCAAGAGAAGATGGGTAAAGTTGCCACACAACAAGGTGGGGTAGTATTGCTCTCTCCTACAGGTTCGGGTAAAACACTTGCCTACCTTTTGCCCTTGGTCTCGTTGGTCAATCCTGCAAACGATGCCTTGCAAGCAGCCGTGGTATTGCCCACACGTGAGTTGGCACAACAAAGTGAAGATGTGCTTAAACGTATGAAAACAGGTCTGCGTTCAATGGCACTTTATGGTGGACGTCCTGCAATGGATGAACACCGCATTATGCGCGAACTTAAACCACAAATAGTTTTTGCCACACCAGGTCGTCTGCTCGATCATTTAGGAAAAGAAAACCTAAGTCCTTATGCCGTAAAGTCACTTGTGATAGATGAATTTGATAAGTGCTTAGAACTTGGTTTTCAAGAAGAAATGGAATCTTTGCTGAAGTATTTCACCAAGGCAACTCACTGTTGGTTAACTTCAGCTACTGATGCTGAGGCTATTCCTGCTTTTATGCAAAAAATAGCCCCCAACTTTAAAACACTTAATTATCTTGATGGCGATAACGACACAAAATTGCGCATAGAAGTGCAACAAGTGCTTTCACCCCAAAAAGATAAATTAGAAACATTAGGTCGTTTGCTCACCACCCTAAAGGGACAGCCTGCTATCGTATTTGTGGGTTATCGTGAAAGTGCAGAACGTGTAGGTAAGTGGCTACGTCAAAATGGATTTTTTGCTGAAGTTTATCATGGTGGCATGGAACAAGATTGGCGTGAACGTGCCCTCTATAAGTTTAGAAATGGTTCAGCCAATGTGCTTGTAAGCACCGACCTTGCAGCCCGTGGACTCGACATACCAGAGGTAAAGGTAGTTATCCATTACCATCTTCCCTTAAAGGAAGAAGATTATACACATCGCAACGGACGTACGGCACGATGGGATGCACAAGGTGCTATCTACCTTTTGCTTGGTCCCGAAGAACATTGTCCTGAATATGCAGGTTCGCTTTCAACACTCCGTGTCGACGACGTAGCACTTTTAAAGCCCCTTCCTCCCGTGTTTACAACCTTGTATATCGGTCGTGGCAAACGCGAAAAACTCAGTAAAGGCGATGTGCTTGGTTTCTTGTGTAAAAAAGGTGGGTTGAAAAACGACGAAATAGGTCGTATTGACATTAGTGCACATCATGCTTATGTAGCTGTGGCTCGCAAAAAAGTAAAAGCCCTTTTACGTCAAGTAAGTGGCGAAAAAATTAAAGGAATGAAAACCCTCGTTGAGGAAATCAGAGGATAAGAAGTATATAAAATATGACAATAAAAATAAACGATAAAGACCTTGCTACTGCTGCTAACGAAGGAATGGATCAATTCCTTACTACAATCATCAATGCCTTTAAGCAGCAAGTGGGCGAAGAAGAACTAAACGCACAAGCCATGCAGCAACTCACTGCCGACCAAATCACACTTTGGGGCTACATGATTTTGCGCGATGAATTGATGGATGGCGGTTTTGTACAGCTAATCTATAATGGTTATGGTCCCTTCTTCTTCGACAATCCTTTTGCCAAAGCAATGCGTCTTTGGGGACTCCACGACTTCTCAAAACTGCTTTATAAGGCAAAAAAGGTATACGACGAACACAAGGCAGACTTAACCAAAGAACGTTCTGACGAGGACTTTATGGCTTTGTTCGAACAATATCCTGAGTTTGACGATCTTGACGATGAATTTGTTGAGGAAGAAGAAGATATAACCTCTGCAGTAGCCTATTATGTGGACGAACACATGACAGACTTTGTTGAGATTGTTAAGTAAGGGCTGAGAAAAAATATTATTATGGGAAAATCAAAGACATCAAAAGTACTCCCCACATCACGCATCAACATCAAGAATAAGCGTGCCGAGCACGATTATTTGGTTATAGATAAATACACGGCAGGCATTGTGCTTACAGGTACTGAAATAAAAAGTATTCGTGCAGGTAAAGCCAGTTTAGTAGATACATTCTGCTATATTAACCGTGGAGAAATGTGGATGAAAAATTCGTATATTGCAGAATACGAATGGGGTTCATACAATAATCACGCAACACGCCGCGACCGCAAACTCCTACTTAACCGTAAGGAAATTCATAATCTTCAAGAAGAAACCAAATCTCCTGGTTTCACCATTGTGCCCTTGCGCATGTTTATCAACGAAAAGGGTTATGCCAAAGTAATCATCGGTCTGTGTCGTGGTAAGAAAGAATTCGACAAACGTAATAGTTTGAAAGAAAAACAAGATCGTCGCGAAATGGATCGTGCTATGAAAGTACGCGTTCGATAAACTTTGTCATCGGAATTTATTCAGATGCTCTGTGTCATCTGTTTAAATTCCGTTTTTTTGTTATCAGCATGATTTTATTTACCATCAGAATATAGCCCCAAGAATCCATATTCTCCGTCTATATTCCGATGATAAATAAATTTCATGCAAGGCATTACAGAATCTGTAGAATATCCGTTAGCGAAGTGATAATATGAGAAGGCAAAGACTCATCATATTCCTTGTCCTCCCATTCCTTACCCTTAAACCAAATCGTTTCAATGCCCGAAGCATGGGCAGGCACAATGTCCTTACTAAAACTATCACCAATGGCAATACAGTTTTGAGCTGATGAATTTGCAACCTTCACACCCAACTGCCAAATCGCAGCATCAGGTTTACGCACACCCACCACAGCACTCTCCACAATATCTGTGAAAAAGTGAAGCAGATTATATGCCGCTAATACACTCTTCAAGTTACCATAAAAGTTCGACACAATAATAAGCGTGTATCCTTTGTCCTTTAAAGTTTGCAGCACCTGTGCCGATTGCTGTGTGTGTGCACGTGCAAAGTCATCACAATGTGTAGTAATCTCCTCAATCAGTTTTTCGTGAGATGCCTTATCCCCCGAAAGCAACTGAGCCTCCTCCAACCAATTAAATTGTTGGCGAATCTTCTTTTTGAGCAAAGTAGCAAAATCATCATTCGGTGTAATCACAGGATTCTTAGCCAAATAACGCTCACCAAACACATAAGCCTGTCTCAGTTCGTTATCAGGAATATGTAAACCCACCTTCTGGTAAGCTTCTTCAAAAACATAATACCAATGTTTGGCAGCCGTGTCAAGCGTACCGCCATAGTCAAACAAAAGAGTCTTCATTTTATATAGAGCTTGTTAAGTATACAAACAAAGTAAATAAAATAAGTGGTGCCTTACCATAACAGCAAAGCCCACTCATTCTAAAAACAAATTCTTATAGAAAAAGGAATTAACCATTGGTTTTATCCTTCATCATCTTCTTATTACCAAATTTCACCAAACCTACGCCAATAAAAATCCAAACTAATTCACGTACACGGGTGTAAAGACTGGTAAAAATGCCCAAGCCAGGAGCACTCAAATTCAGCATCTTCACAATCAGCAACAAGCCACCCTCGCGTGCACCAAGTTGCATCGGCAAAAAGAATAACAAGTTGCCAATAAGCGATGAAAATGCCAATACAAAAATAGCATCCCAAAAACTTAAAGAAACGCCCAGCGAAAGCAAAATAAAGTAATATTCCAAAGCATTAATCACACGAGCTACATATTCGCAAATCAGCGAAAGATAAAAAGCACGAGGTTGTGAGTGCAAATACGAAATATTTTCGTCCACCTGCTTCATGCTGTCAGCATGCTTCTCGTAGAATCCACGCGCCCAGCGTTTAGCAAAAGGAATGTGGAGTAGGGGAGTAAACAGCTTCACAATCACCCCCTTTTTGTAGCACAAGTGAAAAACAAAAAGCACAATCACCAATACCGCAGCAAAAGCCATAAAGAGCGTCCACAAAAAAGGAGTCATCTTATCAGTATAAATCACAGCAAACAATACAGCTGCCGAACTCCAAAGGCAAATGTGCGACAAAATATGCATCATCGAATAAAGCACAACCGACGACATTGCTCTGGGTGTACCAATATGCGAACTCAACTCCATCACACGATACGGACCACCCCCAAAACCAAAAGGAGTAGTATAGCTAAAAGCAAAGCCCGACACTGTGAGTTTATAAGCATGACGGAAAGAAAGATGCTTACTATGCGTACCACTGTTCACAATGATTTGGAAAGCCCAAGCATTGAAAGCATAAACAAATACCCATACACCAATTACAGCAGGCAAATAAAGTCCTGCTCGCAGCAAGTGTTGGTAGAGTTGGCTATAGTTCACATCAAAAGTGCATAACATAACAATGATAGAAACTATGCCAAAAAGTAGAAACAGATTGCGGTATAATGGTTTCACGTATAGAGAGAATAAATAGTTTAAATGAGTGAATCAACCAATCTTTTAAGTCCTTACGAAAGCGAAGCCTCCACCGTCTTACACAATTTCTCGTGCTTATAACGCATGTAGAGGAAAAGAATGTTCATCACAACAATTTCAAATACAAAGTAAATCCAGGGTTGACCAATGAGCAATACAATGTAAAGCACAATAGCACGTGTGTTGAAAGTAAGAATATTAGCATACTTCATCAAGGGCAAACTCCCCTTTCTGAAAGTCTCAGCCAACTCTGCTGGCACTGGATTATCACCATACACCTGCCACAAACGCTTACGCAAACTTTGAAAAGCAGGCGTCATCTTCTCTTGCGAGTGCGTATAGTTTCCATAAAAATACAGAAAAACCATCCACATACCATCCTTCTTCCAACTCAGCGTCTTCAGCTCTTCTCTCAACTTCACAAAGTTATCAAGCTCACTACCACTCTTGCCCTTAATAAAGAACAAATGAATGTTACGATAATAGTCAGCCAACTGGCATTGCTTTCCGTGAAAAATTAAGCCCGAAATCGCAGCAAGAATCCAAATCCAAATACCCCACTTCACCTGAGTAAAAGGAATACAATCTCCCTGCAGACGCAAACAAATGGCTGCATAAATCGTAAAGAACCAAACGTCACCGGCAAAACCATCCAAAATACGTCCCCAACGAGTTTTTTTACCCGTCATACGCGCCAACTGTCCGTCAGCACTGTCGTAAAGGTTCGCCCACACCAATAGCAAAATGCCAATAATCGTGTGCGTAAGGTCGGTAAAATAAAACATCACCCCCGCAGCAGCACCCAAAATGATGCTCAAAATGGTCACCACATTCGGGTGAATGTCAAAGTGATTAAAAAACTTAGCCCAAAGCAAACCAAGAGGACGAGTGAAATGAATATCAAGCCATTCCTCTGTGTCGGCTGACTTAAAAGTCGAAGCTAATTGTGTGTTTTGTTGTTGTGTCATTTTATAGGTTTATAGGAATCATTCTTAATTATCAATGTCGAAAACCTTCAACATCTTCTTTCTTCACTATCCCAACAGCTTAATTCTGTTTGCAATAGCCTTCGCAGCCTCCTTGCGGCAAGCCGCAAAACTTGGCCAATCATTAAAGTCGATAATGTGCACAGAGCCTTCTGCAGTAATCACCGCATCACCCCCATACACCATCATACCTGTTAACTGTGCAGCACGGTCAGCCTCTCTTTTCAGTTTCTCCACGTCAAAACTAAAATGTTGTGGCAACCCATTCTGCTCCTCAAGACCAAACTTCGAGAAACCACCTTTTTCAGTAGGGTAGGTAGTGTAGAAGAAAGGCGTCCCCTCTACACCATAAAACTTAATAAGGTCACCCTCCAAGTGTTCCTCCACAATCACCTGCTCAATGCCTCTATCAGCAAAGTTCTTCATAGCCAGTTCAAACTGCGTCTCGTCATCCACAAACTGCACATCACCTTGTTTCTGCGCACAGTTGTCACCACGCTTAATCCAAAGAGGAAAATTCATCGAAGCCTTCGTCTCAGCTGTAGGTTTAATAACCATCAAGTTCGGCACAGGCAAATTGTTCTCTTTAAAAACAGAAGCTATACCCGCTCTCGACAAATTCAGCAAATGCTCAGCCGAATTAATCACCACCAAGCCCTCCTCACGTTCAGCCTTCGCCAAACATTCTAACACACCGCGACCTCGTGCCATAGAAAACACGAGGTCAAACTCAGATAACTCAACAGCAATGAATAAATCCTCACTGATGATAGAAACATCTGCAAATCGGCTCAATCGGCTTGCCACAGCAGCAAAGATAGCTGCATCCCGATCTTCAGAGTGTGGACTAAATTGAGTAGATCGGCTAATACCTAAAATCTTTTTCGAAGTCATACTCATTTAGATGCTGATAGAAAATCCTCCGCCTTGGCAATGTCAGAGGCATGGTCCACGTCCAATATTTTAGAGAACGGATAAGCCTTCAACTTCAAACCATCCTCCACCAATGCACGCTGAAAATTGCGCATACGGCTCTTACCCTGCTCCAAGCAGTTGTGCAAAGTCTTAATAGCCGACGGACGAAGGCAATAAATACCACCCGAAATAAAGCGGTCACCCTCGTTCTTATCGTGAAAACCCGTAATGTGACATTCACTGTCAGTAGCCACATACAGCGGACTTTCATCATCAATAAAATCCGTCACCGCCATACATCCGTCAAACTCACAAGTTTTAAAATACGAAATATATTTCTCAAACTCCTCCTCACGGAAAATCGTATCAACCGTGGTCAAACAGAAAGGACCTTCCTCAAGATAAGGAGCCAACTCCGCAAAACTATGCATAGAACTTGGTGTACTCTTCACCACCATACGCACATCGTCCGCCAGTCCCTTCTCCTTAAGCTCATTAATATGTTGTTCGGTCAAAGGGTTCAGCGTATTCACAATAATCACAATCTCCTCCGCCTTTTGTTGACGAAAGATGCGAATCAATCTGTCAATCATCGCCTCACCGTGAATATGCACCAACGGCTTGGGCAATTCCACACCCTCTTGCTGCAAACGAGATCCCTCGCCCGCAGCTATAATAGCAAATTTCATAAAATAGGTTACTCAGTTATATTAGCAAAACCTCCAACTTTATCTTTCCTTACGGTCCTGATAAATTTTAGGTAATGGGTTCGCATGCGCCTCGTTATAAGCCAATCTATTGCGATAAATGTCAATAGCCGCATAAATAGCCTGTCTAAAAGAATCAGCATGCGCCACACCCTTACCCGCAATGTCATAAGCCGTACCATGATCAGGCGAAGTGCGCACCAAAGGCAACCCAGCCGTAAAGTTCACCCCATCATTCATCGACAAAGCCTTGAAAGGAGTCAACCCTTGATCATGATACATTGCTAAAACACCATCAAAATGACGGTAAGATGCAGCTCCAAAGAAACCATCCGCAGCATACGGACCATAACAAGGAATACCAGCCTCCGAGAGCGCCTTAACCGCAGGAATAATTACCTCCTGCTCCTCCGTGCCCAAAACACCGCCATCCCCAGCATGAGGATTCAAAGCCAACACCGCAATACGAGGAGCCGAAATACAAAAATCCTTACAAAGCGATTCATAAAGCAACTTAGCCTTCTGAATAATCTTATCCTCAGTTACTGAATAAGCCACCTCAGATATAGGTACATGTGTTGTAACCAGCGCCACACGCATCATGTTATTACACAAAATCATCAACGGACCCTCAGACTCCTGTCCCACACGGTCCTGTAAATACTCCGTATGCCCTACAAAACGGAAATTACTGCTCTGAATACTAGCCTTATTGATAGGGGCAGTAACCAGCACATCAATATTACCCATTTTATAGTCCGAAATAGCCTGTTCCAAAGCCTCAAAGGCAGCATGTCCAGCCTCAGCACTTTGTTTACCATATTCCACCTTAATGTCATCGTCCGCACAGTTCACAAAGTTCAACTGTCCTTCCACAGCCTCTTCAGCCGAGTTAATCACATTCAAAGACACATTTATGTTCAATGCCTTACGATGATAATTCGCCACCTTAATGTGACCATATACAATAGGCGTACAAAGTTCAAACATCGTAGCGTCAGCAAAAGTCTTAAAAATAAGCTCATAGCCTACGCCATTCGTGTCACCTTGACTAATGCCCACACGGATAAGGCTTTTAGCCTCAGCCACATTCGCATTATTAGATGGTATCGATTCGTTTACAATCATAGATGTAAGTATGTTGTTTCAATAATCCTCTAAAATAAAGAAGAAAATTGAATGATTTTTCTAATCCAAAAAACTTGCCCCATAAAGGCAAAGTTATAAAACCCAATAGAGGAATCCCCTTCAATCAGGCAGCACTACTCCCCACGTTTCATAGCCTCCTGTTTTGCCGTACTTAGCAAACCACAGGCAGCAAAAATATCTTGTCCACGCGAGGCACGTATTGTCGAGAATAACCCATGCGAAGTCAAATAATTTCTAAACTCCACCATGCGTTCGTCCGACACTCCATGCAAAGGCGTATCCGGAATATCGTGAAAACGAATCAAGTTAATTCTACACTCCAATCCCTGCACCAACTTAATCAAAGCATCCGCATGTCGTGTAGAATCATTAATACCGTCAAACACAATATATTCAAACGAAAGTCTGCGTTGGTGCGACACCTCATTACTTGTGCGCAAAGCATTCTTACGGAAACAGTCATATTGTTTCAACACATTCACCAAATCCGTAATACTAAAAGCACGTTCAGCGGGCATAATCTCAGCGCGACCTTCAGGAATAGGGTGGTGCAAGCTAATTGCCAAATGACACTGACTCTCTTCAACAAAACGAGTCAATCCCTTGGCAAGCCCCACACTCGACACCGTAATACGTTTCGGACTCCATGCCCAACCCCAACTCGCAGTCATAATTTGGGTAGTCTTCAACACAGCGTCCAAATTGTCAAAAGGTTCTCCTTGCCCCATAAACACGATATTCGTCAACGTGTCACACTCAGGCAAAGAATAAATTTGGTTCAAAATATCCGTAGCCGTCAACGACGCCACATACCCCTGTCTACCCGTCATGCAAAAGGCACACCCCATTTTACATCCCACCTGCGAACTCACACACAACGTAGCACGTTCACCGTCCGGAATATAAACAGTTTCAATAAAGTCCCCTTTTGCGGTAGCATACAAATACTTCACCGTGCCATCCACCGAGCGTTGTTCATCCACCGGTGCAGAACATCCAATGGTAAAGTGCTCAGCCAATTTAGCACGCACGTTCTTCGAAAGATTCGTCATTTGGTCAAAGCTCTTCACCTTCTTGCCATAAATCCATTCAGCAATTTGTTTACCCACAAAAGGTTTTGCACCCACCTCAGTGGCTACAGTCTTAAGCTCGTCCAAACTCATTCCCAATAAGGGTCTCAAACAGTCCAATTCGTTGAAATATTTTGTGTGCAGGCGTCATCATCCCGCTAGTTAATATAAATGCCTAACGGCAGGCAGCTAATGTGCAACCTGCCGTTGGGCAATAATTATGCAATATAATATAGGGGCATTCCCTTATAAAGTCAAAGAGAATCACTTACGATAAAGCAACCAAGCACCCGGGTGTTTAGAGCTAAGAGAGCTACGAGTCTGTACAGCCGAAGCCTTATCGTCATACGAAGCAGCAATCACACGGAACCAGCAGTTATAACCCTTAATCTGCTCATCAGTCTTAATCACGCGAGCATCATAACCATCCTGCTGCAACTTGTTTTTCAAACCCTCAGCATTAGCCTGTGTAATAAAGCTACCTACAACCACGCTATAAGTCTTAAGTGGGCTACCACTAATCACAGACAAGTTAGCGTTAATCTCGCGCACGTCGCTGTTATCAGTAGTAACGGTTGTAGTAGTCGGTGTAGTTACAGTAGTAACAGGAGTAGTCACGGGAGCAACCGTATTGTCATGGTCACTATTACTTGTAACCTCTTGCTCATTCTGCTGAGACTTGTCCTGTGCCATAGCCTGTTCCCAAGCCTGACGATATGCGCTTTCGCGAGATTTACAACTAGTAAAGAGTGCCACGGCACACAATCCGAAAGCCAATACGAGATTCTTCTTCATGTTTAATTCGATGTTATGTTTTGTTTCGTTATAATCTTGTTAAGGGATAGTAGCCAAACTCTATAAAAGAGTCTATGCAAACATCGCTACAAAGATACTAATTTTATTTAGAGATTCCAAATACTTATCCTTAAACAATACAAAAATGGCATAATCTGCAGATTTTCTAAAAAAAAAGTCGTTTTTTTGTGTGCGTATAATATTAAATGCGTATATTTGGACTCGAAAACAGTTATTCATTTTAAAAACTTTATATCATGAAAGGACTTAGTATTTTAGCAGCATTCCTCGGCGGAGCAGCCGTAGGTGCAGCATGTGGAATCCTCTTTGCTCCTGAGAAGGGCACAGAAACTCGCGAAAAGATTGCTCAAGCTATCCGTAAGCGTGGCATCAAGTTAAACCGCAAGGAAATGGAAAGCTTGGTAGACGACATCGCTGATGAACTTCAGCCTGCCAACGATTAATTTTCACAACAATAAACCAAGGAGTAAAGGCCGTCACGCAATGCTTTAATTGCGCAAGCTTTTACTCCTTGATTTTATTTACTCAAGTTTCAGATTTATCGAACAACCATTAAATTCGAAACTTAAATAAAATCAGTCCCATGTTCTCATCCGATAAAAACGTAGACAATATAGCCAAACTCATTGTCGAGTTAAAGCACTATGTCGATTTAAAGACCGAGAGTGTGCAAATCAGTTTTGTCAGCAAATTTTCTCGTCTTCTATCCGCCATCGTCATCAGTGCCATATTATTCATGCTCTTCGGTCTCGCCATCCTTTTCATCTCCATGATGGTAGCCTCCGCCTTGTCAAAATTAGTAGGTAGCCTTGCCATCGCCTACGGCATAGTCGTACTCTTCTACCTCCTCTTAGGCATCCTCTTCTTTGTCAAGCGTCACACCTGGATCGAAGCCCCCATCACCAATTTCCTTGTACACCTGTTTCTTGAAGACAAGATGAACGAAACTGCCAATCCTCAAAACAAGCAAGCCCTATGAAAGAGAACTATTATACCCTCGAATCATTATCCCAAAAGCAGCAGCGACTTCGCAAGGAAATAAAGATGAGTCAACAGCGTATTTCCACCACCTGGTCCCAGCTCACCACTCCTCCCGAAGCCAACACCAAAATGCAGCATTGGGTCAATCAAGCCGAGCGAGCTGTAGCCGTTTACGATGGTTTCATGATGATGTACAAACTCATCCACCGTTTTTCCGCCATCAAAAACGCCTTTAAGCGAAAAAAGAATAAAACATCATAAAGTAAAAAACAGGCATGTAAAAGCGTTCTCGTAGCTTTCGCATGCCTGTTTTTTTATCATCCTCAAGGATAAAGACATCAATAGAATCTTTATATATTTTCGCTTCGCGTTTTATTTTGAACATTAATTACCATCAATGCCCATTAATTTACCCATTAATACTCGCTTCGCGTTTTGTTTCGAACATCAATGCCCATTAATTTATCCATTAACACTTCTCCTGTCATTCGCAAAGAAAAAATACACACCCTTATGTAAATTCATCATTTATAAATGACAAAATTCAAAACATTTCGGTTTTATCATTTATAAACGACAAAAATGCAGTATCTTTGTCCCATCTTTAAACCCTAAAACCCTCACATCATGCAAATAATCACACGTCAGAACTATGCATCTCAAATAGATACATGGATAGGTAAAGAACAAATAATAGTACTAATAGGACAGCGTCGTGTAGGCAAAAGCTATGTAATGAAAGATTTTGTGCAACGGCATCAGCAAGAGCCAGACGCCAACATAATCTACATAGACAAAGAAAAGATAGCCTTTAAGTACATAACCAACAACGACGAATTAGAAGACTATATAGCCCAACATTTCGTAATAGGCAAACACAACTACATCCTAATAGATGAAGTACAAGACATAGCAGGTTGGGAACATACTGTACGCAGTTATCGCACAGAAGACAACACCGACATCATCGTCACAGGTTCAAACTCAAAGATGCTATCAAGCGAATTATCAACCCTATTAGCAGGTAGATATGTAGAGATACGCATACAAAGTTTGAGCTATACTGAATTCATGCAATTTCACAACCTCGAAGATACAGACGACACACTCTGGAAATACATGACCTATGGTGGACTTCCTGGTTTACGAAACATAGGATTAGAGAACGACGACATGGTATGGGAATATCTATCAGGCGTATTCAATACAATCATGTTAAAAGACATCATTGAGCGTCATAAAATACGCAATATCCCATTCCTCAACAATCTCATAACCTTCATGGCAGATACGATAGGCAAGTTAATTTCAGCATCAAGCATCGTAAAATACATGAAGTTGCAAGGAGAGGAAATATCCACAACCATCGTACTAAGTTACACATCTTATTTTGCAGAAGCATTTCTTACCGCCAATGTATTACGTTATGACATACATGGAAAAAAACTTTTAGAATCATCCGGTAAGACATACTTTGGTGATGTAGGCTTGCGCAATTACATTATAGGTGGAGAACGTGAAAAAGATATTGAGAAAATAATTGAAAATATAGTATATCAACATCTTTTACGTTTAGGTTATACAGTGCGAATAGGTCAGTTACGAGCAGGGGAGATAGATTTTGTATGCACTCGTACCACATCCAAGTTAAAAGAATCCGACCAACGTCGCATATACGTGCAAGTTTCCTACATAATAGCCAATGACGAGACCCGAGAGCGCGAATTTGGAGCCTTGCATAACATACCCGATTCCTATCCCAAGTACGTCATTTCTGCAACCCCTTTAATTCGTTCTACCGATTATGAAGGAGTAACCCATTTAAGTTTAAGAAAATTCTTAGCAACAGGTTTTGATTAAAATCTCATCCTCCATCCCTCATTCATAGTGAAACAGATAACCAGGTATGCAAGAGAACATCCCCTTCTCACATACCTGGTTATTTTTTTCACCCTCATACCTCCACTTTCATACATCTCTACCCATCCAAAGGACTAGAAAAGTATTAATGAACTCATTAATGGCTATTAATGACAATTAATGTTCAAATTTAAACGCGAAGCGAAAACTCGGATATTTTATCGATAGGTGGCATATCAACACCTAAATAGTCTGTAATACTTAAAAATTACCCCGTTAGGTAGGGTGTTCAAAATTTATGAATTTTTTATGCGTGGTTTTGATGATATTTTGATGTTATAATTGGTTGATATTCAACGATAATAAACGTGAAAAATACCACAATTCATGTATTGTTATAATGGGTTACCCCGTTAGGGGTGAGATAAGGTAGCCAGGTATGTGAAGGGAATTTATTCCACTTCACATGCCTGGTTAACGTATGCCATCACACCAAACGGGTCACCCTGTTATGGGTGAGATTGGGCCTAGGCGAATAGCCGTTTCAAAAGACAAGACACGTCGTAGAAAATAATTTTTCCCCCATCCAAAGGACTAGAAAAGTATTAATGAACCAATTAATGGCTATTAATGACAATTAATGTTCAAACCCAACCTCGCAGAGCGAGGAACAACATAAGCAGCAACGCTGCCTAAGCAAGAACAGAATAAATCAGCAAAATCCGTATCCACAATCAAACCAATGAAGGAACGGCTTGCACCGTTCCCTCATCAGATCAATCACTTCACAAAACTCTCCTTAATACACTCCACAATATACTTCACATCCTCGTCAGAAACCCAAGGACCAGCAGGCAAGCAAAAACCAACCTTAAACAAATCCTCCTCAACCCCATTCGTATACACAGGAGCACCCTTATAAACAGGTTGTTTATGCATAGGCTTCCATACCGGACGACATTCCACCTTCTTACCCAACATAAACACACGCAAAGCCTCCACATTCTCATTAGGTTGACAATCCGTCACAGCCGAGTCCACCGCATGAATCACACCAGCAGCACCGCCCACAGCAGTCTTAATAACCTCCTTGTAAGCGTTCTCCTGACCTTGAATCTTCACATCAGCATCCAATGTAGCAGCACAAAGCCAGAAGTTAGCATCGTAACGAGGGTCGGCAGGCTGCTTGTGGATATGCACACCAGGAACGTCCTTCAAAAGTTCCTCATAAAGCTTCTGCACATGCTTATGGTGCGCAATATGATCATTAAGCACAGTCATCTGACCACGACCAATACCAGCACACACATTCGACATACGATAATTATAACCAATAGCCGTATGTTGATAGTAAGGATAAGCATCACGAGCCTGTGTAGCATACCACATAACCTCGTTGGCATCCTCCGCGTTACGGCAAATCAAAGCCCCACCGCCCGAAGTCGTAATCATCTTATTGCCGTTAAACGACAACACACCATATTTACCGAAAGTACCAAGCACCTGTCCATCAAAACGAGAACCCATACCCTCAGCAGCATCCTCCACCACAGGAATACCATACTTATTAGCAATCGCCATAATCTCATCAATGCGATAAGGCATACCATACAGAGCCACAGGCACAATAGCCTTCGGATACTTACCCGTCTTCTCCTTACGGTCAAGAATAGCCTTCTCAAGCAAAGCAGGGTCCATGTTCCAAGTTTCGTTCTCCGAACCCACAAACACTGGTTTAGCCCCAAGATAAGTAATAGGATGAGAAGAAGCACAGAAGGTAAAACTCTGCACCAGCACCTCGTCACCAGCCTTCACACCACAGCCAATCAAAGCCAAGTGTACAGCCGCAGTACCAGCCGACAGACAAACCACTTTACGGTCAAGCGGTTCCGACCCATCAACCTTACTATTAGCAAACGCCTCCAAATCCTTTTCGAAAGCATTCACATTCGGACCCATAGGCACCACCCAGTTGGTATCGAAAGCCTCCTTCACATATTTCTGTTCCAAACCAGCCTCACTCATGTGGGCAAGGCACAAGTAAATTGTTTTTCTTTCTTCCATTGTTGTATAATTTTGTTGTTATTTTATTTTTAGTAATTTTATTCTTCATCTAATTTTTGAATAAAATTTGTGATGAAAATATTTCTTTCTTTATTCATCATAAGTTTATCCATTAAGTCCATAGCATTTTCTAATGTATTCTTGTAATATTCATCATTGAATGACTGAATACCATTATATGATTGTATCAATACATCTGTTACATGATTCCACACACCATAGTCTTTTGGTAATTTTTTTTCTAAAATACGTTCTAACCAACTCAAGGCTTGAATAGGTTCTGTAATGGCATAACTTGCTAAAAACTCAATAAACCCTCTGTTGTAGCACATACTTAGTGAAGAATTTACGTAATTTTGTGCTATTATGTCTTTATTATTAGCAGGCCAGCAATTAGCATGATAGAATATTCCGTCGTATGCATCCCCAAATTCAGGAGTATTATACTTATCGTTTAAAAGGGTTGTTATATATAATACTGCATCCTCGTCTAATTTATCTTCTAAATTACTAAGGAATCTAACCAATGCTAATCTTGCTGTTTGACTATTATCACATATATTATCAAGCAATGCCTTAATATCTGCTCTATGATTATTATGCGACCATGCGATCCACAATATAATTACTAGTTCCTCATAACATTCGGGGTTTTCAGTAGCATGCTTAAAGAAATCCATCAAATCGTCTATTGCATAATTGATAAAATAAATCAATGGGTTATACTGGTGTATAGGCATAGACATCAATCTCACATCATAATCATGCATCAATAACTTGAATAGTTTTATATTCCTCATCTTATCCAAATTATTAAGCACCGCCATATTTAGCAAAATCGCACAGCGAGTATATACAGAAGCAGATGTAGCGACATTTTCTAATGTCTTAAATAGCTCTTCTTTATATTCTTCGAATTTATAACATTTCACTAACGTGTATGCTGCATATCCTCTTGTCTGATTTATAGCCGCGTTATAAGTGTCTTTTTCTTTTGCAATTTCAGAAGGAACTTCACATTCCTCAATATTCAAAACAGCTTTACATAAAAAGTCAAAAACTCTTTTGGGTAAACATTTATTTTCTATAAAGACATTAGTTATAATCAAAAAATGCCTAATATTAAACCCTTTATATGTAGAATTTACATTACCATCTAATTGGTCAACGATGATGCAAAATATTTTTTCTGCTTCGTCATACATTTTGGCGTCAAGCAATCCTTCCAACCCAGCTACCGCATAGTTTAGTTTAATATCTTTGTCTTCAGCAATTTGTTTAATAAAGTTTAAGTATTTATAAGGGGTTTCACTTACTACCTTTTTGAATTCTTGACATTGTCCTGTTAGGGTGGGGCGTTTAAAATCTGTCGTTTGGTTATCTTTAAATTTAGTCATCGATATATACCAATCTCTGAGCCTCATATTCGCAGCTTTTTTAGTCCCAATAGATGGCCATCCGCACATCGTCGAAGAACTAATCGGTAAATTATTTTTCAAAGAAGCGTAACTTGTTACTCCATTCTTTTTATATGCAAATTTTCTTTCAATTCTAAGACATTCTTGATATGCTTCCCAACTGATTTTGCGTAAAATCTCTTTAGGTAAAGCATGTAAAACTTTTCCTCGTTGCAAATCTAAGTCGCAAATAGGGAAACTTGCTAAACCTCTTCTTTGATGTAAAGTTTTATATATATGCAGTTCATTTTTATCTGTTAAACATTCAGCCTTTTTTATAACTTCCAGTTGTTGTGTAGAAGTCATATACGAGAACGAAGCCTTTAAAGCCTCTAAAGCTTGATATTCAACCCAACAAGGAGCATTTGATAAAACAGGTCTTTTGCAAATTATAGAATAGATTTCATTTACATACTCTTTTGGAAACTCCGTATAAACATATAACGCAATAAATACAAAGCATTCATAGTTACTATGACTAAAATCTAACAGATATTCTTCAGTTTCTTTTTCTCTTATATTTTTTAGGAAATCGTCAATTAGCTTATTCACCACATCTTCAGTAAAATTTCTGTGGAAGTCTCCTCCCGAAACACGTTGAAAATGTGAGAATTCGTTTGATTTTGCAATTTCATAATCATAAAATTCCGATTTTGTTGCTTCCATTATTATTTCAAGCAACTCCACATATAGTTTAATAGCAATACAATGATGCTTCGATTCCATCATCCTAAGTATACTCTCTTCTTGATTGTTAAGTTTTATTGGATACAGAGAATCATCTGTTTTTGCAGAAAGTTCTTTTATTCTCTTTCTAAACACATCACAAACAAAGTTTGGATCATTTTTGGCAATACATTTTAATAAGTCAATACAAGCAGCATCGGTACAGTTAGCACTAATTTCATTGTAAAGCTTTATAATGCGCTCAGAACGACAATCTATAAATTGAAAGTTCGCAAAATTTCCAATTCTTTTTTTGTCATCATCATTTCCATAACTAAGAATGTTAAATATAACATCTAACACCTTATCAGGGTCATGCCATAAGGTTCTATGGCACATAGTCAATACTCCCTCCTTATAGTCTTCTTTCAATGAAGTCCATTTTTTGCCATTTTCGATGATGTTCCAAATGGCTTCAAGCCAAACACTAGAGTGAATAGATTCGAAAATCACTCTCATGAACAAGCTGTTGTCAAAGATTTTATTTTTAATCAACTGTAATTCTTCCATCTTTGGTTTATCAAAGAAGGTCATATTACTTAAAGCCAGTGATTTTAGATGAAAGCGAAATTTATCTTTTCCCTCCTCATCTTTATCATATAACAATCTATTTAAATTTTGTATGTATTTCCAAGGATCCTTCTCTCGCAAAAAAGTTAAAATGCTTTTTACAGCAGCACGTGAAAACAAACCTTGGTGTTGGCTTGATAGTTCTTTCAGTAAGTCATAATTTTTTTCTACAAATCTTCTTGCATATACATAGTCAAACATTGTTTGGTGAAAGAACTGTATTCGCTCATCCGAAACAGACAATAGCAACTCGTTCGAAAGCAAATAATTGAGTTCATTATTATATTCTGTTTCAACCACACATTTATGAATAGATAACTCTTGTCGTTTATACATATTCTCAACCATCGTGTCGAGAACTTCCAAAACCTTACTCTTGCTTATTTTGTTTTCATCAATATCTCTTATATAAATTCTCCATAATTCGTCATAAAGAACTTCCTTTGTAATCGAATTCCTTAGTTTTCCATGTGGAATAACCTTTAGATACAATAATAGGTGCAAAGGGTTTCCTAAAAAATTCAATAACTCCTCACCAATATTAAATTCTAATCCATTTTCCTTAAGAATATCTTGAACCCTATTGTTCGAAAAATTTTCAAGTTCCCATTTTTGGGGAGTCTTTAATTCGTTCAAAATAGGGTCATATTCTAAATCATAAGGTCTGCAAGAAATAACAACTCTAACATGAGCTATGTTTTTTATTGCTGTTATAAGTTTAAAGATTGAGCGTATAGGAGTACGGTTTGAAGATAAAGATAAAGACAGAGCATCAATTTGGTCAATTAGCAAAACGACTCGTTTCTTTTTTAGAACTGCATCTTTAATAACAGATTCAATAGGTTTAGGCAGATTCATCTGCCTCCTTAAACTGTCCGTATCACAAAATTCTATTTGGTCCGATTTTAGTCCAAGCACCAAATAGTCAGATTTTTTTTCAAGTTTGCAAAGCACATCGTGCATTACAACCGACTTACCAACCCCAGCTTTTCCATAAAGCAAGGCAACTCGATTCGGATCTTTTCCATCCGCATCTTGAGCAATCCAGTTTAAAATCAAATTAACCTCATCACGTAGTATTGGCGGATTAATTTGAGGTTTTGCAAAAGTTCGTAATTCAAAAGATTTATCTTCAAAGGCCTTGTCTACATTTTCCGTGTACTCATCAACAAAAATAGTTCCAGCATCACGTCCAATATATACAAGTCCTCTATCCATAGAGGTACTAATATCTATATCCATAAGGTTCTACAGTTTAAAATGGTAATAAAGTCAAGAGTCTAACCATTGAATGTTACTTATTAAACTATCAGTTAATGTAGCATACAATTCACTTAATAACATACTTCAACATACATTCTATAATTGCCGGAAAATCAGTTTGCACTTCATCTGCTGAGGCTAGAAACATTGTTCCCCTACGACCTTCCCCATTCTTTTCAATAGTAATATATTGCTTAAAATTATTAGTAGAAGATTTAGAATATACACAAACACTCAAATTAATATTTTCTTCGTGCAGCAGCAACATATAGGGTGCAATATAACGAATAAAATAATCAGTTTTTTCCATGAATACGTTTTCTGCAATATCTTTCATTCTATCATCCGAAATGCCTAAGCGTTTCATGACAGAAAGAACTCTTAACATAACAGGGCATAAGACAATATCTTCTCCTTCCCTGTTTAGTGTAATACCATAAGACAATTTTTGTTCTAATTTTATTGCATGTACAATTTCGCGTAAGGTCATTTTTCTTATTGAATCATTTTCTTTATCCAAAATGAAGTGTAATAAGTCCTTAGGGCAATCAGTTGTTTTATACAATAGGTCGTATATGTACTCTTCTCGTTCATCCTGAAGAGAATATGAGAATGGTAAACTTGATGTAAATTTGCCTATATACCCATCAAAGTCAGTATCTTTTCCATAAAAATGAATGAAAATAGTTCTAATATTCGAATAGTCGCAAACAAGCACAATATTATCCAATTCGAATTTATTTCCAGCAATCGATTTGTCAGGTTTATTAAAATACTTGTAACCATAATCAATGTGTGCAGAGAAAATATTGAGAATCCTAAATAGGTGCGCAGGGTCTATTCGGTCCATATCTTCAACAATTAGAACAACCTCTTTTCCTGTTTTTTCCTTATAACTCTTAATAGTTTCCTTAATGATAAATGTGACAATATCTTCTTCATAAATGGTTTTTTCTTCAACACTACTTAAGAAATTATCAATCAGTGCATCTTTGTTAGTTTCTTGTTTAAATTTATCAAAGTCCGACTTTAAGTTTTTAAATAGTTTCAGCGTATTCATACTCTCTAAAACAGTAGTTATGTTGACATCATTAACAGCTACAGCCGATAGAGAATTAAACAAGTCTGCTACTAACGATATTCCCTTATTTTGCAGATAAAACCAAAGAGCAACATTTTCTGGAATTGTAATTTGGTCTTCTAACATCCCATTTATCAGCAACTGAAAAAGGATATCACGTTTTATAAGCGAAAAAATATCTTCGTTTGTGGTTACTTGATAGTTAACAGGATACAAAGTGAGAAAAGTAAAATGTTCCTTTACATGCTCAGTCTCTTTGAATTTTTCCAAAAAATAGGATTTTCCATCACCAAATTTAGATGAAAAAATAGTCCTTTGGTTCACTTTTAAGTGTTCAAAAAAACTGTTTATAGCATTATCTATGGGAATAAAAAACTCTTCCATTCTTTCCTACAATAAAATCTTAGATTAAAAATTAGAATTTTAGAACTATCTTAATATGCCTTAGTGAAATGATAAAAAACAGTCCCACCAACATAAAGCCGAATAGTAAAACAAAGTTCCCCGTTGCAGTATCGCTCTGCGTGTGTGCCGTCATTCGGATGGGGATTTTATGGATTTTAAAAGTTCTTCTATTTCCATACAGAAAAGGTTAAGGCTTTCATTACCCTTTCGTGCTTTCTTTATACCCTTAGCCAAATCTTTTCCTAAATTAGAGTAATTCAAGTTGTTATGAGTCGTGTCAATATACTTCGAGTTCTTTTTTATAGCCCCTATCAAAGATCTTAACTTTTCCTTTGCGTTAATATTCGAGGCAGAGTCGTTACGCTTAGCCACATCATATAACGGAATTAACCAAGCATCAGTTTCTTCAATAGCAATCGCATAAGCAACCTTATCTCTATGACGCTCAGGAATCAATGCTTCTATTTTTTTCTTCACATTATTTCTAAGCTCTTGGCTATATTTTTTCCAATCAGGATGTCCAGTTCGTTGAGGTTCATTCACATCATAATTTCGTTCCCCTCTTTCAGCTGTATCTATGTGAACAATCAAGATTGCTTCATCGTCAATGGCTTCAAAGAAAGAAGCAAGCAATAGCTCATTATTGCACGACTGCAAAACCAATTCCCAATTGCTAAACTTTAAATCCTCCCCATCCGTCTCATCTAAGATTTCTTTAGGACGTATTGCATACATATCACTACCATCAATCCCAGTAATAGCTTTTACTACAGCTTTAATGACAGCAATATCCGCGTGTCCTTCTGCTATAATTCCTATTCTCATATATTTCAGAAATTATTAGGAACACCACCTAAAAGCCCATTCATCCACATCTCAGACAATTTCATTCGCATATTCTCCCCATTAGGTAGAGGTTTAGTCTTTATACGTTTAATTTTAGTATACCCCTCATCCGATCTACTAACAACAAAAAGCCTCTGATTGTCATCTTGAAGGTTCATACCATCAAGAAAAGCAGGGTTATGTGTTGTTATAAGAATTTGCTTATCCGCCTTTTCAGTCATTTCCGCAATAAGTTTCATCAGATGTCGGCAAAGTCGAGGATTTAATCCAGTATCAATATTGTCTATTGCAAAAAACGAAGAAGTTTTGTCACTCAACAACAATGTCAGATAAAACAAAATAACCAAAGCCCCCTCATTTGCATTTTCGGCAGAGAACATCGTCATTTTCTTTTGCATAAACTTGTCCTTAAAAAACAAATGCGACTTGCTTCGTCCAAGTTTCAGTCCAACCTGACGCAACATATCATTCTCGTCATAGGCAACAGAATCCATCCACGATATGCACTCACTTGCTTCCTTTGCAATCATTTCTTTTTTCTCTTTCGACATCATGTTAAGCAACACATCAAAATCCTCACCATGCAGTCCTATAGGATACCGAGAAGAAGTCTGTGACAATCCACGCAAAGCATCCAACATAGGCGTATAAATTTCATATCGTGACAACGTCTCAGCAAATTTATTCTGATTAGATATATCATGGTTAACCTCCTTACTTTTGACATCAACAGTCCAAGGAGTCATAACATAGTCTTTATCTTTAGGAGTTATTGTATAAGAGTTTTCATTACCATATCCCGAAAGACATATTTCTATATTGTCAGTTGTTTTCTTCCCATAAAAAGAACTACTCATCAAGTCAGGGCGTGCAATACGCACACCAGCCTGCACCAACTTGTTTAAGTCGATTTCATTTTGGCTATTAGCAGCAATCATAGCAATAGCCTCCAATACATTGCTTTTACCCATGCCATTTGCACCGATAAAAACATTCACCCTTCCCAAATCAATGGTCAGGTCTATAATCGACTTAAAATTCTTTATAGTGAGTTTATTGAACATATCATTCATTTTTATGTTATAGAATAAGGCAAAGCCAATCTTATGCAAAGACAGTGCGAGGTGAGTGCAGAACATCAAGTTTACTTGAATGTTTTGCCGAACCGAAGCCTATCTTATGCAAAAATATACATTATTTGTGAGAAACTCCCATTTTGTTCCCTTTTTCTTTATTTAAAAAACAAATACATCGTGTGCCGACACAACTTATGTGGCTATGGGATTACTTAATACCTATGTCCTGCACGATTTTATTAGACTTTTGTTATCGAAAATAAGCATGTTGCCCCCTCAATAGTCAGACAAAGACACTTCCTGCTGCTGAATGTTCCGGAATTTTTTTATATAGCAATAAATGAGTTGCATCGTTTATAAATTTATTTTGTTGACAGTAAACTTTCACACAATTCCAATATCACAGATTTCAACAAATCCAACAAGTTCACATCCTTTTGAAGCAGATATTTTATGTTCTTGCTCAACGTAATATCATTCCAATCGTTGGATGGAATAAAACTCCTGATGTTAGAATGGGTATAAGAAGAGCGTATGCTATATAGGCAGTTTGCAATCTTCTTCATTCTAATCTTAACATCCGTCTTTTGCCATTTACCCCAACGTGTATCAATCTCCGCTTTTGTGTAGTCAGTTTTGCGATCGTTTGATAGCACAAGTATTCCGTTGACAAATTTTTCTTGAAGTTCCAGAGAAATTCTTGTTTCAAATACTTCCCTGAAATTCCTTGAAAGACCATAGACTTCATTATGTTTGTCACATAAAGCAAGTACCTCGTCTTTTGCTATCGACTTTTCACTTATTGCGTTCTCTAAGAATTTTCTAATCGACACATAATTACTATTTTTAGCCATGCTAGTGTCTATGATTGACACGTAGATATAATAGATAAAAGCCTCAATGTCAAACTCACAACCAGAAAAATCATGTCCATTAAAATGTATATGGTCGTCTCTAAATGTTTTGTTATTCTCTACTCTTATTGTAGGCTTATTGATGCTGATTAGGTATTCTCTAAAATTCAACAAATGGTCTGAGAAATCCAACATTTCCGTTATTCGTCGGATGCGGTCTTTCTTGCCATTGTCCGTACATAGTCTGAAGAGTTGTAAAATCTCTGTAGACAACAGACGACTTATATCAGCTTCCAAATTAGGAGTGACGATTTTAGGGGGAATCTTCCACATATAATGAGAAAATATTAAGCATGATTAAACCTCCTCTCCAGCAAACTTCACCTTAAATCCCAATACCGTTGCAAAAATCATTTCGATATCCTTCCAAAAAGAGTAATGACGATAATAGTAGCAATTCAAGCGAACTTTGTCAGGATAAATCACTTTATCATTATACTCAATAGCAATCTCTTGCATTGGGCGTGTGTCTCCTTCAGCTTGTTTCTTAGCCACATATTCCGAAATCATCTCATCCTCCAATCTATACTTCAAAGTAGCAGGACCAGTAATACCAGGACGAAGTTTCAAAACATCCCTATCATCTCCCTCCAGCTTATCAGCATAACCAGGCACATCAGGACGCGGACCAACAAAGCTCATGTTACCAATCAGCACATCCCACAGTTCGGGCAATTCATCAATCTTGTAATGACGCAACTTAGCACCAAAAGGAGTGATACGACTGTCTCCAGCAACACTTACTGATGAACCAGAATGCTTCACCGTCATCGAACGGAACTTATGACAAGTAAACAACTTGCCATCCTTACCCACACGTTTTTGGCAAAAGAATGCAGGACCACCAGGCATTTTCTTATGGATTAAAAACGCAACTATGGGGAAAATCCACCAAATCAGAAGCAACCCACATAGGGATGCAACAATGTCAAAGAGTCTTTTAATAATCATTTTATATTTATTGTATTAATCTCTATTATTACAAATACCCATGCTTCTTTCTCCATCCATAATGCCAACACTTCCATATTGGGGATAGCAATACTTCCTGTGGATAGTAGCGAACAAAACGAAGATTTCTTGTTAACTGAACAAAACCTCTCTCTAATCTTTTCTCTTTGTCTATCTTTTTCGTGCGAGTATCATATTTCCCGAAGTTTCCAGCCACCAGAATCTCATTCAATATGAATCTGCCAGACTTTCTTGACGATTTACAAAGCAAATAATCATCCTTCAATCCAAAAACTTCTTGCAGAACAAACATTGCGGCACCAGCAAAATCTTTCATGCCAAAACGACAAATGGTTTTATACGCACGCTTTCTCTCATCCGTTGTACTATGTGTCAATATATAGTAATAGTCCAACATTTGCCTTAAACCTATGCCCTCAGAAAAAAGATGACGGTAGATATGCAACAAAGAATAAACAAGATTAAATGAAATAGTTGGATAAGCAAAACCTACTGCAGAATCAAAGTTCTCAAATTGCTCCTTCGCCTTTAATCCAAACCAGGAAGTCAGGCGATGGTCATAAATAAAATTATAAGAATAACTAGGTTTAAAATGAATTTCTACTTGTGCATCATTGAAGAACCGCATATCAGCATGTTTAATATCAACATGTGATACCTGCACCCCATGTTGCTTTGCGTATGACACTACAGAAGAAACAGGAGCAAGCTTACCCTCTGAGGTTCCCACCCACATATCAATATCACCACTTTGGCGATATTCTGGTTTAGGATAAAGCAAAGCCACACCTTGACCTTTGAGCCCACATCCCTTAAGGTGTCCTTCATTTAGGATGTTATACAATTCAGCACAACGTGCATTCAGTTTGGCATTTGTTTTTTTTATTATCTCCGTCATAGCATACCACCTCAAGAGCAACTCCCTTTTAGGTCGTTGCTCGTTAGGCAGCCTTTCTATTCCACAGAAAAGGAAGCCCAGCAATGATTGTTTTTGTGCAAAATAAAAGAGTCGTTTCCAATCTTCATCTGATGGGCAACCTAAAAACTTATCCTTATTACCAATTGCAATCTGTACAAATTCAAATTCCAACATCTTATCTAAAAATTTTATACGCAATCTTCTTAACCCATGGAGGCGAAACCAACATGCAGAACATCATATATCCAAAAACAGTTGCTCCGAAACCATATCCGAGAGTCTTGTTAATAATTTTACGGTCGTGCAATTGCTTCTTTGCAAAAGCCCAACCGTTACGACGTTTCTTGAACAATGAGTTAGTGAAACGGAAACGCAATACAACATCCTTTAAGTTGGCGTGCTTTGTTCCTGCCTTCATACCATCAAGCCAAAGCATAGTGTCTTGGTTCTGCCTGTACTTGGGGCGATACTTGCAGCCAGCCTTATCAAAGAAACTCTTGCGAAACATCACAGCAGGATGAGCATGAGGGTTTCTGCGAGCAAAGAAATTATAGCAATCATCCGATGTCAACGGATAAACTATTGTCTTTCTTCTACTCTCGCTATTCTCGTCAATCTCCTCAATGGCTCCACCCACAACATCAATTTCAGGATGATGTTGCAGATAATCCATCTGTTTTTCAAAACGCTTAGGCATCGAGATGTCATCAGCATCCATTCTGGCAATATACTCATAACCCTCTTTGAAACAGATATCAAGCAAATCATTCAGCACAATGGCAAGACCGCGGTTTTCCTTAAACCATTCTACAGTCACGCGCTCGTCCTGCTCATACTTTTTCAAGCACTCTTTCAAATCCTTACCTACAGGACCATCCACCCCTATAAAGAGGTGAATGTTCTTATATGTCTGATTTAGAATGCTGTCAAACGACAGCTTTATATACTGAACTTTATCGTTCTTATATACAGGTAAAATTACCGCTATTTCTTTCATCTTAATCTAATTTTACATAATATAATCCTCTATGTCCTTCAAAGACACTGTCAAAGCATATTGCTTTTCCGTCTTGTCGCCAACGAGGATGCAAGTCACATCGAGTGTCATTATCATACTTGAATGGAGAGAATACCCTTGCCAACACCTTTACACTCTCTCCCTTAGTGTCTGTATCAAGTCCTATCTTAACCTCTTGAATACGCGAACGGCTTGGATAAGTGTCAAACACTACAAGATTATTGTCAGTAGGACAATAACTTGGATGACCATCATTGCTTAACTGAGGCCAAATATGGGTCCATTCTTGAGTTTTGTCTTTCATCAGATAATATCCAGGACCAAATTCTTTTTTTCTTTCAAAAGCAATTATTTCCTCGTCATTCTTCCAATAGCAATGGCTCACCATATCGTCGTCGCTCAATACATACATATCTGATCCATCAACATTACAAGTTACTAAACGAGTATACTTTCTTTGACCACAGAACCAACGATACAACACCATAAATCGCTTTCCATTTGGCGACAACATCAAATGGTTCACCTTATGCACACTTCCCACATCCTTCATTTCGTGACGAGGTTCAAAGTTTGCGAAGTCAGTATACTTCAACAAGTCTGTTGTCTTTCCAGTTTCAATGTCTATCTTCCATACAGCAGTAGCATCAGGCAACGCCACCTCCTTTGTTTTCTCTGGCAGTTCGGCATATCCATAGCCCAATCGCAAACTATGCAAGCGAGAGAAATCCAAACTCAAACCTGTCTTACCATCGGCAGAAACAGTATAACAAGGCATTGGCAGAACTCGCTCTTCCATCGTCTCCACGTTAAGTATCACAGAGCAATACTTACCCTCACGCATATCATTATACAATATGCGAGACTTGAAATCAGGACCCAACCATTGCGCCATACATCCTTGCTGCACATTCCAAGTGTGCGTAGTTGCTATATGCCTTATCTTATTGCCGTCCTTTGTGTCGATAAGCAAGATATCTGCTGTACCCAAAGGGTCTGGTTCACTCCAAGTATCCTTAGCCCTCATACAAATCATATATTGCATAGTGGCATCCCATGGCGACTTGTCGTAGTAACCAAAGAAATATTCATGTGAAGGGTCGTCAGGCGACACCTTCACAATGTTGCCCTCCGACTTTATCTTCTTACTTACAGCATAACAACCCAACTGGTATGCACGCTTGATATATTTCTTAACACCAGGAACTTTGTTCAACTGGTAGTTTACTTTCTGCTCTAAACTCATTGTTTTGACTTCTTTTATTCAATTAGACGTTCCTTTTTTATGCCCCCTTCTTTATCATCTGCGAATGTAAGTATGCTATCAATTTAATTCCTGGCACAAAATGCCACTGAGCAAATTTCAAGAATGCCATTTTAGGTTTGCCAAGATATTTTATAATCTCACACTTCCACCACTCTGGATACTTCTTCTCGTACTCTTTTATATAATTAAGTATTGTAGTGTTATCCTTACCAGACTTACACATCATCAAAAGAGCACCATACAGAATGTCTGTAACCGACTTATTCTTCATCTCAAGCGGATACTTCTTCAAGAACTTATCCTCAAGTATTGCAAAAGCATTTACCATATCACTGTGGTCCATTTTTGCATTGTTAGACAAAGACGTAGGACGTTGGCGATAGAAATAAAGAGGTTCGTTCAAATAGTAAGCATTGCCACATGCAGCAATAGCCTGACAGACGTATGCAACATCTTCACATCTACGAACAAAGGGATAACGAACGTCTTTGCAGAGTTCACGTTTGTAAACCTTACCCACTGTATGATTACGAACAGATATAATACAATCTGATACACTCTTTCTACCAGATTTGTTTATGTACATCGAACGGGATATTCCTACTTTTCCATCCAACCATGTATTGTAGTCATAGATAACACAATTGACATTTTCTTTCTTGATAACTGCATCTATCTTTTCAAGAAAATCTCTTGCCACCCAATCGTCATTATCCACAAATGTTATCCACTCGCCTTTAGCAGCCTCAATGCCCATATTACGTGCATTACCAGGCCCGCTATTTTTCTCAGCTTGAAGAAGGGTAATCTGTAAAGGACATTGTCTAACGTACTCTTTCAATTTCTTCCAAGATCCGTCAGTAGAACAGTCATCAACAATGACCACTTCAAAGTCCTTTACCGTCTGATTCAACAAAGAATCAAAATATTTGTCCATCAGTTCAAATGAGTTGAACTGAGGAGTAATGATAGAATATTTTGCCATACTTCCAATTTTGAAAAAAGATACGACTGGAAGCACAGCTTTGTATGGTTACTTTCTCATAGACTTAAGCTTTGCCAATACCCAAATCAATAAATAAAAACCATGTTGCAGCAACCATCCCACAATGCGGACCTTGCCACTCATATTGTTTTTATCTATTGGATATTTTTTGTCTATAACCTCGCTCAAGCGTCTTCTACATCTCTTTACTTCGGTAAGATATGAAGAAAACGGATAGTTATTGGCAAGACAATTGGCAGAAACTGCTGATGCCGTGAGAAGAAAAGCATTGATGGTGTTAGCGAACTTTGGATACAAATCCATTTCCTTAACTTTATCTTTCATTGCTAAAGCCACTCCTCCACAAGGATCATCCACCTTTAAATGAGACTGGCTGTCACTTCTTTGCACATAGTTATAAAGAGATTTATCAATGAACGCTACAGACTTTGCATACCACAATACTTGAAAACTATATAGTGCTTCCTTGCCGAATTTATATTTTGTATACTTTACATTATTTGCATTATTTTTTTTAATGCCTTTCTTACCCCAACCTGTCCGAGAAATATTAGCTTGGAGCATAATCACAGAGGGGTGAGTTGTTATTGCAACTCCACCTAAACCCATCTAAAGGCATACAAGTTTTCATCTTAAAATTTTAGTTTATGTTAAACAATCGTCATAAGGAAGGTCGATATGAGTAATAATTAGGCGTGTTTCCTAAAGAAATCATTTGCCATATAGTTTTCTTAAACGGTATTTCTTGAATTTGTCATTTAGTCCAAATGGTAAATTATATAAAATGACTTTCAAATAGTCTCTTACAATCACCTTAAATCCGCTTAATGTATATAATTTAACTCTACCAAGTCGATGGTATTCTTTATACATTTGTTTAAGATGCTTGGCAGAAAGCCCTTCTTCAGCCTCATAATTAGCTATTACGACAGGAATATATTCAAAAGTTCCACCATTATTATATATAATAGTAAATAGGTTCATATCAGCAGCTATTTTATAACTCAAATCAAAACCATATTTTTTCAATAGTGTTGACTTTGTAAAAGTTGCTTGATGACACAAATTACGACTTAATGAACAAGGATTTAGGTTATTATACCTACGTACAAAGCTTTTAACTATTTTATATTTCATAAAGACGTCACCAAAAATCACATCCTTATCCAATCCTTTTGTGAAAACCTCATTAAGAGTCTCATTTGAATAAAAACTATCTCCCGAATTCATAAACGATACATATGTACCAGTTATATGAGAAATAGCCTTATTCATGGCATCGTAAACACCTTTATCAGGTTCACTAACCCAATAAGCCAATTTATTTGCATACTTTTTTATGATTTGTACAGTTCCATCTGTACTGCCACCATCAATAACGATATATTCTATATTGTCATATGTTTGATTCAATACAGAGCATAAAGTCTGCTCTATATGAAGATGATCATTAAATACAACCGTTACTACTGAAATTTTTGGATGTTCCATATTTATTTGTTACTTTTTTAATAGATGTTGTCAATGTAAGAATACAAAAGGTATACATCATCGTATAATGCATTACATTCATGTGAAAAGGTCGCTGAAGATATCCTGCAGCCAATACTGCAATTGCAGATAGAACATACCTATTTCGTATTTTTATCAAAACATAAATCATAGGTAGATAAATAGCTATAGTACCGAGAATACCATCTCTTCCCAATGATTCATAGGGATTGTCAGAAGAATAGACACCTATTTTTTCCACTGTTTGTGCACCTATACCTATCCATGGGCTATTCTCAAAATATTGTTTTGATAGTTCTGTCATAGCTGCACGGGATGTTCCCTCAAATCCTTCATTTCCAAAAGTATCTAAACGTCCTAATGTCAATCTATACAACTCACTAGAAGAATCAGAATTTACATATACCATAGCTATACATACAATTAAAGCTATAGGAATGGCTGCTTTAACATTTTTACTATAAAACAAAAGGATATACAATATCAACTGCACATAATATGCAAGAGACAACGTAAATATCAATGAACCAATCAATAAATATTCAAGCTTCTTATTATCGTAGAAAAGTTTGTTAAACACCAATGCATATATACCCCATGCTGCCAAAGCTCCTGGTTCATCAAAAAAGCCAGCAGGACGAATAAGATTACCTACTATAGTATTGGAACAGGTTATTCCGTAGAAATAAGCAGGTCGCATATCTCTCTGAATATATTCAAAAATAGGATGCAAAACACCTGCAAAAACCAATAGAAAGGCAACTGCACCCAAAGCTGCTTGCAAGCATACCACATTGTTATTTATTTCGATAATTTTCCTTATGCCTATTGTATTATTGACTCCATTCAGCATAAATATAGTTACTATAATAAAGACTATTCTTGTTATATACGAATTGTCATTATGCAACAGAGAGAAAACCATCCATGTTAAAATCTGTATACAAGCACATAAGATAAAAGATTTCGGTAATCTTTTATTTCCCATAAAAGAGAAAACTGAAATTATAACAGCAGGGACAAGCCAAACTAAATCAACGTTCAACCCAAACATGCATGTCACAATATACGGTTCCGAAATAAGCAACATTATAAAAAACAATATTGCAATGAATTTCTGTTTTTTTGTCAACATTATTGATTTCACTTTATTATTGAATTTGTTTGTAAAAATCCATATATTCTTTTACTATCGTTTGTGCAGAAAAGCGTTCTGAAACATCACGTCTTATTTCATTTGAATCAAACTCTTTATTCAATGCCTTTTTTATACCATTAAATAAATCTGACTTGCTAAAGCCTTCACACACTATTCCATTTTTATTTGTAATAAGTTCTTCCGTTCCACTGACAGGAAATACAATCGCTGGTTTTCCACAAGCCATAGCCTCTATTGGCGATTGTGAAAAAGCTTCTTGCAGCGAAGGCATTACAAAATAATCAGCAGCAGAGAACCACATTGCCATATTATGGGAATCATGTATCAAACCAGTTTCAATAACAGTTCGATATCCAGTGAATCCTTTATTATCGCCTACTGCAATTATTCGATATTTATCTTTCTCTTTATTTAAATCATCTACAGCTTGAATAAGTTTGTCAAGTCCTTTTTGCCCATCTATAATACTATAAGCTACAAAAACAAAATAAACAAAATCCGATTTTAGCCCCAAGGAGTTCTGAGCCGTTTTTTTATCTATCATCTTATATTTTGAACAATCAACAGAATTAGGAATAACCTTAACTCTATGTTTTTGTAGTATTGATTTTTGACCAAATTTGCGCATAAAGAAATTCGACAATAATACAAAATTTAGATTGTGTGAACTGGCAACCATTTTTTTCTTTATTTCTCTATATTTTATTTCTAGAGGATTGTTTCCTATTATCTTGTTTTGATAGTGCGCGACCCCATAGAATATATTTTCATCATGCAAAGTCCAAACAATCGGCTTCTTTATTGTTGTTATAAATTTTACTTGATCAAAAAAGTCGTCTACCCAATGTAAGTGGATGATATCAGCATCCTGAACCCACGGATGATTAGACAAATCAAAAGGGGATATAGGCCTAGTATAACACGTATGATTCCTTTGTGACATTTGAATTAATCGATCATATTCGAATGTATATATTCCCATTTTACGCAACAAAGCATGAAAACATCGATAAATGAATTTTCTATATTTGAAAACCTCCATTACAGATGTATCATTTTCGTGTGTTTTACTAAATACTAACATTCTACTATCAATACCTTCCAACTTCATTGCTGTATGTAATCGATATGCACACAACCCAGCTCCAGAACTATCTTTATTACTTATGTGTAAAATTTTCATACTATACTATTTTTAACAACGTAACTTTTACTTGATGTTTTATGTATTTAAACTTTAATCTACTCCATGCTAACAAATATGTAACTTTTGCATCTTTCATAAATTGAAATAAGATTGGATTAATGTCTTGAGTTAACACTTCGTTATTCCAACTACGCATTAATTCTGCATCTGTATATGAAGGACATTTACATCTTGTTGCATATGATTGAAATAAGTTTATCATCTTAAAAATATTGATGTGTTTTGCATATATTGTATCCGAATCAAAAAAACGTGCTACTTTCTCTGAAAGCATTGCATATTCTACTGTTAAATCTTTAGAATGCATCACCGATTGTGTGTTCATAAAATAATTATACACGCTTGTTTCAGAGTATATTATTGGTTTCTGTTCATCACAAATATAGCTTAGATTTAAAAGCAAATCTTCACCAATCTTTAGTGTTTCGTCAAAGCTATGCTTTTTAAGTTTTTCTGTTCTAAATAATTTAGCACAAGGACCACAATTTGTCTGATATGTCAAGATTTTCTTTATCATAGTATCTTTCGATATTTTGTTTATTGCTGTCTTTTCTAAATTGGAATCATTAAAAAATGTATCACACTTTAAACCATTAGATATACGGAATTTAAAACAAAACAAGTCTGAATCATAATGGTTTGTCAAATCCAACATTTTACTTAGAGAAGTTCTATCCAAAAAATCGTCTGAATCAACAAATGTTGTCCAATCTCCACAAGCATTATTTAATCCAAAGTTCCTAGCAGAACTTACACCTCCATTTTCTTTATGGAAAACTCGTATGCGGTCATCTTTCTGTGCATATTCATCGCAAATTTCTCCACTTCTATCAGGTGAACCATCATCAATTAACAACAATTCCCAATCAGTGAATGTTTGAGCAAGTATGCTATCAATACAACGATGAAGATAGGCTTCTGCTTTATATACGGGTACTATTATACTTACTTTTGGCATATTCATAGATTTTGTTTCAACCATAATTTTGAGTTTGTTATAGCCGACTCTCTTTTTTTATTCACTTCTTCCCATTCTATATTTTCTATTTCCTTAGGAAGAACATTATTCACCATTCTGTCTTTTAAACCAAAAGTTTCAAGCAATGAGTCAAATCTACTATTACCTCGTTTCTCGTTGCCAAAAACATAAAAGTCTTTGTTGAATATAATTGAAAATGCAGTACCATGGAAAGAATCTGTCACTATAAATGCAGCATCACGGAAATAGGATAGCCATAATTCTATAGTATCATTATCAGACACGGTGTTGTCTGCACCTTTTATAAAATAAGGTAGCCCTCTGCGTTCCGCAAAATCAGCTATGCTCTTTATTTTTTCTTCATTTTCGTCAAGAACATAAGCAAAAACAAAAGGCTCTCTCTTGGAAATATGAGAACATAATTTAATGTAATCTTGAGATTTCATTAATAGAGTAGGATCAAGCACATGAGTTGCATTTACACCTAAATATTGATTACATAAGGTGATGCCTGATTTCTCTCGAACAGAAATACCATCAAAATCTTTAGCTAATACTGCACACTGTTCTGTTTGTTGTGGTGTAAATTCCCATTTGTCTGTACCAAAAGAAGCAGCGTAAGCTACACGTTTAAGATTCATTTGTGAGACAAAAGAAAGGAAACAATCTTCTATGTAACAATTATACATAGGTCTCCACACCTGGTCACTACCAACAATTAACGCATCAAAACCATATTTTCCTACTACTTTCTTATTGAACCTTTTACTACGCGGAATTGTTAGCTGTATGTTTTTTTCAGCAAAGCGACGTAATGGTGCCTCTATTTTATCCTTTTCTGATGGTGTAACAGCAAAATGAGCTTTATGCCCTAACATCTTGTGCACTAACACACGCCATGCATTATCCAACCAATTTATCCAAGTGAACTTACCATAATCTATCGTCCACACCTCATGTCCCATTTGTTTAAGAACTTGCTGCAAGGCATAATTCTGTAAAATACCTCCATAGTTAGCATGAAGTGGTTGTGTTATTATTCCTATTTTCATTTTTGATTTTATTTATTGTTATACTTAGGTAAAAGAAGGTATACCAATCTTCAAAAAACATCCTATTGGTATCCTCCCTTTTATCAACGATATTGGCATGTCTTTTCCTACCATATATGTTTTATTACTCACTATTCTATCCTTGACTCTCCACTCGCCCTTCTGATAGATTTCTCCAAACTTTCTACCAGGCCGTCATAAGACCATTTTTCCATTGCTTCTTTTGATTTAGCTTCTTCCTCTATCAAAGATTTCAGTTCAACCAACACATTATAGTCTGACTTATATTTATATGAAAAATCACAAATCACGTGGAATTCATAATGGGATGCAAGAAATTGGGTAAAGGCATTACGCCCTCTATTGCTCATCTTGCATAGTGATTCAAAGAGTTTATGCGGATTCTCCTTCTCAAAAATTGGACGCATTCTAAAACTGGAAGAGTGGTCCGGATAACTACCATCATCTATATAAGCTAAATTATCTACATTATCATCAGATAGTTGACGCAGAGCTAATTGCATATCATCGGGAAATTCTTCCTTCATTCTCTCAAACTGATTGTTTACAAATTCTATGATGCATTTTGTCTTCATTTTCTCTTGGTCATATCCTCTTACGTAATTGTAGCCCTGGATAAATTGGTAGTGACATTTATACAAATCATTCAAACAGGTACAAGATTGATAGGTACGCAACAATCTATTCTTTACATCAGAGATGGTTCCCTCCGGCAATTCACGAAAACCCATAGCATCGAAATATCCAAGAAAACCTACAGATTTACCTATATCAACTGGTTCTGATATAATGCCACTCCTCAATTCCTTCACCAATGAGTCAACTAGCTCATAGAATTCTTCATTTGTCTTGTCCCAATATGAGTCTAACCGTTCCAAAGCTGTAAGCTTCCTGGATTTCTGAGATAGAATATTTTCAAACATTGGAGCCAAGCTTATTCCCTTTTCTATATGCTCAACTATTATGGGAACCATTGTACTACTTAGAGCTTCAAATTGATTAAGGCGGTTTACTTTGTTATATTTCCCCATCAAATTTCTAATCTTCTCTGAATTTTCATCATTTGTTCCAACAAGTGCCTTTACAGAACATTTTTCCCAATCGACAATAAAAGCATGGCTATCTATATTCCGATATTCTGCATAAACAGCGATAAAGCAAGACAACAATGAACGCAAATATTCATGATTATTCTCAACCAGATTTGATGGCAATACCGAAATCAATGAACTGAAATCCAGAAGTGACTGACGCAATAGCCTCAAATTATGAGTTTCGGTACTCTCAAAACACAGTTTGATCATTTCGGTTTCTTTACATAGAAAATCAGTGACCATCATGGGCTCAGAAATAAAAAACTTTATGGCAGCTTTTATATCTGGGTGAATTTCAAACTCTCGACCAACTACTTTTTCTTTGAATTCGAGCAGCTCATGATGTGTCTTATCATCTAAATATTTCTCCTCACCTATCACAACAACATGACAATCGCAATGTTCCACAAAATAGTTTATGAAACCGAGCAATTGCTTCATAGGTATCTGACAACGTTCCAGATCATCAAAGATGATAAACTTTACGCCTATAACTTCATCTTTATTGTCAGTCTCAAAAATTGACAAAGAATCCAATGCGCCAGAGAAAGACGTTTCACTCTTGCCATCATTATCTATATCAAGTTCTGTCTTAAAGATAATCTTACTTGCTATACGTCCAGCTACCTTAAGTATTTTTCCAGTCTTGGAATAGAAGAATGGATTTACGCATCTATCAATGGCTGATTTTATATCAGAGATTTCTCTCATGCCAAAGAGTGAAACATATATTGGTTTCAGTTCAATGCTATTCTCATTAGTCGGCAGCTTGCTTGATTCTTCAAATTCTGCAAGCCAATGCTTTACAAAGTAAGTTTTTCCGCATCCCCACTTTCCCCTTAACAAGACTGCATACTGAGGTGAAGGGAGTGCTGCATATCTGTTCAAGAAATCAAAAATCAGCTGATTCATTGATATACCTATTTAAATTAACATAGTTCTTCTTTCGAGAGGCATTGTTCTATAAATACGATAGTTCGTTCTATTCCAACGCATTGAAATCCTCTGAGCTATCTACATGAAAAGGACTACGCTTATAATCATGTTTCAAAAGCATTTCTAAAGACCCCTTAATTCTCCCTGCGGTATCATCTTTGCTCGTAATATTTCAACATTAAACAACAGCATATGGCATTATTCAAGATATCACGCTATATCGTACTTTTCTTGAATTCATCAAAGATATTAAGGAATTTAATAAATCGTTCATCCATAATGCATAATGTTTGTTGTTACAATCCTATCCCTAAGGATTTGATTGCAAAAGATCCTACTTTTTGTTCGAGCACAAGAAATTCCGCTATTTTTTATCTCTTTCTTTCACCAACAATCACTCTCAATACCCCTGGCATCAACTTTTTCAACATCCAATATATCCCTATGCATATACCGACACATAGCAAAGGTGCTAAAAGATAGCTAAAAGTCATTACGTACCAAGTATTCCCCATCGGCATTATTTTATTAACTGCCACAATAATATAACCCAAGATAAACGGATGAAGTGCATAGATGAAGAAAGATGTTCTTGCCAGTTTTTTGTTGATGTCATAAAGCTTTTGATTCTGACATAATGCTGATGCCAATATAATGAGTGCGGAGCTTTGGAAGATGACCAACCATGGATGAATCATTCTTGAAATTTCGTCTCCCATCGCAGAACCTGTATATGTTTGACATACCATCAAAATCACTGCCACTGGACATATCACATTCTTCCACTTCCAAAGCACATCTGTAAAATTTTGCTTTTTGATAGCGAAGTAAGCTCCTAAACTAAAGAATAAACTGGCACCTGAAAATGTTCCACTCATCCATGAAACTCTGAAATCGAAAGCATATACTACAAGTAGTAATACGATGAATGTAATCTTTATCTTCTTAATGAGCCAATAGATTACTGGTGACAAGACAACCATTATTATTAGGTCTCTCATATACCAAAAAGGAAGGAGTATTGGTCCACTATTATGAGTTTCTATACCTAACCAAGTTAATCTTTTCCCCCAAACGCTACTATCCCATAACATGTGTAGACAACCATTCTCTTGAAAATAATCAATGATTCCTACCCAAGGTCTACCATGTAAGAGGATACCACCTACCATAAACATCAATGTCCATAGGATAAACAAAACTATCCATGAAAAATAAGGTACCACTAAACTATGCCAACGTTTTCTTAACTTAGCCACGTAGACTGTCAGAGAATAATCTTCTACCTTCAAGAACAACAAGTAACCTGAAATGAGAAAGAATATTGGCACAGCACTCCTTGCTATTACTACAGAAAAGAAAATCCTGACATAATCATAAATAGCCATTCCAGTTAAGCCACTTGCATGAAGTTCAGTGATATCAATTTCAGCACCAAAACCATGCACGAATACTACGAGTAGAGCAAGATAAAATCTCAACATGTTGATACTCTCAGAATCCCCCCCCCGAACTATTTTATTTAACATGTTATTTTCTTGTTTAAGTTATTACTTAAGTCATATAGAAAAAATGTACGTTTTTTTCTTTTACAATCAATCTCTACCTAAGAGATAAAATCTAAAAAACTCTTTTTAAAATCATTCCTACTATCTTTTTGCGTGTTATCTTGTCGATTCCGAAAAAGAACACGGTAATGCCAATCGATATCACACAAACAAGACCAACAATTATGAAATTAATTAACTCAGTTGTGACTAAGAAGTTGTTTGCTAAAATAGGAACAGGAAGACTTATTAAAGTTACTTTTATACAGACACGATATACGTTCCAAATCTCAGTCCATTTATAATCTACAATCTTCATGATGATCCATGGTTTTTGAACAATACCCAAAATAGCATAAACCACAAGACTAGTCCAAGATAGAACCAAAGGAGAATAGCCTAACTTGAAAAGTATGTACGTAATTGGAAATATCATAAATGCAATTGCAGGTGCAGTTAATGCATTCTCACGTAAACGTCCCTTTGCATAAAGCGCTGTATAGAAGGATGTATCAAATACTTGAAATAAACTCTGTACAATAACTAACTGAAGAAAAGGAACTGCATAATCTGGAACTACGCCTAACCATAACTTAAGTAAAGGATAAGCCAACAAGCAAACGGGCAAGGTTATTAGATACATCATATAGTAAGAATACTTAGTACTCTCTAATAATAAATGCTTTGACCCTTCATAATCCCCAGCTGCATATTTTTTTACAATTTGCGGAATGGCTGCTTGTCGAAAGTTTGAAACGAATTGATTTGCTGCCATATTTACCTGAAGAGAAATGGCTCTTGCTGCAACAACAGCAGGTGCAAAAAACATATTGAGTAATATCAATACGCCTTGGCTATTTAGAGCTATTGATGTACTTGCAAACATGCTCCATCCTGAAAATCCAGCAATTTCCTTAAAAATTTTCTTATCAAAGGAAAATGAAAAGTGAGCTTCCTCAAAGTGACGAGCACAATAAAATCGATAAATGCACATAATACTTACTTGTACACTTAAGAGCAATGTTGCATATATCATCAACCTATCGAAACCTCCAATAGTTAACAGATAACAGATTAACAGCTTAGCAGATACGTCAAAAATACTCATATAAGCATATATCGACATTTTTTCATGCGCAATGATAGTAGCATTGTATGGTACCTGAGTTAATGTAAAGACTGCGGTCAAGATAGATAGATGGTAAGTATAAACTGCAGCTGATAATCTATCGGGAGCAATAACCATCTTGTTATATAAGAACCAAAGTCCAATAGTCTCAGCAACCAATGCTATCAATATCGCTATCAATATATGGATATTGAGTGTTGTGGAAAATGTTTTTTTTAACTTTTCTGTATTACCTTCACCTAGTGCATAGGTAAGGTATCTTGATGATCCTGTAGACAAAGCCGCATTGATGAAAGACAGAAATCCTACAATTCCACCAACTGCTTGATAAATCCCATAATCGTCAACTCCTAACTTCTGTAAGATGATACGTGATGTGAAAAGTGATATCACCATCGTAAACATCATGCGGAAATAAAGGAAGAGTGTATTCTTTGCTATAGTTTTATTATTTGTTTTTTCTTGCATAAGTATCAACCTATAGAATGGAAATCAAGATTGTCAGGATCAAATCGTAATCGAGAATTGATGTTAATAGAATCAATAGCCTTTATTTCTTCTTCCGTTAGAGAAAAATCAAAGATGTCGATATTCTGTTTTTGTCTATTTGGGTTCAAAGAACGAGGAATAGGAATCTGCTTCAACTGAACATCCCATCGAAGAATAATTTGCTGAATAGTCTTGTGATACTTCTTGGAAAGACCTTGTAAAATCAAATTTTTTCTGAGTCGATCATCATTACGAGCCAATGGCGTATAAGCTTGTACAGCTATACCATGTTGATGACAAAATTCAATTAAAGGTTTCTGCGTAAAGAGAGGGTGTATCTCAAACTGATCTACAGCAGGTATTATTTCACAATTATCCATGATGTCTTGCAGATGATGTTGATGACAGTTTGCCACACCTAAAACCTTTACATATCCTTCTTTATATAGTTTTTCCATTTCTTTGTAAGTATCAACGAAATGATCAGTTACTGGCCAGTGGAACATGAACATATCAATATAGTCAAGACCTACTTTTTCCAAACTCCGAAGAAAATCTTCACGTACAGTTCCATTAAACTGCTGATTATTACTTACACGAGACGTAAGGAAAATATCCTCACGCTTGAGACCGCTCATCTTAATAGCTTCTAAAATATCTGAACCGTCACCATAAGCAAAAGAATAGTCAATAAGACGATATCCTAAATTCAAGGCGTTCGCTAAACTCTTTATATAATTGCGACGAATAAAATGATTCTTGATGCGAGAAGTTAGCTTACGTTCAACCTTTGTAATAAACGTGTTGGAATGGAGGGTCGGTTTAAGTAGTTCTCCGACACTTCCTGGACCTATACCGATTACCGGGATTTCTACCCCATTATTTAATTTTATATTTGGAATTTTATTCATAAAAATATAAATTAAAATTATTTACAATTAGCTTTTTTACTTTTTAGACATAAAATGCGACCTAACATATAAGTTATAAATATGTATCCTTGTCAAAAACGCATTTTTATCATATAAAATCAATGCCACTTTACGTTTTCCTTGATTACTTTTGCAGGAACACCACCAACAATTGTATGTGCAGGTACATCCTTTGTTACAAGAGCACCAGATGCAACTATTGCTCCTTCACCTATAGTTACTCCTTTAAGTATGGTAGCGCCTTGACCTATCCAAACATTTCTGCCTATTTTTATAGGCTCTGCAATCTTATAGCCTTCTTCTTCGATGGTATGTCCATCAAACGAACGTATGCATACGTTGCGTCCTATTGTTGCCCCTTCTCCAATCTCTATGGTCTCTCCACAAAAAATTTGGACATTCTCGTTGACAAAACCGCCATGAAGGATTAGATGACTGTTAGGAAATACACGAATGTAAGAATTTGCATATACGTTGAAATCACCATCAACCGTTATTTTTGCATTGTTCTCCAATAAGATGCGGGTTTCTGTTCTTGAATTCTTTACCTGCTTAATACCAGTAGTTAATTTTGCCTTTAAAATCATCTTAGCGCCAGCATTCATTTGTACAACTGTTCTACTGGTATTCAAGAATGGGATACGACGTGTCTTGACAACCTTAGAAGATGTGAAATTTACAGACAAGAATGTAGTCCATGCATTGTATGAAAGCCCCAATTGCTTAAATAACGCTATTATTCGTTTGAACAACATTGCACATCTATAAGCTGTTCTCTTTATTGCTGTGAACTTAGTTGGAACTGGTGGAAAGAATTTTCGAGCCACTTCTTCAAATGGTTCCTTGTCTATAGCTTCATAGAACTCTGTTCGATTGGGTTTAAGTGTTTTCAAAGATGTGTCCATAGCAGGATTTCCCCTACGAGCATCAGTCATTGAAAACTCTTTCCAATTGACGTTATTCTTTATAGCCTCAAAAAGTGCCATTCCTTTGTCTGAATTAACCATGACAAGGGATGTTCCTCTATCTTGGTCCATTGTCTTGTCTATATTCTCAATGCCCCAAAAGTCGGCAAGTGTGATGTCTGCTTTTTGTGGGAATCCCTTGAAATGACATTCATAACAAGAAGGACGAGTAAGAAGGTTTGCTTGAAGATAACCTATAAAGAAAAGGTCGTGATAACGATCCTTGCAATATTCCTGTCCATTGGCAAAGTTCACACGCATAGAAAAGTTATGCCATCCCCATTCTTTCGCTTTAAACTTTATCTTGGTTGCCTTAGCTCCAAACTGACGTTCAAGCATACCCATATACTTGATAAATACTTTAGGAGAGTTGACACCTCGACAAATGAAGTCACAAGTTGTAAGGTTGTCGTATTCCTTATTGCCCAATACTTTATATAGAGCCTGTACTTGACATGGACAACCACAGAAGAAAACTTCCTTACCCTCTCTCAAAAGTTTTTTAATCTCCTTATAAACACCTTCTGCATTGCTTTGGAGATATTTACTACTTCTTATATCTTCCAAGCGTTGTGGATTTGCATCAACTATCTGTGATACTGTATGGTCGTCATTATAAACGGCTCCTCCTACATACGCATTCTTTGCATACATAGCATTAGCTAACATTGAATGAATTCCACCAGATGTACTATCAGTACGAATACTGTCATCTTTTGAATATGCTGCGAATACTCGTGGTTCGTCATATCGTACAACTTTATCTGCTGGTTGTAAGATAGGACAAACTTTCTCACAAAGATGACAATCAATACATGTGTCCATGTCTACTTCAGGATACCAAAATCCTTCATTGTCAATCTTAAATGTGATACAACCTTTTGGACATACATCCCCACAAGCGTTGCACCCACAACAATCTTTCTTATCTTTGATTTGAATCATATTTAAGTTCTAATATCTAATAATATTTTACACTCTACGTATATGTAGTTCAATCGCCTCCTTATGCTCTTCAGCAAAAGCCTTGGCATCTTCTACTACTAATGCCAAGTAGCCACCGCCACCTGCTCCAGGCATTTTCCATGCTAAAACTCCTGACATTTGGCTGTACTTTTGAATGTAGGGCTCTACGCTTGCTTCAGGACAGGGTTTGCCATAGGCTACGGGGTTTACCATGGCTGGGAACATGGCAATTTGTGCTTGGAAGGATGCTGCAAAGGCTGCTGCAAAGGCTGGGAGATTACGAGTTTGGATGGCTGACCAACAGGCATCGGCTGCATCGGCAAGGGCTTTTACTTTTATGGGGGTGATGTCTTTGCCTTCGACTACCGAACAACCTGGACGACGAGGTTCGAGTGGTACCATTACAAGATGGTCTTCAAGAAAACGAAGGGTCATCTCATCGTTGGTGCTTTCTATCTTCTTGGGCCAAAAGTTGTTGTCGTAATAATGACGGCAAAGACCTGGAACACAGATACCGATGGAATCTTGCGCCCCACTGATATGTCCGTCTTCGCGTTCGGGATTGTTCTCAAAACAGAATACAAGACGAGCTAACATCTCGGGGTCCATCTTTGGGAGTTTTATGGGCCATATCTTTTTGATCATGTTGCGAGTGGAGGTGGATAAACCACAACGCTCACGCACCTCGAAGGTGGGTTCAAGAGATATGGTGATTGCCCAACCTGGATGGTGCATCGACACGTAGGGTTGGTCTATCCATGTGCCTGCAATATCAAGACGTGTGGGGATACTGCATTGGTCTGCACTATGAACTTCGGACTCTTTTGCCTGACTGAGTGCAGCTTTTAACGAGGACGATGAGCGAGCCTGTAAACCTGCGTGGGGAGTACGCTGAAGTTCTATGTATTCTATACCACGCTCTTTACAAAGCTGACGTTTGGCTTCTGAACCACCTTCGGCATTGACCACGAAAATATCGGGCTTTACGATGTCGAGTGTGGGAATGAAATCGAGCACACCACTGCCTGCATTGATATAGGCGTCTTTCACGGCTTTGACATTCTTAACCATAAACAGGCGTTCTTCTTGGGGGAACATGGGTTTGCGATGTTTATACTCCTGGTAGGTTGCGTCTGAACCGATGCCCACATATAAATCGCCATACTGTGAGGCTTGTTGAAAAAATTCTACGTGCCCACTGTGGAGCAGGTCGTAACATCCGCTTACAAATACTTTTTTATTCATAAGTTTTTCTGATTTTTTGAGCATAAATTGCTACGACTAAGTAGCAGATGAGGGGGATGATAAAGCCTACAGCCATGTTGGTTTCTCCGATATAGCCCATTAACATGGGGGCTATGGCTCCTCCTACAATGGTCATGATTAAATAGGATGAACCGCGTTTGGTGGCTGAAGTGCTTAGTCCTTGCAGGGCAAGGGCAAAGATGGTTGGAAACATGATACTTTCGAACAAATAGGTGATTGTTAATGCTATGAGTCCGATGGTTCCTCCCCATATCACTCCAATCATGCAGAGTATGGCTCCTAAAGCGCATATTAGCAAGAGGTGTGGTGCTGGAAGGTAGTTCATTAACCAGGTTCCAAGGAGTCTACCCACTAAGAATAGTCCCATACCTCCAAAGGAGAGCATAAGGGCTGCTTGTTGATTGGTGATGGTGTTTGAGGCTTCTGTTACATAGTTTATAAAGAAGCTATTTACGCCTGTTTGGGCTGCTACATAGGCAAAGAGGGCTACAAGACCGAATAGGTAGGGAACGGATTGGGTGAGTTTGTCGATGCCTGCTTTTTGAGATGTGGTATTTTCTACAATCTCTGGCAGTTGCATGCGACTGAAGATGATGGCTATGGCCAGTACGGCTATGCCGATTACTGCATAAGGAAGGGCTACGGAACCTGTATCGCCAAAGATGATGAGTCCTCCTACTAAGGGGCCTACTATCCAACCTAATCCGTTGAGGCTTTGGGCAAGATTGAGTCGAGAAGCTGCGGTTTCGGGTTCTCCAAGTACGGTGACATAGGGATTGGCTGCTGTTTCTAAACAGGTGAGTCCACAACCGATGATGAACAGGCAGAGTAGGAAGAACTCAAAGGACATCATTCGTTCGCCTGGTACAAAAAGGAGTGCTCCGATTCCATATAATATAAGTCCCGTAATGACGCCTGCCTTATAGCCCCATTTTCGAATGATGACACCTGCTGGAATTGCCATTATGAAATAGCCTCCATAGACCATTGCTTGTACAAGGGCTGAGCGGGTCTTGGAAATTTCCAATAGGTTTTGAAAATGCTTGTTGAGCACATCAAGTATGCTATGTGCAAATCCCCAACAGAAGAATAGGGAGGCTACAAGAGCAAATGGTATCAGGTATTTTCGTGTGACGATTGATTTCATTGTTTGTTGAGGCTTTGTTTATACCAATCAAAAAGTCGTTGTACGCCTTCTTCAATCTCGACTTTGTGTGTCCAGCCTAATGAATGGAGTTTGCTTACGTCGATGAGTTTACGCATAGTACCATCAGGTTTGGTGCTGTCAAACTCTATGGTGCCTTCAAAACCTACGGTTTTTACAACTAAATCGGAAAGTTGACGGATGGTAAGTTCTTTGCCTGTGCCTACGTTGATGTGGCAATTACGTATCTCGCCTAACGTGGGTATGGCTCCTCCGCGTCCTTCGGAGTTGTTGCGGTCTACTGTGCCATCGGTTTTGGCTCCGTAGAATACGCTACTGTATTTTTCTATTCCTATAATATCTTTGAAGTCGACATTTAGGAGTATGTGTACACTGGCATCTGCCATGTCTTCGCTCCAAAGGAATTCGCGGAGTGGTGTTCCTGTTCCCCAAAGCACTACTTTATTGTCGTAGATGCCATAGAAGGCTAAGGCTTTTAAAATGCGTTCATGAGGATTTGTGCCATCTATATTGCCTTCACCAATGAGCGCACGGAGTTTATCTGTGGGATTGATGGGGCGTTTGTTCATGTCCACTTCTATGCTGTGCCAATCGCCTTCGTGTAGGAGTTTTGCCAAATAGATTTTACGCATCATGGCGGGCATGACATGGCTGTTCTCTAAATGGAAATTATCGTTGGGACCATAGAGATTGGTGGGCATTACGGCTATATAATTGGTGCCGTATTGCAGATTGTACGATTCGCACATCTTTAATCCTGCTATTTTGGCTATGGCATATTCCTCGTTGGTATATTCTAAGGGGGAGGTGAGTAGGCTGTCTTCTTTCATGGGTTGGGGTGCGTTCTTGGGATAGATGCACGTTGAACCTAAAAAGAGGAGCTTTTTGACACCATGTTTGTAGGCATTTTCTATTACATTGCACTGCATCTTCATGTTTTGCATAATGAAGTCGGCACGATAGAGGGAGTTTGCCATGATGCCTCCTACAAAGGCTGCTGCAAGAACTACGGCTTCGGGACGTTCTGTATCGAAGAAGCGTGTTACGGCTTGTTGGTCGGTTAGGTCTAACTCTTTGTGACTGCGACCTACTAAATTGTTATAGCCTCGTGACTTTAGGTTGTTCCAAATGGCTGAGCCTACAAGTCCGTGATGTCCTGCTATATAGATTTTACTATCTTTACTTAACATGGGGCTCTTTTATTTTACAATTCCCTTTTCAAGATATTCTGCCAAATTGGTACGTACTTTGGCTGCGGCTCCTTCTGCTGCTACTTTTGCCATGTCATGGTCTACCATGATTTTTACGAGTTGCTCGAAGGAGGTGGTATTGGGATTCCAACCGAGTTTTGCCTTAGCTTTGGTTGGGTCGCCCCAAAGGTTTACTACATCTGTGGGACGATAGAAGTCTGGGGAAACTTCTACTAATGTTTTTCCCTTTAGATGTTCGGGGCCGCTTATGCAGATGCCTTTTTCGTTTTCTGCCTTGCCTTCCCATTTGAGTTCAATGCCTACATGATGGAAGGCGAGTTGGGCAAACTCACGTACGCTATGTTGTACGCCTGTTGCGATGACAAAGTCTTCGGGTTTAGGGGCTTGAAGGATGAGCCACATGCACTCTACATAGTCTTTGGCGTAGCCCCAATCGCGTAATGAATCGAGGTTACCAAGGTAGAGTTTGTCTTGCAAGCCTTGTGCGATACGTGCTGCTGCAAGGGTGATTTTGCGCGTTACAAAGGTTTCGCCACGACGTTCGCTCTCGTGATTGAAGAGGATGCCATTGCAGCAGAACATGTTGTAGGCATCGCGATATTCTTTGATGATCCAATATCCATAGAGCTTGGCTACTGCATAGGGGCTGAATGGATGGAAGGGGGTGTTTTCGTTCTGTGGAACTTCTTCGACTTTGCCATAGAGTTCGGAGGTTGATGCTTGGTAGATTTTACAACTGTGGGTGAGTCCTACCTTGCGTACGGCTTCTATGATGCGTAATACGCCTACGGCATCTACATCGGCTGTGAACTCTGGTGCATCGAAGCTTACTTGTACATGACTTTGTGCTGCGAGGTTATAGATTTCTGTGGGTCGCACTTCTGACACTACGCCTACTATTGACATGGAGTCGCCAAGGTCGGCATAGTGTAAATGGAAATGGGGTTTGCCTTCGAGATGTGCGATACGCTCGCGATAGTCTACGGATGAACGGCGAATGATGCCGTGTACATCATATCCTTTTTCAAGGAGCAATTCTGCTAAGTATGATCCATCTTGTCCTGTTACACCCGTTATTAGGGCTATGTTCTGTTTACTCATAATTGATATGTATTGTTCTTTAATTAAGGAAATTCTTTTTTACCATTCATACTCAAATCTTTTAATATCTTCCTCCACGAGTGGATTGCCTAATTGTATCTCAATAAAAGTCAAATCCATTGTGGCCTTTATGGCATGATAATGTTCGACAGGAATATTCATGACATTTCCACGTTTAACCTGTCTTCGTAAGCATTCAATTTAGGGCATACTCCAGAGTGCAAGCACTTTTCAGTGCCTACCTTTATTGACTTTGTTAAAAATTCGATCGTAAATTAACATTGTGGACTATTCCAGTCTGATACAAGAGGGTAGGAGTGAAGGATAATCTCTGCAACTTTCAAAGATTTTTTTGAAAAATCACCAAGGTAGCTCCAAACAGAACTGCCATGAAGTTTGCACCGTACTAATGATATATGGTAAGTAGCTGCCATTTGAGCACCTAAATTACCTTCAAAATGAACTGAGTTGTTGCGTGCTGTGGGTAAGCACATTATTGTTCAGACAAAATGACTGCAGGGATTGACCATGAGGTAAAGCCTCAGTTTGGTTCTTGAAATAAAAGCGTTCTAAATCTTCGTTGCTGTACATATTTTTAAAATTTTTGTTCAGCGCAAAGATATAAACTTCAGAGGTAAGCCCTAATTTGACTGCTTACATACATTGAGTGATTATCAATAGTTTATTAAGTATTTCATACATTTTACACGCAAGTGATTTTCGGCTGCACTCGGCATAGCTTAAACAAGTTTGGCTCTGCTCTCGTTGGCACGAAAATTCTTCGCCCGACAATTTAAAAGCAAGCTTTCATTACTCATGACTTATCGAAAATATCCAAATCTTCACTGCTGTACATAATTCAGTGTTTTAAGTTCAGCAGCGAAGTTACTTCATTCTATATTAAGCCCCAATTTGAGTGCTTACAATTTATTTCGTCAGAATACATGATTGTTTTTTATGTGTGAGAAATACCTATCTTATTAAAGAAAGCTGCATTCCGTTCTTTGGCAGAATTAAGCAATTGGTCAAAAGAGATTACTTCAAAATAAATTTTCAACTCAGATTTATAGCCAAAATAACCTAAGCTATCATATGTCTTCCTAAAGTCATGTTTCTTGCAAACAGATTGCATACTTGGTGTGAGGTCGCATATAACATAACAATAGGCAGGAATTTCTTCCGAGACATTTATCGGTCGTCCATTCTTTGTGATAGTATTTCCTCCTCTTATTTTCTCCACATAATCTATACATTGGTCTATTGGATTCTTGGTGCTATCCTCTGATTCCATGTTGTCACGCATCGGTCTTTTGAATTCTACTATTCTTATCGTAGCAAAAGGCGGTGTGTCTTTTTCTGAAACAAACAAAGGATTGTTAAAAATGTTATCAACAAGAATGTCAGGTCTTCGATTAGACTCACAATCCGTAACTTTCATAGACTTAAATGTTTTGTCAGACGCCAAATAGTGATGAAAGACCAAACGCTCATCAATAATCCAAAGATTGTTATCTTGAAACTTGACATCATCACTTGTGGTCCGCATTGGCATGATTATTTCATGCACTCTGTCTTCTTTGCAATAGTTTCCATTATCATCTCTTTGCAATGCAGACTCCAACAATTCCAAGATATATTTTCGATGTAAAACATATCGTGCAAGATCTGTTTGTTTTAATTGCTGAGCACTATAAAAATAATTATCAACTCTTTTTCTGTAATCTTCTTCTGACTCTCCAGTTCTGACCTTTAGTATATCATGCCCTTCTTCTATAAGTTGATGTTCTTTCTCTACAAGTTTGTTGTGAAGATATAAATCGATAGATTTTTCTGTAGAGGTCGGATTTACAACTTTCTCGTCATCAGAAAGACCAGCCAAAAGTGGCTTGTAATATGGTGCCTTTGCATCTATATACTGTGATAACCTGTCTTTTCCTGCCAATATGTTTTCACTAAGATATGGAGATAAGAATTCTTTCACCTTATCCATAACATGGTTCCTAATATCATCAAAGTAAATCTGTTCTAACCCCTCAATCTGTGCATTCTGTTCGGGTTTGTCGGGTATAAGGAAGGTATATCTGTCAGGGGCTACATGCTCATCAAAATATGAAGACGTGACAAAGCATTTGTAATAAAATGAACAATCTTGCGTTTCTATTGCAGAATCGTATAATCCTACTACTTCTTTTATCTTTTCGTTTTTCACTATTCGGTTGCCAGCACAATAAGATATCAGATTGTTGCTTTCTGATTTTTGCAATCTAACATGAAGAATATCAAACGTCTCTCCTGCAATTTGAAATGAAACATGATTGTTGTCGTTGACGTACAAATAGCTATCATATATTTCTGAAAGATTAGTAACATCACATCCATCAATAATTTTAATATCGGGACATGAGCCTTCACGGAGGAAGAACCATAAGCAATGCTCAAACAATGATTTTGCTATAGTATTCTGTCCATACTTACTAATTGTTTTTTTGTAGGCATTCAAGGGACCTTTGAGAATAACCTTTGTACCAATACACTTTTCTTCTGTGCTTGTTTCAGGCAAATCTGTAATACCATCTGGAGTAAATGCAAAATGTCTATTTTTTATAGTGCCATCAACCGATTTGTAGAAACTCTCGATTTCAACACTCGCAAAACACTTTAACCAAAGTAATCTGCCTATACCCTTACAGCCTCTATTTGCACGGTACATTGAGTCCAACTCGCAAAATGAATTGTAATTGTTGTCATCAAATCCTATACCATTATCTTCAATCGTTATAGTAGATAACTCAGATTTTCCTCCGAACAAGTTACTATTAGAAGAACGATTCAGTGTAACTAGTATTTTCCCCTCAGTTGAAGCAAACGAATCTACAGACGCTATTCGGTCATCTATTGCGTAGATAGAATTAACGACTGCTTCAAAAAGAGGAAATAAACATTTGGAGACTGGTAAATCAGTATTCCTTAGTCGTCCCCTAAGGTTTGATCCTAAATTTTGTACCATACGTAAATCACCGTTAGAACGTAACTACTGATTTTCAGTAGTTAGCATATTCAACATTTTTCCAAAAATCATATTAATAGTTTGTGAGTTAGTGCTCAATTTAAGGCATAGCCCTTTGTATAGTCATTTTTGCAAGTCTTACAATACGCTGGGATGTTGTTTTGCAAAATCATTTTGCTGTTCAATAACCATCTTGCTCAATGCTGGCAGCATACGTTCTATCTTGCGACATTTTACCTTATTATAATAGAAGTCTATATCGTCGAGCAGTTCATTGCAAAGAGATTCGGGCATGTCGCCACCATAACCTCCTGCTACAACCATTATAGCAGACAGCTTGCGGACATCTTTGTCGTTACGAATGTCAAATGCTTCACAGAGGATATTGGGTAGCATATCGTAAATGACATTGCAATAGTGAAGCAAGTCGTTGAAGTCAGGTGATTCTGTAAGATAGGCTTCAAACATCTCCTCCTGATATTGACGAAGCAACAAGAGGAACTTCTGCTTTGCCATCTTGCCTTTTATGTTTTGTGTCATTACCCAGAAAAGGGCATGAGGCAACACGATACGGTCTTCGGAAGAGTGATAGTAGAAGGAACTGTCTTCTGGCTTGCTATCCTTAAACAGTTTCTTTTCCATTTCTGCAAACATCTGCTTGCGCATTTCATTTCTATCTGTAAGAGTCATATTTGAGTTAAGAATTAGGAGTTAGGAATTGGTCTTGGCTAACGCCTATGAGAATTAGGAGTGATGAGTTTTGAGTTATTCTCGGCTAATGCCTGCGATTGTGAGTTGGTCAATTGTGAATTGTATCACGAATTAATCATTATAATACCGAGCGTACCACTCTGCAAAGCGTCTCAATCCTTCTCTTAGACTTGTGTTTGGCTTGAATCCGAAGTCTTGCTCTAATGGTGTTGTATCAGCATAAGTAACTGGCACATCACCTGGCTGCATGGAAACAAGTTCCTTATGAGCCTCGAAGTCATAGTCCTTAGGAAGCACTCCTGCACGTACAAGTTCTTCTTGTAGGATGGTTACAAAATCAAGAAGATTTTCGGGAGAGTTATTTCCAATGTTATATACTTTGTACGGAGGGATAGGAAGACCGTCCTCACCATTCTGCTTCTCTGGAGCGTGCTGCATAATACGGACTACACCTTCTACAATGTCATCTACAAAAGTGAAGTCGCGCTTGCAGTTGCCATAGTTAAAGATCTTGATTGTCTCACCTTTAACAAGCTTGTTGGTGAAACCGAAATATGCCATGTCGGGACGACCTGCTGGACCATATACGGTGAAGAAACGAAGACCTGTAGAAGGAATGTTGTAGAGTTTGCTGTAGGCATGAGCCATAAGTTCATTGCTCTTCTTGGTGGCTGCATAAAGAGACACGGGGTTGTCTACCTTGTCGTCTGTAGAATAAGGAACCTTCTTGTTGCTACCATATACCGAAGAGGATGAGGCATATACAAGATGTTCTATTTCGTGATGTCGACAAGCCTCAAGGATATTGTAGAAACCTATGAGGTTGCTTTGGATATAAGCATCAGGATTGGTAATACTGTAACGAACGCCTGCTTGGGCTGCAAGGTTTACGACAACAGAAATTTTGTTTTCGGTGAAAATCTTTTCTACGGCTTCTTTGTCTGCAATAGAGGCGTGAACAAAAGTCCAACTAGAACCATTTTGTCCTTGATAGAAACCTGATTCTACACCATTCTCATCCATCTCAGATTTTTGATCAACAATAACTGTCAAGCATCGCTTTATTTCTTTTAAACGCTCATATTTGATATTTACGTCATAATAATCTGTAATAGAATCGATTCCAATTATATGAATATTTTTTACCTCATAGAACAAACGTTTTACGAGATTGCTGCCAATAAAGCCAGCAGCACCTGTTACAAGAACCGTCTTGCCTTCTAATGTTACATTATATTCTACCATCTCTTAGTCTCTTCTAAATATATCTCGTGTATATACTTTGTCTTCTACGTCTTTCAAGCAATCGTCAAAGCGGTTGGCGATGATGGCTTTGCTCTGTGCTTTAAATTCGTCAAGGTTATTTACGATTTTGCTGCCAAAGAAGGTTGTTCCGTCTTCAAGAGTTGGTTCGTAGATGATTACTTCTGCACCTTTTGCTTTAATACGCTTCATGATACCTTGGATAGCAGACTGACGGAAGTTGTCGCTATTTGACTTCATGGTCAAACGGTATACACCAATTACACAATTGTATTCCTTGCTTGCATCCCATTGACCATTTTCAGTATAATAGCCAGCTTTGCGGAGTACAGCATCTGCAATGTAGTCCTTGCGAGTTTTGTTTGACTCTACAATGGCAGACATCATGTTTTGTGGTACATCTTGATAGTTTGCGAGGAGCTGTTTGGTATCTTTCGGCAAGCAGTAGCCACCATAACCAAATGATGGGTTATTGTAATGAGTGCCAATACGTGGGTCGAGACCGACACCTTCGATGATGGCTTTTGAGTCAAGTCCTTTTACTTCGGCATAGGTATCGAGTTCGTTGAAGTAGCTAACACGGAGGGCAAGGTAGGTGTTGGCGAAGAGTTTTACTGCTTCGGCTTCTTTCATGCCCATAAAGAGGGTGTCGATGTTTTCTTTAATGGCTCCTTCTTGCAGGAGGGCTGCAAATGTTTTGGCTGCTTCTTTCAACTTCTCTACATCGGTTACGGATTCGATGGCTTTGTTTTCTGCTTCGAATTCGGGTCTGTTGATGATCTTGGGATAGCCTACAATGATACGACTGGGATAGAGATTGTCGTAGAGGGCTTTGCTCTCGCGAAGGAATTCGGGTGAGAAGAGTATGTTGAATTTCTTGACGCCTTTTTGTGCGTATTTTAGGTAGAGGTTGCGAGTGTAACCAACTGGAATGGTTGACTTGATGACCATGATGGCATCTGGGTTGACTTCTAACACTAAGTCGATTACTTCTTCTACATGGGTGGTGTCGAAGTAGTTCTTTATAGGGTCGTAGTTGGTAGGAGCTGCGATAACTACGAAATCGGCATCTGCATAGGCTGATTTGCCATCGAGTGTGGCAATAAGATTTAATGGCCTTTCTGCCAAATAGTTCTCGATGTAATCATCCTGAATAGGAGAAATACGATTATTAAGTTTTTCCACCTTTTCGGGGATTATATCTACAGCTGTTACATGGTGATGTTGCGATAACAAAGTCGCAATACTAAGTCCTACGTAGCCTGTACCTGCTACGGCGACTTTAATGTCTTTAAAATCTCGCATATCTTTTGTTGTTTGTTTTTCTATCAACAATTTCTTAGAAAATATCGTGGTAAGGTTGTCCTTGTTTAAACACACGATATTGATGTTCCCCATCGCAGTATCGCTCTGCGCTTGCCGTCTTTCGGATGGGGAATACTGACTTAAGTATTAAGGTAAGCAGTCAATTTAGGGCATACCCCAAAGAGTAGGCACTTTTCAGTGCCTACCTTTATTGACTTTGTAAAAATTCGATTGTAAATTCACATTGTGGACTACTCCAGTCCGATACAAGAGGGTAGGAGTGAAGGATAATCCCTGCAACTCTCAAAGATTTTGTGAAAAATTTACCAAGGTTGTTCCAAACTGAACTGCCATGAAGTTTCACCGTGCTAATGATACTATGGTAAGTAGCTGCCATTTGAGCACCTAAATCACTTCCAAAATGACTGAAGGGATTGACCATGAGGTAAAGCCTCTGTTTGGTACTTGAAATAAAAGCGTTCTAAATCTTCGTTGCTGTACATATTTTTTAAATTTTTGTTCAGCGCAAAGATATGAACTTCAGTGGTAAGCCCTAAATTGACTGCTTACCTTACTCATCATAGAAACATTCAATGTATGTTTTTGAGTTCATTAATAGCCGTTAATAGGTTATCAAACAGATGTTCATAAATCCGAATGGATGTGGTTTTATAAGGTAAAATATTATAAACTCAAGTTTGATTGTACACCAAAATATTTTTCAACATCATTTTTAAACTTTATATCCAAAAGCACACGAGATTCAGCCTTTTCTATACTATTTTCTTTTTTGTAAGCTTTCAAAAAAGATTCGAATTTTTTACTTAAACTTCCATAATCTAATCTATTTAATTGCTTGCTAATATAAAGAACATACATGGCTTTCTGAACCGTAACAGTCTTATTAACTGATTTATACTCTTTATATATACATCTATATTCTCTAATAAGTTCAATGGTATTAGTAGACAATAATTCATTATTATAGGCAAAAAGTTTATCATATTGAACGGTAAATATTTCACGTTTCTTATTAGACACCATTTCAGGATATCCGCTAGCAGCCCAAAGTATTTGTCCAAGCAACTCCATACTTACAGAATAATCATACTCCAGATCCACTTGACCAACATCGCCTTTTTTCCTAATGTATAAGATTCTATTAGAACTTAAAAATTCTTCTAATTTAACTTGTTCTGGACGTAATGACTTTAAATCACGTTCATTGATACTATTTTGACTATTTGTATACTCACCTATTCTTCCTTTTAATGCGTCATCTGTAATATTTAGCAATCTTACTAAAACTTCTGCATTGGAAAGTTTCTCAACTATATTTTGTTTATTCTTCTTATTAAAATTATGAATTGTGCGTAATGTTTGACCACCATTTAAAACCTGAAAATTGGAAATCTCTAATTTTACTTTTTTCCCAGAATTAATCTCTGTAGATGAGATATTATCGGCAACAATTGTTATACCATTATTAAAGAAAAAGAACTTGCTAGGTTCTGTCTCTAATGTTGATTCTATATTTTTATTGTACTTTGATTGTAAAATAAATCCTCTTACATTATCAAAAAGGACTCTAATATCGACATTTGTATCATATAGGATATCGTCGTTCTCTAAATTATATTCGCCACGCAATCCTGCATTATCACAAGTTATTCTTATTAGTTCTGTTAAAGGTAAACGAACTATGTATGATTTGCTAGAAGCTAAACTGCTTTCTGTAAAAGACATTACTGCTTCTCGATTCAATATCAAAGTCGCATCTATATTTTTGGGATGCAAGGAAGTAATATCAACAAGTTCGTTTAATCCCATTGTTTCTATCTCAATCCCATATTCATCACCCATTTGTTTGATATTAGGATCATGGACTCCCAAAGTTCTGTTTTCATTACTTACATAATACAAAACAGTATTCCAAATTTCGTCAGAATTATTATTACGAATAATTTGTTCTGCAAAAGTTTTCAATTTGCCTTTCAAATGCAAAATACTTTCTTGTTTTAACGCTGACAAAAATTTAGAAGTCGTTATAAGTTCGTTTTTACTCTGTTCTTTATCTACATTGTATTTATCTCGATACTTAAAATTAAATAATGCAACTTGATGGTTTTGCTCATCAATGCAAACGGCATCAATACCTTCATCATTTTGTTTACTATTAAAAAAAGTAGAATTAAAATCTGTATCTGTTATAGATTCAATAATCCTATCATAATCTACTATGTTAGTTAGATTTTGAATTACAAAAAAGTAGAATCCGTATCTTGCCTTTTGATTATCATCTAACTTTTTTGTTCCAACATCTAAGCTATCTTTCGCGAGTTCAAAATGCCGTAGACATCTTTGTTTCAGCAATTTAAAATCATTTCTATCTGCCATAGTTTTCTAATTGTTAGCAGTCAATTTAGGGCATACCCCAAAGAGCAGGCACTTTTCAGTGCCTACCTTTATTGATTTTGTAAAAAATTCGATTGTAAATTAACATTGTGGACTATTCCAGTCCGATACAAGAGGGTAGGAGTGAAGGTTAATCTCTGCAACTCTCAAAGATTTTTTTTCACCCTCAGAGTAGGTCTTTTAGTCTTGGGTCAAGGTGGTCCACCATATTTTCGATTTCGCTTATGCTACGTTTAGGGTCCCTTTGACTGTTCCAATCCTTAAAAGTGCGACTGTTGCGGTCAACAAAATGATTGGAGACGATAATCCAATGTCTCTTTTGACCTTCTGGGCATCTGATAAGTCTACGACGCAAGAGTGTCTTTATGAAGTAATATAGCTGGCTTTGTGCACCTATCCACTTTACTTTAACGGAAGATGGTTTGCCACCAAAAATTGCACAAAAATCTTCAGGGGTAGTGTTTTCGTCCAGCCATTCATTCTTAGTCAGTTTTTGGCGCAGAAAGTCCCAACGTTTCCATGCATTATTGTCTTGATAGTTATAGACGAATACGGCATCCGTCACTGTTGACTTCTTGCTTGTGCTTTGCTGCTGTTTGCGCATGGTATTGACCGTTTCCGTGACAACTCTGCTGCGTTCTGGGTCCCTCATGCGTTTGTAGATGCGTTCCTTGGCTTCCATCCATTTCGGATCTGTCACTCCATAGAGTAGTTCAAGCAGCATGTCGTATACGGGCTTTATCTCTTCGTATTTGGCGTTTTTGTCAAGACAATACTCCACAATCGTGTCGAAATTGATTCTTGAAGCTATTGTTTCCTGTTGGGCATCATTGGTTGTACACTGCGAACTGTCGACGCTGGTAGTTGTAATGCCTTCTTTCGTTTTCTGTGCCGCATCAATAATAGCTTGGGCTTTTTCTTTTGCAACTTGAGGTTCTGAAGTGGCAGATGCAGGTTCTGCCTTGCTCATCAAATCAAGCGAGTTGCTAAGATGATTATGGTATCTATAACCACCTCCCAATATTTTACTTCTTCCAACGGCATTTTTTTTATTTCTTTTGCCACTGGAGATATCTTTGCGAAATGCCTTGTGACGTTTGTTAGGCATTTGTCCCAAACGATAGTGTTCTGTATCTACCGATGCTACTTTTATGGGTTTACCGTTGGCATCAACCACTAAAATAGCATTTTTGGCTTGGTCGAAATATCTTTTGGCTTCTCCTATATCATACAAATCACGTATGTAGGTAGCCATTACAGGATTGTGACCCTTTTTCTGCAAATCGACATACACGCCAGCCATAGCACGGGATACATCTTTGGGGGACAGATTCGCTTGCAGCCTACGTCCCAATGCTTTCACTGCTTTTTGTGGTTCAGGTGAAAGTGTTAGCGACTTGGCTATCGCACTGCTACTAATTGCATTGACTGGGGGGCATTGCGCCAAAGTGCGTCTCTGTCCCATTCCTAATGTTCGGCATATTTCCATTTTCGGCATAACTTTCGGCTTTAGGAATTTTTTTTATTTTTTTTTCTCTGAGTCAGATTTAGCCTGATTCTCATGTGGTTGCAACGAAATTATTTTCATGCAATAAGTCTGATAATCTTCGGCATTCGGCATTAAAGTCTTTATATGCCGAAGGTTTTTGCAGTGTATTATAGAGGCGGTCCTCTAAAAGAAACGTCCCCAAATCAACTTTTATTAACTCTTAAAAAAATTATAAACAATGAAACTGTATCGCAGTCCGCCCAACAATTCCGACGGTATATTTTCCGTATCGTTCTCCGTTCGA
>ERZ1026884.75-NODE-75-length-66272-cov-18.956718_pt1 | contig 66272 bp, 74 predicted proteins | sample MGYA00380172_ERZ1026884 | MGnify/ENA primary metagenome ERZ1026884 (study PRJEB33269, sample SAMEA4719808) | human gut metagenome | biome: human-associated habitat; feature: organic feature; material: feces | place: Cameroon | collected 2013-10 ... | reverse complement strand
TAGAAATCTAAGCTGTGATTATGCCTTTTCTTCTTAATTTGGTACACCCTTAGGGGTCATACAACAAAATTTCTAACATAGTCTGTTTCAGACACTTCCTTTTCTAATGCAAAGATAATGATAACTTTTTTATAACACAAATTTTTAGGTAGTTTTCTTTGATATTTATACGTTTTAAAAATAAGGAAAACGCTATAAGTTGCTAAAAACCAACAAGATATAAGCTTTTTATTTTGTTTCTCAGTTAAAGAGTGTGTAAAAGCTTGGATATTTGCCTACGATTGTGTACTTTTGCACTCGTCAATGTGACGATTGATACAAGAACTTCGATATATAGACCTGATTCAATAGGTTCAATATATAAATCACGAAATCCCTAGGTCGGCGTCACACGACTTGGGGATTTTTATTTTCCCCGAGTTTTTTGGCAAGACATACGAGGTTTCATCAGTATCGTCCTCTTCGGTTTACCTGCCGATATATAAAACGACCCTAACTTAGAACGATATATCCCTCTAGCCCTGCTCTGAGCAACCAGTCTCAACAGGCAACGCACGACCGAAAGGTTTACACTGGGATGAAGAAGGCTTGCGGAATGGCTTTTCTGTATCTAGGTAAGACTTTTGATATTTGGTACCATTTGGGTAGGTGAATATATAATTATATAAAACCAAATTTCAAGTCTGTCAATCCTCGCTTCCTAGTGGAGTGCGGAAAAGACTGGGGTGTACCCTATAATGAACATTGAACTAAAATTATAAATTATGAACAAGAAACTTAGATTGCTGGTGACTGCAAAGTGTCACAACAAGTGCCCTATGTGTTGCAACAACCAGTTCGATATTGAGAAGATTCCGGTTGTTGACAGATTAGACTACGATGAGATTAGTATCACTGGTGGAGAGCCTATGGCGGCTGAATGTGGTTGTAAGGCTTTTGATCTTGTTGATAGTATTAAAAATATACAGCAAGCTATGGGTTTGCCGGAATCGAAGTTCTATCTTTACACTTCATACTTCAGCGGCGTAACCCTCAAAATTTGCAGCGATAACTTTGATGGAATCTGCCTTACCCCTCACAAGAAGGCGGATATTGATAAGTTCATTAATATTAATGCCATGATGCTTAAGCTGAAGAAGCGAGGTAATACTAACGACAACTTTAACCTCAACTGCTCTCTTCGTCTCAACCTCTTCGCAGACATGAAGGCTCTTCTGCCTAAGGACATCGACCTTTCACTATGGAAGGTGAAGGAAATGGAGCGGATAAAGGATTGTCCAGTACCCGAAGGCGAGGATTTCAGACGTATAGCTAAATTGTTCTAGGTTATGTTCAAGTTATTCATTATAATCTCTCTTTGCGTTATCATATCGCAGCTGAGAGAGATAAAAGATAAATTATAGGCTTATGAAGAAAATCAAGTGGAAGGTTGTAGCGTTTGTGAGTTGGGTGCTCATGACGTTTCTTGTGATAGATGCTTGCTTTGAAGCAGTTAACAAGGCTAATACGATAGTGAACATTATGGGCATTCTCGGAATTAACCTTTGGATATTGATTTCAGTTGCGACAAATTGTTTAACATTCAAAAATAAGAAAGACAATGAAAAGAAAGATTAATCATTTGTGTGTGTTTATGCTGCTCGGTGCAGCGTTGTTTTCGACTACCTCTTGTAGTGAGCGTGTAGATGCAGGCTCTGAGGGTATCTTGGTGAACCTCTATGGTTCCGACAAGGGAGTAGATGATGTGAGTCTCGTTACGGGGCGTGTATGGTACAATCCTTTCACCGAGGAGGTGTACGAGTACCCTACCTATGTTCAGACTATCGACTATCCTGCATTCACCATCAACGCCAAGGATGGCTCGGAGTTCACCGTGGATCCTACCGTATCACTGAAGATGGTTGACGGCAATGCTCCAAGAGTATTCAAGAAGTACCGCAAGGGGCTGGACGATATTGTGAATGGTACTTTGTTCAACTACGTGAAGGATGCTTTCCGCATTCAGCTGAACAAATACACAACTGACCAAATCGTGAGCAATCGTGATTTGGTAGAGAAAGCCATTGAAGCCCAACTTAGCAAGGCTCTCGCCAAGGAACATTTCCACCTAGAGCAGCTTACTTCTGGTTTGAAATATCCAAGCTCGATTGTTGAAGCTGTCAATCAGAAGAATAAAGCCATTCAGGAAGCGCAGCGTGCTCTCAATGAGGTAGCCGTAAAGAAAGCAGAAGCAGAGAAGATGCTTGTGCAGGCAAAGGCTGAGCGTGAAGCGAATGAGTTGAAGACTGCTTCTCTTACTCCTGCTATCTTGCAGAAGATGTGGATTGAGAAGTGGGATGGCAAGTTGCCAGTATATGGCAATGTTCCTCAGATGATGATGGTGAAGTAAGCTAATTGCCCTCTCTTCGGAGGGGGCTTTTAAATATAGGCTTATGGTTAGAAGAAGTGAAATTCGCAAGAAAGATGCTTGCCATGAATCCTGCTGGGTGTATATCTGTATGTATGGCGAGAAGCGTGAGAAGCTATGTAGCTTCAGTTGCGTTGAAACTGGCAAGCCCTGCCGGAACTACATCAACGTGTTTTGGAAGATTCCTCGCTACAGACATTATCACAAGATAAAGCCGAAATTTCCAACCACGCTTGATGCCTGGAAGAAAAGATTCGAGTCCAAATTTTAAAACAAATAATAAATTATGGAAAAGGTATTTAAACTGATAGACAAGATTGCCATCATCATAAAAGTCTTGTGCTTGGATGGTAAAATCAAAAAGCTGGTTTATGACGATATTATATTATCCCTTGAGGATATGAAGGACGAGCTAAACAAGTTCACCATCACGGACCCAACTTCTAGCAAATCCTTCAGCAACATCGAGAAGTTTGTGAACGAGCATATCAACTATGCCGACTCTGAAACTCTGTTTGAGGAGTTGCATAGAAGAGGTTTTAGAATCTCGGACGGCAAGTTCGTTAGAAAGGAGGACTAGCGTATGACAGAGCAGGATTTAGAGAAAACTATCAAGCTCAAGGAGGATCTCGATTACGATAGAAATCTTCTGAAATTTGCGCTGAACCCTTCTGTAGAGTTAAACGTGATTCTTTGTAGTCGAGAAAGAAACGGAGATACATTCATTGCGAATCGTGTTCTTGGCGATGAAGGTATTAAAGAAATTAAAGGGAAAATTCTCGCCATCATCAAGGACAATATTCATAACTTGGAGTCGCAAATAGAAAAGTTGTAGCGTATGACAGAAATGGATGAAATAAAGCTTGCGGCTTACAATAGCTACAAGCGACACATGAGAGTGTTCGGTAAGGGGAAGGATATTCTTTCCTTTGCCGAGTGGGAAAAGAAAGCGTGTGAACAATTAAAATAATAGTGTTATGGCAATAGTAAACGTAGATTTGAGTGAGTACGATGCAATACGCAAGCGTAACTCAGAGTTGGAAGAGCAGGTCAAGGAGTTGAAGAAGCTGAATGCTTCCTTGAAGCAGGGTGCAAAGGTGATTCTTCGTAAGGAGACCACTTTGCTTTTTGATAAACCTCGCACATTGTGGGGTGACTATGAGGATGACGAGCCTCAAAGAAAAACCATCGAATCTTCTGAGTCTTACGTTAACTTCGAAGACGTCCGCTTGAAGGTTGAGAACGCTATGCAGAATGAGGTAAAGCGTAGTATCTACGACAGAGATTGCGAAAGACGAGCTTATGCTGATGAGAGAAATAAGCTTGACGGCAAGTACAATGGAATGAAGGCTGACCTCAAAAAGACGTACGAACAGAAGAAAAAGGACTTGGAAGCTGTTTATAAAGACAAGGAGCGTGATTTGCGTGAAAAGTACGCAAGTATGACCGGTGAATTTGAAGCCGAGAGACTTCGCATTCTCAACAAACTTCCAAAAATTGCTACTATGGCAACAGACTTGCGGGATGAATTGAATAAGAGCTTCTTCAACTTCAAGCCTAAGCTTGCCATTAAGCTGGCGAACGATATTATTGATTTTTCAACAAAGAAGAACTAGTGTATGAAAATTAGAAGTGCCAAAAAAATTCTGAATATTATGAAGAGAGGAACGGATGAACGTTACTTCGATTCAGAAGATGGAATCAAAGAAGATAGTAGATTCTTACCTAGATTTGGATATCTGTACAAAAAAGCTGTAGTCAGATGGAATAAGGCAAATGCACCGAGTGCTAACGTCAGTGTGTTTCGTGCAATTTTGAGAAATTCAAAGGAGTGCAGTCGTTGTAAGCATTATAAAGGTAATGAGTTTGTCGGAAGATGTATTAAACTTCATGTTGATGCAGAAAGCAATGATTGGTGTGCCGGAGCGTTTTTTACTAAAAAGCGAGGTAAGCATGAGAAAACTAATTAGCAAGAAAGTATATAAGGTGGAACGTCTTTGGTGCTACAAAAGATACTACGATGCCAACATCACTGGGCTGTTGTACTTGAAGACGAGAAAGTTCTTGTGGTGGGATTTGAAGCCAATCCTATACATTGATGTGAAGGTTTCATATATTGACGAGCCTTTTTATGATGGCGAGTATGGTACAAATCGTCGCCTATCATCTTTGGAGGTGCAGATGAGAGCAGAAATGGAAGTTATTAAAGATAAGTTCCAAAGAAGATTAGACAGACTTGTTAAACAAAAAAGCAGGGCGCTAGGCTCTGCTTTTTTCGTATCTATGGGTATCAGCCTACAAGACTCTTGCGGTCTTCGGCTATCTTTCCGTTGTTCTTCTCCAGGAGCATATCACGAAGCTCCTTGGTGATGCCCTCTTGCACGAGCAGCTTGACCTTTGCTTCTGCAAGTTCCTTCAAGAGCGCTTCATCGGTTGGTTTGTCTTCCTCATAGAACATGGTTCCCTTGCCTCGTAGAAGCCAATCTGCCGACACGTCTATGTATGTGGACAGAATCTTATCCACAAACTCTAATGACGGCTCCTTTGTACCATTCAAATAGTTGTTCGTAGCAGCTGGTTTTGCACCGATTGCTTCTGCAAACCCTCTGTTAGACAGTCTGTAATGGTCTCTTATCACATTGATTCTGTCTCTTAATCCTTCCATAGTTATATGTTTATAAATGTGTAAATAGATAAATTAAATATAAAATAATGCCTATACGCTTGGCTAATTGCCTATAATTGTATATCTTTGCATCCGTGATTCAGACAACGATTCATCGTTTCTTTATCATTTAATGTTTTACGTGTGCAAAGATAATAAAAAAGTATGGATAAAGTGGTATATAAACCGAAAATTTTGGTTAGAAAATCAAAAATCGGCAAAATAGCTAAGTCAGTCGGCTGCTGCAATGCGGCAGTTTACGCTGCAATAGCATATAAGACAAACAGCAAGTTAGCAGTCGATATTCGAAATGTTACTTGCAATAGGTTTGGCGGGATCCTCGTAAAGAAGTACCCCGAACTTGTGGAAGAGTAAAGGAAGCCGTTCGGCTTTTAGATAAAAGTTGTGATTTAACGTTAAGCCCCCATCCTGCGTGAGCAGGGTGGAGGTTACCTGAAAGAAATGTTTTTACATAATTTTAATAAATAACATCACGGTACTCTCGTTCGTGAGAATAGGAGTATCAATCGGGTTTGAGCCAGTCTGCTCGGTAGCAGAGGGAGACCCTAGGCGCCAGTCGGCAATTTAGCAGGTTCTCTAGCAAGGGTGTTCAACTCGCCCCAAGCCCACACAAGTTTTTGTGTTTTGTTATTATAAAAATGTGATGTAAGGTGATAAAAGAGCGGTATATGTCAAGTGGCAGATATTTCATTATTTGCGGGTCGAAACAAGATGCCACGAACCAGAAGGAAATAGCTTTGGCGGCTATTCTACCAACACCTTTCATTTTAATGGCAATCGCAAAGCTATCCCATTGCCCCTTTGGTGGGCATACGATCATTGACTTATTGGAAAAAATTAAGCTGAAGGATATTAAGTCTTTATATAGGGTAAGCGAGGACGAAAGTAAAATAATAACTGATTGCTTGTTAGTATTGCAAAAATCCTTCGCAAGCCCGAGCGGTGAGCATGGCTCTTAAATTCGTGGTAGCGCACGATGCCGCTATATTGCAGAATAGCTCAGTTGGTTAGAGCAGGCACGTAACATAATGAGTAAACCCTTAACATATTCTTATCAACCGTGCGACCTGGTCGTGGGTTCGAGTCCCACTTTTGCAACTTTTTATTTTTTATATTTATCTGAATTAAAAATAAGCCCCCCTGTTGCAGCGGCAACATATTGGGCGGAATTTGAGATTTTTATCATGTCATGGTTCCTGCCAGTCCGTGAGGATAGGCAGGTTATCTTCAAACTTAAAAACAATAGCGTATGCTTCAATTATTCACGACTCGGTCCTATCAAGAGCGAGTGGACGATATATACAAACAGCTCGAAAGGAATCCGTGGTGTCCGCTGGAGATTTTTGAGCTGAAAGTCAGAAAAATTAATATGCTCAACTCACGTATCAAGAATCTCGCAGCAGATATGGGACGTGAAGAGGGCAAGTACAATACACTATAATATATATAATAAGGTATGGTATTAAGAAGATATAAGCCCCTGAAAAGGACTCCGATAAAGAAGACTCCTTGGGATAAACCCAAGAAGGAGCTGGAGAAGAAGAAGGCTAAGGCTGGACTCAGCAAGAGCAAGCTGAGAGATAAGCTTGATGCCGTCTTTTCCAAATACATTCGACTTAAATACTCAGACGATAGAGGTAATTGCCGCTGCATCAGTTGTGGCAAGGTGTTCTATTGGAAGGATATTCAGAATGGGCATTATATGTCAAGACGATATATGTCCACCCGATTCAGCGAAGATAATTGCCGACCGCAATGTGTAGCCTGCAACATCTTCAATCAAGGTAATATTCAGATGTACCGCCGAGCACTCATCAAGCAGATTGGCGAACAGAGAGTTGACTTGATAGAGGTTCGGGCAAGGCAGGAATCCAGGAACTGGTCTTTGTTTGAGTATAAGGCTATGATAAACTTCTATCAGAAGGAAGTGAACAAGCTTCTTGAAGAGAAACATTTAACAGAATAGATTATATATGAGTAAATTCGGTACAAAAATTAAAGTAGAGTTAGTGACGCATGGTTGTTTCCCGACAAAGGCGTATGAGACGGATGCCGCTTACGACCTTCATGTAGCAAAGGATATGGAGGTGGCTCCTTACGCTCGCTATTACGTTCCGCTCGGGTTCAAAATTCAGCTTCCATCCAATGTGAAGATGCTGATCCAGCCACGCAGCGGTATGTCGGGCAAAGGCATGCAGCTGGATGTGTACTTCCCTTCTTGGATGAAGGGCGGTCGCTTGGGCAAGGTAAGAGAGAACCTTGATGTGATTCTCGGCTTGATAGATTGCGGATATGGCGAAGAAGTCCACGTAATCGTGAAGTCGGGCAGGTGGAAATGGAAGAACCGCATTTTGCGACTCCTCGGCTTCAAGTTCGTTCTCCCTTATAGCTGGCGCATTTGCCAGGGCGCCTTCACCTATGTTCCAGATGTCAACTTGGAACCTGGCAAGGTAACCGGCACACGAAAAGGGTTAGGTTCAACAGATAGTTAGTTGATTGTTTTCATATTAATGTGTTTTCCTGCCCATTTCTCGGGTAGCAACCGGGCGTGGGCAGGTTTTTAGAAAGGAAATCATGGGTAGAAAGAATATCAGACAAAATTACTTCAACCAAATCAGAAAGGTTACCGAGGAGGTTGACAAGGCAGGAGAGCACGGCAAGCATTTTCGCTGCATCATCCTTATGGGCGATGCCAGCACCAAGCAGGGCTTCTCCTTTCTCCACGCCTCAGATGGAGACTTACAGCAGCTTCTTCTTCAGGCTATGCGCAATAGCAATGCATTCACCTATGCAGCCGCTTGCGCATTCGAAGCATACGATAAGGAGCTGAGAGAGAAACAAGAACAGAATAAAGATAAGGAAGATGAAGAAGATAACAATTAAGAAACTGAGACTGCTCAACTTCTGTGGCATCCGTGATGCCGAGTATGAGTTTAGCGAGAAGCTTACCATCGTGTCGGGTGACAACGGACGAGGAAAGAGCACGATTGCCAACGCAATCATGTATGTTCTCTTCGGTACGGATATGGCAGGAAATTCACTCGACATCAAAACCTTCAACGAGAATCACGAGATTATCAAGGAGATTCCTCACGAAGCAGAACTCACCCTGCTGGTGGATGGCGATCAGATTGTATTGAAGCGAACCCTCACCGACTCTTGGAAGGGCAGCAAGTGCATGAACACCTACAAGTACTATGTGGATGGCGATGTTACCACGGCAGGAGATTTCAAGAAGATAGTAGAAGATATTTGTCCGGATTCCGTTTTCCGCCGCATTTCTTCGGCAACGAATTTCTGCAGCCTTCCTTGGCAGAAGCAGCGTGAACTGTTGGAATCACTTGCCGACCCAGATACTTCGCTGGATATAGCGCAGGGCGATGAACGATTCATTTTCTTAGTCGAAGAACTCAAAAAGAAGTCGATTGCCGACCTCATCCATCATATCAAATACAAGCGCAAGGAAGTGCAGAAGCAGTTGGATGCCGTTCCTATCCGCTTGGCAGAACTCGGTAAGTCTCTGCCCGAAGCGCTGGATTGGGATGCCTTATCTACCGAGAAGTCGAATCTCAACGACAAGCTTGTGGAACTCGCCAACAAGATTCAGGCTATCCGTATTGGTGGTGCCGACAAGGTAAGATATGATGGAATCCTAAAGAAGATTGAGTTTGCCGAGAAGCGCAAGCGCAATATGGAGCAGGGAGCCATGAATCTCGCTACCGAGCAGGCTACCAAGCATCAGAGCGATGTGATTACTGCCAATATCGCAGTAACGAAGGCGCAGAGTCTGGTTGATGATCTGAAAGCAACGATGAGGGGCTATACCGAATCGGAGATTCACGCCAAGGATAAGAAGGAAGAGTGCGAGCGCAAGGTGGCGGACATCAACAACCGGCTTGATGAACTCTCTAAATCCCGATGGAGCTGGAATGCCGAGGATGGCATCTGTCCTCATTGCGGTCAGCCGCTTCCGGCAGAAGATGTTGAGCGTATCAAGAAGGAATCCAAGGACCGCTTCAATGAACACAAGTCTAACGCATCGAAGAAGATTCAAGAGGAGTTCAACGGCATTCAGCAGGAATATACCGATGCAAAGAATATCCTTGAGAAGCTTGACAACGACCGAATGGTTACAACCAACCAGCTTGTGAAGGCTAACAAGACCCTCAAGGAAGCTGAGTTCAAGAAGATGGAGGTGGATGCCGAGAAGCCGAAGACCTACGAGCAGATTCTTGCCGAGAAGGAAGAATATCAGCAGGTAGTGAAGGAGATTGCCGACTTGCAGGCTGAACTTAATGAGCCATCCGCTAATTCGGACGAGAACACAGAAATGATTATAGGATTGGAGAAGGAGCGTGAGCCTATCGGCACAAGATACAACGAGGTACTGGAACTCCTTGCCACCAAGGAGACCTATGACCGCATTTCCGAACTTATCGAAAAGGCAAAGCAGGACAAGGAATCATATCAGAATCAGCTGGATGAACTTGATGAGCGACTCGACCTGGCAAACGAGTACAACAAAAAGTCGTGCCAGCTGCTCGAAGAGAATGTGAATGGACACTTCTCATACGTCAAGTGGTCAATGTTCCGACAGAATCTTGAAGGTAATATGGAGCCATATTGTGAGTGCTATCACGATGGTGTGCCTTATAGCCGACTCAATGGAGCCGCCAAGGTGAATGCAGGAATCGACATCGCCAATACCTTCTCTAGATTCTATGAGGTATCAGCACCGATGGTGCTCGATGAATGTGAGAGTGTGAACCGCCCAATCTATTCGGGCGACCAGCAGCAGATTCGGTTGAAGGTAACAACCGATGATAAGTTGAAGTTTGAATATCCATCCCTTGCGGTTATGGAGTAAATAAAGTGTAGTACTTTAGTAAATAACAAAATATAATATAAATCATGGCAGAAACAGCAGTAGTAAAGCAGCCTTCCCAGAAGGCAGTAGCAGTTAAGAATTTCCAGGCGGTAATGAACAATAGTTATTACCAGACCCTTTTGCAGAACACCTTGAAGGAGAATAAGGGAACCTTCACCACCAGTTTGATGGAGCTTGCCACTTCAGATGAAAAGCTTCTACAGTGCAATCCTAATGCGCTCATGGCAGAGGCACTGAAGGCAGCATCCCTGCACCTTCCGCTCAACAAGCAGCTGGGTCAGTGCTACATCCTTCCTTTCAAGAACCATGGAGTAATGACTCCTACACTGGTAGTGGGTACCAAGGGTTATCTCCAGTTGGCAATGCGTACCGGCAAGTACGAGACCATCAACTCTGATGTGGTGTATGAGGGAGAGCTGAAAGGCTACGACAAGGTGACCGGCAATCTCGACTTGTCGGGCGTCCATACATCAAATGTTCCTATTGGCTACTTCGCCTACATGAAGATGAAGAACGGATTTTCCAAGCTTCTCTACATGTCGCTTGATGAAGTCTGTCTCTATGCCAAACAGTATAGCCCTACCGTTAAGTTCAGCGACAAGGTTACACCGGACACCTTGAAGGAACTGGCATTAAAGCAGGCTGCATCGGGAGTAAGTGATGGAGTGGGTTGGAATTCCAACTTCGAGAGTATGGCGCTGAAGACCGTGCTGAGAAGACTCCTCTCAAAATGGGGTGAGCTTTCCATCGAGAATAACGACATTCTCAACATAGACGAAGCTCCTTCTGCCGAACAGCAGCGAGACGAGGAGTTTGCCGAGGCAAAGGAAGTACTCGTGGTTGATGCTGAGACTGGTGGAATCAAGCAGCCAGCTGGCGAGGATCCAGAGGCTCAGACCGAAACCAAGAAGTTTAAGTTGAGCTAGTATGAAGCTAATCATTATCGGTTCATCATCAAAAGGTAATTCGTATGCCCTTCAATCAGATTCGGGAGAAATCCTGCTGATTGAAGCAGGCATACCCTTGAAAGAGGTGAAGAGAGCTATCGGTTACAAGACGAGTAAGGTAGAGGCATGCTTGTGTTCTCATCGGCATTCAGACCATGCCAAGTATATCAAGGAATATGACAAGGCTGGAATTGTAGTTTATTCCAACGCCAACGTATCGCAGCATTTCCCTAATTGCGTAAGAACTTTGGGTTGCGAGTGTACTCATTGTTTTGGTGAATTTAGTGCCACACCTTTTTTTGTAAAGCATGATGAGGATGCACCAAATTACGGCTATCTGATTCATCATAAGGAAATCGGCACCATCTTCTTTGCCACGGATTGCTACAATCTGCATTTCGTTATCCAAGGTTGCAATACCTATCTTACAGAGTGTAACTATTCGGATGAACTCCTAGACAAGGCAGTGGCAGAAGGCAAGACTCCACGAAGTCAGGCTGATCGTGTTCGCTTATCCCACATGAGTCTCGAACATGCCGTTTCGTGGTTGCAGGATTGCAAGGCAGAGCAGTCAGCCCACCAAATCATCCTCATTCACGGTTCCGCCCGACACCTCAATCCAATCATAGCAGTAAACAAGTTCCAACAGGTAATAGGCGTACCTACGTACTATGCCAAGAGTGGAGAAATCATCAATCTTATTTGATATGGCAGTATTCAAGAATTTAAATGACCCTCGCAGCTATATGGCTGCATTGAAGGAGATAGAAAAGGCTAAGTCAGCAGGCTATAGTTTGGAAATCAAGAAGTTTCATCCTATAGCCACCGACCAGCAGAAGGCTTATCTCAACTTCATCATCACGTATCTATCCGGACAGATAGGGCAGACGTTCTACCAGACTCTCAGTGAGATTCAGAAGAATGTAGCCCCTCACATCTTCATGACTGGCGAATATGATTCCAAGGGCTATCCAAGATTCAAGCCCCTTGGCTTCCTTGATACCGCAGAAGCCTCATCGGTAATCAGAAACGTTGCCGACTATGCCAACTGCATAGGCTTTCCGCTTCCCGAGCAGGATGATGAGCTGGCAAAGAAGTATTGTCAGATGGATATAGACTCCAACAAGGGGTGGGTATAACTCGTAAAAACTACAAGCTTATGAAAACATTAAAGGAAATCCATGCCGAGGCAAACAGATATGCCCCCGACAACGAAGCCTTGCGTGACGCATTCGTGAATGGCGCAAGATTCATGGCAACCGGCAAGTATTACAAGGAGAAGCCGATGTTTCCGAAAGAAGAAGTGAAATCGGTAGCGTTGCGGTTACCGGTAGCTTTTGATGGAAGTATCGTGATACCAACCTTCCAAGACTTTTGGGATGCTTATGCGTATAAGAAAGGTCGCAAGAAAGCCGAAGAGAAGTGGAATAGGATGAAACCTCACGAACAGATACTTTGTATGCAAGCCGTTCCTGCTTATGTGGCGAACACGGTTATTCCAGGTTCCGTATCAGATGGTTCCAGAAAACAATATAGAATGCACCCTCTCACTTATCTGAATGGAGCAAGATGGGAGGATGAAATTTATCCAGTACAGAGCAATGAGCAACATAGAGCAAACAATCTTGCAGCAAAGGCAGCAAGAATCCTTGGTTCCGATTATCAAGGATAAGCCGGACTATATTCGCCCTACTTCCTTCGCTGATGCCTGCACCAAGAGCAGCACCACTTTGCTTTCCGTCCGTATGCAGAGAGGATTGCCTAGTCTTGTAGGCTGGGTCAAGGGCAAGCTGATAGAACTCTTCACCTTTCTTGGAGTCTTCGACATCGTTACGGAATATCAGGTTCAGATGCTTGCCGCAAGAATCTGTGCCAAGTATCATTATTGGACCATCACCGAACTGGACTATGCCTTTGTCGCCATCATGGATGGAAAATACGGCAAGCTGTTCCAGCACAAGCACGATGACAGCAACACGACAATCAATCCGCAGGATATTATCGAAGCGCTCAACAAATACGAGCAGGATATGCTTGCAGAGCGTGGAAGGCAGGACGATGAGCGCAGAAGGGTAGAGGAAATCAGAAAAGCAGCCGAAGAAGCGAAGAAGCCTCTTGGCTTGGAAGGCTGGAAGGTCTATTGCGAGAAGAACGGTCTGGATCCTGCCACCCATCGCATTCAGTCGGTAGATATGAGTCTGCATGATGTTAATCAGGTGCTCTACAAGACCGAAGAAGAGCGAAAGATGGGAGAGCGGAAGTTTTATCGCCAAGACAGACGTAAAGAACAGAAATAATTAAAACGTAACAAACTTATGGATACATTACAGACAGATATAGCTATCGTAACAGCTATCTTGTGGTTGATGGCTATCGCAGTCGTAGCCTACGACCGCATCAAATATCGCAAGTACTACGCCTCAAAAAGCAAGCTGGTAGTGCTTCGCATCAACAATGCCGCAGTCAGAGAGGTGTTATCACAGAATGGCATCAAGCTTTGCCAGTGTGCCTACTACAACACAAACCGCTATCTCTACACCATAGAGGGCGATCACATTTGCGGCTTCACCGAGTCATGCACGCATCTGATAGAAGATGCCGTCAAGCACCACCAGGAAGTGATAGATTGCGACATCAACGTCAATCTTTTCGTAAGTGAAATCAAGAAATTGCAGGAAGATTATGGAAGCAAAGATTAACATAGCGGAAATCCTAAAGGATAAGCCGCAAGGTATAAGATTATACTCACCTATATTTGGTGAGTGCGCATTTTGTTATATACGTGAAGACACAGATGACATCTGTGTAAAGAAACACAATGGCGAAAAAGCGTATTTTAATTCTTACGGCTTATACTGTACTCTAGGAGAAGTAATGCTATTTCCATCTAGAGAAATGCGTGACTGGTCTAAGTTCGCATGGGAGAAAGGCGATGTGCTGGTACACAAAGACGGTACTGTACATATCATCTTTGAAGGATTTGAAGACGATACATATCGTACTTTCAAAGGAAAGTATTATCTTTGGAAAGACAATGGTTATATAGATCAGTTTGATGAATATCAGTGCTACATGCAAACTTCTATATTTATTAAAGCAAATGATGATGATACCCAGACCTACATCAACACCATAGAGGAAAGACTAGGTGGCAAACTCAATCGTGAGACCCTTGAAGTAGAGAAGGCTCAGCATGAGTTCAAGAATGGAGATATAGCTTTTGCCGATTATGGTAATAGACAAGATGTATTTATAGTATCAGACAAAACTGATTTGTCAGAAGGTTATAGCTCATTTATTTCTTTAGATTTAAGAGGTTTAACTTTGAGTATGGGTTACAGAACTTGTTTCTTTAAGAAAAACCTTTGTGAACTTCGCCTTGCCACAGAAGAAGAGAAAAAACAGCTCTTCTCATCTCTCGAAAAGAAAGGTAAACGATGGGATGCTGAGAATAAAATGGTTGTGGACTTGATGCCAAAGATGGAGCTGAAACCTTTTGATAAGGTGTTGTGTAGAGACGATATCGATGAAGAATGGCACATTGACCTTTTCGAAAGCATGCAGACTGATAATAGCAAATACAACTATAAATGTATGGCTAACATCTGGAAATGCTGCATTCCCTACATCGGAAATGAGCACTTATTAGGCACAATTAAAGATGTGGAGGATAAGGGTATGATGGATGATAATATCGCAAATAATATAATTTTATCTTCAGGCATATCTCTTAAAGAAGCATTTGATAATGAAGTTCGTGCCTATAAAAGTAACGACCAAGTAATAGAGCGTCTTTGCTATCATAGTGGCAAGGAAAGCCGCAGAACTAGGAGAATGTTAGAACTTAGAAAAAGAAAGGGTAGATTATGAATGGACTACTATCAATGATTGGTATGAAAACTGAAATGGAGTATCAGATGGGTGATTTCCCTTTTGGTCTTCCAAGTTTAAGATTCAATGTGCCAAAAGGAAGTGTTCCTTCAGACAAGCAGAGGTGTCAGCCAAAGGCGCAGCATGAGTTCGTTATCAAGGGAATTAAAATTATGGCAGCTTCAAAGAAAGATGCTATTAAGAAGTTTAATCATCGTAAAAAGTAAAGCGTATGAATGAGATAGAGAAAATATGTAAGGAAATCCAATGCCCACACTTCATTGTATGGAGCTTCGGATATGGTAATTGTATATCTTGTAAGTTACAAGGGGAAAGCTACAATATAGAGTCTGTAGCCGATGATTGTCCTAACAAGGATAAGTTCAATAAACTCAAAAAGTAAAGCGTATGGATACAAACAGCTATTTACGAATAGAAAATGGATATGATATATCTAGGATAACTGGGGCTATTCCTCAGAATATTGGAGAAGGATTTCAGTTTAATCTCTCAGGTAAAACATATACAACTATGGGTAGCTATACTAAAGACAAAAAAAGACTCATGAATATAGAAATTAGTTCTTTTTGTGGTCTTTGTGGTGGCGCAATACATTATTATGCAACATTGTATATTAAAGTAAGCAATGTGTGTGATAACTGCTCGGTAAGTGGATATTTGGGAGGAATTGAAATTCCAAATGAATATCAAACCATCAAAGGTGAGTTTGTTAGACCACTCACTCAAAAGGAGAAAGATGAGCAACCAGACAGATGGGACTATTGGTATCAAGTAGGGGATTTAGTTAATGCCTTTGAATCTCTTGAAGAGATAGAGAGTTTAATTAAAAACCTCAAAAAGAAGTTCTCTTCTAAGGAGTGGAAAGTTGAGATAAGACGCAATTATTAATTGCTTTCGGGCATAAAAATATAATAAAATGCTTATAAGTGAATTTATTCAACAACTCCAAGACCTTTGTGATAATGAAGGTGATATGGAAATAGTGATAGTAACAGGTAACAACCGATTGGGTTCTATACCTCATGTTAAGAAATCACCGCTTTACGACCAATTTGAAATCACAAAGTATTAACCGCCTTCGGGCATAAATAGATACTAATATGAATATAGACAAATTAGAAAAAGCTAACATTTTAGCAAAAAGCTTGATTCCTAAAGTAGATGAGCTCTTAGCTATGTCTTCAAATTCATACAATGGTAAACTTGCTGATGCCCTTTGGGGGCTATCACAGTGTGATAAGGAATTTGAGACTAAATTCAAGCAGCTTCTGAATGAAACAAAACAGAGATTGCAAAAAGAGTTTGATGAACTTTAGTAACTAACCACCCTCTCCTTGGCGAAGTTAAGATAATAATGAAAAAGTCGTGCTCGAATTAGATTGGTTGGCATTAGGTGTAGCCGTAAAATATCAATTACCGCTTGACAATTCACCTCAGAGCACTCTTATGTGGAAAAGGCATCAAGCATTTAGTACACATTGAAGAACGTTAATGAGTGAAAGGCTCATAAAGACTCCAATCAGTTATTATTTTGACAACAACAGGGAGAGGGTAAAAAGAAGAGAATATGGATAAGGTAAACAAAATAATAAATATTGGCATATACAATACCGATATTATGGTTCACTTTGGAAGTTACGACTATCTAAAGGAGGAGTTGATTTCAAGATTTGGTTTAGAAGATACTCTATCTATTCTTGGAGGAATGAATATTAATAGCAATATCCTTGGAAGAACAGTTCTTCTTAGTGCAGGGAATATTATCTTATGGATGCCAAATGTCCCTAAGACTAACAAAGATAAGGGTACTTTGGCGCATGAGATTTACCACGCTGCTTGTGAGATAATGAATAAGATAGACGTACCTCCTTGTTCTGAGAATGAAGAAGCATACGCCTATCTTATTGGTTACATTACCTCAAAGATTGAGGAGATTCTTACTTCGTCTTGCGCTGACGATGTTCAATAACAGTTGTCTTTGGGTGCTTATCTGCATAATTACGAGTACAGATTTGCCCATTGTCTGCTCTACGGCAGATTTCAACAGTAACTTTTTTAACCATAACTTAAATGTACATTTAAAAATCTGGCAATATCGCCATTAAATTTACAGCAAAAGTTATGCCAAAACAAACAAGAATGTATTATGAATAGAAAACAAGCGAAAGAATTTTATCCTATCCTGCAAGCTTACGCAGAGGGAAGGGTGATTGAGTGTAGAACGAAGCCAAGTGCCGTAGAAGGTACAGATGTTCCGAATGATTGGACGGAAATGAAAGAGATTGAGTTTTGGAAAAATACAGAGTATCGCATCAAGCCAGATGTAAAGTTTCGCCCTTTTGCCAATGTAGAAGAATGTTGGACTGAGATGAAGAAACATCAGCCGTTCGGTTGGGTGAAAGATAAAAAAGATGGATATTATATCTTAATTACTGCTGTAGATAACGGCGATTATATGTCATTAAGTGGAAATAGCGGCTGGTCTTTTTATAGTCTCATGAAAGATTACACCTTTGCCGACGATGCTCCGTTTGGCGTAAAAGAAGAATAGTTATGGAAACATATAGAATAGTAGATATGTATCGTAAAAGTAAGGCAGTTAAAGGCATACATTACGATTCTTGGGATGAGCCAATATATGCCTATCGTGTAGATAAAAGACATTCGTTATTGTTTGGGCTTATCCATTATTGGGATTATGGCGAAAAAGACCTTTCATTGTACTTTTTCTGCTCTATTAATAAGGCAAAGGAGGCTATATTGAAAGTGAACAAAAACAGAAGAGTAACAATTTTACATAAGTAGCGTATGAAATTAGAAAATATAAAATTCAAGGCAAAAAGCACCTTAGATGGAGCTTGGGTGATAGGTGATTTAATCCATAAAGAAGATGGTAAGATTGCTATATTAAGAAATGGATTTAATGTATCAGAAGTTGACCCTTCCACCGTCTGCCAGTTCACAGGACTGAAAGATTGTGAAGGCAATGAGATTTGGGAAGGTGATATTATAAGTAGCCCACACTTTGAACGTGTAGCCACAGTAAAATGGGATGATTCTTTATGTGGTTTTAAATGTTCAGATGTTACTGGGAATATTAATTTTTCTTTTACAGCTATTGCTCACTGTTCTGAATGGTCTATTGTTGGTAATGAATTCGATAAAAAGAAGTAGCGTATGAAGATAAGATGTTTTTTAACAAAGCAACAAAATTATCTAGAAACATAGAGGAGATTAATAAAGTTATTGACTCATCAAATGATTTAAAACACCCTTGTTATCGAAGTTTGTTTGGTTCTTCTTTATTAACACTTATGGATGACGATGACTTTAATAAACACTTCCTGAGTTTTTTGAAGAACGAGAAGAAATTGAATGAAGAAATGTTTAATAGTTTATAAACGGTTATGAAGAAGTATGAATACAAACTAGAATCATATCATTTCAAAATTACAAATAACTTGGCATTAGATATGGAAAAAGCCTTTAATAAAGAAGGTTCTAATGGATGGGAATTAGTACAATGGGATGTAATTCAAGAGAGGCTGAATGAATCATCACTATTTCAAAATACAATGAGTACAACAGGTATAGTTGCAACTTGGAAAAGAGAAGTAAATAATTAAAAGTAAGTAACTATGAACAAGACAGATTTACATTCATCATTACTCTTTCTAATGCTTAAACTGGAAGAGGCAAAGAACAACCCGATGCAAGATAAGAATTTTGTCATGGCATTGACGGAAGTGCTCAGATATTTCCGTGATAACGGAGAGTTAAAGAAAGCCTATGATATCCAAAAGGATTCTTTGGAAGACTTGGCTAAAAGCCCTTGGATGAAATTTACAATGGGCTTTCTTACATCAAAAATGCAAGAGGACGGAGTCAATGCAGAGCAACCAGATGTGGATGCTCTTGTAAAGGAAAGCACTTCTGAAGAGTACATCGAAAAGAAGATCAAGGATATTCTTTTCGAGTAACCCACAATCCCCACCTAGCTTCACAGCCGGGTGGGGATTTTTCAGCTAAATAAACAAACGTCTAACCCATAAAAACAAAAAACTAAAATTATACCTAAATCAACTTATCTATGTACTTATCCAAATCCTTTTCATACCAAACAAGTTCGGTCCAGCCCTTGCGCTTCTTTCCCTTAGGGAGCCTGCCTTCTTTCACCAGCCGGTCAAAGGTCGCCCTGGAAACTTTGACGTAGCTGCACGCTTCCGCTTTACTGATCGGCTCATCCTTGTTGGCAATCTGATGCAGGAAATTCAGCATCATCGTGTTCTGCAGCTTATTCGTCAGGCATCTTCCACTCTGAATCCGCTCATGAAATTCCATCAGGAGCGAATCAATCATCTGGAGTTCTTCGCTAATCTTTCCCATAAGCTAGCACTTTTTATTGTGATACCAGAAGGCAAAGCCGATGGCACATACCAACAGAAGAAAAAGAAATCCGATATAGCATCTTCCCAGTGTCATTAATCTCTGCTCACTCTTGGTAAGATGCCGTTCAACTGGTACAGGCACGGAAACAGAATCACGCTTGATGATGGTATCAAGCTTCACCTTATATATATTGCGGTATCGGTCCCGATAGGCAATCTTGCTTATCACTACGGTATCACCCTTCTGATACACATACACCGAATCCTTCACATACACACTATCCATTTTGGCGATAGTGTCACTTCTCACAATATACTCAGTATGATACTCGGGAACCTTCACATACTCCTTGGTCTTGCAGCCAGTGAATACCAGCAGGATAACTCCAACCACCAATCCGACGCAAGCCCATTTCCAAAATCTTATGTCATACCACTTCATACGCTATAGATTTTTATATTCCTCTTTCGCATTAAAACAAGGGCACATCTTCTTCCACTTCGACTTGTCTGCCCCCCAAACGTCACGATGCCCCATAATCGCAGCATTCGGATATTTCTTTTTCAGCTGTTTAAGCAGGGTAACCAGAGCATCCTTCTGCTCCTTGGTTCTGTTATCCACAGCCTTTCCCTTCGAGTCGATACCGCCCACATAGGCAATATTGATGGCAGTAGAATTATACCCCTTCACACCGTTGCTTACCATTTCTACCGGCAACATCTGATGAATGGCACCATCCTTGGTAATCACATAATGATAGCCGGGGTTCTTCCAGCCCTTGCGCTTGAACTCATCCCAAAGCTCCTTCACGCCCCATTCCTGAGAAGAGGCAGTGCAGTGAACGAAAATTCTCTCAATCAGTCTCATACCTTACCCTCCTTCTCCTTTTCCTGTTCCTTCATAATCTCAGCAAAAGCCCTAGCCAAGTCTTCTTTGTTCTCCAGCAGAATACTTACCGTCTTCTCCTGCTTCCGTATCTCAGCCTTCTGCCAGCTCTTCTCTCTTACGCTAACAAATTCACAGAACACGCAATAGCCTGCCCATATCATAGAGAAGACAGGGAAGGGGAGAACCGTACAGGCTATCAGGTCTATACAGACCGTCACCATGAAGGGCGAGAAGTATTTCCTCGCCTTGTCGCAAGTCTTCTTGAATCCTGTACTTGTCGTAGCCAGTCCGTTCTCCTTCGCTTTCTTGATGCCAAAGAACAGGTCCACGCCCATAGAAATGATAAGAGCACCCATGCAGATGGCAATAACCAATGCCGATCTGTATAGGTGCTCTTGCAAAAATGTATGAATAATCTCTGTCATATACCATTAATATTGATTAATGGCGCAAAGATAAGGGGTTTCCAGATAGCTTTTTCCGTGTTTCCGTCTAACTGTTCATGTACCACCAAATTTTATCGGTGGGGTGATTGGTTGACTCGTCGCAGAGGAAACTCACTGATAGCTCGGAGATTCTCTTCTTCAAGGTCTCCTTGCTTCTCGACCATTTGCCAACCACATCAATGTTCTCTGCAAACATCTTGTTCATGGTCACGGCAAAATCCCACATCGTGTAGTCGGGAATCATCCAAGCCTGCTTGTCGTACTCCTCCTTCATTTCCTCGTAACCGAAGAATGGAGCATACTCCTTGGTCACATCATCCTTGAAATAGTAGATGTTGGCGATGCAGGCTCTTCCCAGCTTCTCATCAAAGTGATGTCTTCTTTCCATCCAGTACAGAAGATTCCTCTGTACTATTCTCTCTTCTTCCTCTGAAAATCCGCATTCTCCATTCTGAAACATCTGGAATGCGGCACTTGCTACGTGTGATAGCGATCTTGATAAATCCATAGGCATATAATATTAATGTAAAAATGATAAATACATGGTGCATCTCCAACTGCTCGGGAGTGATGAGCCAGTGCTGATAATACAATCTGATAGCGTTGATACCGAAAAAATAAAAGAACGGAATACGGAATATCCAGCAGTATCTGAAGAAGAAACTCACTGGTATCATGCAGATTGGCATATACACGTATGCCAGAAAGTAAATCCAGATGATACAATTTCCGTTATCAGCCGTATTAAGTACGGTAGGTCTTGGATAACGCCCATAGTCCCAAACTCCATACCAGTGCCCTAGCATCAGCGGTATGGGTGCCCATTTTGCCAGGAGTTCATAGAATCTCCAAATTTTGCGGCTCAGCAAACCTTGCAGAACCAGCTCTTGCTCTTCTTCTGAAAGAGCGTTGTTAATACTCTTTTTCATTTTTGTTTCAATTTTATGTTGATATCGTTGATCTAGTTGCTGTTTTTTAGAAAACGGTAGCTAAATGTTTTAGTCGGTGCAAAGATAAAAATATTCCTGCACAAAACCATAAAAAGTGAGCAAAATATTAAAATATATTATTTATTTGGACGTATTCTAGATAATTCGTACCTTTGTAGCACGATTTAACGAATAAAGCGTATGACGAAAACCAATTATAGTTTGACGGAAAAGCAACGGGAAGACCTGATGAAGACTTATCGTGAGGTAGCACCCACCTGCCACACCGCAAAGGAGGCGTGGGCGAAGATAGTATCTCATCCCGCACCGAGATATTACGTGAATCCCAAACAGGCATTCGAGAAACTCAGAAAGATGGTAGTAGGCGATTTCTCTGAGGTGGATGCCATGACGGAACCGAGAAGGAGAATGTACTATTCTCTGTTCGACAGATTGAATGCAGTATCTCAGAAGAAGGAGTTTATCGGACAGTCGCTCCATTTCATCTGTCAGTTTTTGGTAGGAGAGCCAGCCCCCGAGTTCTTCCTGTCTCCTCGTTCTGCAGAGGATATTTTCTATAATTGCAAGCGATATGGGAAAGGTTACAGGGATGGTAAGCATGAATAGTTTCAGATTGAAGGCGTTTCTTTCGCTCATCTGCATCGTTCTTTGTACTTGGCACATCGGATTCTATCACGGATGCCCCTGGGAGAATCATTTTCTATACAGTTTCTTCCACGTCAATGGTTTTCATCTTGCCATCAATCTGCTGGTACTCTGGCAGATCAAGGGTAGGATTTCGCCTATCAAGGCTTTTGTGGTAGCCGTAGCAGCCAGTTATCTGCCGATGCTCGTTACTGAGCCAACGATGGGGTTGTCTGGGTTCCTCTTCGCCGTCTTCGGTGTGATGTGGGGCAGGACAGGACGATGGAAAGATGCAATCAGAAAAGCTGGACCCTTCATCCTCTTCACGATGCTGTTGGACAACGTGAACGGATGCCTCCACCTTTATTGCTTCGTCATAGGTTATTTGATGGAATGGTTCATAATCTACATAGAACGGAAACGTTCAGCATAAGTTTGTTAGAGTTTTAATGTCGAAGGCGGCTACTCGTGATGAGCAGTCGCCTTCTTGATGTTATCAAACTTATGGAAGGAATTATCTTATCTTGTCTTCCCTTCTGCTCTGGGTCTCTATGATGGACCCGGCAAAGGAATCGCTTGCCTTGAAATTCTTGAAAGAATACTCCAGCTTGAAGTATTTCCACGGTTTACCGAAGAGACTCTTCAGCACAATCCAGTCCTTGCCGTTATTAGAGCCATAGACCCTTACGCTTACCGTTCCGGTATCAGAATCGAAAAGATGCTTCAAGCCCCTCAATGATTTCAGAATGGTAGAGCCGCCCAGTTTCAAAGGTCGGGTAGTCATTATGCAGTCATAGTCGTTGGCATCATCCTCTGCCAATGGAATGCTGGTAAGGGAATAAACGGTACTATCATCAAATTGCACAAGATTGTCGGGATAGTTGTTGGCTACCGTTCTACAGAAAATCTTGCTGCTGGTATAGTTGTTGGAGATAGAGAAAATCTTATCCACCATATTATATACATAGTGATAGCTGGTCTTCTTGTTGAATATTCTCAGCAGCGAAGCCTTGTAGTCGTAGGCTATCAGACAGTTCTCCAAGAAAGTCTTGAAAGGCAGGAAGTCGCTTGGCAATCCTCTGTTCTTTCCACCGCTCAACTGTCCCGATACGCAAATCGCCTCGCCGCCCGAGGTTGCCATCAATCCCTTTTCTGACGTGAAGTAAACCACCTTGTCGGTAGGGGTGATGGAATCAGCATTGTTGCAAACCTCTCTGGATATAGGGTGTATGCTGGAGTAAAGTCCCTCTGCATTCACGCTCATGGCATAGATGCCTTCATCGGTAAAGACGAGCAGAGGATATTGACCGAACTGTCCCTGACTTACCGCCTCCGTGTTAGCCACGATACCAAGAATCTTACCAGTACCCACGGTATTATCGCCCGATGCCTCAAATACGAACGGATTGTTCACTACCGAAGTGAAAATCTGGGAATCAAGATATTCGGGCTGGTTAAGGTTCTTGACCAGTTCTATCATTTCATCTTCGGTGATACTTTCAAATTCCGCATCACCTTCAGCTGACGGAAGATTGGTGAACGAATAGGAGCCGTTCAATATTGGGTGTATGGTTAATGGAATTCTAAGATATTTCTCGCCCGAATAAAGAATGATTTCCGTAGCGTTTGGGTCTGGATAATAAATCCATCCACGCAGGAACGACTTATTCACAGAAGCGACATTCATCGTCCAGGTATCAGAAGTGTTCGTCACGATATGGGTGTACATATAGTAATAATCGTCGCCAGTCAAGTCTCTTCCTGTAAAATTCGAGAAACCACCAAATGGATAGCGCAACAATCCGATAGCTTGAAGTCTGCCGTTATAGGTGTACAGTCTTTCTGCTGTAGCCTTTGCCCATCCGTAATAATCATCAACATTCAGTTGGGTTTGTGTCGTAAGATTCTCAACAACTCCTTTCGCAATGAACGTTCTATCTCCATCCTTTATTCCGTTAACCGAGTAATGCCAGTTTCCATCCATAACCTTATCCGATGCCTTTACAGAAAACAGTTTGTAGAACTGTGATTTTGTCAGCAGTTCATCTATGATTTCCTGGTCCGTTTTATATTCCGGCTGAATTTCGCTGTGTACCGTGATGGTATGGGAAGCCATCGCTTGCTTGTCGTAGTCAAACGGAAGCTCTCTATACTTGTCGTAGCCGAAATTAGCGGAAGGCTTCATATAGGTATCGTTTGGAGAAACTAATTTCCAACCGCTATCTAAACGGAATGGCAGGACCTGATCAGAAGCAAAGACTACAATTTCCTTGATAATGTCTCTCCAATCATTGCTTATCGGTTCAAACTTGAATTTCAGTTCGCTATACTCGATGAAGTAAAAGATACTTTCTTTGCCGTTCATTTGCTTAAGATCCATATAGGTGTTATGAGTGCGGTCGAAAGTCGCAGCGCTGAAACGGCAATTTCTGTTAATGGTAGGATAGCAGATATATGGGGTAGTAATCTTAGTATAAGAGCCATCGAAGAGCCTGAATGCGCACCTGATAAAGAAAGGGAACGCAAACATATTCTTGCTTTTTACCCAGTTGATAGCTTGGGCAACATGACCTTGAACCGTTCCCTGAAATCCTTTTTCGTGTGAACCGTCTGTAGATACTTTGATGGAGAAATGATGATACGTACCTTGCTGGAACAACCCGCTAGGTTCATCTCCAGCTGCATGCAGGAATTTTCCATTCGCATCATAATAGCATTTCCAAACATCGGGTCCATCAACATCGTTTGAAATATTAATCAGAGTTCTTTCGCTCTCTTCTGGTATATAGTTGTTGGTTGGCTTCTCGAAGGTAAAGTTACATTTTAGGTTTGGAATATTCATTCCCAAATCCTTGTATGCTTCTGATTTGTATAAGATGTACCTCAATCCATTGTCTGTAGCCAGTACTAGCGTATTCCCCACAGCCTGTGCGTCCTTCACTTCTCCGTCACCCTCAAATGTGCCTATCGCCGTCTTGAGGTCGCTCTTCTTGTAGCATCTGATGGTATATTTGTTCTCGCCACTATCCCCAACATACTTGTCATAGGTAATGATATTCTCGAAGTCTGCCATTTTATGGACAAACAAAATCGTGCCGCTCACAGTGCCGAAAGGCTTCATCTTCTGAATCGGGACCATTTCACCATTCCTATATATGATGTTTTGAGAATAGGCAAGTTCGCTATCTTCATTCAGCAAGTCACTCGGTACGTTCGTCATACCCTTGCTGAAACTCAAAGTCTTTCTATCCAAGTTTCTCTCCATAACTCAATATCTTTAAATTTTCGCAGCAGAATGAACACCATCACCACCGCTGCTTGATCTTTCCTTTTGTTTCCATTTCGGCTTCTCCATATCGTTGGCGCTTACCCACAAACCGATGGCAGTACTCATCAGTACATCATCATGGTTGCCGTTTCCCACGATATTGCCAAGACTTCCATCATCATGCCGCTCGTAGATTCTCAGCTCATGATACATTTCCTTATCAGGCTCGTCCCAGAGCATATCATCCACAAACTGTTCCAGATTATCAATCACCCAACCCTTCGTCAGCTTATTGGTCTGGAATCCATACTTGGCAAGCACATCATCGCTCACGTCCTCAGGACTTGTGGTGCGCTGATACAGATTATCGTAGTAGTCGGCTATCTCGTTCAAGATGCTTCCGAAGTGGTCGCCTTCCGTATTGTTGTTCTTCTCTCGGTCTGCTGTGTTACTCTCGATTACCAGCAGGGCATCATCATAGTAATGAGCCAATGCCGCCGCCATCCACGCCAGCTTGTCGTGTCTTACGTGTCCTCGCCATCTTGCCACCACCTTCGGCTTACCCTTGATGGTAGGCAACATCCCGAATCTGTCTATCACCGTCATGACGGTATAGTCGGAAGTCGAGGATTTACCTCCAATATCCACACTCACCAAGTATCTGTTCTCCACTTTCAGACAGTTAGGTACTGCCCAGATCTTCAAGTCTCCATCACCATCTGTTCGGATGCTTATCTTCGATTTTTCTATAGAAGACTCATTTTTGTTGCCGTCAATGATGATGTCGGCGGTATAGGTTGGCTCACGCTTGTACTTCTTCTGCAAATCATCAATAGAGTAGGGGTTGAAGACCAGATTACCAGAGTTTCGGAAGGCATCTTCCTCATCCACTGGCGCCTCGGTAGCACAGAAGGAATGGGTGGTAAACTTATTGCGGAAGTTTCTGTACCACTCGATAGCCTGAAAGCAGGCTCCCTTCTCCCACATACGCCAGAAGAACTTGCCTGTTTCTCGGTAGCCCTTCGGATTGGTACTCTTATCCTTGTTTTCCAAAAGCCATTTGGCAAAGGCTCGTTCGCTCTTCACTTCCTCCATATCGTGCTCGATGAAGAAGCAAGGGATGAATAGGAAGGAATAGGCATCGTTGTTCTTCGGGTCCATCGCCAACTGGCATTTCTCATAGAAGAAGCCAGAGTTACCTTTGCCGGTACTCTCGAACACCTCCAAGTTATCCTCTTGGTTTCTGATACCACCCGAGATAGAGGAAATCACACCCTCAGGATCATGCTCTGGGGTCTTCTTCCAATAGGCAACCTCAGAATAGTGGGCACAGTGGAAGTTGCTACCACGCACGGAATCGAAGTTCTCGAAGGATGCCACGGTCAGCGTACTTCTTCTTATAGCCCTTATTCCGTCTGTTACCTGGAAATCATCAGGCGAGTTCTCGTAAGGAGAAAATTGAAGCTTGGCTCCTGGGCATCCGATTGTCCATCCCGGCTGGTTCTCCAAAGCCTTTCTGTACATCGCCTTGATTTTCTTCGCCGTATTCTTCTGCTGGGCTAGTACGATGGCGTTCCATCCGTCCTTGCGGAAATCCTGTAGCCACTTGATGTAAAGCTGTGTGAGTGTAGAACCGCCCCACTGTCTGGCTTTCAGAATCACTACTCGGATAGCCCTTTTGCTGGTTCTTAAATCCTCAAAGATTTTGAGCAGCTTCCTCTGCGGATAGTTCAGCTTAAACGGAATCATATCACCCGTTACCTTATCCTCAATCTTGTCGGTAGCAAACAGGGCAAACTCGGGGTCTTCCCTGAATCTCACCTTCATAATCTCGAAGGTCAGCACCATCTTCAACTGCTTGGTGTAGTAACTCTTCTCGTTATACTCCTTGCCCCATACTTGGATGATGTACTTCTTCATGCTGCCCAACCGTTTCAGACCTATATATAATAAGGTACGCATACATTCTTTGGGAACCCACATCTTCGGAATCATGAAGTCGGGCAGTTCGAGCAGCTCCCTGTGCTCGAAATCATAGCAGCCTTCACCCGTCCAAGGGTTGTAGGTTCCGTAAATCTCATCGTATCGCCGCTTGTTTTCGGCTACGAGTTCGTCAATATCTACTTCTCTAACTAATGCCATCGCCCAATTCCTTTATTTCCTCAAAATCTGCATCCTGTATCTGTGGCACCTGAGTCACGTCCAATCCATTGTTGTCTGTCTTGGTTCTTCCCAGTGCCGCCAACTGCTTGAAGTCTTCATCCAATCCATGGGTCACGCTCACCTCGCTCTGCTTTGGTATCATGTGCTTGGTCAGGTTAGCATAGATGGTAACGTATGTTTTCGGGTCGTATTCTGCCAACTGGTTCATACAATCCTCAAACTTATCCTGATGTCGGGCTAGGAAGTCACGGATAAATTCTTTCTGTGCGCTCTTGCTCACTGGCAGGATTTTCTTTGCCTTCTCTCGCTTCTCCTGCATGATTTCCCTTACCGACTTAATATCATCAAACTCTCCCATAAGCTTCTCCTTCCTTTTTATCCAAATGGTTTCAGCGGATGAACCAGCATTCCTGCTTTGCTGGCACTCGCTGCATCCAGTATCTCCAGTTCTTCATCGTTCATTTCCTCCTGCTTCGAGACGGTAAGCGGGTCTTTACTGGTAAGCGTAAGCAGGAAATATTCGTAGAGAGCACCAGCCACGATGTAGCTGTGGATATGCTTCACCAGCTCGTCATACCGTGTATCATCCCAGTAGTCGGGCATATTCAGCCAGATTTCCTTCTCATCCCACTCCTTCAGGGCATTGTCTCTTACTACTCCCTGCGGCTTCATCACGTAGGCAGATAGGATTCCTTCTGTCTTTTTCAGGTACTTGTCAAACCAGCGGTAGAAGAGTGGTCTTTCCTTGTCGTTCTCACTGGTTGGGATGATGTCTTCCTGATTGGTCTGGTTGCCTCGTCTTGCCCTGCCCACCATATTTGTGGCTGCATCAATGTCATACCAGAGTTGGTTGGCATAGATGAAGATGTGCTTGCTGTAGTACTTGTGTGCCGGACGTGGAGGCTTCGGAAGGAAAGGATTCGGCTCGGGCTTCCATCCTCTCTCACGGATAAAATGTGTTGGGTGTAATGCGTTGAACTCCATCTTACACCTCCTTTGCTACGGTTACTTCCACCTCTGTCTTCAGGTTGTCGCTGTGTCGGGAGAAGAGGATAACGGTTGCCACACCGGTATTCCTTGGCTTCAGGGCGAAGGTATAAGGGTCTGGGCTGCGCTGAATCTCAACGATGCTAGGGTCGCTGCTTCTTGCCTCAATATCATCAATGGCGCCATCATCAATGGAGTAGGAGATATTCACGTCCTCTTCATCCACACCGAGTGTGATTGCACCGCCCGAACTGCTGCCATCCACCTTGGCGGTCAGTGTTTTGGTGTAAGGAACGGTAGGAACCACTGGTCCACTCAGTACAAAGCATCGGCGGATATTCTGCTCATCAAAGCTGAGAGAAGACAGATAAGGCTCTGCCTGTTTCAGGTTGGTTGTCTTCAACCACCACTGGTAAATCATGTAGTCTTCTACATACTTGGCTACCAGTCTTGCCAATGTGTCGGAAAGCGTACCATTGCATCGTCTGGAAACATTGATAACAAACTCCACTACATCATCGGTCTTGCTGCCATAGTAGATGATGTTGTCACCCATGGTCTGGGCGTTTGGCGCAAGATAATCTGCCAGGATAACCTTTGTTACCTCCAGGGCAGATTGGAAATCGTGGGTTAGCGTTCTTTCGTGTACTTCCTCATCGCCAGCCGCCTCGTTGAAACTCATCTTGATGGCTTTATCGTCTATGGCTCCATCAATCTTTGCCTTTAGATAGGTGGCTCTCTTCACCTCGTCAATCACCACCGACTTGATAATCTGAAATTTTAAAATCATAGCTTTAATTTTTTTAGTTCAAAATTACTTCTCCTGTCATATCCTCCATGGTCTTGCTGCCCGATGTCGGCGCATCCTTCTGGAAGATCAGCTTCAATGCAGAAACCACATGATTCGTCATATCGTCTGCATACTTCCTTGCAGAATCGGCATAGGTCATGGATAGCACAGAATAGGCTACGTAATCTACAACATAGCTCTTGAAGAGACTACAGAATGCGTTTGCCTTCCCCTCGCTCACTCTGTTCCGCTGATAGGTGAATACCACATCATCGGTGTTGTCTGTGTAGCCGGCTATCAGTGGAGAGAAGCTGCTCACGAATGTCTCTGCCGCATCCTTTACATACTGCTTTAATATGTCTTCCTCGGTCGAGGATAGGGTAACGCCAGTAAAGAGGATATTTCCCTGTTTGTCGGAAAGTCTCTTTCCGATAATGGAGAAATGTTTCTTCACCTTGTTCTTGATGTCGGCATACCCTATTGTTATTGTCTGTTTTGTTACTGCCATAACTTATGCTGTTTGATAATACTGATTGTTCATACTCATAGCCTGTGCCACTGCGTTCTGGTCTGCACCCTGTACGATGCCGTTTTCTACCTGTCCGCCGCCCTGCTGCTGAGCCATCGCCTGTTGCTGCTGGTACATCTGCTCCAACTGTGCCTGCTGTTCCTGCACGCTGGCAAGAAGCTTGTCTGCAAATGGTTTGTTCACGTTCTGCAAGTACTGAATCAGGTTGATTGCACCCATTTGCAGCAACTCCTTCAAGTCATCATTCTGTAAGGTGTTGTAGGCAGCAGATGCAGCTGCGTTCTTGATGCTTATCTTGAAGTGGATGTCTCTTGCTGATAGCCTGTCGTAGCTGTAGGTGTTCAGACCGTCCTTGTTGAAAATCTTTCTTCCGTCCTCGTAGAACTGCTGGATAACCGAGCACTTTTTCATTGCCAGCTTCTCCGTAAAAATCTCCATATCGGATAGGATGGTGTAGAGCGAAGTGGTTGCGTTCTGACTCTCCTGAGCATATCTTGCAGCCGACGTACCAGCCGAAGGAGTCTTGCCCTGCAAGGCACCGCTTACGTTGGTTACCTCTCTGATAAGGTTCAGTTCTATCTGTAAGAGTTCGTTGGTTCCGATATTTACCGCATTCGAAGTAATAATCTCTGGCTTCACGTTTGGCATTGTTCTCTTTGGTGTATAGAATATCCATCCATCGTATTCTATTGCCTCTTCCATGAACTGCTCTGGTGTCCTTCCACCCAGTACGGTTGTAGGAATCATCTTGAATCCCTTAAAGCTGCTTCTGATACTCATGTCATTCATCACAATCAGGCGGTTGATGTAGCGCTGCTGATCTATCACGTTGGTCATGAACGGATGAATTTCTCCGTTGATGAAAGGATAAAGCTTCATGGTGTATGGGTGGCTCTTGAAATCGTAAGGAGATTCACCACGGCAAAGCACCGTACCGTCAGGAGCCATGAAGGTGTAGTACCAGTATTTATCTGAAAGATCTTCCGATGTAATATAGGCACGGTCTTCTTCCGGCACACCGTATTCGTCATACTGCTTCTTTCGCTTCTCGTTCTCCAGAATCAGCTTGTTTATCATTGCCGTATCTTCCAAATCCACACGGAACCAAGCATTGTTCATGTTCTTGGCAATAGGGTCGAAGCACTGCAGTCTCGGTTTGGTTTCCGTGGTCCATACCTCAATCACTCTTACGTAGTGTCTTCCCTTGTTGGTGTAATCGAAGCTGAGATTTTCCAAAGCCTTCTCTTCGTTAAACTCGTAGCCATAACTGCTATCATCTACATCATGAATGTCAAAGATACAGTTCAAGTCATTAACCGTCAATCCGTATTCCCTGCGGGCAAACTTCTGATACAAGTCTTCCTTGCTTACGTCATGCAGACAGCCTATCAGACAAACGTCATTGTGTCTTGGGTCACTTCCGCATTCGAAGAACATGTGGTCAGGTTCCATTGCGTCCGTCCAAGCATCAGGCATTTCCAGTTCTCGGTCTTCCCAGCTCTCCCTCACAAACATTTGACCGCCCTGCAGGTAGTCCTTGATGAGGTGATTCAGCAAATCCTGCATACCGGTGGTCTGCCAGTTGCATTGCATCGTAGCACTCATCATGTCGCTCAGTTGTCGGGAGTCATTATCTCTTGCAAAGCATACTGGCTCCGTACCCTGCTTGGCATAGAGTCCTGCGATGGATTCCAAGATGCTGATCATGATGTTGTTGCTCATAGGGGTCTGGTTGCGCCGCTCCATATAGGTGCGCTCCGTCATTTCCTCCCAGTAGCCATGATGATACACCCTGATGGTGTCGCTCCATTGGTCTCCGTTGCAGTATCTCATCGTTCTTGCTCGGGTCTCCCTCACGCCGCTCAGATTGTTCCAGGCATTCTTGCATCGGGTCAGCAGTTCCAAGTCCTTTCCGTGCTCCTGCCGCTTCTTTCGAGCCTTCACGGAATCGTATCTGTTGCGCTGAGGCATCACCTTGCTAAGTGTTAATAATTTCGCCTTAACCATATTTGTTTACACATTATTAATTTATAGGCGCAAAAATAGTCTTAAATCCCTTTTTCTTTGCCGTGTTTCCGTGTGTTTGCCTATTGTCACGGAAACACGGAAATATAATTGCATTTTCTTTGCATCTTTGCGGCAACGTTTCAAACAGTTTAAGATATGACAAAGGAAGAATTAGAACAGATGAATGCAGGTGGAGAATCTGAACAGCAGGTTTCTTCACCCGAACAGGCTGCGGAAGAGACTCCACCAGTAGAGGACCGCCCTAACCGTAAGGCTTTCGCCGACCGATTCAAGAAGCGCCATGCCGACATTGATTTCGAGGACAAGGAAGCTCGTTATGCGGCTATGAACGATGATGCTGATACACTCGGACGATACGAGGAGAGCGGAAAGGCGTTGTCTAAGGTGTTCGATAAACACAAGTGGCTCGCTGCTCTGGCGATGGATATGGAGAAGAATCCGGAAGATAACCCATTCGATGCGATGGCTCGCTTGGGTATCGACATCAAGACCTTGCTCGAAGACCCAGAGGGCGGCAAGAAACTCGCCCAGATTCTCGCCCAGCACAATGAGGAAGTTGCTGAACAGAACGAAGCTACCGAAAGGGTTACGGAAAACATGCGCAAGTCTATCGAGCGCTTGGTTAAGCTCTATCCAGACGATGCACACGATATGTGGAAGCAGATTTACGAGATCCACGACAAGGTGGAAAGCGGTGACATTCCAGATGATGTTTGGAAGATGCTCCACAATGCCAACAACTACGATTCTGATATTTCCTCTGCCCGAGACGAGGCTGCTATGCAGGCAAGAAACGAGAAGATTCAGAATAAGGTGCGCTCATCATCAAGCGAGGGCATTCCTCCTGCATTATCTACTTCGGGTGCAGGCAATAAACCTGCAAAAAAACAGAAACGTGAAAGTTTCTTTGATGATATTAGAAGTAATTAATCCATAAATATATGTATAAAATGAAGAAAGATTTTTTTAAGTATTTTTCAAGCGCTCAGTTTGTCTTCAAGATGCTTCTGATGCTTCTTGCCGTGGTAACAGGCGGTGGAATGATGGCTGTGGCAGATCTTGTAGAGCCGCAGATTGGTAACGAGGGTGTAAATCCTGCAGACAAAGAGACTGTTGCCGCAAAAGAGCCAGTGGACCCTAATGCCAACGACAGACTTAGTCCTGGCGGAAAGAAAGACGGTCAAGACCTTACAGGCTCTCAGGCTTCTAGTACACAGCTTCGTGAAGGTGGTCTTCTTGATAAAGAGTGGGATAGCGAGATTGTTAAGTTTTACCCTTTCAAGACACCGCTTCTTTCTATTGTTCGCCGTATGGCAAAAACAGTGAACATCAAGAACTGGTCAATCTCACATCAGCGTGTCGGCGGCGAGACTCTTGACGGTCAGACTATTCTGAAGATTGAATCTGCTGACACCATCGAGATTAATTCATCAAACTTCTCTGGTTCTATTCGCCCATTCTACAAAGGTACTACCGTCTTTGCTTCTGGCGTTTCAGGTTATGCGCCCGGCTCACAGACCAAAACAGAGGGCACACTGATGCTTTATGTGATTGAGGCTAATGGTAAAAAAGCGGTCATGCAGGCTGTCAACGGAAAACCTAAGGTTGCTGGAGACACAAGAGACAATCTTGACAACATGACGTGTCCAGAGATTCCTGTAGGCACAACGTTTCTTGCTGGTGCATCTGCTGCTTCTGAGTCTCAGCTCACCATTACACCAGAGAACTTCCAACCACGCGAGAAAGAAGTATATGTTCAGAAGAAGCTCCTGAACATCGTATTCACTGATGATTACGAGAAGGTAAAGAAGGAGCAGCCTATTACCGTTGCCGACTTGAAAACCGATGCTATCATCAAGTACAACCTCCGTGCAGAGCGTACCTATTTGCTTGGATGCAAGTCTCGCTTCAAGGCTGAGACTGGTGACGGTCAGATTGAGGATGTTTACACCTCTGAGGGTATCATTAATCAGCTCACCAACACATACGCCATCGGTGATACTTATACGCTGGGCGATTTGATTGCTATTTCCAAGCTCCAGTTCACGGAGTTCTCAGAGAACGACCGTTGCTTCGCCTTCTGTGGTAAGAATGCCATCGAGCGTTTGGAGAACATCAAGCTGGAGGGTAGCCACCAGAATGACTTCATTAATCACAATGAGTTCGATCTTACCTTCAAGCGATTCAAGGACACCTTCGGCTCTATGGACTTCGTTTGGACTCAGACTCTCGATCTCATGGGTATGTCAGACTTTATGGTTATCTTTGATCCTAAGGCTTCTCGCCGATACGTCAAGATTGGCAAGAAGGAACAGACAAATGATATGTCAAAGGGAGGTGGTGAGGTTCGTGATGCCAAGCGTTGGATTCATCAGGAGGCAGATAGTGTAGCACTTCGTGGTTACAACTCTATCTTGGTTGGTCCTGCTGATAAGATTGCTAAGATTGCCACTGAGACGCTCGGCACCATCATTTCTTCTAAGGAACTTCCTAAGAACCCATCAAAGGGAATGAAGGTTGCGCTCACGCAAGACTACACGTTAAAGGGAGCTAATTCGCCTACTGATGATGTCAAGTATGAGGCTGGCACCGTATTGTACTACACAGGCACTGCTTGGACTCTCTACGCTGGTCAAGATACAGCGCAGTAAATTATCACTATAAACCATCGGGGGCAGGTGTATATTGCCCTGTCCCCATTTATCAAGTATAAATATGATTAAGACATATAAAGCACGAGTAAATCAAAATAGCATTAGCTATCTGCTTTCAGGTAAGCAGGGTAATCAAGTTCGCTACCCTTTCGCAAATGGCAATGTCATTATTAACAAATACCCTTCACTTACGCTTCGGAACCGCTACTTTCAGGAACTTCTAGAGGCTAGCTTGCTTTTTGCCAACAACACCATTGTTCTCGACCATGAGGAAGAAGAGTACCCTGGCGAAAAGGCTAAGCTTGAAGAGGAGAAGAAAGCGGCATTAAAGCCGGAAGGTGACGAGCCTGTAAAGAAGACTTCAAAGAAAGCTCAGAAGGAGGAGGTAAACGGCATCCGCACAGCAGAAGAGGTTATCAATTACGTAAATAGTCGTTTTGACAAGGATTGCAGAACCCTTGAAACTGCCATGAAGCATGCAGACAAGGCTGGTCTTGTTTTCCCTGATTACGGCAAGGAGTAACATATATAATAAGGTGAAATGAAGGTAGAAGACATCATAAAGGCAGTTCGTTGGTGCATAGACGAGGAATCCAACAACTTCTCATCAATCACAGATGAGAAGGATGATTTGTATATGGACAACATCATCAAGGCAAAAATCAACGATGCCCTGCATTGGATTGCCGTTACCGCATCATCCTCTGCTGCATTGGTTGATTCCAAGAAGATAGGTACTTCTTCTGCCACCCTCCAAGTGCAGGACTACGATGCTCAGAAAAGCATCGGAGTAGTCGCGATGGATGCCAATACCGAGGTTATCAATATCTCTCGCATTCGTGGCAATGGCTGGTTCAAGGCAGTAGTGCCTATAGAAGATACCGAGGATGAGGCTGTCATGATGTTTGATGATACGGCAAAGGGAACCATCGACCGACCACAAGCGGCTATCATGCGTGAGAATCCTCTGAAAATCCTCTTGCAGCCCAAGCCTACGGAAGCGGTCATTTCCTTTGTGGGTGTTCCGAAGAACGTAAGCACGTCCGATTCTACAGATGTAGCTATCCCAGACCGCTTGAAGAATGCCTTCATCTACTATCTCGCCTTCTTATTGCTTTCAGCCTACGATGATACCAAGGCTACGCAAATGTACACGATAGCCTTGCAGCAGCTAGGCGTTAGGCAAACATCAAAATAATGAAATCATGGAGTATGTATCTACGAATTATAGCGAAGAAGAACTAGCATGGGTCTCCCCCGAGATAACCTTGCAGCGTGACATCTACCTGATGGTTAAGCTAAAGCGCCCAGGGAAACTGGTAATCAGACAAGACAAGGGCGATGGCAAGAAGCCTCGGGTTCCCATTCGTGCCCACAAGAACACAGCTGAGTTCCAGCTTCGTCTTCGGGTGATTCCCGATACCGTAAAGATTCAGATATTCACTTCATCAGAACCAAAAGAAATCAAATATGCCTACATTTAGACAAGATCCGAAACTCGGTACGATGGTGCCGTTGATGAAGACTGACGATTACAACGACCAGTCTGTCACCGAAAAGAAGTTGAAGGATGGTAATATCACCACCCGAAAGCTGGCTGATGGTTCTGTAACTACAGCAAAGATTGCTGATGGGAATGTTACCACTCAGAAGATTGCCGACGGAAACGTTACGACAGAGAAACTGAATGATGATAGCGTAACAACTGCAAAGGTTGCTGACAAGAACGTTGTTAATTCCAAACTGGGTGATGAATCGGTTGATGAGCGAACCATCAAGGACCAAAATGTTACCAATCGGAAAATTGCAGATTCAGCCGTGAATACGTCCAAGCTTCACGACCAGTCTGTGACCAACGAGAAGATGGCAGACGATACATTGACCCTTTCAAAGTTTGACCCTGAGTTGAGGCAGGTTATCAATGCAGCAACAGGATTGCCGGATGGTTTGATTACAACAATCCAAGATGTAGATAAGAACCTAGCCAAACTTAATGATACGGTTTATCCTATCACTCTTGGTTTCAGTATCAATCAAAATGTAGGCTCTATGCAGACAGATGTTCGCTATTCCATCATCAGCGATGGCAAACCACTTATTCCTGATTCTCTCCTTATCAGCAAGCAGATTAATGATGCCACCCCAAAGGCTCTTTCAGACACCCCTGCATCCAGTGGAAACCTATCCACTCCTATAGAAGGAGCAAGAGAAATCTTCAAGTTTGAGGTTGGCAAGAAAGGCAGAACTGGCAAGAGCACATCACAGACTCGCTATCTCTGCTACTTTGGAGGGAACCCAGCAGCCACCATGACCGCTGAAATCCTCAATACGCTCAGTAAGGTATCATCCACAGGAGTGTCATTCAATCCAAAGGTAACCACCAAGGATAATGATTACATCTGGTTGGTAGTACCTAGCTATCTCTCAATCAGCCGTGTAACCAGTGCCGGTTTTGATGTGATTCTTGCTGCTCCTCAAACTATAACAAATAGTCTAGGCAGCTTTAAGGCATACAGAACTGTCAATCCTCTCACTCCAGCTACATGGAATTTAGTAATATCGTAAATATTAAAAGATATGTCAGATAATAATATTAATGTAACAGCCCCGATACATGCAGCCACCAAGAAAGGTAAGCTAGGCGCAGCCAAGGAAATCTTTCTTGAAGGAGATACGCAGACTGTTGAAAAGGAAATCCAAGACATCAATTCAAGGCACAATGATTTAAGCTCCAAGCATGAAAGTTTGAGCAAAACCGTTCAGGGTATTGCTGCTACTGGTGGAGCAAGTACTGCTACTAATGTTACTTATGATAACACTAATAGTGGTATGACTGCTGAAAACATTCAGGATGCTGTTGATAAGCTTGCAAAAGAGAAGGCAGATTCATCTGATGTAACAGAGCAGCTTGATAAAGTAACAATTAAGGATGAAGATGGAACTGTAGTTGACACTCCTTTCCGTTACATTCAGAATAAGGAATTCATCTTTGCCAAGGTAGATGCAGAAGATAAACTTCTCTTCGGTATTCTGTGGGATGGTACTCCAAAGTTTGGCAAGACAAGTGAAGTAGAGGATGAGTTGCAGGAACAGATAACTCTTCTTGCAGAGAGAGTAGCAGCCATCATAGGTGACGAGGATATCACAAGTACCATTGATACCCTGAATGAGTTGAAGACCTTCTTTGCCAACATTGAGAACACTCAGTCATTGACAGATATACTGGCTAATCTTGATAACGTAGCCAAGAACCTTGACAAGACAGTTATCAAGGATGAGGAAGGCAATATTCAAGATACTCCTTTCAAGGTTATCGAGAACGAGGAATTCATCATGGCTGTAGTTGATTCAGAGAATAGAGTTCTCTTTGGTATCTATAGAGCTACTGGCAAGACATATTATCCTCTGAATGATATGTACCACATATCTCATAACGAGGAGTTCCTTTGGATTATCCTTGATACAGCAAATCACCCTCTTCTTGGTATCAAGGAAGATGGTACTTGCTGGGCTGCAAAGGCTCAATGGCTTGATGATATTAAGGCTATCAAGGAAGCACTTTCAAGTATTGATGAAACGCTCAAAACCTTCCAGCCAAAGGAAGATGGAAAGGGCTTGATCAATATGGAAATTGCTGACAGCTTCTTCTATATCTCCAATGATGAGTACATCATAGCAGTGGTAGATGCAGAAGACAGAATCCTTGCAGGAATCAAGTATAATGGAGAGCCATACTTCCCTAACCACGAAATGTACTCTGTAATAACCAATGAGGAATGGCTCTATGCAATCATTGATGCAGAGAATAAGGTTCTTTGTGGCTTCCGTGCAGACGATGGTCACATGATTGTTGGCGGTATTGATATTAGCACATTTATCACCAATACCATTATTGATATAGAAGGCATCAAAGAAAGAATCGCCCATCTTTCTACAATAGAGAATGACGAATATCTTTCTATCGAGACTGATGCAGATGGCAAGGTGCTTGGATATACTGCTCCTGATGGCAGTCATTATCTCTACAAGGTGAAGTCAGAGACCATTGATGCTAAGGTTGATAAGAAAGAAGGAAAATCTCTTATAGATGCTGATGTTGCAAATGCACACTCTACTATTGAAGACCCAGAGGGTAGAACTGAGATTACAACAGATGCAGAAGGAAAAGTATTAGCCTATCGTGATTCAACAGGGAAAAAACACGAGACCAGCATGGAGACCAAACATCTTGAAGTATCAAGTATTAATCTCAAAGATAGTAGTGTGACTGATATTCAAAATGCACTCAAAGCAAATGGATTTAGTGCAAAGATACCTATTGATTGGAGTGAGAGTAGTTTTATTCAGATACCAGAGCCACAGTTCGCAATTTTCAATATCACTGGCATAGATAAAATGCCAACATCTAAAACGGACAATCTTCATGCTTGGATGGAATTTTGGGATATGCAGGGCAACTACTTTAAAAAACGTGTAATATTAAATGCACAAGGCAACTCTTCCATGGGCTTTGTCAAGAAAAACATTGCTGTTGATATCTGTAACGATGAATGGATTGGTGATGCTACACCAAAGATAAAAATTGGAGAGTGGGTTTCTCAGGATAGTTTCCATCTGAAAGCTTACTACACTGATTTCTTTCGTGGGATTTGTCCAATCACATATAAACTTTACGATCAGATAGTTCGCACCAGAGGTAATATGTATGACAGACCTTGGAAAAAAGCCTTGTTGGATATGACTCAATTTAGCCCTACGACCAAAAGCTTCAATAATCCTCATGTTGGAGATATTGATTTGCTTACAGATAATGGAGCACGTTGTGTCCCTGATGGTTTCCCTGTTGCTTGCTATCTCAATGATAAGTTTTATGGTGTGTTCTCATGGCAGCTTAAAAAACATAGAGACAACTACCACATGGATAAAAGTATCGCTGAAAATGTACACTTAGATGGCACACTTAATGAGCAAACAATCTTTGGGGGTAGCAAAAGTATCAACTGGGGGCAGTTTGAAATACGAAATCCAAAGTCTTTATATAACGTAAGTGGAGGTAGTTACTATGAGGGTGCAGAGCTTGCAGATGAGGAGCTTGTGAATGCTTGGATATCTAATGGTACTTTACCAAATGGAGTTTCTATAACTTCTAAGATAAAGAAGAACTTACAGACAACTGCAAAGGTTAAGAAATACATTCTTTCTTTTGCAGATTATATAACTATAATAAAAGCCGCAGCATCAACTTATGAGGCTTCAAGCAAGACAGACGAAGACTTGACTATCTTCAAAAAAGTTTTTGAGAAATTCTTTGATGTAGATAATCTTATTGATTATTGTATACTTGGTGATGTTTCACAGAATGGTGATGGATATAGCAAAAACTGGCAGTGGCTTACATATAAAGGCATTAAGTGGTGGGTTGGTCTATATGACTGTGATTCAACATTTGGAGGAGGACCAATGGGATTTGATATTAATTATCCTATAGACCAACACATGGGAACATCTCTGAATATACCTACAGGCTTTATATTTAAGTATTATAAGCCAGAACTAGAAAATAGATATAAAGTTTTGTCAGATAACAATATTATATCTACAAAAAATATATTAGCTATAGTAAAGGATTGGATGAGCCGTATAGGTACTGATTACTACAAGGAGGAGTATAAAAAATGGGCAGATAGTCCTTGCATATCTAATAGTGTTGTCAGAGAGGAATATTGGCAGCTTTTACTTGAAGAGAATGGCGAACCACAAACAGATGAGTCTGAGACATTTGATGCTACGGTTTCCTATTCCCCTGGTGATGTGGTTTCATTTGGGCGTTCTTTGAATATGGGGTTCTATAAATTCAAGTGTTTGAAGAAGACAGAAGCAAAAGTGGTCAATCACCCTCATTCAATAAGCGACTATTCTCCTATCATGGAGTTTAAGCATAGTGATAGTATCTATAGAATAGAATATTGGATAGATACAAGATTGAAGAAATTAGACAAAATATATAATTATATAAGATTAAACAATTAAAGTAAAATTTATTATGGGAACATGTTTAGTTACAAAACTTAAAGGAAGCATCTCTGACTCTTCTTTAAAAAAAGTCGGTGAGATGAGAATTAAATTTGATGTAAGCAAAACTGCTAACAAGCAAACAAGAGGTCTTAGTATGATGTTTAAAAAAGATGTCAAACTTGAAATCATTGGTGATGGCTACTTCACAGATGAGACTATTACAGAAAATAAAGGTAAGACGTATTCTGCTACAGCTTGGGGCAGTGGACACATGGTATATATCAGCAATAATAGTGTTGAGTTGTCTATATCAGACAAATATTCTATTGTCTCTATTGCTACTTACGATGGTTTCAAAAATCAATGGAGCGTATTTAATCCAAAAGAAATATCATTTGATATAGAGGATTTAAGATACTCTTCTTCACTTGAAATTTTAAAACTTAGAGGAACTTCTGTATATGGAGACTTATCTTCCTTAGCAGCTAATACTTCATTAAAGTATTTAGATTTGCAAACGACCGGAGTGAAAGGAGATATTGCCAATTTAAAGAATAAAGCAAATATGACGCATCTGTTCTTGATTGGTAATAGCTTTTATGGGGATATTGCTTCTTTGTCAAATAAGCTTAAGCTCGAATATTTAACAATTTGTAGCTCTAATGTATTTGGAGACATCTCTTCATTATCTGAAAATGTCAAGCTTATATCTCTGAATTTAGCTTCCACAAGCGTATCTGGAGACTTTACTTCTTTAAAGAATTGCAGCAATATGATAGATATCTCTGCAGAAATATTAAGTGGAGATTTGGCAATTATGCCAGCTAAGCTTGTCTATGCAAATCTTAAATATGGAAAATTCTCTTGGAGCAATCGTCCGTCTACATCTAAAATTATTGCTATTGCCAGCTGGGGCAAATCAACTAACATTGATAAGATGCTTCAAGACCAAGCAAATTGTGTAGTTGGATTTACTTCAAGTTCTGATGTCACAAGAAAGACAATATCTGTAATTGGCGATAGAACACAAGCTTCTGACAGTGCTATTCAGACTTTGCAGAGCAAGGGCTATACAGTCTCAATCTCTCCTGTATAACATAAAGTTTAACATTAAAGGTAAGAAAGGAAACAAAATATGAATAAGTTAACAAAGAAGTATAAGGTAGTACATGAGGGAACCAAGATGGTGCTCCCTCTCACAGAAGAAGGTGACAATGCTGAGGTATTCCCAGCAGTAACTGCCACCGCAGTAGAGTTTGATACATACCCAGAAGCCAAGACTTACGTAGATGAGCATAACTTGGTGTATGAGGAGCCAAAGTATGGGGAGTAAACCATACAGATAAAGAAGAAGGGTGAGTCTTGCGGCTCACCCTTTCCTTTTACTCATTAACCTTCCACCAGATTTCACCCCACTTCCTTATAAAAACATAAGGCTTTAGTCGCTTAGGAAGGTTGGCAACTTTCATTTCAACTCTCTTGATTTCACTAGGCGAAAAATCGCCAAGAATAACATAACTTCTCATCTAAGTCTATTATTTTTTTTAATTATACATTCCACTATTAGAATGCAATGCAAAGATAATCAAAGTTAGCCGTTCCTACAAGTAGTTAAAATTCACCATAAGACATTTCTATACTGGCAATAAGATAGCATTAAAATGTTATTTATAATGCCACACCGTTAATACTACGGTTTAGATCTTCATATCCAGTATCACCTCTATCAGGTCCGTCTTCATTCATACCCCCACAGCTCCCAATGGCAGCTAATATAATCACTATGAGAATAACCCATTCCTCTGTTTTCATATATGTTTCTTCTTATAACATAATTTGCAAGCTTTTCGATTGTCCTTCTTAGCTTGCGCTAAACTAATTTCTTTAATTTCTCCAGTGCAGTGTCGAAGACCTCTACAGGTTTTTGTTTTATGATAAGCATAGGCATTTGGTCCTGTACAGATATAAACGCCATGGTTTTCTATGGAAGAACAGAAAAGTATCGCAAAAAGCAAAAATGTTTTCATTGTTAAAAATCGCTAGCTTCGTTTATATAATAATGTGGACCATAATATAATGTAACATAGATGTACGTAGCTCCGCCTTTGCTTTTAGACTTTTGAACAATTAAAGTACATGCCGGATTTTCTTTCGGGTCTGTTCCTGGTTCTGCAAAATTATAGCATTTGTAACCTTGATCATTAGTCCAGATATAACCAACAGAGTATTTTCTGCTCAATGTAAACCGCAAGTTTTCTCTAAAATCTTTAGCCTGTTGAGAAGCATTAACAGAAAAGTTCTTTTGAAATTCCGCATAATAAAAGTATGAATTACTTCCACTATACTGAAAATCAAACTCTCCCATGTTGAATGTATAGTCACCAACAGAAATATCAAAGACTCTTAGCGTTCCTTTGTCTTCCATCACACTAAACATTCCATATCTATTTTCAAGGGAAGTCTTGACGGAACTATAACTGTTCCCGAAATTTATACCTAGCACTGAATCTTGTGAAAGTATCGCAATCGGGAAACATACTAAATAAAACAAAAACAATAATTTCTTCATATTGATAATATACTAAAACGTTATTTTTCCTGCAAAAGTACGAAAAAATCAGATAGGTTGTACCAACTAAAGCATCTTTCTCGGTAGTTTAGAATGATGCTAAATAATTGAGCACGATATTACTCATCGTAAACGTCTGAAAAACAGCATCCTAACCCATAAAAACTTTATTTTGAGCATAGTTAGGCAGAGCCTCATCTTCTTCGTAACTTTGCACCAAGTTCAATAGTGAACGAAACGAATAAACTATTTTATTATGAGTGAGTCAAAAACTTACGTATTCGGGGAGAATGGAACCAGCCAGGGCGGTGGTTTCAATAGCATTCTCGCTATGCTCCCAGCACTTATGCAGCGACAGGGTGTAGATCCAAGTTTGTTTGCTCTTTGCAACGGCAAGAGTAATGGAAACGGATGGGGTGATGGCTTGTTTGCCATCTTGCTTCTCTTCCTTCTTATGGGTAGAGGCAACTTCTTCGGTGGAAATAATGGCGGTTGCTTGATGCCTAACGGACAGGGTGGCGTTATGCTCAATAACGATGCCAATACGGCTGTTATCATGCAGGCAGTTCAGCGCAATGGTTACGATGTTCAGTCGCTTGCTACTGCTCTCAACACTACTACCGGTAACGTTATCGCTGCCATCAACGGTGTAAGCAAGGAGATTTGCGGTGTCGGCAACCAGATGGGCATGACTGCTAATCAGGTATTGACCGCCATCATGCAGGGTAACAACGCAATCGCTACACAGTTGGCAGAATGCTGCTGCAAGACCAACAACAACATTACCGCCATGGACGGCAATATCAAGTTGGCGATGTGTCAGCAGACTGGAACCTTGCAGAATGCCATCAACAACGTGGCAGTAGGTCAGGAGCGTGGCTTCTCTAACGTGGCTTACGAGACTCAGAGACAGACTTGCGACTTGCACAACGCCATTAAGGAGAGTACTCAGACCATCGTTGACGGTCAGAAGCAGGCTGAGATGCGTGAAATGCAGAACAAGATTGATTCTCTGCGTGAGGAGAACAGCACCTTCAAGTCTTCCGCTATGACATCACAGATTGTGGGTCAGGCTGTAGCACCTATCAATCAGGTGTTGGCTGGTTTGCAGAGTGAGGTGGCAGGCATCAAGTGCAAGCTGCCAGAGACAGTAACCACCCCTTACAGCCCATTCACTGCGGTTCCTAACTGCGTTGCTTATCAGGCTGGTTTGTATGGACTGAATGCTGCTAACGGTGCAGGATTCTGGGGTTAAAGAAAGGAGGCTGCTATGTTATGGTTAAGACCTTTTACTTGGGTGAATCGTAACGGTTCGGCGGCTATCGCTTCTACTGGCGTGAAGGTGAATACCGCCAATGTGGTGTTCACCTTTAAAAACCACGCCTTCGTGAATACCAACTACAGGGGAACGATTTTCGTGAATCTGATGCAGGCTATTCCGACAGGAACGACAGGTACGCTGCCTATCCTTTTCGAGACCAACGGAGCAACCCAAGCTGTAACCAAATTCAATGGTGATGCTTTGACGGTTGCTGACGTGCCGGGAACTGGAGTGGTTCAGCTCTGGTTCGAGCGAGATACTAACACCCTTCAGCTGATGACGGGTATTGTTTAACAAACAGAATAGATAATAGGAGATTACATTATGTTTCAAGGACTACGAACAAATTCTTTATTCTATGTGCTCGACAAGGGCGAAAACCCTAGCTTGAGGATCGGTCAGGTTGTTTCGGTTAGCAACCCTCAGACGAGATACCCATCCTTCAACAATGGCTTCACCCCTCAACCTATGGAGACTGTGGTGGACGTTAGGGTGAAGCTGGGTGACGAAGAGGCGGATTTCAAGCAGCTACCTGCTAACGGACAGATAGCGAACGACAAGAATCTTGTGGTAAGCGATAGCAAGGAAGCCATGAGTGCAGAGGTCGATGCTATGCTGAGACAATCCAAGGCGATACTGGAGAGCGTAGATTACCATGAGAGAGTCGTTAAATCTTGTGAGGGAATGCTACTGCAACTCAACCCCCAGATAGCCAAGGATAGGGAACAGACTGAGAAGATCAACAAGCTGGAAGGCAAGGTTTCCGGCATTGAGGGCAAGATTGACAAGATGATGGGATGGCTCCAACAGAGCATCAATAAGTAATCTCCTATCTATTCACTTTTAAAATCTTATGATTATGATAATGGTTGAGATTACAGAAGACAAGTTTGATGGCTTGTATGAGAACGTGGAGAAGGGCTTGCGCTACTTGGATAAGGCTATGAATTGCCTGGGCGAAATGAAGCGTGAAGGCAGACGTGACCGATACGGAGAGCGCAACCGCATGCCCGATTATAGAGGTCGTGGAGGCAGAAGTGGTATGCGAGAGCATGAGGAGTACGACGACATGCGCCAACGTGAAGACCGTGGACGTGATTACAGAAGTGATTACGGAGAAGATTACTAACTAGTTTGGGGGTGTGCTCAAAAGTGGGCATACCCCTTTCTTAAATTGATTGAGATTATGGTAAGAAAATACAGACAATCATTGAATGCCTACGATTATCAGCCAGAGGAAATGAAGGCTTATCTTCGCTACAATGGCTGGCACTTCAATAAGAAGATGTGCGAGTGGGCAATCAAGCAGATGCGGAAGAATGGAAAACCTATCCGCATCATGAGTAAGGATGATATTGATGAAATTCTGAAGAAGAACAATATCGTGCTGGAGAATAATGTGGGCTACGATGCTGTTTACATCGCACACATGTGCCTGGCTGATTTCTACGGTTCATCCATCACGGAGGAGAAACAGATGGCTCAGTTCATCAAGGACTACGTGGATGATGAGGATCAGCAGGACGGTTTCATTTTCAACCGCTTCTATGCAGATACGTCATTCAATGGCATAGGCATTCCTTGGGAAGACATTTTGTAAAATATGACAGAGCAGGAGATTTACATAGACAGATACGACTGGACCGTACACGTAATGTACGATGTTCACTCAAAGGATGCCATGAAGGTAAGAAGGCATCTTCGGGATTTGGGATGCAGCGGCATTCCTCTCGAAGATGCCTGTAATCTCGTGCTCGAAGGCAAACCCAACAAGGGCATCACCTATTCTAACATAGACACCCGAAAAACGATAGTAGTAATAAGCTGGACCACCTCAAAAGGGGAGTACACGAACAGCCTCACTCACGAAATGCTCCATGTAGTTCAGCACATATCCGAGCAGTTCCTTATAAATATGTACACCGAAGAACCCTGTTACCTCCTAGGTTCCCTCTGTCAAGCCGCCACAAGCAGAAACAACCCCCACTAAGCCCCCGTTCCTCAGCATTCCATGCTGAGTCCCCAAAAAAGAGTGAGCGCTCATGCGCCCACTCCTCATTTCATATTATTCCAGCCTATCCAGCTCATCCACTGCATCCATCATGATCCTATCAATATTCTGATTAGCGAAGTTGATGCTTTCGGTATCGCCCGCCTTATCCCTCATCTTCTTCCATCGCTTCATCTGCTTCTCAGCCAGTTCTATCACCCTAACCTTGGCAGCCTCCTTGGAGTTCTGGAATTGATAATACTCACCGATATTCGTGATTCTCTTATCCAGCGGAACGTTCTTCGATTTCAGACGGTCCACGTTTGCCATGGTCTTCTCCATTTCGTCCTTGTAGTTATACCACTTACTCTTGGTTCTCTGCAAGCTGCTCTGCTCGTTCGGCGTGTAAAGCAGAGAGCGGAGGAAAGGAATATCCTTGGTTTCCGTGTCGCTTCCGTGCTTGATAACACCGATAAGTCGCTCTGTAAAGGTAGCGGCTCCGCCACCGATACCACCGATGTAGTGATTCAGCATACTAGGGTTCGTTACCATATCCAGGAAACTGTTGCCCAGCATATCCTCATTTCCCTTGGCTACATCGTTGGTCTGGGCATTCACCCATTTATTCACAGCCATATATCCGTTAGGCACACCCTTGTAGGCTCTCTGCCAAGCAGGGGAATTCTCATTCCAGTCACCACGTCTTTCAATCGGCGCACCCTTCCAGTCGGTGTTTAACTCCCATTCCACGAAAGGAGATAGGGCAGAAGGAGAGATAGCCTTGATCGTCTCGTTCAATGGCTCCTTACCAGCCGAAGAGTTACCGAGATAGTCCATCACCGGCACAAGCTGTGACATGCAGCCCACGGCATCCAAGGCAGGATTCTTCTGTCCGCTTACGTTTGGCGAGAAGGTCAAGCCAGCCGCCAAGTCACCCAGACCATAGAAAGCTCTCAACTCGATGGCAAGCGGAATTGTTACGAACTCACCACCGCCCTTGTAGATGCAGAGATTGTTTCTTCTCACGTAGTCAGGCAGCTCTCCGTATGGGTCCTTCACGCCCTTTCTGTCCTTCTCGTCTTCGCTCGAAATCAGCACATTGTTACCAAGTGCAGCCAGCGCACCGAGAGCAAAAGGAATGGCAAGCATATTGATAGAAGTACCCACAGGATGATTCTTCAAGTTCTTCGCCAGAAGATTGGTACTCTGAATACCGGCATTGAAGAACATAGAACAGTGTCTGAGATAGCTAGCCGTGAATCCGTAAGCCCATCTTGCAGCCGCCTTGCCGCCAGTCATTTCTCCGTTCTTGAAGCTCTTGATGGCATCACCGCTACCATGGCGGTTGAAGTTGGTAGATACCTCCTTCGCATCATAGACCGAACGGATGATAGAACGGTTACTGTCTCGGCTCGCACAGTAGGTAGCGAATCGGGCGATATTCTCAGCCACCTCATTGATGTTCGAAAGATTTCCGAAGAAGAAGTCACGAAGGGCAGCACCGCCCTTGTCAATCTTGCTTCTTTCGCTCTTCACATCTTTTTTATACTCCTTGGTCCAGTCCTGCATATTCTTGATCTGAACCCAACCGGTTTCGCCGCCGTTCTCCATAAACTCCTTGAAATATCGCTGAACCTTGTCGCTCATATCGAGCGTGCCGTTGCGATACTTGGCAAACAAGCCCAAGCCTGTTGTTCCGCTCAAATCCTTGAAACTGATAGTGGAAGCACCCTTATAGAAGCCCAGCTGCGCATAGTACTTCGCCCAGAGCGCACCATATCTAGCACCTTCCTTAGAAGTTACGTTGCTAGATGCAAACTCCGCATCACGCATGATGTTTCGCATCACGAACTCAGGGTTATAAGATGTACACAACTGCGCCATCATTCTTGAAATAGAACTCAGCGGTTTCATGATTCCCTTGGCGCCCGAGTTCTCCAGCAATCCATTCAGAGCCTGCGCTGCTCTAGGATTTCCGTTAATAATAAATGTATGGGTTCTTCCGGCAATCTTCACGTCCACGATGTGCTGCGATTTATTCTCCGCTCTTTGGAACTTATAGCCAATCTTGTCTCTGCGATACACCTTGTATGCCAAGCCCTGCGATTCCTTCATCTTCATATCCTTGTTGAAGTCTGAAACAATCTGGTTGATTTCGTCAGCAGTCGCATCTTCTGGAATATCAGGGTAACGCTCATATACGATGCCAGTCATAGGGTCCTTCTCGTACCAAACGCTTGTTTCGGTAATCAGATTGTTCCCCGAATTATTTCGCGCGAATCTTGCGAAAGCCTGACGGATTGCATTCATACCGCCGTTCTTGATGGCTCTGTTGCCCATCGCACCAATCTGCGCCAGCACATTTGTCTCACTCAGATACTTGTGTCCTCTCGCTCTCATGATGGTGCTTCCGATGTAACTCTTCGGGTCGCCCTGCTCGGTAATGTAGCCATAAGTGTCTTCCGCCGTAGCCTCATCATACTTTCTCAAAGGCACATACCAGTTGAACATATTAGATACATGACCGTGCAATTCCTTGCTGATGATACCATTCTTGTAGTCGCTGTCAATCGAATACTGGGTAGCAGCCTTCACCTTATCCCAATAGTCCTTCACAGCTCCCTTCTTGATACTCTCCATCTTTGCTTCTGAATCCATCACGTTCTGAATAGCCTCAGCATCATTGTAAGGGTCAGAAGATTTCGCCACCTCCTGAATAGCGTGCATACCAGAATAGTCGTGCTCGCCAGCCTCGAAGTCAGCATCAAAGTGATTTCTGATACTCTCATCCAACTGTCTGTAGTACTCCTTCAGGTCGATATTGCCAGCCTTCAACTCATTGTCAAGATATTCCTTATCGCTATAATAACTGTTTTCCAGGAAGTCGGCATCCTGCTTCTTCTGCTCATCCATTCTCATCTGTTTGAGGAAGTCACGAACGAAGAACTCTCTGTTTCGCTCCAAACCGTGCTTGGTTATCATATAGAGATTGAAGTTTCTGATCTTCTCATCATCCTTCTTGCCATCAAAAGCATCCAGTACGTCAGCCATCGCCTTATCCAGAGGCTTCATCACGTTACGCTCAAACATCTGAGCCGCATCACTCATCGCACCCTGCATGGTGTTCTGCAGTATATAAGGATTTTCCGAAGAAGCAATATCCTCAATCTTCTTGTCAGGCACAATCGCATTCATCAGCTTCTTCAATGAAAGCATATTGTCCATATAGCTCTCGGTGAACATATAGCCATGCTCGTCCAGCGAACGGTGGTATCTGTCGAGTGCCGTGCCGGCAGATGGGGTAGTGCGGAAGTGAATCTGTCCGTCTGTAGCCTCATCCCACTCGCTCTTGGTAAGACTTTCCATACTGCGAACCTTGCCATCGTTGCCGTAGAACATACCATCGTGCGCCACAACGGCAGGCATACGCTCATGGTCGAGACGGTATTTCACCGCCTCGGCTCTCATCTTCCAATAAGGGTCATTCGGATTCTTCTGCAAGTTCTTGCTCAACCAGAGCAAGTACTTCACATCTTTAGTATTAGGAGCAATACGATAACCGATTTCATGAAGGAAATCAGATACCTTATTCTTGATACCATTCCAGAAGCCCGGTTCACCCTTGCCATCCTCGGCGAGTCGGGCGATACCTTCCTCAATGGCATCATAGATATTCAGAGGATTGTACTTTCTCTCCTCATCCACCAGTTTCTTCAAAGCCGCATTCTCAGGCTTATCCAAGTCGTACCACACATCACGAAGGAACTTGTCGAATCGTTCATCACCAAACAACTCTCTCATTCCCTTGTGTCCAACAACCTCATGCCAGATGGTCTTCTCGGCAGTATATCTGTCGTGGATATTAGGCATGTAAAGATGCACCTCGCCAGTCTTCTCGTCATACCAGCCAGTAATCTTTCTGCCTTCCTCAATAGCAGCCTTAGCCGCCTTGTTGGTGATTTCATCAACCGATGAAACCATCTTCACCTTGCCGCCAGTCTTCTCTGAGAGTTGTGTGATATGGGAAGACACAGGAATGCTAGCCTTTTTGTTAACAATCTCATCGTTAAGCTCTGCGCCTTTTTGGAATACACCGTAATCAAGATTTCTGATTACATTCTCCAATGCTTTGTCAAGTCTGTCAAGGTCAGTCGTTGTGTCAACGTGGAATCCAAGCATCTTTTTTATGGCATTGAAGAATCTTCTGAACCATCCTTTTTGAGCAGGAATCTGAGCTGCTATCTTTCTCCATTCTGGATTAGCCAACTCAGTTATCATTTCGGCTGGATTTGTTAGCGCATAAGGTTCGGTTCCACCGATATGCTTATCAAAGTAAGACTTTATCTCGTCATACAAATCAACCACCTCTTTAGCTGCCTTTTTTTGTGATTCAGTAAGCAAGTCACCATATCCTTTTCGGTAAAGGTTGATGATGTCAGATGTCACAACGTGCAACATTTCGTGGCAGATTGTAGAAGCAAGTTCTTGTTTGCCGAATTGAATTGAAGATAAGAAGTCGGTATCTATCAATATGTAGTTCTTTGGGTGATAATAATACCCTTCAACATTGACCTTTGTATAAGCCTCACCTTTCAACTTTGTTCCAAGAACATCAACTATGCCTTCAATGCGATCAAAAATCTTTTTAACGTCAGCATCGCTGTTGTAGTCATTAAAAATCCTTTCAACCTGTTCTTTGCTAGCCCAATCTCCTTCTTCGAGACCATACTTTAATCGGATATTATTGAATCTTTCGAAAAGATATTCTTTAGCTCTTTGAGCAGCTGCCAAAGAGAGTGCCGTTTTTTGGTAATCTGAGAGTACCCCTTTTCCGCTGGATATTCGCATACTAACCCCTTGCGAAACTTCATCCGTTCCTCTGGAGTCATTTTCTTCGGCTGTTTCGGTGCCAATAGCTCTTTTGATTTCGTTGATGTCTGATTTCCTGTTGAATCCATATTTCTGTTCTATACCTTTAAGTTTACTATCCAAAGAGTCGATGACAGATTTTAGACCTTCATACTTTCGAATAGGATTTCCTTTTTCGTCATACTTAAAAGTATCAATATACTGTATTTCAGCATATTTATTAGCCTCTTTCTCTATGTTAGGCTTTTCTGATGAATCCCCATAAAGTCTTTCTACCTCATCATCGAATCTCTTTTCAATCTGCGAAGATACGGTTTTATCTACATCTTCGGGAATGATTCTACTATTCTTAACATCTTTTGTATCTGTTTTAGAATACTGCAAGCCTCGGTCCTCACGGAAGTGGGTGCCTTCATCCTCAGAAGTCTTGCGCTCTTCCTGCACCTTCACACCCATCTTAGACAGGCGGTCCAGTACTGGCTTCAACTGCTCAGGCTTAAACTCAGCAAGCATATTGTTACCTCTTGTCTCGAAGTTATTGCCATTAACCAGTTTCAGCAAATCTTTATCCAAGAAGTACTTGCCGCCCTTCGCCTTGCTCTTCGGTACACGAAGCTCGTAGAAGTTACCACGATTGTTGTCTATGCGCTTCACCTTTACTTCACCATCCGATGAAGTAACCTCGTCAATACCACCATGCCAAGAAGAAAGTTCAAACTTATCTGTCACGCTGTTAATAGGCGCATCCGTAGTCAAGCCCTTCGGGTCGAAGTGGTCCGGCATCAAGATACCAGTCTTCACCTCGCCAGTATCAGTAGTATATTTCACCAGCTGACCGCCCAAGCCCTGATCCTTACTGTCAACCAAAGCCTGCATCAGATTACCAGTTACAATATAGCCATCCTTGCGGCTCTCATTACTGGTCAGTCTATCCCAATTATTAAGGTCTTGGTTCAATACCTTGATATGATTATCGCCCATACCGGCAGCCTGCTTGGTCATACGGTCGATAGAACCGATAACATCCACCTTGTTTTCACCAGAACCCACCTTGCCAGCAATAGGGAAGGTGATCTTTCTTCTGCCATCCAAGGTGGCGAAAGAAACGGTAGAGGCGTTAGGCGAGAAGTTATCCGTAATCTTGATGTCGATGAGCCTTCCGTAACTATTGCCGAATCCGCTCAACTCGTTAGGATTGTTCATGTCCGTAGGCAGAACGAAGGTTTCGTTTGTATCGAATGTATCAAGCACTCGCTCAAACATTTCAGCCTTAGCTTTCAGGTTCTTCACCACATCGTTCAGCTTATCTTTCTCCTGCTTGTAGATGTTGTCATACTGATAGCCAGCCATCTTCTTTATCTGCTCATCGCTCATGCCCGAATCCTTCTGACCCTTCTTAGCATCCTTGATATACTTCTCCTTAGCCTTGGTAGCAGCCTTCACCGCACGTTCCTCATACTTCTGGGTCTCGTCCGCAATCTTCTGGTCGAAGTACTCCTTCACGGCTGTCTTCTTCTCGGTCTTGTATTCCTCCCAAGTCTTGCCGCCAGTCAAGCCTTCCTGCGAAGCCTTCACCTCAGCAGCCTTCATCGGCTTCTTCAAGATAGCCATGTTCACCTTTTCTATATAGGTGTTGTCGGCAAAGGCGTTATCGCCACCTGGCTCTGCACCCTGCTTCCAAACTTCCTTGCGGATAGTCTTAGCCTTCAATGGCAGCTCGGTAATCTCCAGGTCGTTCTCACCCATTTCGTTGAGGCGCTGAATCTCGTTGGCATAAAGCTCACCAATCTCCTGCAACATCTTCTCCTGCTCGCTTACTCTCAGCAATGCCATACGTCCAAGCAACTTGCTTGCATCGGCACCAGCCTCGCCATCACCGACACCACCGCCCTCGGCTACAAGTCTCTGTGGGTCAATGCGTGACAAATCTTCTCCAAGGCTCTTTTCCCATCCGAATGGGTCTGCCATGCGAGCATAAAGATCAAGATGCTCAGCCATATATTCCTTAACCACCTTATCACCATACTTGTTGGTAATATCGGCAACTTCCATTTCATTGAACTTGCTCTTCTGCGAAGAAGTAGTATTGGCATCAAGCGACTTCAACTTAGCCTTGAACATCATCAGCAGTCGCTGCTCGGCAGGAATCAGAGAAACCACATACTCGTAAGCACCTCTAGCCACCTGACCGGTTCGGTCGATACGTCCACGCATCTGAACCTCATCATTCACGTCAAGCTGCTGCTGCGCCACGATCATCACACGTTTCTTCTGGTCCTTATACTTGCTGGAAGCATGGAGAGAGATACCAGTGGCAGCACTCTTATTCAGAATAAGCGCATCAATCTTGCCATCGTTAAAGTCGCGCGCGAGTTTCTTCTTGTCTGTATCAGCACGCTTCACCTTGGTAACAGTTCCGTTGTCGTTATAAACAAACTCGGTCTGTCTTCCAGTCAGCTCGCCCACCTTATAGCCTGCCTTCTCCAACTCATTCTTGATAACATCAATAGGGGAGAGGGAAAGACCTGTACTTGTCTGCTCAATCTTCTTTTCCAGTTCGTGATAAGCCTCAACTGCCTCATCACCCAAGTCTGAAAGATTGATGTAGCCGCTCTCGCTGTTATCCTTCGCATCCTTCTTGGTGTAGCGAAGTGTACCTTCAAGACCCTTTTTCAAGGACGTACCCAAGTCTGGTGCGTCCATTTCCTCGCCAAGTACGAAGTTGCCGGTCTGCGATTCGTTGGTATTGTTCAACGCAATCACAGGCTTCATTCCCTGCTTCAAATAGTCGATGGCACGCTCAGCGGCAGACTTGGCTTTCAGGGAGAGAAGCACCTGCTGAACGGTATTGAATGCCTTGCTTGCAAAAGGCTGATTCTTGATACCCAGGGCAGCAGTACCCTTCTTGATACCCATGGTAGATTGGATAGCTGCCAACTCGTCATTACGCTCATCAACGTAACTTGAAACATATTTCTTCTGGAAATTGATAATATCATTAAACAATCCGATGATACTATCATACTGCTCTCGCTGTTCCTGTACTCGCTCAGGATCATCAATAGCCTTCCAGTCGATGGTTACGCCAGTCATATCTCGCTCACGGCGAATCATCTGACCGCATTGTGTCAAGGTCTGGCTCATGATCTCCTGCAAGGTGGCGCCACCACGCTTCACCGCATCAATCAAGTCGGATGATTTCATACCGCCCTCGTTCATGGCAGTACGCAAAGCGTAGATAGGCATATTGTCTGGTCGCTTGGCAAAGGTAGCCGAGAAGAAGGTAACATTCTTTGCCTTCTGAATGATATGTTGGAAGTAGTTACCCTGACCGCTATTTCCACCAGCCGTGTGGCTTTCATCAAGAATAAGGTAAGCGTTATCCATCAGCTTCTCGATGGCATCACGTCTTCTTTGTCCGCTCAGGGCAGCAGCACCGAATTTCTTACCCTTCGCAAGCTTTTTCTCTTTTCGGGCACCATTCTCGTCAAACTCGTAAACACCATTGCTTACCTGACTGTAGGTTGTCAATACATAGTCGTATTCCTCTGGCAGCTTGCCGTTCTTTTCGATGTAATCAAGCACTCGCTTCACCTCGCTCTTCGATGGCAAGGCGAATACTACATTTCCGTCTGAGTCGGTAATGGCAGCTTCCTTGGCACTACCGAATACAAATGGTCTCAGTTCTGGGCTACCAATATCCACCAAGTCACGATAAACATCGCTCAGCAATCCTGCGGTCTTGGTGAAATACACTGGCACCTGACCCTGCTTCTTGGCGTATCTGATAAGTGAAGCAGCCTGTCTTCCCTTACCGATACCGGTCATGTCGCCGATGATGAAGGCGTTGCCCTTCTTTGCCTGCTGCAAAGCAAGAGCTACTGAGTCAACTTGCTCTGCTGCAAGATGAGAATACAAATCGTCCTTGTCATTGTAGCCCAGTTCATCAACAAGGAACTGGTCGGCATCGCCCAGCTTTTCAAGGTTCTTGTTTACCGCCTCCTGCTGGTCGGCAGGCATAACAGCTTTCAGAGTGAATGAATTTCCACTCTTAGGGGTATAGGTAACTTTCTCTGTACTTAGTCCACGTACGGATTTGTCCACCCGCTGTAATTGTCCCCGTGGTCCGCTTCCGCTCCCGGTGCTGGCAGGTTCATCAGCACTTGGCTGAGCGTCATTCCGTCCAGCTCCTCCTGATCCATTTCCTCGCTGCTCATTGGTTCCAGTGGTTGGTTCTTTGCTTGGAGAAGGCTCTGTCCCTGTTCCGTCTGCTCTACTATCTCCATCAGGAAGTCCTCCATCTTGTCTTGGCTCGGTTCCTCGTTGATTCTCCAAGTCATCATGGGTTCCTGATACGGAAGTGGAGTCAAATAGGTCAGACTCTCGCTTACCATCTGGTTCGCTTCCTCCTCGTTCTCCTGCTCGTACTCTCTCTTTAGGAGTACCAGCAGCGCGTTGTTTATCAAGTTCTGGTTGAGCACTTCTTGTTTCTCCTCCGATGGAAGAATCCATCCGTTCACCTCGTAGTATATCATCTTCAATTCGTTTATAAAGTTCGTCATAATCTTTCACGGTCTCGGCTCTGGCCTTATCCTTTACTGGTGGAAAGGCATTCTCATTCAAGCGTCTTCCGTTTATTAATATAATACGTGTAGGGTAGCTGGTTCCCTGCTTTGCATACAGACCACCATCCACATTAATCACGTCCTCCACATTATAGTGGCTATAGAGATAACCAAGGAAAGCCTTATCTTTCGGATTCAGACTTCCGTTCTTGGCGTATTCAGTCTTGCCGCCGATAATAATAGCAGCACGGCCATCGTCCTTCATGCTCTCCAAGGCATTGATAGCCATCTGTCCTTCCAGAGAAGAAATCCTGTAGCCGTCATACTCCTTTGGGGTAGCACTACCGAATGGTGGGTTTGTCACCACCACGTCAACGTCCTTGTCTGCAAAAGGCTGAGTTCCGTCCTGACTGGTCACGTTCTTGAAGCCCTGTCTTCTCAGGTTCGCCAATCGCTGGGCATCAATATCGTTCACATGTACCTTATCCATTGGCAAGCCGATGGTAAGCATACCGTTGCCGGCACTTGGCTCCAGAGCACTTTCAATCACCTTGCCGTTGCCCTTCACATACATATCTGCAAGGAAAGCGTAAGGGGCAGGGGTAGAGTACTGCTGCTTCATCACTCGCTCAGAATCTCTCTGGTTGAGGCTAGGCTGATTCTCATAGAGTGTCTTGATGCGTTCAAACTTCACAGCATCGTTGGTTGATTCAGAAGAAGCGATACCTCTTGCTCGCTTAACAATAGCAGTTTCAGCAAGCTCCTGAAGGTCTGTGTCCTTAATATCCTTCAAACCGAGTCTCTCAGCTATCTTTCTCAGCTCAACGATACCGTTAAACTTATGTTTGAAGCCCAACTGTAGGTTCACGACATCAATAAACTTCTTCTCAGCCAGCTTTCTTTCCTCGGCAGTCTTTGAGTCGCCCACCAGATTCTCCTGATGCTTAGGCGAAGTCTTCTCGTAGTAGTCGGCCCACTCCTTCAAGCTCATGCGCTGCTCGCCATCGCGATAGCGGATATTCATCATCTGCTCATAGATGGCATCCACGTCTTCCTTCTTAAAGAGCTTGGCAGCAGGAGCAAACTCCTTGCGCATTTCCTTCACCACGTCTTCAAGATTGTGCATACCTCTCTTGATTCTCAGATAAGCATTCTCTGCCATGGCGCTCACCAGCTTAGGCAATACTTCCAACTGTCTAGAGTTAAGACCAATAAACGAAGCAGACATTTCATCCTTGCCGGCATTCTTGAGCATATCCCAAAGGTCATTAACCTTCTTGTTGGAAGCAGCTACTGCTGCATCGTCAGCCTTCTGCTGAGGCTTCTTTTCTGTCTCCACCTTGGCTTTTTTCTCCTTCTCGAATCCTTCTGCTGCATTCTTGATTCCCTCCATAGGGTCAGCAGATGGTTCCGTTTTAGGTGTCTCAACCTTTGGTTCAGTCTTCTGCCCTCTAGTCTTGGCAAAGATGCTTTCGTAGATGGCACGATGCAAATCATCCGTCACCTCACCATTAAGATAATCAAGAGCCATATCCTTGGATAAATCATCCACGTCAGCCTTCATAATCTCATCCTCGGTCAGAGGATGCTCCTTCTTGAATTCCTTGGCAGCCGCCGCAATCGGGTCAAAAGTAGGGTCTGGGTTCTCTTCCTTTGGAAGGAGTGGGAGAGGACCTTCTTCTTTCTTGCTGTCAATATACTCAGTAACCTCATTCAGGTCACCAAACTTCTTGCCATCATACTCATAGTATGAGCCGGTGTATTCGCCCTTGCCGTTAGGCTCATCAACCTTGATGACCTGCTTGTCTCCATCAATCAGAATCTTCTGCTTCATGATAGGACCATTCTTTGATGGAGTCTCAGTTTCCTCGTCCGTCACTTCAATACGACTTTCGAGTTCTTTGTTTACTAAGTCGTCTGGTTCCTCTACTCTTGGTCGCTCTGCTTCTGCTGGTTCATTTCCTCCTGATGCTTCTTGTTGAGGTTCTTCAACGCCTGAAACATCATGGCCTCCTTCTGTTTCTGAATGTCCTGTTCCATAATCTTGCCATTTTTTAAAGTTCAAATACTCATTAATTAACTCTTCCTTGGTAGGAGCAGCCTCAAACATATTGCCCTCGCCAGTATTTCTAGCCTTAGCGATGCGGTTGTATTCGTCAAGCAAATCTCTGAAATCAGAAACCTTGCCCTCCAAGGCTAAAGCCATCATCTGAGAGATAGAAGAGTAACGCTTAGCCGCATCCTCGCCGAACATGTCTGGTGTTCTCAGCAGCGTATCAACCTTATTGCCGCCCTGTCTTGCCTCATAGAGCAACTGGATAGCCTGATCAATCTCATCACGAAGAGAATAATCACCCAGCTTCATGTTGTCCATTACCGATCGGATAGCGTTGATAGCCTTATTCTTCACCGTAGAGTCGATGCCCAGCATTCTGATAGTCTCAGGCTTAAAGATAGAACCCAACAGAATGTTCTTCACATACTCCCTGCCTTGTGCAGAAAGTCGCTCAGGGCTATCCATCATCTGTGCCACCTCGTTCTGTCCGATGATGCCTTTATCTACTAACGTCTTCACCAAGTCATTTATTGCCTTGGAATTGTTAAAGAAAGCATCAAGAGAACCATTTCCCTCAATCTCGGCAACAATCGCGCCTACCTCGTCAGAAGTCAAGCTCTTAGCCTTGGCTACCGCCTGTTCGGTATTGCTCTGTGTCTTCTTCTCGTTTCTGTTGAATTTGGAGAAGGTAGCCGTATCGTATGGCAATCTCTCATCGGTCACCAATACCAGACGTGGATGCTCGATTCCGCTCTGCTCAATCTGTTCTCTTGTAAAGCCGAAGTTCTCGGCATTCTCCAGAAGGTCGTTGATGTATTCACCGTCCGTGCCTTCCTTTGCAGCCTTCTGTCCTGCCATCGTTCTACCGTTACCATCATATACGATACCCTCGTCAGATACCACTGGCACCTGCTCGATAGCCATACCGTTATACTTCCTGGCAATCTGGTCTGTATTCTGCAGAGCCGCCTTGTCGTGTTCATAGTCACGATCATTCACGGTTCTGCCCTCAGCATCGGTAGGGAATCCCTCAGATTTCTTGTAGCCATTGTTCACATCGTGAGAAGGAGTAAGGCTTTCTGCCGGAACAATCTCATAGTGTCCTCTGATCTTGGTCTCTCCGTCTGCCAGCATACGGGTGCGTTTGTTGCCCACCAGTCTAGGCGCATTCACAAACTTCTGTGCAGCCACGCTGCCAGCCTCATGAGCACCCTCAGTATGTTCTGTATCACCCACGGTCTCCGCAACCTTCTTGGCAGTCATAGTCTTCTTGATGTTCTGAGCGTGGTCCAACTGCTTCTTGGCAGCTTCAATGGTCTGGTTCTTCAAAGTCTCCTGCTCCATGATGTCGTTAGGTTCGGCGGTATAGTCCACCTTCATCTTCTCGGCATCCTTCAAAGCCTTCTCCGCTTTCTGAATCTGTCCGTCCACCACCTTCTCGGCATTCTCACCGAAATCCTCAGTAAGAATCTCCGCACTCTGCTCAGGAGTCATACTAGCATAGTCTGGCGTAGGTCTTCCCTTACTGTCCGTAGCCATAGGAACATCTGAACCATCTGCAAACTTTCGGGTCTGCTGAGGCAGCTCTTGTGGTACTAAGTCCTCATTTGTGGTATTATCTTCGCCCGATGTGGTATCAACTTTTGTTAAAGTGGTATTATCTTTTGTTAAATCACCCTCTTTTGTGGTACTATCTTCTGATTTTGTGGTATTATCTTGTGGTGCCTCCTGCTCCTGCTGAGGCTTGGCTGCATCCTGCAGAGCCTGCTCCTGTGCCGCCTGATTGTAAGGCTCAGAGTTCTTCATCTGCAATCTCTGACGATATTCTGCAGCAAACTGGTCGATAGGCTGGTTTTGAACCAGAGTAACCTCGTCTGCCTTCACATAAACCATTTCCTTGGTGTTAGGGTCGAAGCAGACAAGCATATCGCCGCTACCTTCCTTGGCTCTACCTGTAGTCTGGTCGAAGGCAACATCACCTGAACCAACAAGAAGCGTTCTTCCGTTGCTGTCTTGCACGTACAAAGCCTGCTCACCATTCATTGGCTGACCGTTCAATGTTCCGTGATAGCTCCAATCAGAAATAAAGCTCTTCACATTTTCCTCGATGGCATCAGCAGTAGCCTGCTGCATCCCCTGCACTCTAGCGTTCGCATTAATATATTGGGCAAGTGGGGTCAACTCTTCTTCGGTCAACCCATTCTGAATGAGTGCATCGTAAATCTGTGCCGGTGTCAAGCCCTGCTGGTGCAGCTTCTCGAAAGTCTGCTTGAAAACATCGTTGCTCTCCATCGCTTCGTCAACAGCCTGTTCTGCATTATGGAGATTGCGCAATTCATCCACCACGACACCGCCTTCAGGGTTATCTGTGCCCAGATTATTCTCCTCGGCAACCGTCTTACCTTGGCTGGCAGACTGGTCTGCGTGTGGCTTTCCGCTAGGGAAAAGATCATCTTCGAGTGCTCTCTTCACATGATAGAAGATTTCATTCTCCTTATCGGTACGCTTCATTGGGTCCTTCTGCATGATTTTGTCAATATCAACAATCATTTGTCCCTTGTCGTTGATTATCTCCTTCATTGCGTTCAAGAAACCACCTGCAACCTCTGTGGTTCCTTCTTTTAGATAGCCATACAATCCGTTCTTATCCACATACTTCTCCCAGTCAAGATAGAGTGCGCTCTTCGGGTTGCGCAAGTCATTAATCAGTTGGGCATTTTTCGGGTCTGTAATATACTTGTTCTCATCATATCCGTTTTTCTTAAGGAATCCAAATGCCAGACTGGTAACTGCTCCTTCTTCATCAGTCAGCTGCATATCCTTCATCTTGGAATAACCAATCAGCGACATCATATCGTCATTATCACGATAAAGCTTCTGCTTGTAAAGAATAGCTCTGCGCTCATCGGCATTCTTATAAGAGGTACGTGTAAGCAGCGTTCCGTTCTTTGTATATTCAAGAACCTGCTTATTCTTCACATCGTTCACGCTGCGGTAGCTTCTGCCCCTTGTGGTATTGAACAGTCCCATGGCTGCGTTTACCTTCTCCTTGGTGCTCTGAGAAACATCTGGGTCGTTCATGAAATCCGTGTATGCAGTCTTATACTTAGGGTCTCTTGGTGCAGTCTTCGATGCACGGTCCACCTTAACAAAAGCATCCATCAGATTCTTGCCCGATGCAGAAGAAATCAGCTCGTTCTTCTCGTCAGGAGTCAGACGAATATCCACGGCGATAGGGGATCCGTTGGCATTCTTACCAATCACGAAATGAGGATTGACATTATGGGCAAGATTATACAACGCATTTCCGATATGAGCGTAATTCTTAGGCTCTCCTGCCTTGAATGCGCCCACCATCACCACGTCTTCAAGCCAAGTGCCAAAGGAAATATCCTTATCGCCGGTGATATTATCGGCAACCATCATGGTTCCAGCCTCAACACCGAGACCTGCGGCAGTAGCACCAAGCTTCTGTGTGCCATGCAACCATTTCTCGCTGGTACTCTTCTCCAAGCCAGTGATACCGAACTTTGACACCCAAGGAGCCATGATTGCACCCGATACTCCGAACATCGCACCAGTGGTAGCACCATGCTCGAATCCTTCCAATGCTGCCTGACCAAATGCCGACAATGAAGTATCATCACCGGTAGATGCCTGTCCTAAAGCTGCGGTAATGCTGGAATAGCCGCCCAGGTTGAGCGCACTCTTCGCTGTTCCTTCCACCAAACCAGAAGCAATCTTCTGTGCCATCGTCATGTTTGCAGCCTTGAATGCCAACTGCTGTGCGGTAAGTTTGGCACCTGCTTTCACCAGTCCTGCCTTGGCAAGACCCTTCATCAGAACCTGCTTACCCAAATCCACGGTCAAATTGGATGCGCTTCCTGTCATTCCGAGAATAGGGGAGTCCATCGCCATGTTAGCCGCCGTAGAAACGAAACGTGCGCCCACGCCAGACTTGTATCCTTCGTTAGCCTTGTAGCCTTTTACGGTAGGCATTTCCTCCAAACCGTCTGAAATAGCCATAGCCTCCTGCTCTCTGGCAATCTGCTCTCTCGACTTATCCTGTCCGGCAGACAAGGTTCCCAAGATGGAATCGCTGAGTCTTCTCACCACATATTCCGTGGCACTCTGAGGCAGAATCTCCTCAATATTCTTAACACCCAGTATATTCTGGGCACGCTGCATCATCTGAGGAGTAACATACTTGTCAACGTACTCCTCCACGCCCATGTTCAGCTTGTCGGCACTCTGCATGATGTGCTCCTGCAATCCCTTCTGAGAGTATATTTCCTGCAATTTGGAACTGAGGGTATCAGCAAGTACATTCTGGCGGTTCTTGATCCTGTTGTCCTGCAAATCCTTCCACGCCTTGTTTCTCAGATAGGCATCATTACCAGCTTTCTGCAAATCCTGCTGATACTGAGACCAAGACAAATCATCAGCCTCCTTCATCGAAGGGGCAACAAGAGAATCAATCTCAGGCGCAATGGTGCCATATTTGCCGTCATTCATCACAAAGTTATTGCCCTCAACCTCATACTGGGCAAGATTCCTTGCATCGTCCTCTCGCTGCTGCTTGGCTCTAGCCTGTCTAGCCTCAGGAGTAGAAAGCTGCTGCATCGTCTCGTTGAAGTTCTTGGCAGTAGGGGTTATTCTGCTTCTGCTGATAGGGGTTGCTCTCCGCTCCTCCTGACGTTCAGTCTGTTCCTGTGCTCTCTGCATGCGTGCGCGCGCATTGCTAGCCTGAGCCTGCTGCATCGGATTCATCTGATCGTTGCGCATGTGCATCAACTTCCAGTTCTGCATGTAGTCTGTAGCCGTTCTAGGCTGCTGAGCCCTCTGCTGCCTTGACTTCTGATACTGAGCAGCGACTTCCTGCGCTCTCTGCTTCATAGTCTGCTTCTTGACAGGCTGAACTGGCTTCTGCTGCTGAGGCTTCGGATTTACTGCGTGAAGTCCGAGTCGCTGCGCAAACTCCTCATACGATTTACTGGAAACAGCACCATCGGCGTGAAGCGCATCATAGAGCTGCTTTCTGTTATGATAGCCCTGCTTGCCAGGCGCATACACGAACTGTCTGAAATGTTCTCTAGTTCCCGATACTGCGCCATCGGCTTTCAAGGCGTTATAAAGTTGGTCAAATTTATCTCCAGCCATATATTATATATTAATGTTTATAAACCAAGTTTCTTTGTATTCTTATATCCGTTCTTCGACTTGCCGGCAGGTTTTGATGCTCTCTTTCTGGCTTCTTCCCTCTGTCTTCGCTGCGCTCCTGCTCTCTGTGCAACAGAAGAACCGCCCTGTCTGTTGGTGGTTCTTGTAGTAGAGCCATCCCTATTGAACACTTCCTTGCTGCTTGAAGTAGATGAATTGCCAGAAGTATTTCCATTGTAGTAAGCTTCGTTTGCTTCATACATGGTCTTGTTGGATGCGTAATGAGGCTTGCCTTCTGCATCCCATGTTACGTATTTGGCAGAAGAGCCGCCACCGCCGCCTGATCGTCCACGTCCGCTTCCCTTATGGGTAGCATTATACTGTGAAATGTTCAGTCTTCTGTTGGTCTGCTCGTCCTTAGCCCTGTCACGTCCCTGCTTATACTCGAAGTCTCGCTGGTCCTTCTCCTGCTTATACTGGGCGGTAGCCGCATCCTTTCCCTTTCGGTACTCAAACTTATCCTTGGCAAGCTGGGCATTATCGCCACGAAGCCCTGCCAGATACAGCTTGTAAGCCTGATCTGCTCTGGCGGCTGCACTCTTTAGGTCAAGATTTGCCTGCTTGTAAGCCGCATCAGCATCAATGGCATCCTGCTTCTGTCTCTGCGCCTTGCGGTTCTGATACCCCTGTTCCATCATGGCGGTAGGGTCGTTGAGCACCTGCAGAGGCGCACCCTTGGAAGTATTCACGATGTTGCCCATGTGACGGATGGCATCGGCGAATGCTGCAATACGTTCTCTGTTGGTGGTGATTCTGCGGTCATACTCATCAGGAGTCTCGCCCTCACGCATGCCCGGTCGGCTCTTGGGAATCAGCTTTCCCAGCCACCCGAAGAAGCCGCCATCCCTCTGGGAAGGGTCTGCCTGGAACTCTGGAACCTGCTTGCTCTGTGCCGTCTGATAGCCACTTAAAGCGGAAGAAAGCGCATCATAGCTAGGTGTACCGTCCGCCTTCCATCCTGTAGGAGGCTGCTGAGTCTTCTCTGCTGCATCACCCAGATAGGGAGTCTGTACAGAAGAAGCCGCTGTCTGTGCCTGCTGAGTCTGCTGAGGCTGAACAGCAGGAGCTTCCAGCTTGCCGGTAACGCCGCCATTCTGCTGAAACACGTCTAAATTCATAGGTTGGGGAACAATCGCTGGAATCCGCCCACTAGGACCACCCAGCATAGTCTGGTTCCCCAACCCTATCACGTTATCATAATCAGGGTGTTTAGCCCTCACCATATCAATTACAGCCTGAGGAATCCCATTAATAGTAATGGGAGCCCCCTTCTTCTGCTGCTGTGGATTCTGATTATTTACTGGCATACGCTAATCTTTATAATTTATAGTGACCGTGTGACCTTCCTTCATAGCTTTGCGCACAAGCTTAACGGCTTTTTCAATCTCGATTTCTTCAATTTTCCTGGTGCAAATCTTGTCACACAAAACAATTTTTCCATAATAGTCTTCACCTTCCTCTGCAATATCAACCCCAACTACCTTGGTCTTTCCTCTAGCAATATCATTGATCTCTTTCTTGGTCTCTCTATTGCAATTAGCAGGAAAACCATAAGTCTGATAGTTCTTACAGCGTTCAAGCATTTCACCATTAATGTTACCGTTATTGCTGGCAAGAACATATAGATGAGCAAGCTCCTTGATAAATTCGTTTGTTGCCACGCCATAGTCACAATACTCCTTAGAGCCATTACGGACAATCTCAACCAGCTTGGTCTTCTCCTCCAACGCCTCTTCCAACTTCTCGCATTCCTTCATGCGAAGATTAAGATTAATCTTGGCACCATCATATTTCTTACTAATATGGTTTACCAAGCCTTTCTGAGCCTTCAACTCCTTGCCCAAGTCGGCAATCACCTCGTTCTTCTTTGCAATCTTCTTCTCATAGTAGGCAAGTGCCATATCCTTCTCGGCAATCACCTTCTCCTTCCAAGCGAGAGCACTCTCGGCACTCTTCAAAGCCTGAGCATAAATCTTGTCAACAACCTTATTGGCAAGCTTCTCCTTCAACTCCTCATTCGCCTTAATATACTTCTGGCATAACTCGGTCAGATTCTTCTCACGAATCTTTGTAAGGCGAAGCTCCTCTGCAACGTCAGCCAAAACTGCGTCCTTATCCTTTAACTCCTGTTCCAAACCAAAATTCTCTCCGAACATCTTCATCTTTCCTTCTAGGTGTCTGGAACTTTCCTTCCCTAACTCCTCAATCTTCAGGTTCTTCTTGTGGATGATGCCGTTCAGTTTGGCAATCTCCTTGCCCAAAGCCTCAATCTTGTCGCTCTTGGTAATCATCCTGTAGTAAAGCTCATTGAATTCGTCTGTCGTTGTCTTGCTGACTCTCTCCAGTCGCTCATTCTCCTTAGTAAGCTCTGCAATCTTCTTTGCCTGCTCATCCAGCAAGGCATCGTTAAACTGGGAGGCTGCTTCTGCAAGGGCAGGGCTTACGCCTGAATCTTCCTTGATGAGGTTCTCAGCAGAACCGGGAGCCTTGGTGTTCTTTTCGTACTCCTTCTCCAAACGTTTCTTACGCATATCGTAATCATGTCCGCTAATGGTTATATAATAACCTTCCTTGGATAAAACACGGAAAGCTTCAAGCACAGAAGGCTTCTCATACCCAAACCAGTTGCTATCGTCAAACTCAAATGGCTCTGTTGACTTGTGAAGGTTAATCACTGCAAACTCCTTCTCTAATATCTTCTTTGCTTCTTCAAATGTCATATCTATATTATTTTAATGTTTAACAAACTTGTTGATAATATCATCGTATGATGAAGGAATAATGCCGCTATCTGTCTCTGTATAATAGTAGAATCTAGGACCCCACTCCTCTGATTCCTTCTTTTCTTCTACAACTATCACATTGCGGATTTTACCATCCTTGCATAGCAACTGAGCATAATACTCACGTCTGGTATTTACTTTATGTTTATACTGCTCGTCCATTTCTTTTAGGAACTTCGCTAAATCATCTAGCGTTATCTTATTATTACTAGACTCGAATGGCTTTTCAATCTGAGACAAAAGACCTTTTCCTATCTTTACTTCCATATTACCTATGTTTAACCTTTTTAACACTTCTCGAAAAATTAGGGGTGGGGGTAAATCGGAAAACCGAAATCCAGAAAAAGGG
>ERZ1026884.73-NODE-73-length-66934-cov-5.601011_pt1 | contig 66934 bp, 56 predicted proteins | sample MGYA00380172_ERZ1026884 | MGnify/ENA primary metagenome ERZ1026884 (study PRJEB33269, sample SAMEA4719808) | human gut metagenome | biome: human-associated habitat; feature: organic feature; material: feces | place: Cameroon | collected 2013-10 ... | reverse complement strand
CTAACGCGAATGAAACGCAGCGTAGCAGCGCTACGCTAAGTGGAATAAGCGGACGCAAGCGCGGAAAAGGCGCGAGCAGATGGCGCAGGTGAATTTGGAAATAGTATTAGTTCGGATATTGCCGAATCTCGCCTTTGGCTTTGATGACGCAGGGCTTCTTTTTGCGCGGGATCTGCTTGATTTCCATCACGCGAATCGGGAACATCCAGTCGTCGCCAAAATCGTAATGCAGGGTGAACTTCTGCCCTTTCTGCAAGCCGATTTTGTCCAGTGCAATGTCTGTCGAAGGGCTTTCCATGCCCAATTCTTCCGCCATCGGATTATACTGATAGCAGTGTTCGCTGAACATTTTATTGTCCATGCAGAACTCATACAGATGCTCCTGGAAAAAGTCAAACGCCTCCATAATCGCATCGCACAGCTGGTCAAGCGTGCTGTCCCCGCAGATTTCCAGCGTTCTGTAAACCTCGTTCCCCAACCCCAGCGGATAGACCTTCAGCACATACTGATTCACCATCGTTTTATCCTCCTTGTCCTTTGGAAATCTCTACCCCCGCAGCCCCAAGAGCGCCAGCACCGCCGTTTCCAGCGCGCCGTCCTCGTTGTACTGCCCTGCCTTCACCTTGTATTCCGTGTCAAGGCAGATTCCCACGCCGCGCCGCACCTGCGCACCAGTGTAGCCCTGCGCCTGCCGCATCGTGCGCTCCGCCGCGAACGGTGCAATGCCAAGATTCTTCACCAGCTCCTGCCGGCTCAGTTTCTCGTACTGCATGATTTTCACATGCTGCATCAGCCGGTACTGCCGCAGCAGCATTGCCAGAATGCCCAGCCGCTCCTGCCCGGCGGTCAGCATATCACGCAGGAGCATCAGTGCCCGCACGCGCTGCCCCGCGACGACGGCGTCCACCATCTCGAACACCGTGCATTCGATGGAGCGCGTCGCCACGGCGTGAACGTCATTCTCCGTGATGGTGTCGCGGTCGCCCGCCAGCGCCGTCAGCTTCTCGATTTCCGCGCGCAGCAGCGCCGTGTCATTGCCGACCGTGAAGGACAAAAGGCTCGCCACGTCCGGCGCGCACTTCTTCCCATTCTGCTGGAACACGCGGACAATCCACCCGTTCAGTTCCGCATCCCCCAGCGGCTCGAACGACACGATGCCGCCCTTTTTCTTCACCGCCGAATAGAGCTTCTTGCGCCCGTCCGCCTTGCCGCGCACATAGATAACCAGCACGCACGAATCCGGCACTTTCGGAATGTAGCTGACGAGCCGCTCTTCCGCCTCGCTCCGCCCGGTCGTGCCATTCAGTTCCCGCACAACGACCAGCCGCTTGTCCGACGCGAACGGCAGCGTTTCACACGCCGCAATAATCTCCCCTGCCGACGGATTCTCCATAACGCTCTCGTTCAGCTCCGCCAGTCCGTCCGCCAGCACCGCCTTGCGCAGCGCTGCCAGCGTTACGCTCTTGATGTTCTCCTCCACGCCCTCAAACAGGTACGCGCCGCTGACCTTCCCGGCCTTCAGCGCCTGCACAAATTCATTGTGATTCATTGCATTTCCTCAAATTGTTCGATGGTAAAGTGTCCATCTGCCATACGGATGATGATGGCTCCGCTTTCCAGCGTACTGTACACATCCGCATCGGTGATGCCGCGCAGATAATCCGCCGCATTCTCCCGTTTGGTGGACACCAGCACGGCAGACGGCGCGCTTTCGTCCAGAAACGCCTGCGTCGTGCCGTTCTTTGACCCGTGATGCGCCGCTTTCACCACGTCGGCGGATACGGCGGCGTACTGCCCGTACCGCGCGCTCAAATCGCCTGTCAGCAGCAGCTTCACGCCCTCCGCCTCCACCAGCAGCGCCATCGAGCCGTCATTGGCGTTCGACACTGAAAATTCTTCCGGCGGAAAGAGCACCGTCAGCTTTCCTTCCGCCCACTGGAGGATGTCGCCGCGGCAGACGGTTTCGATGACCGTGCCGTTTTCCTCCATCCGCGCCAGCAGCGGGAGTACCTCTTCGTCGAAATCCGCCTCCAGTGCGCCGGACGGCATCACGCACCGGCGAATTGGTATGCCCTCATCCAGCAGTTCCCGCACACCGCCCGCGTGGTCGCTGTGCAAATGCGTCAGCACGAGCAAATCCACCGGCAGATGCTCCGCGCGCAGGTATGATGCCAAATCGCCGCCGTATTCGCCCGCATCCACGACCAGCACATGTTTCTCCTGCCGCAGCACGGCGGCATCAGCGTCGCCCATGTCAAGCTGCATATATTCCGTCCCGGAAAACGGCGCGGGCAGCAAAATCGTCGCCATCAGCACTGCCCCTGCCGCAAGCATCGGCAGCCGCTTTTTGCGGTTCTGCCAGCGGTTCCGGCTCTTCCCGAACGGCAGCAGCGCTGCAAACACCAGCAGCCAGCCGAGTACCACCCACGCATCCGGCTGACGTGTCCACAGCGTCGGCGCGAACCGCCCCAGCGCGTTCACCAGATGCAGAAATCCCTCACTGACTGCGCGCGTCGCCGCCCCCGGAAGCGCCGCCAGCCACGGAATCGGCGTCAGCAGCAGCGTCACCCAATCCAGCAGGAGCAGCACGTTCATCCCCGTCACCAGCAGCACATTCACCGCAATGCCCAGCAGCGGCACGCGCCCGAACCAGTACAGCTCCGGCAGCAGCACGCCGAACTGCGCCGCCGCGGAGACGGACAGCAGGGACAGTATCTTCCCCTTCCAGCCGCGCTTTTTCTGCGCGTTCGGGGCGGTCTGCGCCGTTATCCCGCAAATCGCTGCCATCACGCCGTACGTCATCTGGAACGACGCGCTGAACAGCTGTGCGGGCGCAAACATCAGCTGAATCATTGCCGATGCGCACAGCACATGCAGCATCAGCACCCGCTTGTGGCGAATCCGACCCCAGCAGACGATTGCCCAGAGCAGCACGGCGCGGACGGCGGGCGCATTTCCGCCTGTCAGGAACGCGTACGCCAGCAGCATCGGCAATGTCAGCGCCATCCGAAGCCGCCGATGTTTCACCGGCATCATCAGCAGCGCCAGCAAGGCAACCAGCACGCCCACATGGAAGCCCGAAACGGACAGAATATGCGCAATGCCGAGCCGCCGGAACTGTTCCTGTTCCTCGTCCGGCACTTCGTCGCGCATTCCCAGCAGCACCGCACTCGCCAGCTGTCCAGCTTCCTCGCCGCAAACGTCTCTCAATGTCTGTGCCATGCGCTGATTGAACCGTGCCGCCAGCCCATAAAGAGAAAGCCCGTCCGGCAGCGCTTGCAGTTTCGCCGCACCATACAGGCCTATCAGGATATTCTTCTGCCGCAGAGCCTGTCGAAAGTCGTACCCATGCGGATTCCGCTGTCCCTGCGGATGATAGACTTCGGCGGTCATGCTGATTCTTGCCCCCGGCGTCAGGCAAACCGGGATTTTCTCATCCGCCTTAAGGTAGAACGTCCAGTACGCGCCGGATGCAATGCGCTCGCCGTTCAGCGTCACGTCCCGCAGGATAACGCGTACCTGCCCCTTCTCCGCGCGGAAGTCCACCTCGCCCGCGACGACGCCCGTCACCTGCGCGTCTCCTTCCGGCGGAAGCGTCGGATTCGCCGTGCGGATGCCCAGCGCCGCGCCAAGCAGGAACGTCAGCAGCAAGCAGCCCGCCGCGCGTGTTCTCCGCCGTCCCAGCAGGAGCAATCCCGCCAGCGCCGCCGACACGCAGAGCATTGGCATTGCACTCGTCGGCGCTTGGAAGCCGAGGGCGATGCCCGCCATCATCAGCAGTGCCGCGCAGGGCAAGAGGGCGGTTTGCAGCAATGTACGCCATGTTCGCGCGTCAGACACGATACGTTGCGCCGATATGCGCCAGCTCCGCGTCCGTGCGAATCGCCCGCGCCTGTTTGAGCAGCGTTTCCGGGTCGATGTTCGGGTTCAGGTGAGTGATAACGAGCTTCTTCACGCGAGCATCGCGCGCCAGTTCCGCCGTCTGCGCCGCGGACAGATGCGGCAGACCCTCCTGCCACATTTCCGTCGGGAACAGCCCATCCGCCAGCAGCAGATCCGCGTCCTGCGCGAAGTCCGTCAGCCCCTCCACGGTATTGGTGTCGCCGGTGTAGCACAGCGTCTTTTCGCCGTCCGTCACGCGGTACATAACCCCCGGCACAGGATGGCGCGCGGCAAAAACGCGCACGGAAAATTCGCCAAGCTGCACCTCGTCGTCCTTTTGCACGTCATGCAGGCAGAAAGCGCCGCTTTGCTGCACCATCTTGCGCACCATCGACGATTCGTCCACCGGCGCGTAGACATCCAGCGGTTTTGCCGCGCACGCCTGCAAGCGGAACAAGAGCGGCAGCACGTCGCTGCAATGATCGAAGTGCCAGTGCGAGAACAGCAGCGCATCCAGCTTCTCCGGCGGCATCAGCGCCGTCAGCCTTCCAAGCGTGCCGCTGCCCATATCCATCGCCACGCGCGTCTTTTCCCCGCGCATCAAATATCCCGACGTTGCGCCATTCGCCGCCGGAAACGGTCCATTCATCCCCAGCACAGTCAATTCCATTCGTATTCTCCTTACCTTCGGGGAGGCGCAAGGGGCTTTGCCCCTTGACCCCAGTAGGGCGCTGCCCTGCACCTGCGAAGGGTCTTCGACCCTCTCGACACCCTTCTCGCGATTGAGTTGAGCGCACTTTCATGCTTTGCCCGCGTGTTTAGCAGGGGTTTCGCGCCTGCGGGCGCGACCAGAGGGCATGAAAACAGACGAAGTCTGCGGTCGCCCTCTGGACTGCTTCGCATCCCATCTAAGTGGCTTGAGCTTTTTTGTTGCTTGTTTTTTATTGCTTGCCTAAATGATTTCGGATTACCCGACCGCCTCGTTGACCGTTTCTTCCTGCATCGCGTCCCACAGTTCCGTCTGCTCCTGCACGAAGTCCTCATCCGGCATCAGCGGCGTCGCGGTGTCCTGATCGTAGGAAACCGTCATCTGCACCAGCACGGCAGCATAGCCCAAGCCATCGACATTGACTTTCTTGTTCAGCCCGACCTTCTTGCCGTCAAAGCGGCGCGTACCCAGCGTCTGCGCGGAGAGGGCGGATTTCGCCACATACACCGCCGCGCGGTCAATCGTACCATCCACCGTCAATTCCGCCGATACGCTCAATTGACCGTTGCGCACCGTGAACGTCACGCAGCCAAGCTGCACATCGCCGGAGACCATCGGCACGACCATCGGCAGTTGATTATTCAGCGCGCTCAAATCCAGCAAAATCGCCTTTTTAGGCGACGAAACGCCGCTAATATCCGACAGTGGCAGTCCCGCCGTCGTGACGTTGGAATCCGTCAATCTTGGCGCAACGCGAACGACCGTGAAGCTGTTTTCACCGCTGTCCGTGGACAGGGTGACGCGATACGTCGTCTGTGCGCCATTCTGCGGCAGATACACTTCCTCTGACGCGAACATTCCGCTGCACACGCCGTAATCGCGCTGATAGACCGTCGATCCCCACTCGTCGCGGATGGTCATTGTAACGCGGCTGTCCGTATCCAGCGGACATGACACGGACAGATACCCCTTGTCGCTCGTCACACTGCCGCCCTGCGACGCATCCGCATAGTACACATCTTCCGCCAGCGCCGGAAAAGCCGCCAGCAGCATGAGCAGCAGCGCCAGAAATACACCCTTTTTCATCAGGGGATTCACCTCTATGAGATATTATGAGATATTGCGCAGACCTCCCCGCCTGCACTGATTCAACGATTTTCCGATGGTTTTTCATCCCGCGCAAAAGGGCTTTTCTCAGTCCACCATCAATGTAACCACCGCCGGCACAATCACCTCGCGGAAGCGCAAATCTGCGCGCTCCGCCAGCACGCCGGGGGTAATGCACTGGTCGATTTTCGCGAACTCCGGCACATTGATTGTCTCGGAGGACGTTGTCGTCAGCGTATGCACGTCGTTTTGGAAGGTATCGCCGCGCTGCGGGCGGATGACCACCAGCCCCAAGCGTTTCATGGCGTATTCCAGCCGGGTCAGCTGACTGAGCATTACCGCGCGCAGTTCCAACAGGGGCTTGGCTTCCTCGGCGCTCATTTCCGGCTTCATCAGCTTGGCAATCGCCTGATCCACCGCGTCGCCGAGTTTCGTCGCCATGCCGACGTAGCACTGCCCCAGCATCCGCGTATCCGCCTGATAAATCGCCGTCTGCCACTGCTGCATCCGGGCGTTCTGCTCCTCCTGCATCCGCGCGAAATCCTGCCGCAGTTTGTCGTACTGCATCCCCGCATCGTCAAACAGCTGCGCCGCCCAGCGCGCTTCATCCTCCATCCGCTCGCGAACCGCCTTCTGCTGCTGTCCAAACGCCTCTTGGAATTTGGCGCGCCCTGCCTGTGCAAACTGGGCTTCCTGCGCCTTCAGTTTTTCTTCAAATTCCGCCAGCAGCTTTTCCTTTATCGGCTTGATTTCTTCCTCTGCCCTGCCGGTACGGGCTTCCTCTGCCTTCCTATTCGCTTCCTCCACCTGCCGGGCGGCGTTCTCCAGCGATTCATCCTGCATCTTCGCCATCAGCTGATACTCCTGCAGGCGCGCACGAAGCGCATCTTCCTCCGGCGCGGCGCTCCGCCCGTCCCGGCGCGCCTGATAAAGCAGGCGGCTGACCGACCGCAGCACACGCACGCGGGTTGTAAACGATGCGCGCACAGGCAGTTCCGGGTCTGCCGAATAAGACGCCAGCAGCTCCCACGTCATCGGCTCACGTTCAGCAGTGAACACATCCGGCACAGCGTTCGCGGCATCCGCCATCGGCGCATCCAGTACCAGCATCTGATAGCACTGCGTCACCGCGCTGTACACCAGCATGGCACATTTGCCCTGATGCTTCTGCGTCAGCTGTGCATCCAGCTGATCCAGCAGCATGGACGCCCCCAAGTCGCGCAGCTCAATATACAGCCGGGAAAGCAGCTTCTGATAATAATCCCGGCGATTCTGTCGGCTGCCGCCCGCCAGCTGCTCCACCGAATCCTGCTGAAACAACGCCAGTGCGGACAGCGTTTCACGGCGGCTCTCGTACTCATCATCATACGCCGCCTGCTGCTGTTCCGCCCGCTGATAGCGGTCATCTTCCGCCTTTTCGCGCGCTTTTTCCTGCTGCTGGTCTACCGTCTGCTCCTGCTCCGCCATGGTATTGCTCCTTCCGCGCGTTGTGCGCTTGCTGTCGCTTTTTGCTGTTTCTTAGTATACCATCACCTTGCGCGAATTGCAACCCTGCTTGACCGCGGCGGATTTCCGTTGTATAATTTCTACCAGTGCTCTATATTTTACGGGGAGGTCATTTTCCATGCAGCCTGTTTCTTCCGATGCGCCTGCATATCCAGACGAATCATCGGCAAAAATACCCAAGACGCCGTGCGGCACGGTCAAGCGCGCGTTTCGGGCGACTTTTCCCACACGCTGCCGATTCTGGCGGGCTTTCTCTTCCTTGGCTTCGCGTATGGTCTGCTGATGCGCACCAAGGGCTTTTCGTTTCTCTACCCGATGTGCATGGCGATGACAATTTTCGGCGGTTCGCTGGAATATGTCACCGTATCGATGCTGCTTTCACCTTTGCGCCGCTGGAGACGTTTCTGATGGCGCTGCTGATTCAGGCGCGCCACCTGTTCTATGGACTGTCTCTGCTGGGCAAGTATGCCGGAACAGGCTGGAAAAAGCCGCTGCTCATCTTTGGCCTGTGCGACGAAACCTTCTCCATCACCTGCTCCGCCGACGTGCCGCCGGAGGTTGACCGCGGCTGGTGCTACCTGTGGGTGACGGTGCTGGACTGGTGCTACTGGGTTGCGGGCGCGGCGGCGGTGCTGCACATCTGGCGTCGGCAGATGCTCTTGTCCATTGCCGGCGGCACGATTGTGTATATGCTGCTGGTGCAGATGATATAATCGCTGTCACAAGCAAATCACACTATTTTCTTTACCGAATCCACTAATTGCATTGGTCAAAACTCATATCAACCCCACCGGAGGACATGCCCATGAAACAGCTTCCGCTCCCTGCGCATCCCGTATTCCCTTCCCGGCTGGACAGCTTGGCAGCGCTGCCGGAACTCCTGCGCAGCCGCCAAATCGGCTGCGTTCTCGTCATCGGCGATGCCCATGCCGTCGATTGCGAATCGCTCCTGCTCCCCGTGCTGGAGGACAGCCAAATCATGTACGCAGTCCACGCTGCCGTGTCACTCTCGGACAGCAAGGACGGCGCGCTGACCCGCACGGACGTTGATACTGCCCTGCAGGCCTTCACCGACAAACAGGCGCAGGCAATTCTTGCCGTCGGCGGCAATGACGCAATGGCGCTGGGTCAGGCGCTGCTGGCGCGTCTGCACACAAAAGGACATGCAGAAACATTCGAGCAGTGGCGCGCGATTCCGCTGATTCTCCTGCCAGCAGCGGCGGATGCATCCGCTGTATTCGCAGAAACAGGTGACGTGTTCGACCCAGCACGCGGAAAATCACGCCGCTTTTCGCTTCGAGCGCATACCAGCCGCTATGTGCTGATGGATGACGCGATGCTGGCGCTTCAATCGCGCGAATCGCTGCTCCACGCAGGGATTTGGACAATTGCGCACGCCATCTGCGCGGGCATGAGCCGCCTTCTGCCGCGCGAAGAGCGTCAAAAGGCAGAAAACGCCCTTCGTGCGCTGACCGGACAGCTGATTGCCGTCAGCGACGATGCTGCCGTGCCGGAAAACGAACGTTTCTCCTCCGATTTGGCGAGCCGCCGCGCGCTGCACACCGCGTCGCTGGATGCCGCGGAAGCCTTCGCCGTGTCGCATGATGCGGTGCTGCCCGCACTGCTGAATGCCCTGTCCACAGTAAAGCAGCTTTCGCCGGACGAGACGCTCCCGCTGCTGCTTGCGCCGATGATTGCGCAGTCCGAAGGTGCGCGGCGAAAGGCGTTGTCCGACATGGCAATCGGCGCGAGGCTGTGCGCCGCAGATGCGGACGGCGCGGCTGCGCTGGCGGCATGGATGCGCGACCTCGTGTTCCATGCGGGGTACGGCTTGACCCTCCCAACGCTGTATCATCGGGATATTCCCGCCGTCGCGCGGATTGCCGCGCAGAACACGCTGCTGAACCGCTTCGCCTTGGAGGACATCCTCCGCGCCATCATGACGCCCGATGCGCCCCACGCGGATATTGCCGCGCTGTTCGCCGCGCAGAAAGCCTGCTTTGCGTCCGGCATAACGCGCCCCGTGCCGCATCGGCTTGACCAGCTTCGCCGCCTGCGCCGCGCGATTCTGGCACACGAACAGGATATTGAAGCTGCCCTGCAAAGCGACCTCGGCAAGTGCAGGACGGAAGCGTACATGTGTGAAATCGGCATGGTGCTGTCGGAATTGGGCTACCTGCTCCGCCGGACGCGCCGCTACTGCCGCGATACGCACGTTCTCACGCCGCTGGCGCAGTTCCCGGCGCGCAGTTTCATCCGCCACGACCCGATGGGCGTCGTGCTCATCATGTCCCCGTGGAATTACCCATTCCTGCTGACCATCGAACCGCTGCTTGGCGCGCTGGCGGGCGGCAACTGCTGCATCCTGAAGCCGTCGAAGGATGCGCCCGCGACTTCCGCCATCATCCGGCAAATCTGCGCCGAATGCTTCCCGCTGGAGGAAGTTGCCGTTGTCGAGGGTGGGCGCATGGAAAATCAAGCCCTGCTTGACCAGCCGTTCGACAAGATTTTCTTCACCGGAAGCAGTCACGTCGGGCAGGAGGTGCTTCGCCGCGCGGCGGAGCATTTGACCCCCGTAACGCTGGAACTGGGCGGCAAAAGCCCGGTGATTGTCGCGAAAGATGCTGACCTGACGCTCGCCGCGCGGCGGATTGCGTTCGGCAAGCTGCTCAACGCCGGGCAGACGTGCGTCGCGCCGGATTATGTGCTGGTGGCGCGCGAAGTCGAAGACGCTTTCGTTTCGGCGCTGCAAAAGCAGTTCGATCAGCTCTGCCCTGACCCGCTGCACAGCGCAGAGTACGTCCACATCGTCAACCAGAAGCACTTCGACCGCCTGACCGGGCTGATGGCATCGGGGCAAATCGTCTACGGCGGCAGTATCGACCCCGCCGCCCTGCGCATTGCGCCGACCATCCTCCGCAATGTTTCGCCGGACAGCCCGGTCATGCAGGAGGAAATTTTCGGTCCGATTCTGCCGATTCTGCCCGTCAGCGGCATCGACGAAGCGATTGCCTTCGCCGCCGCACGGCCGCATCCGCTGGCGTGCTACCTGTTCACGAAAGACCGTGCCGTGCAGCGCCGCGTGCTGGACACGCTGCCTTTCGGCGGCGGGTGCATCAACGACACCATCATCCACTTGGCGACGAGCCAGATGCCCTTCGGCGGCGTTGGACACAGCGGCATGGGCGGCTACCACGGGCGCGACAGCTTCCGCTGCTTCACGCATGACAAGAGCATCGTCAAAAAGGCGCTGTGGCTGGATTTGCCGATGCGCTACACGCCGTACAGCAAGAAGAAAGAAACGCTGATTCGCTTCTTCCTGAAATAATACGATTCCCGGACGAAAACGTGCCGCATAAATGAATCCCCAAATAGGATAGTCCGAATGGCAAGCCGCTGTATGGATGCAATCGCGAAAGGGATACCCGCTGCAAAAGCGGGCATCCCTTTTTCGTATTTTCTCTGTTTCGGGAAAAGACCGGATTGATTTATGCCCCAAAACGTGATAGAATTAGTTTGTCATAACAAACCGGCGGGGAGGACCCCCATGCTGCTGCCGAAAGGTAGTTTTTTCAGCACGGTATGTTAGTGAAAACTAACAAAAATCAAGGAGTGCAGCGTATGGAAAGTGAGCAGCGGAAAAACGCCATCCGCGGGGCGTATCATCTGACCGGATCGAACAATTTTTACGACGGCATGATTACCTGTTCGACCTTCTCCGGCAAGGCGGTCTGCCGCGTGGTGTGGGCAATGAACCGGCAGGAGTGCGAGGACTATCTCTCCAAGGCGCTGTCCGGCATCCCGGAGGATTTCGCGGGCACGATGCTGGAAGTCCCCGTCGGTACGGGCATCCTGACCATGCCCGTCTACCAGACGCTGCCGAAAGCAGACGTGACGTGTCTGGACTACTCGCCGGACGTTTGCAGACGGGCAATGTGACCTGGTGCTGTCGCTCAACGGCTTCCATGCGTTCCCGGATAAGGAAGCGGCGTACCGCGAGACATTCCGCGTGCTGAAACCCGGCGGAACATTCTGCGGCTGCTTCTATGTATCGGGCGAACACAAGCGCACGGACTGGATGATTCGCCACGTTTACGAGCCGACGAAGTTCTTCACGCCGCCCTACGAGACGGTGGACAGCCTGCGGAAACGCTTGCAGAGCATGTACGCGCAGGTGGACGTCGGCAGCTTGAAGAGCATTGCGTGGTTTATCTGCCGCAAGGCGGATTGATAGGGACAGGAGATGCAGGAAGAATGCGTGAAACCAGCAGCAAAGTCACCCTTTCCGGGGTTCCGGAAACCATGCTGCAAACCGTCTACGCCCGCGCGAGGGAAACCCAAAACCGCGGGGCAGTTCGCGACGAGAAAGCCGTCGAAATCATCCGCCGGCTCGACTACGATTTCTCCTTGGCGGATAAGGACAGTGCCATGTCCAGCGGCGTCATTGCCCGCACCATCGTGCTGGATAAGCTCGTAAAGACCTATCTGTCGGCACATCCGGGCGCGGCGGCGGTCAATATCGCCTGCGGGCTGGATACGCGCTGCTATCGGATGCAGGGCTATCAGCACTGGTATAACCTCGATTTGCCGGAAACCATCGCCGTGCGTGAAAAGCTGCTGCCGGAAAACGGAAAAATCTCGCAAATCGCCATGTCCGCGATGGACGACTGGGGCGGTATGATTCGCGAATCAGGCGACGCGCTGGTCATCATCGAGGGTCTGACGATGTACCTGAGCGAAGCGGACGTGCAGCGCATTTTCGACGTAATCGCTCGGCGCTTTCCGCGCGTCACCGTGCTGGTGGAAGTGATGAACCCGCTGGTCGTGCGCAACTTCAAGGAAAAATCAATTGAGGGCAGCCACGCGAAGTTCACATGGGGCGTTCGCGATGGGCAGGCACTGGCGGCGCTGCTGCCGGGCTTCCAGCTGGTGGAAGAGCACAGCCTGACCGAAGGCATGGCGGAGTTCCTGCCGATTTACAAGGTGCTGGGCAAGATTCCTCTGGTGCGCAATATCTCAAACCGCATCGTCGTGCTGCAAAAGTAAGGGGGGATGCAATCATGGTCTGGTCGATTGTCGTGCTGGAAGCCGTCAGCTTTACGGCGCTGCTGACGCTCGGCGCAATCTGGGCGGGCGCTGACACGGGGCTGATTGTGTTGCTGGTGAAATAAGGAGGAATCCATATGGCGTTTTTCGAGAACACCCGCAAGCCGACAGGCTTCGGCGGCCGCCTCATGGTCGCCATGATGAACATCGGGCATCGGGCGCTTGCGGACTGGGGGCTTCGCTTCCTGCCGCTGGCGGAGAATGCGGATGTGCTGGACTGTGGGTGCGGCGGCGGCGCGAATCTGCGTCTGATGCTGAAAAAGTGCCCGACGGGAAAAGTGTGCGGTATCGACTATTCTCCCGTCAGCGTAGAGAAGTCGCGAAAGCTCAACCAAACCGCCGTAAGCGCTGGCCGCTGCGAAGTGCTGCTGGCAAGCGTGCAGGCATTGCCGTTTGATGACGCGCAGTTCGACGTGGCAACAGCATTCGAGACGGTGTATTTCTGGGGCGACTTGCCCGCGTGCTTCCGTGAAGTTGGGCGCGTGCTGAAGCCTGGCGGGACGTTCTTCCTCTGCAACGAGTCCGATGGCGATCATGCGCAGGACGAGAAGTGGACGGAGAAGATTCCCGGCATGACGATTTACAAGGACACACAGCTCAAAACCATGCTGGAACAGGTGGGTTTCCGCCAAGTGGAGACGCACAAGAACGGCAAAGGCTGGCTGTGCGTGACGGCACGAAAATAATGGAAAGGACAAAGCAACCATGAAAATCCTCGTTTTCGGTGCGGGTGTTCTCGGCTGTAATCTGGCACGCAATCTCTGCCGTGCGGGGAAAGACGTGACCCTGCTGGCGCGCGGCAAATGGGCGGAGGAAATCAAGCAGAACGGGCTGCGCATCAAGAATCAGCTGCTGCCGTTTCCGTCGGTGACGCACATCCCGGTAGTGACGGAGCTTTCGCTCGACGCGGCATATGACGTGATTTTCGTCGTCGTGCGCTACACCCAGCTGGAAAACCTCCTTGAACCTTTGCGGAAGAGCAAGTCGGAGAACATCGTGTTCGTCGGCAATAACCTGCGCACGGATGCGCTGGTGGCACAGCTGCCGGAGAAAAACGTCATGTTCGCGTTTTCCCTGTCCGCCGGGCATCGGGAAAGCAGCCGCATCGTGTCGATTGACCTGAAGAAAATCACGATTGGTCAGCTGCGCACATCGCCGTCCAACAAGGCGCTGATTGACGAGATTTTCGCCGGAACGAGGTACAAGGTCATCTATCAGCCGAACATGGGCGACTATCTGCTCTGTCATGCCGCGTTCGTCACCCCGGCGGCGTTTGCGTGCTACAAAACAGACGGCAACTTGAAGAAGCTCAAGGGGAATACGGCGTACCTGCGCAAGATGGTGGACGCAAACATCGAAGCGTACCGCGCCATCCGCGACGCCGGGCACGAGATTCTGCCGGATGCCGACAAGGCGTTCGAGAGCGACAAGTACCGCAAGGTGTGCCTGCGCTTCTTCAAGCTGATGGCGGCAACGAGCCTCGGCAAAGTCTGCGCATCCGACCACGCGATGAGCGCCACGGATGAAATGAGTGCGCTCAACCGGGACTTGAAGCAATTTTTTGATGCAAACGGCGCGGATTATCCCGTCTGGCGCGCGTTGGAGAAGGAATGCGGAAAGTACCTGAAATGATTGGGCAGGCGCTTCTGAAAGGCGTTGATCTGGGCATTCTGCTCATGCGATTTGCGCGGTCGGAATCGTCTGCACGGCGCTGTGGGTATCATGATGATTTTCATGCATTGATTATGGCGTATCGAGGCGATTTGTATGCTGTTTCAAACATATGGTGAAAAGCGCAAGCCCGCCGTGCTGTTTTTCCACGCGATGGGCGTGACAGGCGCAAGCAGTGAACCGGTAGCAAAGCACCTGCAGTCCCGCTGCTTCTGCATTCTGCCGACTTCGACCGTCTACTGCGCAAGGCAGACGTACCGCGGCAAAGCGGACGAGGTGCGGCAGGTAGAAGATTTCCTAACGGCGCAGGGCATCAGCGAATTGGCGCTTGTCGTCGCGTCATCCATCGGCGCTGACCTCGCGATGGCGTTCCTGAAGCAGACGAAACGCTCCGTCGGACACGTTTTCTTCGACGGCGGGCAATTCGCGCAGATTGGGTGCGCGACGCGGCACATCTTGACGCCGTTCCTGTATCTCGCCATCAAGAGCCTATACTGGTCAAGGGGCGGGACGCTGAAGAAAATCATGTGGTGTGACGATGATGGCATCAAGCCGTACTTCATCGCGGCAGGGAAAAATTTGCGCTATGGCAATCTGCGCCGTCAAATAGCGGACAGCTTGGAGGACAAGCCGTTTCCGCCGATGCCGGAGGATTGGCAGAAGCGCGCTTTCTTCGAGTTCGGCAGCATCGAGGAGCACATGAAGTACCGTCCGGCGGTCATGCAGGCGTATCCGGCGGCGAATTTCCCGATTTTTGCGGACTTCAACCACATACAATACCAGATTCGCGACCCGAAAGGCTTTGCGGACATGCTGATAAGCATCATGGACGCAGGCAAACTGCCTGAGCTGCCGTTCATCACGGCATAGGAGGAGCACCATGTTCTGGGACAACATCGCATGGGTCTACGATATTTTCGCGGATGGCATCAACCGCAAAGCGAATCGCAAACTGTGCAAGGTGGTTGCGGGGCTGATTTCGCCGACGGACGACGTGCTGGAATGCGCGTGCGGCACAGGGCTGCTCAGCGGTGTGATTGCAAAGCGCTGCAAATCCCTGACTGCGACGGACTTCTCCGCAAAGATGCTTGCGCGCGCCCGGAAGAAGTACGGGCATTATCCGCATGTGCGGTTTGAGCAGGCGGATATCCTGCATCTCCCCTACTCCGATGCGCGCTTTGATGCCGTCGTCGCCGCGAACGTGATTCACCTGCTGGATAATCCGCATCAGGCGCTGCGGGAGCTTGACCGCGTGTGCAAGCCGGGTGGAAAACTTATCATCCCCACCTACATGAATCGAACGGGCAAGGGCAAAACAAACCGCGTTTCCGGCGTCATCGGCAAGGCGGGCGCGGATTTCAAGCGCGAATTTACGCTGGAAACGTACCGGCAGTTCTTCGCCGACGCGGGCTATACGGATGTACAATATACGATGTGCGAAGGGCGGATTCCCTGCGCGGTGGCACTGATTCGCATGGGCGCATCTGCGGGCACAAGGAGGAAATCACCATAACGATTGTGATTCAACTGGCGCTGTACTGCTTTCTACTGTGGCTGATTGTGAAAGTCGCGGTCGGGAATAACGCCATCAATGGGCTGTACTTCTACCCGAAGGCCTTTCAGGAGTGCGCGATTTCGCGGGGGTTGATTGACCGCGCAACGGTGCAGAAGAAGCGCCGGAACTGCATGATTGCGCTGTATGTGCTGCTGCTTGTTGCGCCGGTGCTGATGATTGGCGTGTGGAATCGCGTCACGGACTTCTGGACGGCATACGGACAGGGCGTGCTGTTTCTGGAAGTCATGAACTGGTTTGACGGGCTGGTGATTGACATGCTCTGGGTCGGTCACAGCAAGTTCTGGGCGATTCCGAAGATGGAAGACGTACCGTATACGCAGACGTGGGGGCAGATGCTCAAAAAGCGCCTGACGCTGACGGTGATTTGGCTCGTCGGTGCGTTCATCATTGCGGGGCTGGTCATGCTGATGCCGCACTGATTCTGTTTTCAGACGGCACGGATGAATTTGAAAACAATATACAAGGAGAAAACTGACATGCGTCTAACAACCCTCGATGAAGCATCCATTCAAGCCATCGGTCATGCCTTTGGCTACTACGATTACGGCAAGGAAACCGGAATGGGGGCGGCATGCTCTTCTCCTGACAAAACAGCACTGTATATCTGCAGTTTTGTCCGCGCGATGCTCGCTGCCAGACTGCTCTACACCACCAGTGAACGCGGCGAAGCGTTCATTGCCTATCGTCTGCCGGGCGAAAAGGTGAATCTGACAGCGTTTTTCCCACTGCTCAAAGGCGTGTTTCAGGCGATGACCTTCCGGGAACTGTGCCGGTTCGCGCGGCTGATGAAGCGCGCCGGGGCAAGCCTGAATGACCGCTACGACAAGGAGAAAAAGCCGCACATCTACGTCGGGCTGGTGTGCGTGACGGAGAAGTATCAGGGGCAGGGGTACATGCGGAAGGTGCTGGAGATGGCGTTCGCTGACGGCAACCGCCTGCAAGTGCCGGTGATTCTGGAGACAGACGCAAAATCGAAGTGCGACAAGTATATGCATTTGGGGATGGAACTGGCTGGCACACGCGACGCGGGCGAACTCGGCACACTCTACGACCTCATCAAATATCCGGATAAATAAAATTCGCCGCAGACATGGGCTGAAAACAGCGTGTCTGCGGCGTTTTTCGTATGATACTGTCAATGTTACCCTTCCGGCGAAATAGACCCCCAGAACCGCTCGAACGTGTACTTTTCCGCTTCCTCCGCCGTCAGCTGATGCACATACGCTGCGCGCTGACCTTGGCTGCCCGCGCCGGTAGATGCGAACTCCGCGTAGTAGCCCGTCGCGGGGAAGTAAGGCTTGTTCCAGTCGTGCCACCCCTCCGGACGGATATGCGCACCCAGTTCGCAGTGCAGCAGGACAGTTTTCGCGAACTCGCGCCACGGTCTGCCGAGGTAAATCGCGCCGTCCGGGACGCCCTCGCCCTGAAAGCGGCATTTCATGAACACATAGCCGAATTTCTGCCCTTCCGGGGTGGATGCTGCCGTGCAGAAGCCGAGTGCGGGTTCTTTTTTATCGCCGTGGTCGCGCAGGCCGTCGATGCTCACGATGTCGCAGTCCTCGAACCACGCCGCCGCGCCGCCGAAGATGAAGTCGACATCGCCCTCAATGCGGCAATGGCGGTAGACCTGCCTCTGCGGGATGCGCGGCAGGAACTGCGTCGGGCCGATGAAGCCGTCCTTCTGGATTTCGCGGGGCGGCAAGGGCGCGGTGAACAGCGTATCCTGGCAGGATTTAAGCGTGCAGTCCTCGCAGCAGAAGCCGTCGCCGTCCACATAGAGAGCAAGCGCCTGACCGACCTGCTCGCGCGGATATGCGCTGTTCTCCACTGTCACGTTGCGGAGTGCGCAGTCGCGGGCATTGATGAGCAGCGTTGCCGTGCGGAACGTGCCGCGTTTTTTGCCGTCAGGGAGGATTTCCGCTGCGCCGTCGTGCCAAGTGATGCGGGTCGTTTCGGCGCTTTCGCCCTCAATGCGGGTGTGCGGGCGGCGAAGCGCGATTTTTTCCTCGTACACGCCGGGCGCAAGATGAATCGTCACGGGCTGATCGTCCGCCGGAAGCGCGTCAATCACCGTTTGCAGGGATTGCCCTGGTGCCACCTGAATCAGCATCATTTATTCCTCCTGCTTTGCCGCGTGGATGGGCGCGCCGTGCCCCGCCATCGCCTGATGCTCGCGTGTCAGTTCCTGATACAGCTGGGCGGGCGTCCATGCGAGGTTCGTTTCGGTCATAACGCCCTTGAGCCGCACCGGGGGAACGCGCATCTGCTTCATCGTCGTCAGGAAGCGTTCCACCAGCGGCAGTTCCGAGAACGCGAAGTAGAGCATTTCGCCGCCGACGGCATTCTCCGGCGCGGCTGCATCCGCTTGACGCTCCGCCTTTCCGCACAGTGCCCCCAGCGTCTGCCCGCAGTCCGCCAGCGGCACGTCCATCACGCGCATCCCCATTTTCATCGCGCAGAACCGGATTTTTCCGAGCTTTTGCGGCGCCACATGAAACGCCAAAATCAACTTACTTTCCATATCAAAACACCTCCCCAGAGGCGCTGCCTCTGGACTCCGGCAGGGACTTTGTCCCTGCACCCTTTCGCGCGATTGAGTTGGCGGCACTACCATACAACGCCCGCGTGTTGATTGGGGGAGACCCAAGGGGCGTTGCCCCTTGACCCCACAAGGGAGTTCCTCCCTTGACCCTTTCGCGCGATTGAATTGGTGACTTCTTCATACAACTTCCGCGTGTTTATTTGGGAACCCAAGGAGCGCTGCCACTTGACCCTTTCGCGCGATTGAGTTGGTGACACGCTCATACAATGCCCGCGTGTTGATTGGGGAACGTTAGACTTTCTTCGCAAAGATCATCCGTCCGGCGCTGGTTTGCAGGACGCTGCTCACCTGCACATGCAGCACCTGTCCCACCGCATCGCGCCCACCTTCAACAACGACCATCGTCCCATCCGGCGTATACCCGACGCCCTGCATGGCTTCACGCCCTGCCTTGACGATGCGCACATCCAGCAAGTCGCCCATTTGCACCATCGGGCGAAGCGCGCAGGCAAGGTCATTCAGGTTCAGCGCCGCCACACCCGCCTTTTCCGCCGTCCTGCTCATTGCCGCGTCGCATGTCACAATCACCATATGGTGCTTCTTCGCGTCCGCCAGCAGCACCTGCGCGAGTTCGCCGCCCGCCGCGCTGTCTACGCGCTTGACGCGCCCCAATGCTTCGAGCTGCGAAAGCGTTTCTCGTCCCTTTTCGCCGCGGATTCGGCACGTCTCCTCCTCCGATGCGCTCAGGCGCTGCAATTCCTTCTCCACCGAGCGCGAAATCAGCAGCGTCCCCTCCAGAAATCCCGCGCGGCAGACGGCAGCAATGCGCCCGTCAATCAGCACGGTTTCGTCCAGCAGCTTCGGTTTCGCCGTCTTGATTTTCCTGTGCGACAAAGCAACCTGTTTGTTCCCTTTTGGGCTGAAGCGCTGGAACATCCGCTTGAAATCCGCCGCGCGGCGAATCCCCAGCGTCACACCCAAAACGCCGAATACCACGAACAGAATCGCGCACATCGCCACGGTAAACATGCTCGCGCCCATGAGCATCACCAGCTGTGACAGCAGCGCGGCGATAATGAGACCGCCGACAAGCCCGCTGATGCTGCCAGCCTGCTGCTCGAACGTCATTTTGTCCATGCAGCGCTCGACCAGCGCGATGAGGCGGGTAATGCTGTCAATCGTGCGCGGCGCAATCAGGTATCCGCCCAGCCCCAGCAGCAGCGCGAACGCCGCATACAGCGCCAGCAGCGCGCCGACGCTCATTGCGGGGTTGCCCGCCATCGCGTTCAGCTGCACGATGACGAACGCCAGCACCGACCCCAGCCCGATGCCCAGCGCCGTCACCAGCGCCCGCAGCAGTTTCTTCACAAGATCCGATTTCATAGCTGTTGCAAAACTCCTTACAATAGAACAACACCATTAGAATAAAACGCTGATTGCCTGCATTACCGTATCGACGCCCACCAGCTTCATGCCTTCCGGCGCTTTCAGCCGCCGCATATTTTCCTTCGGCAGCAGGATGGTCGTGAAACCCAGCCGCTGGCATTCGGAAATACGCCGATCGCACTGCGGAATCGCGCGGACTTCGCCCGCCAAGCCGACTTCGCCCATCACAGCGACTTCCGCGCCAATCGCGGCATCCTTCAGCGACGACACGACCGCCATACACAGCGCCAAATCCGCCGCCGGCTCGGACAGCTCCAATCCGCCCGCGACGTTGATATACACATCCTGATTATATGTTTTCTGATTCGCGCGCTTCTCCAGCACCGCCAGCAGCAGCGCCACGCGCCCGGTATCCGCACCGCCGACCGTCCGCCGCGGCGTGCCGAAATAGGAGGTGCTTGCCAGCGCCTGCACGTCGCACAGCAGCGGGCGTGAGCCTTCCAGTCCGCAGAACACGACCGAGCCGCTTGCGCCCTTCGCGCGATGGCTCAGCAGCTGCTCCGACGGATTCGGCACAATCTGCATTCCGGCTTCCGTCATTTGGAAAACGCCCAGCTCATTGACCGACCCGAAGCGGTTTTTGACCGCGCGCAGCAGCCGATATTCCTGCTGACGGTCGCCCTCGAAGTACAGCACGACGTCCACCATGTGTTCCAGCATTCGGGGTCCAGCAATCGCGCCATCCTTCGTCACATGCCCGACAAGGAAAATCGCCGTGCCGCTCTCCTTGCACAGGCGCATGATTTGGCTCGTGCATTCGCGAATCTGGCTGACTGAACCCGGCGCGGACGCCATATCAGGGCGATACATTGTCTGAATGGAGTCGATGACGGCGACGTCCGGCGATAAGCCGCGCAGTTTTTCTTCCACATTGTCCAGCGCGTTTTCCGCCAGCACATAAAGCGTCTCCGACGTGATGCCGAGGCGGTTCGCGCGGAGTTTCAGCTGCTTGGCGGATTCCTCACCGCTGACATACAGCACACGCTTGCCCGTTTTGCACAAATTCGCGCACACTTGCAGCAGCAGCGTGGATTTGCCGATGCCGGGATCGCCGCCGATGAGCATCAGCGCCCCTTCGACAATGCCACCGCCTAACACGCGGTCAAGCTCGCTGATGCCCGTGGACGAGCGAACCGCCACATCTTCCGGGATTTCGCGGAGGAGCATGGCTGAAGCGCCTGTGCCCGGCCGCTGTTTCGGGGCTTTCGCGGGCGCACCCGTCACAATAGGCGCGGACTCCACCATCGTGTTCCACGCGCCGCACCCCGGACAGCGCCCCACCCAGCGGGATGTTTCATACCCACACGCGGTGCAGGCAAACAGGGTCTTTTCCTTCGCCATAAGCGACCTCCGAAAATCATATGTGCCTCCATTATAGCACATCTTTTCGCGGCATGGAAGCACCTTTCGCGGGGATTACCAATCTGTAAGCCACTCCGGAAGCGGTGTCGCCGTGGGTTCTTCAGCGCGCGTCATCAGTATGTTCAGCGTCCCGCCGGACAGGGAGATACTCAGCGTCAAGTCACCGCGCGCAAGCAAAGCGCCGCTGGCGATATCCTCCGCCGTCCCCATCAGGCGCGTAAAGCCCTTGTCCAGCAGGGCAGTCAGGTACGCTTCCGCCGCCTCCGCTGATACATCCTCCCATACAATCTGGTAATGCCCCGACGCGGAATAATCGCGGATGTACAAAAGGCGGCCGTCGATTTCCTCCGGCAGCTCCGCCGTGAACGCATTGTCGGGCAGCGTGTCCACCATTTCCGGCTCGGCGGAGGACAGCCACGCATCCTGCCGGTGCAGCACTGTTGGCCGCGGCGTTTGCCAAATCCGCCATACCGCTATGCCCACCATTATCAGCGAAACTGCCAGCAGCACCAATTTGCGGCGCCGATGCATTCCTTTGCGTTTCATGCTTTGCCTCCTTATGATATTACAAAAAAAGCCGACTCCATGCGGAATCGGCAAGCGCTCCCCAGGTAGGGCTCGAACCTACAACAACTCGGTTAACAGCCGAGTGCTCTGCCATTGAGCTACTGAGGATTATGGAATCCGGCAGCGACTTATCCTCCCGGGCCGTGTCCAGCCAAGTACTTTCAGCACTGGAGAGCTTAACTTCTGTGTTCGGGATGGGAACAGGTGGAGCCTCTCCGTCATAACCACCGGAAAAAGGTTGGTTTTCACCAACGACTGCATTCTATCACGATTCCATTGCGCTGTCAAGAGGGGATGAATGTATTTTTGCTGCTGACGGCTATCGACCGAATTTGGGGAAACTGCTATCGTCGTGCTCGACGTTATTCCCTCGTTTCCGGGATGACTGCTGAGAAGTCTATTCCTCTGAGCCGCATCTCCAGAATGATTTCCAGAACAGCTTGGCGTTGTTCCCTTTCAAACAAAAAAATCCTGCAAGCCTATTACATGATTCAAATGCTGCCACGGGCGGCGTTCGCCGCGGTACCATCCCCAGTGCAGCAAAAACCGCTCATGCTGGAATCATCCTTCCACACATGAGCGGCTTTCTTGCGGTTGTAGATTTTCTTGCTCTCGACTTTCTTCGTCACCGGGGAAAACGCCCATGTCGTGCGCTTCTGGGTGTCCAGTTCTTTGCGGGCTTTCTTGCTGAGCTTGGGGCGGGGGATAAACTGGGTCATGCTTGACACCTTCCTTTTCTGCAGCGATATGAAAAAATCCCCGACCTTTGCAGATCGAGGATTGCGTGGTCTGTACTGGACTCGAACCAGTGACCCCATCGATGTGAACGATGTGCTCTACCAACTGAGCCAACAGACCACATGCACCAGACGATTCATCCGGCGACAGGAAATAGTATACCATACCTTTGCCCCACTGTCAAGGGGTGTTGGGCAAGTTTTTGATTTTTTCCGCGGCGCAATGTCTGTTCTCGCCACGGGAAAGCGCGCGGCTGGAGGCCCGGACGGCGCGTGCTGCTGGTAGAGGACAATCAGCTCAATGCCGAGATTGCCGCAGAACTGCTGAAAATGAGCGGGCTGACGGTCGATTGCGCTTGGGACGGCATTGAGGCGGTTGACTGCCTATCCTCCTGCCCCGACGGATATTACGACATGGTGTTCATGGACATTCAGATGCCGCGGATGAATGGCTACGACGCGACCCGCGCCATCCGCAGCAGCGCGCGCAATTACTGCAAGCGTGTGCCGATTGTCGCCATGACCGCCAACGCCTTTGCCGAGGATGTGCAGGCCGCCAAGACGGTCGGCATGAATGAGCACATCGCCAAGCCGCTGGAGCTGGCGACGCTGGCTGCTGTCCTCCGACGGTATCTGGGCGGCGGCGATGCCTGATGCCTTTCCTGCACTTGCTCTCCATTGACTGGTCGGCGCTGACGGCGGTGTGAGCGATACGGAAGGATACAGCGGCGCTGGCAGAAGGGGTTAGGGATGCCCTTTCCCGAATCCAGTCTGCATTCCATACGTCTGTTTCTCACACGCATGGATGTATTTGTTTCAGGGGTTTCGCGTCTGCAGACGCGACAAGGGGGCTTTCCAATCGTCACCTTGACCCCTTCGGCATCGTCATCCCTTCCACACATTTCAAAAGCATAATTGTAAATTCACCCAATCATCACGCAAAAGAATGCGCGAACGATTGACATTTTCCGCCCAAATCGGTACAATGAAGCTGGGGAATTCTGCCCCGGCTTTTTTGATGGACAAACGCAATTTGCAACCGAAATACATGCCGGAAATAGTCTTACTTTCAGGAGGAACGGGCTCATGACCAAATCTACCACACGCCGATTCCTGTGCTGCCTGCTGGCGCTCTGCTGTCTGCTGGGCAGCCTGACCGCCTTCTCGCTGGCGGCGGGGACAAGCTATCCTTACAGCGCGTCCGTCAATGCGGATACCAACCTGCGCCGCAGCCCCTCGTCGGCGGAGAGCAACATCATCGCCCGTATCCCGAAGGGAACGATTCTGACCGTCACGGGCGCAAGCGGCAATTTCCTCTGCGTCACCTATGACGGGCAAGTCGGCTATATCTTCAAGCAGTACGCCGAGCAGGTGACGACAAACACGTCCGAATCCGGCAGCGTCGCGTATGGCTTCCCGTACTATACGACGACGAAATCCTCCGTCAATCTGCGCACGACCCGCTCCACCACCAGCGCGCGCGTGACCACCATCCCCAAGGGCGCGACCGTCATCATCCACGGCGTCAGCGGCGACTGGGCGCAGGTGACGTATCAGGAGAAAACGGGCTACTGCATGACGGCGTATTTGAAGCTGCTGACGGTGGTGGAACCGACCGCCGCCCCGACGGCTGTGCCGACCAGCGCGCCTATTTTAGAAGACAGCACCTACAAAGTGCTGCAAAACGGCTCGACGGGCAATCAGGTGCTGGCGCTCCAGCAGGCGCTGGCGGAACTGGGCTACCTGACCAGCACGCCCGACGGCACTTACAATACCACCACCACGCAGGCGGTTATCGCCTTGCAGAAGATGAACAGCCTGCCCATGAACGGCATTGCGGACGCGAATCTGCAAGCGCTGATTTTCCATGGTCAGCCCAAGAATTCCTCCGGCACGAAGGTTTCCATCAAGACGCTTCCCGCCCTCTCCGGCATCACCATCCGCCTGCATGACCAGGGCGTGCTCGTCTCTACCGTGCAGACGCGGCTGACCCAGCTGGGCTACTATGACGGCGAAATCAGCGGCGTGTACGATGTAGCGACGCAAGCTGCGGTCAAGGCATTCCAGAAAGCGAACGGCTTAAAGGCCGACGGCGCGTGCGGCACGGCGACGCAGGAAAAGCTGATGAGCGCTGCCGCCGCCCCCGGTACGCTGCCGACCATGGAAGTGACTGTGACCGCAACCCCTGCGCCGACCGACCTGCCCCCGCTGACCACCCCTGCCGCGACCGTCCGCAAGGGTTCAACCGGCAATGACGCGCGCCTTGTGCAGCAGCGGCTGATTGATTTAGGCTATCTCTCCGGCGTCGCGGACAGCATTTTCGGCACGGCGAGCGTGAACGCGCTGAAGGAGTTCCAAGCCAAGAACGGTTTGAGCGCCGATGGCATTGCAGGCGCAAGCACTTATCAGGTGCTGTTCAGCTATCTGGCGATTTCGGCGGATTACATCGTTACCCCCGCGCCAACCGCCACCCCGCTGGCGACAGCGACTCCGACCCCCGCGCCCATCACGAAGGACAACGTCGTCACCATCCGCCAAGGCACGAGCGGCGACGCGGTGCTGCGTTTGCAGGAGCGGCTGACGGCGCTGGGCTACTACAATTCCCGCCGCGACGGGGTCTGCATGGCGGACGACGCAGCGGCTATCCGCGCTTTCCAGCGCATGAACGGGCTGTCGGTGGACGGCGTCGCGGGCTATGACACGCAGGTGCTGCTCTACTCCGCAACCGCAATCGGCAGCGACGGCATCATGGCGGGCGCATCGGTAGATGTGAGCGTCACCCTCCGCCGCGGCATGACGGGCGAAACCGTCCGCGCGCTCCAGCAGCGGCTGATTACCCTTGGCTACCTCTCCGGCACGGCAGACGGCATTTACGGCACAGCAACCGCCGAAGCCGTCTACAACTTCCAGAAGCGAAATGGACTCACCCGCGACGGCGTGGCGGGCAACAAAACGCTGATTGCCCTCTACTCCGCCTCTGCCGCCACCCCGACCCCCGCGCCGACGATTGCGCCTGTGAATACGCCCTCCGCCGCATCGGTGATTGCCAGCGCCTCCGCGCTCCACCGGGGCGACAACGGCACGGCAGTCAAGGCAATGCAGCAGCGGCTGATTGACCTCGGCTACCTCACGTCGGGTTCTGCGGACGGCATCTTCGGCGTCAAGACGTATCAGGCGCTGCGTGACTTCCAGCTGGCGAACGCCCTGTATGTGGACGGCGTTGCGGGCAAGAACACAATTGCGTCACTCAACAGCAGCAGCGCCACTGGCAAGAACACCGCGCGCCCGAACACCACCGCAACCCCCACACCGAACATTTCTAACGACATTGGCACAACCACGAAGGTCAGCGCGGAGAACGTCGTCTACGAATACTGGTACTCGACGGTGCGCAGCGCCTGCCGCCAGTACCCCTACGCGACGGTCTACGACTACTCCACGGGCATCTCGTGGCAGGTTCACATGTTCTCCTACGGCAAGCACGCCGAAGCCGAACCGCTGACCGCGGCAGACACGGCGAAGCTGGAACAGGCATTCGGCGGCAACACATGGACGCCCAAAGCTGTCTGGGTCATCTTCGCTGACGGCACGGTTCGTATGGCGACGACCCACTCCATGCCGCACGAGGTGCAGCACATCACGGACAACAACTTCCCCGGTCACCTGTGCATCCACTTCCCGCGCACGCAGGCGCAGGTAACGGCGATCGGCCCCTACGCCATGAGCCACCAGCAGACGGTGGAAAAGGGCTGGGCGGAAACGCAGGCGATGATTGCGAACTAATTTGGATATATAAAATGCCGCCGGGAGGATGGGGAATGTCCTTCCGGCGGCGAAATTTTGCGTTATACTATTTCCAGATAAGAATGCGCCAAGATGCGCCGCGAATTTTTCATTCTGGCTAACGTGAATGAAACGCAGCGTAGCAGCGCTACGCTAAGTGGAATGAGCGGACGCCAGAAGGGAAAAGGCGCAAGCAGATGGCGCAGGTGAATCTGGAAATAGTATTATACCGCGTTTTTTCTTGACACCACCCATGACACCAGCTATAATAAAAGCGGATGGGATGATTTGATGTCGAAGTGGGAAAAACTATTGCAACGAATCTTGTCCTTATCAAAGGACTTGCGATTCGATGAACTGCGTAAAGTATTAGAGGACTACGGCTACCAAATGTTTTCCCCTCGCAGCGGCAGTAGTCACTATACCTTCCGCAAGCCCGGCTGCCAGCCAATCACCATTCCTAAGCATGAGCCCATTAAGAAAGTATATGTCGAATGGTTCGCAATATTGTTGAAAGTGAGGCGAATCGTCATGAAAACGCTTGAACAGTATATGGCCTTGCCCTATCCTTTGGAAATCATCCCTGATTCTGATGAAGGCGGATTTGTTGGCAGCTACCCTGACTTGCCGGGATGCCTGACCTGCGGCGAAACGATGGAGGATGTCGTTCGGAACGCAGAGGATGCGAAGCGCGCATGGTTGACGGCAGCATTGGAAGAGGGGCTTGTTATCCATGAGCCGAATCTGCCAACCGCTTACTCTGGTCAATTCAAGCTCCGCATTCCCAAATCGCTGCACCGTTCTTTGGCAGAGCACTCTCGCAGTGAAGGAATTAGCATGAATCAATACTGCTTGTACCTGTTAGCAAAAAACGATGCGCTGTATGGCGCATAATGCACATCACCCACATAGAATCGCCGCCGGGAGGACATTTTGCATCCTCCCGGCGGCGACTTTCTATGCTATTCCGCTTCCTCCGCGCCCCACATCTCCGGCACTTTCGGACACCCCTGCCGTTTCTTCGCGGCGCGCGCTTCGACGTAGCAGCCGCAGAGCGCACACGTTCCGCTATGCAGGTCATCGCAGGTGCGGCAGATGTTCAGGCGCGCGGTGTAGGTCGCTTCGTCGGTCTTCTCGTCCGCCGAGAGCGAATCCACATAGTCCCGCACGAGCTTCGCCATATCCGCCTGACCGCTTTCCAGCAGCGTGCAGCGGCAGGGCTTTCGCGCATCAGCCACGAATCGTGACCTCCACCACTGAGCAGGCAGGCAGCGTCATCTTGAGACCCGTTTCGGTCACGCGGACGGCGTCGAACGGCTTCACCGTCACCTTTTCCGCATCCTCGAACGTGTTCTTGTCGTGCATATCGCCCGTCAGGATGCGCGCGGTCACGTTCTTTGCAGACGCGCCGGAGAGATGCACCACCACGTCCAGCGCATCGGTGCAGGAGGTGTTCGTCGCCGTCAGGGTGATGACACCTTCCTTCTCCGAGGCGGTCGCGGTCAGCTGCTTCACGCCGCCGCACTCGCCGCAGGTGATGGCGGACGGCAGATAGTTCGCATCGTGATGCGCCTTGTAGAGGTCAAAGACGTGGTACGTCGGCGTGCAGATCATCTTCGCGCCGTCGGTCAGGATAACCGCTTGCAGGACGTTGACCATCTGCGCGATATTCGCCATGACCACGCGGTCGCAGTGGCTGTTAAAGATATCCAGTGTCAGCGCCGCTACCATCGCGTCGCGCATGGTGTTCTGCTGATAGAGGAAGCCCGGATTCGTGCCGGGTTCGCAGTCGAACCACGTTCCCCATTCGTCGACAATCAGCCCGACGCGGTGCTCGTGGTCGTACTTGTCCATAATCGCCAGATGGCCGCGAATCAGCGTGTCCATGTAGGCGGCATTGCGCAGGGTAAGGTAGTATTCGTCCGCATCGAAATCAGTTGCGCTGCCTTTCTTGTCCCATGCATACGGCACGGTGTAGTGGTGCAGGGTAATGGCGTCGAGGTAACGCCCGGCACGCTCCATCAGCTTGTCCGTCCAGTTCCAGTCGCCGGAGCTGGGCCCGCAGGCGATGCGGTAGAGCTTATTGTCGCCATAGTTGCGGCAGAACGTCTGGTAGCGGCGGTATTCGTCGGCATAGTATTCCGGGCGCATGTTGCCGCCGCAGCCCCAGTTTTCATTGCCCACGCCGAGGTATTTGAGGTTGAACGGCTCCTTGTGCCCGTTCGCCCAGCGCTTCTGCACAACGGTGGAATCGCCCGTGGAATTCATGTACTCCACCCATTCCGCCATTTCGCGCACCGTGCCAGAGCCGACGTTCGCGTTGACGTAGGGTTCGCAGCCGATTTGGCGGCACAGCTCCATGAACTCGTGCGTGCCGAAGGAGTTGTCCTCCACTACGCCGCCCCAGTTCGTGTTCACCATGCGCTTGCGGGTTTCCTTCGGGCCGATGCCGTCCTCCCAGTGGTATTCATCCGCAAAGCAGCCGCCCGGCCAGCGCAGCACCGGCACGCCGATTTTCTTCAGCGCCTGCACCACGTCCGTGCGCATGCCATTGACGTTGGGGATGTCGGAGTTTTCGCCCACATAGACGCCGCCGTAAATGCAGCGTCCGAGGTGCTCCGAGAAATGGCCGTAGATGTTCTTGTTGATTTTCTTGCCGGATTGCCCAGCCGCGTTGATGGAAAGGATTGCCGCCATCTGCTTGTCCTCCGTCTCTTTTTTGTGCTGGTTGCGCCCATTGCGCGCATTCATAAAGTAGATATTCGCCCAATCTATCAGGATTCCTGCCGCATTTTTTCTTTTTTTACGAAATGTTTTTCGACAGTGTGATGGTCGTCACCGCGGGCGAGTTGAACAGGCGGAAGCTCATCCACCACGGGTAAATCAGCCCTTTGCCCAGTCCGGGGCTAACATACTGCCAAATTCCTCCAAAGAAATTTAGCCCCTGCACCTGACTGTCCTCCGGGAACCAGCCCAGTTCCGGCACATACAGCGCACCCATGCCCGGAATGCGCCACTGCCCGCCGCAGTAGCCGCCCGTGACAATCAAGTCCACATTGTTCATCGCGCAGACGGCTTTCGGATCAGCGTTCTGCTTCGCGGTGGTGATGTACTCCTGCGTCAGCGGCATTCCGCTCACACAGACCTGCATGTCCTTGTTCGTCATTTCCGCCATGGCCGCCTCGATGCGGTCAAGCCTGTCCAGCTGATAGACCGCCAGCCGCTGGAGCGCCGCCTGATCAGCCGTCAGCGTCGGCAGGGCATTCAAGCCGTCCAGCTGCTTCTGGTATGCCTTGCGCGCGCTGGGGATGTTGAGTGTATACAAATCCTCCGGTACAAACCAAATGGTGGATTTTTCCCGCGTGAATGACACGGGGACATCCAGCAGCGTCACGCCCGCGTCAATGAGCGCCTGCGCCCAATCCGCATAAGGCGAAAGGGAGGCGTGCGCCGTCGTTGCATAGGGAGACGGGTCGCCGCTGCCGGGCAGGAACAGCACCTTCGACCCCGCCGGAAGCTGCTCCAGGAGCGCCAGCGCCGGCGCCGCGTCGCCGTTCTCGCCAATCATATTGCCCGTCATGATGACGCAGGAGACTGCGCGCGTGCCGACCGCTTTGCCAATCGACGCCTGATTCAGCCCGCGGTACTCCCCGTTCAAATCCGTCAGCAGAAGAATCGACCACTGATCCAGCGAATTGGGCAAATCGGGAATGGTGACGGTCTGCCGCAGCGTCTTGACGGTATTGCTGATGGCAAAGTTCGCCACCGCACCCGCGCCAAACGTCAATAGCAGCACGACCAGCAGTGTCACGCCGATTTTGCGCCCCAGGTGGGATTTTTCCTCAAAAATGTTCTCATTCCGTCTGGACAAGGGCGTTCCTCTCCTTTCTGACTTTCTTGGGAAATGCGGTTACTCCGCGTCTTCCCCCGGCACATACGGCATCAGGAAGCAGTTCACATAGTACGCATATTTTCCCGACGTCGAGTTGCTCGGTTTTGCCGTCACGACCGTGTAATCCACGCAGTCGCTCGCCGGAATCTCGCGCTCGTCCTCCGGCACTTCGGACAGGTTTGTCGAGGTCTTTTTGTTCGTGTTCACCTCGGCGTTCATGTCGTAGTCGTGGATGTACATCTTGACGCGGCTTGCCATATTTCCCTCCAGCGTCGTGATGCGGTACTTGCCGTCGCCCAGGACCTTCACGTCGTACACCAGCGCAACGTGAATCGTCTTGTTGAACGAGCAGCCGTACACCAGCAGGAAGCCCGGCTGCGGTACGTTCGTCGTGCGGTTCATCAGCTGATAGCCGCGCAAGAGCTTGCCGACGCTGGCCTCCTTAACGTGATGGACGCCCTCCACCTGTACGAACACGCCGTCCTCGGATTCCTTCGCGGCTTTCTTGACCGCTTCCAGTTCCTCCATCTCGACGTTCGCCTGCATCATGCACCAGGTGATATAGCCGCCGCACCAGCCGAAGCCGATGCCCTTGCCGCGCCACTCGGTGTACTTATTGACGTTTTTGAGCGTCTTGCCGTCCAGCTCTTTCCATTCGTTATAGGCAATATCCAGCACCTGCTGAATCTGCTCCGGCGGCTGCACGGGCGCTTCAGTGGAAATCGCGACCGGCGGGGGCGTCGGGGTGGCTTTGGCGGCGAGCGCCGTAGGCAGGAGCAAGGTCATCAGCAAGAGGGCACACAGCCCGCGAAGCAAGCGTTTCATCAGTGAATCCTTCCTTTCGGAGATTTCTTCAATTTAAGCATACCACGTTTTAGGATGTTTGGAAAGGGGCAAGTGAAGTTTTTACAAATGAAAGCCGCCATTCGACTTTTGATAGCGGTCGAATGGCGGCTGATGTTCTATTCTTCTCACGGATAAACACGCGGGCACTGTATGCAGTCGTCACCAACCGAATCGCGCGGAAGGGTCAAGGGAGGAACTCCCTTGCAGGGTGCAGGGGCAGCGCCCCTGCCGGAGTCCAGAGGCAGAGCCTCTGGTGGGGTCAAGGGGCAAAGCCCCCTGGGTCACTCCTTCGTTTCCTTCGCCATGCGGGCGGCGCGCTCCTTCGCGTAAATCGCCATTGCGCATTCAAGGCGCTTCCGCTCCATCTGGCACTCCATGTCGTAGGGCTGGGAGATGTCGCCATGGAAGGCTTCGGCATTCGCAGCGCAGCCGCCGGAGCAGAAGAAACGCGCCCAGCAGTCCCGGCACTTCTCCTTGTTCAGCACCGTGTTGTGCGCGAACTTCGCCTGAATGTCGCGGTCGAACGTGCCGTCCAGCACGCTGCCCATGCGGTAGCCGTCGCGGCCGACAAACTGGTGGCAGGGGTAAATATCGCCGTCGGGCGTTACCGCAACATACTCGTTGCCCGCGCCGCAGCCGGTCAAACGCTTGCGCAGGCACGGGCCGCCCTCCAAGTCCACCATGAAGTGGAAGAAGTTGAACCACTTGCCGTTCGCGCGGCGATCCATATAAATCTGCGCCAAGCGCTCGTATTCCTCGCGGATTTCGGGCAAATCTTCCTCGCGCAGGGCGTATTCGCACTTCGGGTCAGTCACAACCGGCTCGACGCTGATCTGGTCAAAGCCCTGATCCGCCAGATGAAGCACGTCGTTGCCAAAATCCTTGTTAAAGCCGGTAAACGTGCCGCGGACGTAATATTCCTTGTCGCAGGCATTGCGGCGGCGGACGAACTCCTGCGCCTTGTTCATGATGATGTCATAGCTGCCCTTGCCGTTGATGGTCGGGCGCATCCGGTCATGCACTTCGCGGCGGCCGTCGATGGAGATGACGACGTTGCTCATTTCCTTGTTCAGGAAGTCCATGATTTCGTCGTTCATCAGCACACAGTTCGTCGTCATCGTGAACTTGAAGTGCTTGTTCTTTTCCTTCTCGATGGAGCGACCGTATTCCACCAGTCGCTTGACGACGGGGAAGTTCATCAGCGGTTCGCCGCCGAAGAAGTCCAGCTCCAGATTGACGCGCTTGCCAGAGTGCGCCACCAGCCAGTCAATCGCCGCCTTGCCGACCTCGTAGGGCAGCAGCTTGCGCTCGCCCATGCAGAAGTCGCCCGTCGCCGCGAAGCAGTACTTGCAGCGCAGGTTGCAGTCATGCGCCGCGTGCAGGCACATGGATTTCACCACGCCCGGCTCGGTCACCTGCTTCACGTCATCATAATTATCCGGGGCGTTGAGCGCGCCGAGTTCTTCGAGCTGTTTCAGTTCACCGATAACTTCGTCCAGCTCCTGCGCCGTGTACTTCTCTTTCAGCGCGTCCCGAATCTCTTCCGGCGTGTGGTCATTCCACATTTCCAGCACGTCAAACGCCATGTCGTCGATGGCGTGAACAGCGCCGCTGCCTACGTCCAGCAGCATCGGCTGACCAACCGCCTTGAAGGTATGAATCATTGCTATTATTCCTCCTGAGTTAGATAAACCGCAAGGATACTTTTTGCACCCTTGCACCCGAAAAAAGCGAAGGCGCATGATGCCGCCTCCGCCTTTGCCTGTTGCAAACCGGATACGATTGCCAGACGAATCTGGAAAGCGTATCATTACTTCCGGTTGTACAGACGGTTGAGCTTGCCCTCGTTGCCCGCGAGCACGTCGCTGTTTTCCTTGTTGGCGCAGGACTGGTTGGCGACGGTGCAGCTGGTCTTGCAAGCGGACTGGCAGGATGCCTGGCATTCGCCGCAGCCGCCGTGGGCCAGAGAGTTCTTCAGGCAGGGCTTCTGGATGGTTTCGATATGCTTCATAGTTGTAATCCTCCATTTCTTAAAAAGGGGTATATGGGCATTATACACGATTCGGGTTCTAATTGCAATCACTTTCCGGAAATATTCGACACAATCGCGCCGATTATCCCGCCGGTCGCCGTTCCCATGGCAAGATCAGCCAAATATGCCGTCCACGGCGCGCCCTGACCGCTCAGCAGCGCATAGGCCGCCACGCCCAGCGCCATGTACAGCAGCCCAATCAGCGCGCCGCGCAGCAGTCCGCCTTCCTGACCGCGCCCGACGGCGATGTACGTCCCGATAGCGACGGAAACGACCTTCAGCAGCTGGTTGAAGATGCGCACGGTGTCCTCCGTCGGCTTCATCCACTGCATCAGCAGCGCGAAAACCGCCACGACAATGATGGTCGTCAGCATCGCCGCGCCCAGCCCGCGCAGCAGCTGCATCGAGCCGCCGCGGCGTGCGCGCGTTGTCGTCCGGCGCACAGTCTGTGTTCCTGTCATAGGGCAATTCCCCTCCTTCCGATTCGGTAAGGAGGATATGCCCCGCGTCCGGGCGTTATTCCTCTATCCGCTCCACGCGGAAGATGTTCAGCGTGTCCGCATCCGGGCAGGAGAACACCGCTGTGCCGTCCGGCTGACCGGGGATGCTGCCGCCGTAGCGGAGGATGTCCGCATACAGGAACGCAACGTGCATCGCCATCGGGCAGAGCTGACCGCGCTCGGTGTCAAAATCCCACGAATCGCCGATTTTATGCCCATGATGGCAAGGACAGCTGCCCTTGCGGTCAATCAGCGTGATGCGCAGGCGCGGGCGCTTCATTCGTCCAGCACCTCCAAACACGTTTCAATCGGGATGCCGAGGTACTTGTCCTCCTTGTCGCGGTTGCGGTCAATCATCGTGCGCACGGCATCCATTGCGCGGTGCGTCGATTCCTGAAGCGGCACGCCGTCCACCAGCCGCCCCAGCATCACTGCGGCGAAAATATCGCCCGTGCCGACGAAGCGCACCGGAATGAGGTCGAACGGGATGCGGAAGAATTCGCCTTCCGTGCCGTCATATCCGACGACGCAGTTCTCGCCGTCCACCTTCGCGCTCGTCACGACGACGGATTTCGCGCCCATTTCGTGCAGGCGAATCGTCAGCGCGCGTGCTTCTTCCTCGGTCATGTCCTCGTGATAGGGCATGTCCGCCAGATACGCCGCCTCGGTGTAGTTCGGCACGATGCAGTCCGCCACGGCGACCATCTTGCGCATATGGGCGACGGTTTCCTCCCCTACGCCGTTGTACAGCTTGCCCTCGTCGCCCATGATGGGGTCAACAAAGACCAGCGCGCCTTTCTTCGCGGACTGCTCACAGAAGTCAGACACCAGCGCCGCCTGTCCTGCTGACAGAATCATGCCTGTGGACACCACATCAAACGAGAATCCCAGTTCCGCCCAGACTTTCAGCGACTGGCGCATGTATTCCGTCGTTTCCTGAATGTAGAATTTCCCGTAATCCAGCGTGTTGCTCACCAGCGCCGTCGGCAGCGTGTACAAGTGATGTCCCATATGCGACAGCACCGGCATCATTGCGCTCAGCGACACCTTCCCATACCCCGCCAGATCATGCACCAGCAGTATATGCTTACTCATCTATCTTCTCCTTATTTTTGAGGGAACGCCAAAGGCTCTGCCTCTGGACTCCGGCAGGGGCGCTGCCCCTGCACCCTGCAAGGGACTTCGTCCCTTGACCCTTTCGCGCGATTGGATTGGTAACACTCTCATGCAGTTTTCGCGTGGTTATCCATAAGAAGTAACGGAAAAATTCAAGCTGCATGGGAGCGACCGGCGAAGGGGTCAAGGGGGCGACCGCAGGCTTCACCTGTTTTCATTGCCCCCTTGTCGCCTCCGCAGAGGCGAAATCCCTGCGACAATCGCAAGCCGCTATTAAAAAAACAGCCATGCCGTCCCAAAGAACAATCACCTGCGGTGATTAGCCCTTCACCGCAATCGCCTCAATCTCCACCTTCGCATCCCGCGGCAGCTTCGCCACCTGCACACACGCACGCGCCGGCGGATTCTGCGGGAAGAACTTCCCGTAGGCTTCGTTCACCGCGGCAAAGTCGTTCAAATCCTTCAGGAAAATCGTCGTTTTCACGATGTCCGCCAACGTGCAGTCCGCTTCCGCCAGAATCGCAGCAATGTTCTTCATGCACTGCTCAGTCATCTCACCAATCGTGCCTTCCAGCAGCTCGCCCGTTTCCGGCACGAAATACAGCTGTCCGGACACATACACCGTATTACCCGCCTGAACGCCCTGCGAATACGGGCCAATCGCGGCGGGTGCGTTTTTCGTCGAAAGAATCTTGTTCATGGAAGAGAATCCCCCTTCATCTTAGTGCGTCAGAAACGCTGTCTGCATTATACCATGATTATGCGTCGAAAACAACACCGGAGGTAGAGAAAACCGCCCCCGATTTCCAGAACACGTTTCTCTCTTTTCAAGCAGATATGCCGCCCGTTATGTGTTTTTCTTGTCCTCGCAGGGAAGTTTTCCAGACTGCGAAGCCAGTTTCTTTTCCTGCGATTTTACGCGACGCTCCAGCTTCTTAATATCCTCCGCAGGCGGCAGGCTCTCCGGCTGAATACCGCGCTGCCCAAGCATATCCCGCACAGATTGATTGTTCTGCACATGTTCTTCGGTAATGGCTGGTTCGCCCTGCAAGTCTTTTTCCTCCACATTGTAGTTGGTCATTTCCGTTGCAAGGTTTTTTGCCGCAATCGAGAGCGTCGGCAGAAAGTCAGCCAGCGGGCGATACTCCTTTATGCCGAGCCGCTCCTTCATTTGCTGCGTCGTGTAGCCGCCAAACAGCGCCTGATCTCCCTTTGAGCGAATGCGGCTGAAACCGTCATCATCCACACCACGCTCATAGATGTTCTGCGAAAGTCGTTTTTCGGATTCCCGCAGTCTGCCGCGCGCTTCCGTGCGTTCAATCAGCGAAATGCGTTCTTCAATCAATTCCTGCTTGCGGGTCTGAACGGCAAAGTAGCTCTGTGCAAATGCAATTTCTTCTTTTTTGGGGTCGCCATTTTGAGCAATCAGATAGCAAGCGTAGCGGGTAAGCATATAGTCCTTGATTTCTCGTTGTGAGCCGCTCCCCAATTTGACCATTTTCGTGACCTCACGAAAATGGTTTGATACCTCTATTCCGCTGGTTTCGCAGGATTCGACCGCGCGTCCGATTGCTTTTGCAAAGTTCTCCCAGCGCTCATAGCCAAGAAGCGGCATGAGGTCACGCGCATACCAAAATTCAATATGCGCTTCCTGATTGCTATGAATTGCAAGGTCAAACTGTGCCTTAATTTGACTGACTCTCTTTTTATCCATTGCTTGCCTCCATTCTATTCACCATCATTGTTTCACGCAGTCGTGTTTCTGTATTTCTGCACAGATTTCCTTTACATTATATTGTCAAAAATGAATTTTGTCAAGGCAGCTATACAACCGCATCAAAAAACCGCCCCCGATTTCTCGAAGGCGGTTCGTATTAAATCCCGTAGTAATAGAAGATGAGGCACACACCGGCCAGCAGGATGAACGCCAGCCCGACCACCAGCGGCGCATGCGTGCCCTTGCCGCGGTTGGCTTCCTTCGCCATCTTGTAGTCGTAGTAGTGCTGATGCTTATGCTTTCCGGGCGCAAAAAGCACCAGCAGGTTTCGGAAACCGTAGGAAATGATGTCCAGCACACCTTCGCGCGCCGTGAACGTCAGCAGACCCACACAGGTCAGCAGCGCCCCCGGCACAAAAAGTGCGTCGCACAAGCCGCTCAGGATTTCCTCCCGCTCGCTCAGCGTCCAGATACTGCGCATCGACGCAACGCCGACAAATATCAGCGCGCCGATAGCGATGCAAATCCAGTAGGGCATCGCCCGCTTTGATTTTTTCAAAGCCCAAGCTCCTTCTTATACCGTTCAAACTCTTCGTCGTTGCAGTTGATGAAGTGTCCGGGTTTGATTTCCCGCAGGGACGGCTTGTTCACCGAGTAGTCATGCTCCTTCAGGGGCTTGTACTCAATGCGCTGCCGATGCTTCTCGTGATGCGGATCCGGGTACGGAATCGCGGACAGCAGCGACTTGGTGTACGGATGCAGCGGATGCTCGAACAGCTCGTCGGAATCCGCCAGCTCCACCAGCTTGCCGTAGTACATGACACCGATGCGGTCGGAGAAGTACTTGACGACGGACAGGTTATGCGCAATAAACATGATGGTCAAGCCCATCTTGTTGCGCAGGTCGTTCAGCAGGTTGATAACCTGTGCCTGAATCGACACATCCAGCGCGGAAATGGGTTCGTCGGCGATGATGAGGTCAGGCTCCAGCACGATGGCGCGGGCAATGCCGATACGCTGGCGCTGGCCGCCGGAGAACTCATGCGGATAGCGGTCAGCGTGCTCGCGCACCAGACCAACCAGATCCAGCACCTCGTAAACCTTTTCGTCGATATACTTTTCGTCCCTGATGCCGCGGATTTTCAGGCCTTCTGCAATAATCTCACGCACAGTCATGCGCGGGTTAATCGAGGCAATCGGGTCTTGGAAAATCATCTGCATCTTGGTCATGATGTTGTCCTTCGCGGCAACCTTCATGTCCTGTTCGTAGCGCGCCTTCCGTTCCTCCAGCGCCTGACCGGACAGTGTCTTGCTGTCTGCCTCAAACGCCGCGGTCAGCTCCGCCTTGCGCTTCTCGCGGTACTTCTCGACGCACTTGCTCTTTTCCACAGAAGATTCCAATGCGTTCGTGCGGGCCTGACGGATTTTCTCCTTCAGTTCCTTGCGCATTTCCTTAATCTTCTGGTCGTATTCCGCCTTCAGCGCCGCCGCCTGCGCCGGATTCTTCTCCGTTTTCTCCTTCAGCGCGGCCTTCATCTGGCGCTGCTTTTCCTCGAAGTCGTTTTTCAGGCTGCGAATCAGCACCGGCAGACCGTTCTGCGTGGACGAAATGCGCAGACCCTGGAAGTACACGTCACCCTCGGTCGGGTCGTACAGGTTGATGATGGTGCGGCCCGTCGTGGTCTTGCCGCAGCCAGACTCGCCCACCAGACCAAAGACTTCGCCCTTCTTGATGTAGAAGCTGACGTCGTCGACAGCCTTGTTGATATAGTCGCCGCTGCGGAAATACTGCTTCAGGTGATTGACACGCAGGAGGACGTCGCTTTCTTCCTCAATGCCCGCGTGCTCCAGACGAGCCAGCGTCACCTTGTCCGTGATGGCGTTCATCACACGCGCGATTACCAGCAGCACGATGCCAACCAGCCACAGCCACACCCAGCGCGCCGCCAGCCACCACAGCGCAATCACCAGCGAAATGGCGTTGCTGTCATCAGACTTCTTGACGGTCGTTTCTGCCAGAGACTTCAGCGCGGTCTGGTAAGTCGGCGCTGCCGCCACGGACACCTGAACCGCCTTCAGCAGGCTGCTGAGCGAGCCGTCAAAATCTTCGCTCTGCATCCGCTCCAGCAGCGTCGTCGCGAACACATCCAGCGTGCCGAGGTTTTCGCTCGGATAGCGTGCCTGAAGCGCCTCGTACTTGCTCTGCACGAACGCTTCCAAGTCAATCGCTTCCCCCTGCTTCTTCTGCTCCACCAGCGCGGCAAACTCGTCGCGGATATCCTCCGTGTCGACGCGCTCCATCGTGCGCTGCTCCGCCAGTGCAGCGGCGTAGTCCTCAAAGCTCAGTGCATTCAGATATTTCTTCATGGAAGCCGGCTTGTTGCCCGCATCCACCGACGCACGAACCATCGTCGTCAGCGTTTCCACAAATTCCAGATAGCTGCCTGCTTCTTCGCCGTGCTCCTGCGCAAACGTTTCGTAGAACGCTGCAACATCCGGTTCGGTATTGGCGGTGACAATCTTAATCGGCTTGCCCTTGGGCGCCGCCGGCGTCATGACTTTGTTCAGGTAGTCAAACGATTCCGCCAGCAAGCGGCTGTCGCTGCCGCTTTCCTGCTGCTCATAGAGCGTCAGATACGCATCCACGTCGAAATTCTGATCGAAATCAGCGCAGAAAGCATCCAGCTTCTGCTTGGACAGCGCGTCCTGCCCCGCTGCCAGTTCGTTCACCCACGTCGTATAGAACGTCAGCGCGCGATTCTGGCGCACGTCCCCGCCCAGCGTCTTGGTGGACGCGGCATCAATCATGGCGGAGAAATACTGCTTGTCGAACCAAGCGCGCGTAACCACGGAAGCGTTCTGCTGATAAGAGCGCAGCGCCCCCGATAGCGTAGACCATCCCGCACCGTCATTCGCCACAACATAGATGCTCATTACGATAGCGATGGCCATAACCACCAGCCCAATCGTTTTCAGCACCGAGGCGATTCCCTTTGCGATTTTCATGCTTCGGCGGCTCCTTTCTTCGCGTTCTGCAAGGCTTCTGCTGCCTCTCGTTCGGCCTGCTCCTTCTTCATGCGTTCAATGCGTTCCACCACAATCGCCGGCGGATTTACCTTCGGCGCATTCGGATGCAGCAGCCACGTCGCCGCCATATGCGTCTCGCTGACATGGAACATCGGCGGCTGTTCCTCAAAGTCGATTTCCATTGCGTACTTGTTGCGCGCGGCGAAAGCATCGCCCTTCGGCGGCAGAATCATATCCGGCGGCGTACCGGGGATAGCTTCCAGTTTCTCGCGCGTCTCCAAGTCCGGCATGGAGGACAGCAGCGCCCATGTATACGGGTGGCGCGGATCGTAGAACACATCATCCGCCGTGCCGTACTCGACAATCTTGCCGGCATACATGATGGCAATGCGGTCCGCCATGTTCGCCACAACGCCAAGGTCGTGCGTGATGAAGATGACCGACAGGCGGCGTTCCTTCTTCAGGCGGTTAATCAGTTCCAGAATCTGCGCCTGAATGGTCACGTCCAATGCGGTTGTCGGTTCATCGCAGATGAGGATATCCGGGTTCGCGGACAGCGCAATAGCGATAACAATGCGCTGACGCATACCACCGGAGAACTCAAAGGGATACTGATAGAAGCGCTTGTGCGGTTCCGGAATACCGACTTCCTTCATCAATTCGATGGCGCGGTGGCGTGCCATGCCCTTGGTGAGCTTGAAGGCGTAATCCTGCGCGCGCGCCTTCATGTAGTCCACCATTTCCACCGCCAGCACGTCAAAGTCCTTCGTTTCGCTCGCCGCGATGAGTTCCTCAAAGTGCTTCAGCAGGCTCTGGGTCATTTCGCAGAGGTTGTGCTGCGCCATATCCGCGTCAATCAGGTTTTTCGGGATGACGGACGGCGGATTCTTGCCCTTCGCCTTCTGCGCCTCAAACTTCTTCTGCTCGCGGGCGTAGCGCTTCTCTTCCTTCGGATTGTGCGTCTTGGAGCGGGCATAGCGGTCGATGTAGGACTGTGCACCCGAACGGTAGACGTACGCCTGATTGTCCTTATCCAGCTGCAGCTTGTCGATGGCTGCTTCAACCGCCGCAGCCGATTTGTGCAGCGCTTCCTTGCATTCGCCCTCGTTCAGCGGCTTTTGCTGATAGACCTTCAGGGCGCTGCGGAGCGTATCCACCGCCGCCTGCTGCGATTTCGCCGCCTGCTGGCTGGAGTACTGGAGCGCGTGAGCAATGTCCTGCAAGAAGTCAATCATGAACTCGCGGTCGAGCGTTTCGCGCGCCATCTGGTTCAGCTCGGTGATGGACTGCTTTTTCGGGTCGGGCGTTTTGCCACTCGCCGCCAGATAGCCGATGCAGAAGAAGTTCGGCTCCTGCGCATTCACCATCGCGCCCAGCTTAGCGGTCATGTCCGCCATCAGCGCGCGCATTTCGCTTTCGCGGCGGCGCGTGTAGTTCTTCTGGAAGCCTTCCAGCGCCGTATGCCACTTTGCGATTTCCGGGTCATTCTCATCGAAGGTGTACGGGTCGAAGATATGCTTTAGGGACTTGCGGATGCGGCCGCAGATTTCGCGGACATCCTTGTCCTTGCTCGTCAGGATGGCATTGTCGATTTCGTCCATGCCGTCCATGCACTCGACGATGGACTCCATCGCTTCCTTATAGGTATATTCCATCTTCAACCCGACGGAAGCAAAGTGGTCGAACTGCTTCGTTTTGGCGTGGATGGCTTCGCGCGCCTGTGCGCCCTGTCCGCGCGCCTCGGCATCCGCCACCATCGTCTTTTCGAGCTGCGCCAGCAGGCTGTTGAAGCGTTCCTTGCCATCGCGGCGGCGTTCCTTGTTGTTCAGCAGCATGGCTTCCGTCAGCTGCTTGCCGATGCGCATGATGGGGTTCAGGGCACTCAGCGGGTCTTGGAACACCATGGCCAGCTTGTGGCCGCGCAGGGTGTGGAACTCTTCTTCCGGAATCTTCAGCAAATCCTTGCCGTCGTAGATGATTTCGCCCGCATCCACCATGGCGTTGCCCGCCAGAATGCCCATGATAGCACGGGTGGTGACGGACTTGCCGGAACCGGATTCACCGGCGATGGCGAGCGTTTCGCCTTCCTCCAGATTGAAGGAAATATCGCGCACTGCGCGAACCGCACCGTTGTTTGTGCGGAAGGAGATGGTCAAGTTTCGGACTTCCAGCTTTGCCATATCAGTCGTCCGCTCCTCTCAACGAAGGATTCAGCGCGTCGCGCAGGCCATTACCAAACAGGTTGAAAGCAATTTCCAAAATGGCGATGAAGATTGCCGGGAACATGATGATGTGGGGGTAGGTGCTCAAGTACGCCTGACCGCCGGAAAGCAGCGTGCCGATGGAGGTCAGCGACGACGTTTCCAGATTGATGATGTGCAGGTAGCTGAGCATGGATTCGGAGAAAATGACGCCGGGGATGGTCATGACCGCGCCGGTCACGATGGTGCCCAGGCTGTTCGGGAAGATGTGCTTGAAAATCAAGCGAGCGTCGGATGCGCCCAGCGTGCGCGCCGCCAGGACGTATTCCTGACCCTTGAAGCGGTAGAACTGCGTACGCACGCGCGCCGCCGTACCAACCCAGCCGGTCAAGACGAAAGCGAACAGCAGGGATGGCAGCACGCCCACCTTTTCCGCCAAGTGCAGCTGGAACAGGGTTGCGACGACCATGAACGGCACGCTGTTCAGCACGTCGGAGATACGCTCCATCACCATGTCGACCGCGCCGCCATAGTAGCCCTCGATGGAGCCGTACAGCACGCCGAGGATGAAGTTGATGCTCGCCACAACGATGGACAGCAGGAAGCTCAGGCGCGCGCCGACTGCCAGGCAGGTGAAAATATCCTGCCCGTAGTTGTTCGTGCCGAAAATGAACGTGGGTTCATAGCCGTTGACATAGCGGAAGTACTCCAGATAGTGCACACGCACGCGGTAGCCCGTCTGGTTCTTCTGGGCGTAGGTGTACCACTGCCCATCCGCACCGTCGTCGCCGGCAATGCGCTTGCTGTTGTAGTTCGCCTTGTTCGGGTTGTCGGACGTGAGGTAGTTCGGAATCAGGCTGCCGTTTTCATCCAGCGCCGGATCACCGTTGGTGTTCACGCTCTCGTCCTTGAGCTGGTACCAGAAGTTCGCGCCGCCGTTGCCCATCATGTACTGCGAATTGTGGGTCTTCTGCAGCGGGTAGATGACCTGAATGTCATTCTCGTTCTGATACGCCATCAGGTTGTTGTATTCCGTTTCGCTCAGGTTGACATACGCGAAGCCAACCAGCGCATAGGAGTCCACGCGCAGGTTGTAGTACTTCACGCCATTGGCATCGGTGTAGTCGTCATATACCTTCTTCACGACCGGCACGCCCGTTTCCTGACCGATGGCATTGTAGTAATGGTAGCCGATTTCGCTGACCTTTTCCTTGCGCGCGCCATCCCAGAAACCCGCGTTTTCAAACAGCGTGTTCTTCGGCAGCACCGACTTGTAGTAGCCGTCGCGGAACTGCACCGTGTACGGCGAGACAAACGGCGTGATGATGGCAAACAGCAGCAGGAACACAATCAGGCAGAACGCCACAACGGAGGACTTGTTCTTGCGGAAGCGCAGCCACGCGTCGCCCAGATAGCTGATGGACTTGGTCTGCAGCTTTTCGTCATGGATGCGCTCATCCTTGTGAATAAACGCAAACTTCTCCTGCGGGATTTCCGGATACAGATTTTTTTCCATCATTTCTTCGACCCCATTCTGATGCGCGGGTCAATAAACCCGTAGCTGATGTCAATGACAATGCCCGAAACCAGGCCGATTGCCGTATAGAACACGTTCAGCGCCATGAAGAAATTATAATCGCGGACATTGATGGAGTTGATGTACAGGTTGCCGATGCCGGGAATGCCGAAGATGTTTTCGATAATCATCGAGCCGCCCAGAATACCGATGAATTCACCAATAATCATCGGCAGGATGACGACCATTGCGTTGCGCAGCGCGTGACGGGAAATTGCCTGTGCCTTGGTCAGACCTTTCGTGCGCGCCAGCAGCATGTAGTCACCGGTCAGCACCTCGCTCAGCTCCGCACGGGTGTAGCGCGTCAAGCCTGCCACAACGCCGAAGCCCAGCGACAGCACTGCCGGAATCAGCGATACGAACATCGTCCAGCTGAACAGTGACCCGCCCGCCTGTGACAAACTTGCCGCCTGCAAGGGGAACCAGCCGAGCTTGAAGCACAGGAAGTACTGCACCAGGAAGGCGTACACATAGCTTGGCACCGAGATGAAAACCATGACCATGGTGGAAATGAAGTTATCCTGCCACTTGTTCTTCTTCAGCGCCGCATAGATGCCGAAAGCAAGACCCAGCGGAATCGCAATCAGGATAGAATACAGGTTGACCAGCACCGTGTAGGGCAGCTTCTGCATCATGACGTTCCAAACGCCCATGCCTTCATACATCTGCTCGCCGACGCCCCAGTCCCATTCGGTCAGGATGCTCTTCAGGTACAGGAAGTACTGCACCATGATCGGCTTGTTGTAGCCCATCTTTTCGCGCTTGGCGAGCACAAGGTTGATGTCGCGGCCCATTTCGCGGACGGCGGGCAGCGGCAGCAGCTTAATCAGGATAAAGCACATGGTCATGATGATGAACAGCACCAGGAACATGTACAGGACACGCTTGATGATGTATCGTGTCATACCATTTTTGGACATTCCACGTTACCTCCGTTTTTCATATTGAGCGGAAGGGGCGGGAAACCCTGCTGCCCCCCTGCTTCCGGCCGTCAGAGTGCGTCGCCCCACCCGTGACGGGGTCGCGGAGGATGCGGCTGGAGATGCGCATCACCGCGGACTGGGCTTGCCTGACTGGATTGAATCCCTATTGGGCATTTCTTAAGGAATCACTATTCTGTACTTTTCTCTTTGGAATCATAGCGTCCCCTTAAGAAACGCCCGAAAATCAACCGTTTTTTAACACGCACATCGGGCATGGGGGTCAAAAGGCCCCCATGCCCGTGCCGAGTTTCAGAGAATCACGGCAAATGTGCGCCTTGAATTAGTATTCCAGGGTGTTGTTGGCGATGTAGTCCGCCCACTCAGCGTCATCGTAGTTGTACGTCATGTACTGAATACCGCCGAAGCCGATCAGCGTGACGTAGGTATCAACAACGGTGTTCACCTTCTGGGAGTTCATGCTCGCGCTGTTGCGGTAGTAGATGGAGGAGCAGGGATACCAGTTCATGAACGCGCCTTCGACAGCGGTCGCGAACTGCAGACGAGTGTCGTAGGTGTAATCAGCGAACTTGCCCAGCTTTTCCTCGATGGACGGAACGTTCTGGCTGTTGCACCAGTTCGCCCAGTTCTGCAGGGTGTCGGTGATTTCGCCAACGCCTTCCACATTGTAAACAATGTCGATGGTGGTGGTGTCATAGCCGTATTCGTTCTGGTTGCCCTTGCCGTACGCATCGTCGGTGTAGCAGTTGCCGAACACGCCGAAGGGAGCCATCGTCGCGCCGCCCCAAGTGGTGAAGATCATGTCCGCGTTGCCGGACTGCATGGTTTCGTAGTAGTCGGTGTCCACGGTCATGGTCATTTCGACCTTGCCTTCAAACGGCGTGCCAACGCAAGCGTTCTTCAGCGCGGCGTTCAGGTAGTTGAACATGTTGACGTAGATAGCGTCGCTCTGGTACACGCGCAGGTCAATCTTGATGTCGCTGGTGCCATCGTAGATGCCGGCAGCGACAGCCTTGTCATACGCAACCGCCATCAGCGCGCGCGCCTTTTCGACCTCGTAGCCGGTCATGGCTTCGTACGCTTCGTCGAGGGTGTCGTAGTCGCCGCCCTCGCCCCAGGTCAGGTCGAACAGACGGCAGAGGACTGCCTTCGCGGGTTCGCTGTCACGATACAGCGCGCCGGTGAAGGGGTCGTAGCAGTACAGTTCGTTGATCAGACCAAAGCCAGCCGTGCCAGCCGCGGTGAAGGAGGAAGCAAATTCCTTACGGTCATAGGAGTAAGAAATCGCCTGACGGAATTCCGGAATCACCAGAACCTGACTATTGGTGCCGTGAGACAGCAGCTTCTCATAGTCGGTGTTCATGGTCAGCTTGGTGGTGTAGCCGTTGTTCGGGCCGTACTTGATGTACTTGCTGTTGCCGTACTTCTTCAGGTCGTCCGCCTGCAGAGCGATGTCATCAATCTCGCCCTTTTCAAACGCCAGCACCTGGGTCGCGTGGTCGGCAATGCAGGTCACCTTGTAGATGTCCGTCTGATACTGGCCGACGTGGTTGCCGTCATGATAGCCATACCAGTTGTCATTGCGGGTCAGGGTGTATTCCTTGTCCAGTTCGAAGGAAGACAGCTTGTACGGGCCGTAGGAAACCGTGTTCTCTACGGAACGGCCGTACTTGGTCTTCACTTCGTCCGCTTCTTCCTCGGTGGCAACTTCCTTGCCGTCCTTGTAGAAGGTCTTGCAGGCTTCGTAAACGGGCTTGTAGACCAGGTAGGAGGAAGACAGGTTGTAGGGCACATAGAAGTTCGCTTCGTTCACGGGGTTGGCCAGGATGAAGTCAACGGTGTAATCGTCAATCTTCTTGAAGCCAACTTCGTCCCACGTTGCGGCATCCGCAACGCTGGCGGTGTACAGGTACTGAGCCTGCATGGACTCATACTGCTGACCCGCGGCAAAGTAGTTGTCAAACAGGTACTTTGCGGAGACCCACGCTTCGGCAGCGGTTTCGTCTTCAACAGAAGCATCGCGGTACATCGTGTCGTCCGCAATGTTCACATACTGCGGCGCGGGATTGCCCTCCGCGTCCAGCGCGCCGACCATGCCCCAAGCGCTCATGTCGAGGTACACATCGGTGCCGGCGGCAATGAGGTTCTCGGCAGTGTCTGCAATCAGGTCATAGGTCGTCTTGCCCGCGTAGAGGTAGTTCTTCGCGTTGTAGATGACGAACTCGCCAGCATAGTAGCTGTCAGCGCGGCGATTCAGCATCTTCGGGTTGAGCAGCTGCTGCATGGAGTACACATAGTCATCAGCGGTGATGGGGGTGCCATCTTCCCACTTGGCGAGCTTGTTCAGCGCGATACGCCAAGCCTTGGCGGTCTCGCCTTCCTTCACGCCGTACTGACCGACATACTCAGCAGTCACGTCCACCGGCATTTCAGCAGCCAGTTCGGGCATGACGGAGTAGCCATTCTTTTCGGAATTCAGAACGAAGGTGTAGAAACCAGAGCTGACATTGTTCAAAATATCAGTGTCTTCGTTCGTTTCCCAGGAGAGCGGGTCCCAGTTCAGAGAAGAGTTAATGCCGGGGGTGTAGCTGTTGTAGGTGTACACCTTTTCATCGGTGTAATCCTTGCCAGCTTCGCCGACATACTGATCGGTAGAAACCGTCTGCGCGCTCCCCTCGCTCTTTTCCAGCGTGACAGTGCCCGCGTTGTACACGCGCTCACCGACATCGTAGGAATCAGCAGGCGTGAACGTGCCTTCTGCCAGCGCAGCCGCACTCAGCATCATGCACGCAGACAGGACCAGAGAGAGAATCTTCTTCATGGTCTAACCCCTCCAATTCATTTCGTACCAGATGACACGATGCAAATGATACGTTGATATTCATTATAGAGGAATTGACGCAGGGTTGTCAAGGGCTTGCCGCTTGCAATTTTTGACCAATCTTCCTGCAAAATTCCCCACTTTCACAGCAACCCCTTGATTTAACGATGTGAAATCGTTTTCGCGCCAAAATTGTTTTTTTTGTGTTTTTTCGTTCTTTGCCTTGATTTCTCTGCCTTTGCGCCATACTTGACGTTTCCCGTTTTTTCACCTATACTATCCTGTGCAGTGAAAGGAGAATTCCTTTATTATGAATGTTGACTTGACCCATGGTTCGATTTTCCGCGGACTGCTCCGTTTTTCTCTGCCGCTGATGGCGGGCAATCTGCTCCAGCAGCTTTATAACCTTGTGGACACCTTCGTCGTCGGGCGATACTGCGGTGAAATCGCCCTTGCCGCCGTCGGCAGCGCGTTTTCCGTCATGATTCTGCTCACGAGCATCGTCACCGGGCTGTGCATGGGCAGCGGCGTGGTTGTCAGCCAGCTTTTCGGGCAGAAAGACGATGCCGGCGTGCGCAAAGCGGTCGGCAATGCGTTTGTGCTGATTGCGGGCGTATCAGCGCTGCTGACCATCCTTTCCTACGCGCTCCTGCCCGTCATGATGGCGCTCCTGCGCATTCCGCCTGAAGCGCAGGGCGTTCTCTCCCGCTACCTCTTGATTGTGCTCATCGGTATCATCCCGACGTTCCTGTATAACTTCGGAGCGTGTATGCTCCGCGCCGTTGGCAATTCAACCGCGCCGCTGGTTTTCCTGCTGATTTCGTCGCTGACGAACGTCGCGCTGGACTTTCTGTTCGTGGCGGTGCTGCCGTGGGGCGTGGCGGGCGCTGCCGTCGCGACGCTTATTTCGCAAGTACTGTCCGGTTTCCTGTGCTTAGGTTATGTGCTCTTCCGCGTTCCGGCGCTGACGCCCTCGCAGCACGACCTGCGCCCCGACCGCGCGCTGTTCAGGCGCATCTTCTCCGTCTCTGCCATGACCAGCATTCAGCAGTCCATCATGAATTTCGGCATCCTGTGTGTGCAGAGTCTCGTGAACAGCTTCGGTCTGGCAGCGATGGCGGCATTCACCGCCGGCGTGAAGATTGACTCGCTGGCGTACAGCCCCGCGCAGGACTTCGGCAACGGCTTCGCGACCTTCGTCGCCCAGAATCAGGGGGCGAATCAGCCGCAGCGCCTCCGTCACGGCATCCGCACAGCGTTCCTGCTTTCCGGCGGCTTCTGCCTGATTGTTTCCGCGCTCGTGGCGATTTTCGCCGAGCCGCTGCTGCTTGTGTTCCTCAAAAATGCATCGGCAGAGTCTCTTTCCATCGGCGTAACGTACCTGCGCACCGAGGGGCTGTGCTACATCGGCATCGGCTTCCTGTTCCTGCTTTATGCCATTTTCCGCGGTTTGGAGCAGGCGGGCATGAGCATCGTCCTGACGGTGCTTTCGCTTGGGCTGCGCGTCGTGCTGTCCTACGCCTTCGCGCCGCATTTCGGCATGATGGCGATTTGGCTGGCAATTCCGGCGGGCTGGCTGATTGCGGATATTGTCGGTTTCGTTGCCATGGGGCGGCGCGGACTAATGCGTTCCGCTTCCGATAAAATGGGCAAAAGTGCCTGCTGACATCGGGATGGATTCGCCGCTTTGTGACAAGTTTGTAACACCTGCGCGCGCGCCCCTTGACGAATCCGACTCGGCGTTGTATGATGGGAATACTCAATAACGAAAGGATTGTGCGGAACGGGTATGAAGAAGGAAACGAATCCCAAGGCGAAGCGGAATGGCCTGTGGTGCAATGTGCTGATTGTGGCAGCGCTGCTGCTGATTGTGGCGGTGCTGCTGGTTGTGCTGCGGAGGAACGCACCCGCGAATGTAGACGCCAATGCGCCTTTGCTGCCCCTGACCGCAACAGATGCGCCGACCGAAGCGCCGGCCGAAGCGCCGACAGAGCTTGCGACCAGCACACCGGAGGCAGCGGCGACCCCCGAAATCACCGCGGCACCGGAAGCGGCTGCCGCGCCGGAAGTCACAGACGTCCCCGAAGCCACCGCCACCCCCGACCTGTCGCAGGTGAAAGCATTCCTCGTCGTCACCGTCGGTGACAAAACGTATCAGCCGATTCCGCTGACCGAAGAGGGCTATTATCGCCTCCGCCACGGCGACTGCATCAACATCGTCCATGTCACCCCGACAAGCATCGACATGCACGAGGCGAACTGCGACAATCAGGATTGCGTGGAGCAGGGCGAAGTGACGCTGGAAAACAAGGACACACGCATTCTGGGCAACATGATTATCTGTCTGCCGAATCAGGTGACGCTCCAGCTGTACAGCCGCGACGAATTGATGGACTGGCTGACGACCGTGCAGGAGGACGCAGCAAATGAATAAGCAGCGAATCACCACAAAGCAGCTTGCGCTGTGCAGTGTGCTGCTGACGCTGATGCTGGTACTGGGCTGGGTGGAGAGCCTGTTTCCACCGCTAATGGGCGTACCGGGCATCAAGTTAGGCTTAAGCAACGGCGTGCTGATTTTCGCGGTCTACATGCTGTCCCTGCCGACGGCGTGGGTGCTGATGCTGCTGAAAGTGGTGCTGTCCTCGCTGTTTTTTGGCGGCGTAGCGGCGCTGCCGTACGCACTGGCAGGCGGTGTGCTGTCGCTGGCAAGCATGTGTCTCCTTTCGCGCATGAAGTGGATGCACCCGGTCACGGTCAGCATTGTCGGCGGCGTAATGCACAACGTCGGGCAAATCGTGATGGCAATGATTATCCTCCACACGTCGCAATTGGCGTACTACATGGCTGTCCTGATGCTCAGCGGCATTCTCTTCGGCGCGCTGACCGGCGTGAGCGCCACGCTGGTGATGAAGCACATGAAGCATATCAAATGGGGGAAATAGCGAAGGGGGGCAAGGGGCGACCGCTGACTTCATCTGTTTTCATGCCCCCTTGTCGCCTCCGCAGAGGTGAAGCCCCCTGCACGACAAAAATCAACTAACACAAAAAGCAGGACTACCTCCACACCGGAGACAGCCCTGCTTTTTGTTGTGCGAATGAAAGCATGCGAATGAAACCATCAGAAGAAAAGGAAACGCTTCTTCTGATACGGCTCGCTTGACATGCCCTTGAAATCATAGCCCGTCGCGGCAATCGCAGCTTTCACCTGCGCTTCGTCCAGCGGATCTTCGGAAATGACCACCGTTTCACCCTTGCCATGGGAGGAAGTCACCTTCTTGACCGCCGGGAAAGCCTTGCGGATTGCGTCATTGACATGGCTCTCGCACATGCCGCACATCATGCCATCAATTTTCAGCGTCGTTTTTATCATCAGCCCTCATCCTTTCGATGAATGCAATATACCCCATCAGGGTATCTGAATGATAGCACCAGCGCGGCGGATTGTCAAGCGGTTTCGTTCGATGTGACTAACTTTTTAAGGTAACACCGCACAAATGCGGTGGTGCCTTAGCGGATGCCCGACCAGAGCGCGTCATTTTCCGCTTGAAACGCTTCCCTCAGCGCATTTTCATCTTCAGTAGATACATCCTGTTCAAAAATCAGAATGCCGTCCATATCCGGGTCATGTTCCCAAACCTGCAGGGTCAGCACATCATTGTAGTGCCGGACGGTATAACCATCCGCGTCGAACGTCCAGTCCTCCTTCTCTTCGCCAACCGCCCAGCGCAGCAGTACCGCCTCCGTCCCATCAAAACGGTACAGCGTTTCTCTGTGAATGCCGCCCGCCAAGCCGCCGTTCACAGAACTCCTTACAATCTTGTGTTCTGCATCAAGGTCGTAATTCGTGAACGTCAGCGGACAGAGAACATACTGTTCGCCATCAAAAATGAAAAACTGGTAGACGAAATTGCTCGCGCCGCGCTGTGTCAGTATCACCACATCGTTGATGCCGTCGAAGTTGACATCCGCATAGGAAAGGTACGGGTCTTTCTCGCCGGACACGAAGCAGAGTTCCTGCCCGTTGTCCGCAATCAGGCGGTGGATGTATTCGTTCTCCGTCGTCTGCCCGATAATTTCCGCGCGGACAGGGGCGATGGTCATCAGGAGAAGCAAGGCAAGCAGGCAGAAACGGGAAATACAGTTCTTCATAAAGAATACTCCTTTCGCATTGGTATGCTAATGAAAGAACGAATACGGGGCGGCAATTCATCCGCAGAAAAAAAGGAAATTTCTTCATCGTCTGAAATGGAAATGCTTGCAAATTACTGATGTTTGCGTTATAATGAAAATGGTAATTTATGATTCATACTATTTCCAGATAAGAATGCGCCAAGATGCGCGGCGAATTTTTCATTCTGGCTAACGTGAATGGAACGCAGCGTAGCAGCGCTACGCTAAGTGGAATGAGCGGACGCCAGAAGGGAAAAGGCGCAAGCAGATGGCGCAGGTGAATCTGGAAATAGTATCAAGGTTTCTTGCTGGGGAAGCGGGGAAAGGGGTGTTTGCCACGGCGCACGAAGGAGCAGCGCAATACTGCCGCAAAGTGGACAAGCGTGAAATTCCGGTCTGTCCGATTTTAGGGGTCAATATTGCAGTCATCAACATGAATTGGCTGCTGAAATATTTGGCGCAGAATATTCATCAATTGCAGGGAGATTACATCTGCGTATCGAATGTACATACAACCGTCGTCAGTTACGAGGATGCGGACTACCGTGCCGTGCAGAACGGCGGTTTGATGGCGATTCCGGATGGCAATCCGCTGGCGCAGGAGGCGCGGCGGCGCGGGTATCCGCAGATTCAGCGGACAACCGGGCCTGACCTGATGATGGAGGTCTTTCGGCAGTCCACGGCACACGGCTGGCGGCATTATTTCTACGGCAGCACGCAGGAAGTGCAGGAGAAAATGATTGCGCGCCTGCAGCAGGAGTATCCGGGACTGGTAATTGCGGGCACAGACGCGCCGCCTTTCCGCGAACTGACACCGGAGGAAGATGCGCTTGCCGTGGCGCGCATCAATCAGGCGCAGCCGGATTTTGTGTGGGTCGGGCTGGGAGCGCCGAAGCAGGAGCGCTGGATGGCGGCGCACCAAGGGCGTGTGCATGGGCTGATGATTGGCGTCGGCGCGGGCTTTGATTTCTTTTCGGGCAACGTGAAGCGCGCCCCGTTATGGATGCAGAAGCACAGCCTGGAATGGCTCTATCGCCTGATGCAAGACCCGAAGCGGCTATTCCAGCGCTACTGGAGCACGAATCTGAAATTCATCTGGAACGCGACCATCAGGAGAAAGTAAATGCAGCAAACGACAAAGCAGCCCGCTGTACTGCTGGTACACGACTATTATCAGGTTCCCGGCGGCGAGGATGTCGTTGTGGCGAACGAGAAGCACCTGCTGGAAACGCACGGTCACGCTGCGGCGCTGTATGTGCGGCGGAACGAGGAGATTTCGCGCATGGGAGCGCTGGAGAAAATCCGCAGTGCGCTGGGGATGTTTTTCAGCATCCGTACATACCGCGAGGTTCGACGGAGCATCCGCGAAAACCGGATTTCGCTGGTGCATGTGCACAACACGCTGCCGCTGATTGGCCCGGCAGTGTATTACGCGGCATTGCGCGAGGGCGTTCCCGTGGTGCAGACGGTGCACAACTTCCGTCTGCTCTGCCCGAACGCGCTTTTCTACCGCGACGGCCATATCTGCGAGGACTGCACGAAAAAGGGGCTGCACTGCGCGGTGAAGCACCGCTGCTACCGCGGCAGCCGCCTGCAGACGGTGCTCTGCGTGCTCAGCACACGTTTGCACCGCGCCCTCAAAACGTACAGCCGCCTGCATTACATCACCCTGACGGACTTCAACCGGCAGAAGCTGCTGGCGCTTGAGCAGATTCCGCCGGAAAACGTGTCCGTAAAGCCGAACTTTGTGGAACCGCCGGAGACGATTGTGCCATACGCGGCGCGCGAAAATCAGGTGGTGTACATCGGGCGGCTGGATGCGCTCAAGGGCATCCGGCTGCTGCTGGAGGCGTGGGCGCGCTACGAGCGTTCAGGCGGGGGCATGAAGCTGATCATCTGCGGTACAGGGCCGGAGGAAGCATGGTGCCGCGAATATCTGACGCGGGAAAAGCTGAAGCAGGTGGAGCTGCGCGGCTTTGTGCCAAATTCGGCGGCACGGGCGCTGATGGGGCAGTCCAAGGCGCTGATTCTGCCAACGCAGTGGTATGAAGGCTTCCCGATGACAATTGTGGAAGCCTTCAGCGCCGCCACGCCGGTGATTTGCTCGGATTTAGGCAACGCGGGTTCCCTGATTTCGGACGGCGTGACGGGCTTCAAGTTTCCGGCAGACTCGGCGGAACAGCTGGCGCAGACGCTCAATCGGCTGCAGCACGCAGAATCCGTCAGCGAGGGCGCGCTGAAAACGTATCAGGAGAATTTCACGGCGGAAGCAAATTATCGTCAGCTGATGGCGATTTACAGCAAGGCGATGCAGAAAAGCGGCGAAAGGAACGAACCATCATGCGGCTGATTGTGGCAGATGTACGGAGCACCAGCACAGACGGCATTGCCGCTGGGCATTATTTCACCGTCGCGCAGAATTATCTTGACCTGTTCGGCGCGGAGATGGATGTGCGCATTGCGGGCGGGCCGGTGTACGGCGACCGCTTCGGGAATAAGCTGATTCGTCTGCCGCATGATTACATCGTGGGCAGTTCTGCGGTGCGCAACAAACGCGCCGTGTTCCAGAACGTGCGCGCGCTGCTTCGGGAAGCGCAGGATGACGTGATTGTCCTCCAGTGCAGCGCCGTCGCAACAGCGTATCTGGGGCTTGCACTGTTCAAGAAGAAAGAAACGCGGGTCTACGCTATCCAGTACAGCACCGACGGCGTCAATTCGGTGCTGAAGCAGGGGCTGTATGCGCTGTGCAGGCGGAAAATCAGCGGCGTTATCTGCCCCAATGCAGCCATTGGCGCGGCGTACGGGCGGCCGATGTGCGTCGTATCCGATTACATCAGCACAGGAACGATGCAGCCGCCTGTTCCGTATGCGCAGCAGCGCTATGATTTCGGCATGGTCGGGCTGATTACGTCGGACAAGGGCGTTGTTGAAGCGGCAAAGCAGCTGCGGAACACGCCGTATCGGGTGCTGATTGCGGGTCGGGTGCAGGAAGCGCCGCTGGAGGCGGAGCTGCGGGCAGTCTGCGCGGGGGCGAAGAACATCGAGCTGCGGCTGGAATACCTGTCCGAAGCGGCGTATGACGAGGCGATTCGCCAATGCCGTTACTGCATCCTAAACTATTCGGAGAATTACTCCCTGCACAGCAGCGGCGTTGTATTCGATATTCTCTTCCGGGGCGTGCCGATTGTGGGCAGCCGCTGTGGGACGCTGCAAATGGTGGAAGCAAACGAATTGGGCAAAACGGTATCCAGCATGGCGGATTTTGCGCCGGAAAGGCTGCTGGATGAAGCCGTGCATGACCGCTATGTGCGCAACATTGCGCGCTACTGCCAATCGCAGGCGCAGGAGCGGGAAAAGCTGCGGAATTTTCTGACGCGGGGCGCGGTGAAATGACGGATGCCGCACAGCGCAAAGTGAAAGGAGGGGCTGAAGCGTGAAGGTCATGTGGATGGGGAATATTATCCTCCCTGCCATTGCGGAAAAAGAATCGCTTCCCCCGGTGTATATCGTGGGCTGGCTGGTCGGGCTGTCGCGGCGGCTGACGCAGCTGCCGGATGTGGCGCTGACGTATGTGTTTGACGCGCCGAAAGCGCTGACGGGCGAAGTGGACGGCTACCGCTATTACGGGCTGGTCAACCCCACACGCCCTACGCAGCGGTGCGGGGAAGCCTACACCCGGCAGCTGGAGGAAATCCTGCGCAAAGAGCAGCCGGATGTCATTCACCTCTGGGGCACGGAAAATCAGCACACGCTGGCCATGGTTGATGCAGCGGAACGCCTGGGGATGCGCGAGCGGATTGTAATTTCCATTCAGGGGCTTCTGTCCATATACGCGGAGCATTATCGCGCTTATCTGCCGGAACACGTCTGCCACGGGCACACGCTGAAGGACTTGGTGAAGGGCAATATCGTCCGGCAGGAAGCAATCTACCGCCGCGTCGGGCAGTATGAACAGGAAGCCCTGCGCAGGGTGCAGCACGTCATCGGGCGCACCGACTGGGATGCTGCCTGCATGGCGGAGCTTGCCCCGCAGGCGGCCTATCATTTCAACAACGAAACGCTGCGGGACGAGTTCTACACCGGTGAATGGTCGCTGGACAGCTGCGAGCCGCACAGTCTCTTCTGCAGTCAGGCGCATGTGCCGCTCAAGGGGCTGCATCTGCTATTGCAGGCGCTGACGATTGTCCGCAAGCGCCATCCCGATGTCAAGCTCTATGTGGGACGCAAGGACTATGGGCGCATTCCGCCGCTTGCGCGCAATGCCTATGAACGGTACATCCACCGCCTGCTGCGCGAAAACGACCTCTACGACCATGTTGTTTTTACCGGAAGCCTGAATGCACAGCAAATGAAGGAGCGGTATCTAAAAAGTCAGGTGTTTGTGCTGCCGTCGAGCATTGAAAACTCCCCCAATTCGCTGGGCGAGGCGATGCTGCTTGGCGTACCGTGCATTGCGTCGGATGTCGGCGGCGTGCGCTGTCTGATGACGCACGGCGTGGAAGGGCTGATTTATCCGGCAGACGACCCGCATTTGCTGGCGCATAATATCTGCGAGATGTTCGCGCATCCGGAAAAAGCGGCGCAGATGGCGCGCGCCGGGCGGGAACACGCTGGAAAAACGCATGATGCGCAGAAGAATCTGGAGATACTGCATCAGATTTATACGGAGATTGCACGATGAAAATCCGAATCACAAAGAACCATGTGGATGTACTCTGTGTGCTGATTGGCGTGCTGGGCATGGGTTCGCTGTATTTTCAGGTGCTGCGGATGCCGCTGATGGCAGCCATGCTGATTGCGTCGATTCTGCTGCTGACGCGGGCGCATCATCCGAAAATCAGCGTCCAGAATGTACGCCTGACGCTGCTGCTGACGGCGGCGCTGCTGCTGACGAGCTTCGTCAACCCGCAGAACGGCATCCACATCAACGATATTGTCATTTGGCTTTGCAACATCGGCTATGTGCTGGTTCTGCAAAGCTGCATCGGGTATCGGACGTATATGCGGCTGTATACCAAAGTCATGCTGGCAGAGGCGGCCATCAGCCTGATTTCCTTCGTCATCGGCGATTTGCTGTCGCTGCCGCTGCCGCTGCTGCACTACGAAGTTTCCAGCGTCAACGGATTTTATCTGACGCCTTATTTCACCTTAGGCTGGCTGAACATCCCGGTTTTCCACCGCAATGCGGGCATGTTCAACGAGCCGGGCAGCCACCAGATTTTCCTGAACTTCGCGCTGCTGTTCCTGATGAGCGACGAAACGCGCATGGGCATGAGCAAGAAGAAATACTGCTGGGCGATTGCACTGCTGATCGTTACCATCCTCAGCACGCTGTCCACAACAGGCTTTATTTGTCTGGGCGTTGTGCTGCTGACGGTGGCATTCCGCAAAAAGGGCAGGAAAATGGCGCGCAGCATCAAGATAGCGGCGTTTGTTGGGCTGATTTTGCTGTTTGTCATCGAGTCTGCCACGGGCGTGGTGGAACGCAAGATTGTCGGACGAAATTCCGGCGGTTCGTTCTACACGCGGTGGAACGACACCTTCAGCGGCTTTGAAATCGGGCTGGAATCCCCCATTGCGGGACAGGGCATTTTCTCGGAGCGGAAGGCGGAAATCCTGCTGAAACACAGGGTGCAGAACATTTCCAATGGCTTTGCCGCCTTCGTCATGGATACAGGGTTGATTCTCCCGGCAGTTTGGCTGTGGCTGACGTACCGCGGTATCCGCACCAAATTTGCCAAGGCGCGTCTGCTGTATGTGCTGGGCGTTTTCCTGCTGTATTTCCTGTGCATCAACACGGAGGGCGTTTTCCTGAACATACTGTTTTTGGGGCTGCTGGGCAAGTGGCAGCCGGACGCGGAGGAAGCGCCTGATCTGCCGGCAAATGCGCGCAGGCAGAGGAAGCGCAGGTGGCGATGCACTGTGCCGCCGGAAAAACTGCGCCTGACGTTTAACACGCAGCCGGAGGACGCGGCGCAGGAGCAGACAGGCGAAACAGGCGGAGAGGAATCATGAACACAGCATCAAGGAGCGAAAACACGGCACGCAACATCGGTGTAGGCGCAGTACGGCAGGTGGTTACGCTGCTGTTGGCTTTTGCCGTGCGAACGGTGTTCGTGCGCCGGCTGGGCGCGGATTATACGGGTGTCAACGGGCTGTACAGCAACATTCTGGCCATGCTGTCATTGGCAGAGCTGGGTGTGGGCAACGTGCTGGTGTACAGCTTGTACGCACCGCTGCACCGGGGCGACACGGGCGAAATCCAGCACCTGCTGGGCTATTATCGTCGCATTTACCGCCTGATTGCGCTGGCGGTAGCGCTGCTGGGCGCGGCGGTAATCCCCTTCCTGCCGCTCATCATCAGCAGTGAGCTGCCGATGGCGCAGCTGATCGTCTACTATGTGCTGTACCTGGCGAACTCCGTGGCATCCTATCTGGTCATCTACAAAACGACGCTGATTCAGGCCGACCAGAAGGCATATTTGCAAAACATGGTTTCCGCCGCGGCGCTGGTGGTGCAGTATGCGGCGCAGATCGCGTGCCTGCTGATTTGGGGCAGCTATCTTGGCTATTTGCTGATTCAAATTGCCTGCACCCTCCTGCAGAACGCGGTGCTGAGCCATTTAGCGGATAAGATGTACCCCTTCCTGCGGAAAAAGCAGAAATGTGCGCCGATGCACCGCAAGCAGGAGCTGAACGACAACATCCGCTCCATGTTTCTCTACAAGCTGGCGACAATACTCATCAACAACACGGACAACATCCTGATTTCCATCATGCTGGGCACAGTGTTCGTCGGTTACTACTCCAACTACGCGTCGCTGACGACGTATGTGACGACGTTCGTTTCCATCGTGATTACCGGCATTTCCGCCAGCTTGGGAAATCTGAATGCCGAGAAGAATTCGGAAAAGTCATACGCCATGTTCCGCAACCTGATTGTCCTCTTCGGGGCGATTACGGGCTTCTGCGTCGCCGGGTACGGCGCGGTTGTGCAGGACTTCATCCCGATTTGGGTGGGCGAAGAATACCTGATGGACACAGGGACGGTAGCAGCGGTGCTGTTCACGTTCTACCTGAGCACCATCGTCGCGCCCGTGTGGATGTACCGCGAAACGCTGGGGCTCTTCCATCAAATGAAATATATTATGTTTATGACGGCGCTGGTCAACATCCTGCTGTCCATCCTGCTGGGGCACTTCTTCGGCGTGGCGGGCATCATCGGCGCAACAGGGCTGGCGCGGCTCTGCACCATCTTCTGGTATGAGCCGAAAGTGCTGTTCCATCGCACCTTCAGGCGCAGCGCTGCCGCGTATTTCAAGGCGCAGGGAGGCTTGCTGCTGCTCAACGGCACGGTGATGGCGCTGTCGCTGCTGCTGTGCGCGCGGATGGGGCATACGCTGATGTGGATTATCCTCAAGGGCATCACCTGCGCGGCGGTGACGGCGCTCCTGTACACGCTGGCGCTGGGGCGGACGGCAGAATATCGCTGGATGCTTGAAAAAGGGCGGAGTTTCTTGCGCAAATGGAGGAAGAAGGCATGATCGATCAGGAAATGCAGCACTGCCGCAAAATTGTGCGTTTTGACCCTACCATCTCAACAGCGAATCAGGGAGATTTCATCATCCGCAACGCCTGCGAGCATGTGCTGCACGACTGCTTTCCTGTGCAGCTGTCCGTCGCCGTGCCGGTTCGGGACAGGCTGTCGAAAGTGTCGATGAAGCACGTCGGCAGTGCGGATTTCGCATTTGTCTGCGGGACAAACCTGCTTTCCTCAGACATGCGCCGCCAAAGGATGTGGAATATCCGCCTGCGGGACGCGGTGATGATGCGCTGCGGCGATTTGCACAAGCGGGAGCTGCTGAATTTCCGCCTGATTCGTGAGAAATTTCAGCGCACGCATATCATTTTGCTGGGTGCGGGGTGGTATCAATACCAGGACGAGCCGACAGGATACACGAAGCGGATTCTAAAAGCGCTGCTGGATGGGCAGTACCTGCACGCGGTGCGCGACGAATACACGCGCCAGCGCCTGCTGAAGCTGGGCATCACGAACGTGCTGAATACGGCGTGCCCGACAATGTGGGGGCTGACAGACGACAAATGCGCGCAGATTCCGACGCACAAGGCGGAGCGCGTCGTGACAACGCTGACGGACTACCGCAGCAGCCCGGAGCAGGATGCGCAGATGCTGACCATGCTGCAAAAGCACTATCGCGAGGTGTATGTGTGGCTGCAAGCCGTTGAGGACTACGCCTGCCTGCGCCAGATGGATGCGCGCGTGACGCAGAATTTGCACCTGATTCAGCCGAATCTGCGAGATTACACAGCGCTTTTGGCGTCAGGCGGGATTGACTACGTTGGCACGCGGCTGCACGGCGGCATCCACGCAATGAACATGGGCTGCCGAAGCCTGATTCTGGCGGTAGACAACCGCGCAAGTGAAATCGCGAAGGACACGAATCTGCCCGTCCTGCCCCGCGGCGGGAATTTGGATGTGCTGGAGGAGCGCATCTGCTCCGCATGGGAGACGCAGATTGATTTGCCGACCACGGCAATTCGGCAATGGAAAAATCAGTTCCGCGAGACAGATGCAGAGAAAGTGCCTTGATTTTCGTATAAAATGCGGCTTTCTGCGCGGTAAGTATTGACAGCCGACTTGTAATTTGTTACAATATAGCTGGAATTGGGAAAGAGATTGCTATATCCACCGGGAGCACTGCGGCTCGCCGCGAAAAGAAAGATGGAAAACAGCAATCGCTTGCCATTGGCACAACCATACGTCGTGCCGGAAGATTGCACAGAACAAGGAGTGAGGACGATGAAGGACAAAAAGTGGATGCGAAAGGCATTGTCTTTCCTGCTGGCTGTATTCATGGTAACGGGCAGTATGGGAACAGTGCTGACGGCGGCTGCAGAAGAGCCGGAAACTCCGCCGGCGGAAACGGTTGATGTCGCGCCGACGGAAGCACCGGAAGCGACGGATGTTCCTGAAGCAACGGAAATCCCCGAAGCGACGGATGTTCCTGAAGCAACGGAAATCCCCGAAGCGACGGATGTTCCCGAAGCAACGGAAATCCCCGAAGCGACGGATGTTCCTGAAACAACGGAAATCCCCGAAACGACGGATGTTCCCGAAGCAACGGAAATCCCCGAAACAACGGAAGCGCCCGAAATCGTGGACGAAGCAGCCGTAGATTACAGCCGCTCCGTGCTGGATAACGAGTTCTTTGACTCCGGCTTTGCCGCGACATTCAGCAGCGCACAGCTGTACCTGAATCCGACGGGCGATGAGCTGGTTGGCCGGGTAACCGGCGTGGTGTATGTGACGCATCGTCCGCAGAAGGGTCAGCTGAATGAACGGATTTCCGTCTGCGTGTATGACCAGACGGCTGGCGTTGCATATGGCTATCTGGCGGCGGATGCAGTGCATCCTGTGCCGGAAGAGGGCATTGAGAATCAGCGTCACACCGGTGTTTTCGCGAGCGGCGTGGAAATGCCCAGTGCCCTGCTGGTGCTTGCGGCTGCGACGGAAGAACCCGTGCCGACCCCTGCACCCACGCCCGTGCCGACGGAAGAGCCTGTAGTTGAGCCGACGGAAGAGCCCGTTGTCGTGCCGACCGAGGAACCCGCTGTTGAGCCGACCGAAGAACCTGTTGTCGTGCCAACCGAAGAGCCCGCTGTCGTGCCGACCGAAGAACCCGTTGTTGAGCCGACCGAGGAACCCGCTGTTGAGCCGACCGAAGAGCCCGCTGTTGAGCCGACCGAAGAGCCCGCTGTCGTGCCGACCGAGGAACCCGCGTCGACCCCCGCGCCTACGGACGTGCCGGATGACCTCGAAAACATCGACCGCGCGGATGTGATTATTCCGGGCAAACCGACGTTCGAAATGGACAAGGCGACGGCGGAGCTGGGCGAGAATATCACCTTCACCATCCACACGAAGAACGCCACCAAGATTTTGATGTACATTGACGGCAGCGTCAACCGCTACATCTACGACGTGCCCACCGACACGTCGACGCTTACCATGTCCTTCTCCTCGATGGGAAGCAAGGGGGGCAAGCGCACCATCGCGTTCCAAGCCTATAACGGCAATACGCCCGGCGAAAAGTCTGATGTACAGACGATTACGCTGACAAAGCCGTCTGTCAAGCCGCAGGTGACGGTGAAGGATATCGACAAGACGACCGTGGGTCTGGGCGAGAACATCACCTTCACCCTGAGCATCAAGAACGCCACGAAGGTGCTGATGTACATCGACGGCAGTGTCAACCGCCGCTTCGAGAATATCACCCCCGACATGACGGAATACACCTTCACCATGTCCTTCTTGTCGCTGGGAAGCAATGGGGGCAAGCGCACCATTGCGTTCCAAGCCTATAACGGCACGACGGCGGGTGAAAAGACCTCCGAACGTGTTGTGACTGTCGCAAACGAAAGCCCGAACAAGCCGACCGTGACAAGCTGGACTCCGGACAAATCCACGGTTGATTTAAACGAAACCATCACCTTCACCATCAACACCAAGAACACGACGAAGATGCGTGTCTACATTGATGGCAAGCTGAACCGCTACATCTACGACGTGAAGGACGGCGCAACGACGTTCCAGATGTCCTTCTCGACGCTCGGTTCAAACGGCGGCGTGCGCACGGTGGCGTTCCAGCCCTACAATGGCAACACGCCCGGCGCTATGTCCGACACCAAGACGATTACCATCAGCGTGGCGAACAAGCCGCGGGTTGAGCTGCTGAAAATCAGCAATCCGAACGCGACGCTGGGCGAGAATATCACCTTCACCCTGCGCATCAAGAACGCCACGAAGGTGCTGATGTACATCGACGGCAGTGTCAACCGCCGCTTCGAGAACATCACCCCTGATATGACGGAATACACCTTCACCATGGCGTTCTCTTCGCTGGGGAACAACGGGGGCAAGCGTACCATTGCGTTCCAAGCTTACAACGGCGCAGTCGGCGGCGACAAGACCTCCGCAACCACCATTTCCCTGATGAGCGGTTCGTCTGCTGCCCCCGTGATTGCGAATGTCAAGATTGACAAGACGACCGCGGTGCTGGGCGAGCAGATTAAATTCACTGTTTATCTGGACAACGCGACGAAGCTGCTGATGTATGTCGACGGGCAGGTGAACCGCCGCTTTGAGGACGTAACGACCAGCATGTCGAAGTACGAGTTCACGATGTCGTTCTCGTCGCTGGGGAATAATGGCGGCGTCCGTACGATTCAGTTCCAGCCTTACAACGGCACGACCGCGGGCGAAAAGTTTAAGGCGTACACGATTACACTGACGACGACCGTGGTCAACAAGCCGGAAGTCGTCAACTTCACCATGAATCCCAGCCGCGTGAAGCTGAATGTGCCGGTGACGTTCACGGTCAACACCAAGAACGCGACGAAGGTCGTCCTGTATGTGGACGGCAAGGCAAATACCAGCTACCCGACGACTGGCGATGTGACGGTTATCGAGCGCGCCTTCGCTTCGCTGGGCAGCGGCAACGGTGTCCGCACGATTCAGTTCAGGCCCTACTACGGAACGACCGCTGGCGAACTTTCCCCGACGCAGTCCCTGACGCTGTATGTGACCGACGATCCGCTGACTGTGACCGTTCCTGCCGCGAAGCAGGGCGAGGACCTGACGGTGACGTGGACGGCTGCTGGCGGCGCAACGAAGTATCAGCTGCTGCTGACCACGTCCGATGGCACGGCTGCGCTGCTGGGCGAAACGGCGGCGCTGAACTACACGGTGCCGGGTCTGAAGCTGCTGCAGCCGGGCGACTACACCATCACGATTAAGGCGCTGTCCGGCAATACGGAGTTGGAATCTGTCAACAAGGCATTCACCGTGACAGGCGACTTCGTGTTCGCGGTTCGTGACGACTCGACGGGCATTGTGGTCGTCAAGTACAACGGCACGGCATCGACGCTGACCGTTCCGAACACGGTGGCGGGTCTGCCGGTGGTGGAAATCGGCGCGCAGGCGTTTGAGGGCAACACGAAGCTCAAGAGCGTAACCCTGCCCGCGACGATTGAAATCATTGGCCGCCGCGCGTTCGCGGAATGCAAGAACCTGCTGGAAGTCAAGTAAGGGTTCATTGGGATTACGAAAGCCGGGGATTGCTGGAAAGGCAGTCCCCGGCTGTTTTGCTGCGAAAAAAACATACTTGCGATTGACGTTTCCCTGCCTATCTGCTATCATAAGATAAGCGCCCGCTATATGCCGCACACAAAAGGAGGTATGCCCTATGGAGCAGCTTGAAGTTCTGACTGAAGTGCAGGATTTGCGGAAGGTTTGGCCGCATGAAGCACTGGATTTTACGCCGTGGCTGGCGAAGGATGAGAACATCGCGATTTTGGCAAACGAAATCGGCATGGAAATTGCAGTCGATGGGACAGAATCCGCCGTGGGCGATTTCAGCGTGGATATTATCGCGACCGATATTGCAACAGGGCAGAAGGTTATCATCGAAAACCAGCTGGAAGATACCAACCACGACCATCTGGGCAAGCTCATCACTTACGCCGCCGGAAAAGAAGCTCGGACGATTATCTGGGTGGTAAAGCACGCACGCGAGGAACACCGCGCGGCGATTGAGTGGCTGAATAACCACACGGATGACGACATTGGCTTTTTCCTGTGCGAAATCCACCTGTATAAAGTCGGCAGCTCCAATCCTGCGGTGAAGTTCAGCGTGATTGAGAAGCCGAATGACTGGATTAAGAGCGTCAAGAAAAATCAGCAGCAGACAGAAAGCCAGCAGTTCCGCTTGGATTACTGGACAGCATTCAATGACTATGCGTATGCGAACGCGCAGTTCGCAAGGCAATTTGGCAAGCGAAAAGCATCAAACAAAATGTGGATGCACCTGAGCATTGGCTCATCTGTTTATGATATTTGCTTACGCGCGGTTAAAACAGAAAATCTGCTTGTTGTTGAACTGTATATTCGCGGCGACAAGGATCTTTATCATCAGTTATTTGAAAAACAGAATGCCATTGAGCAGGAATTGGGCGTTACGCTTGACTGGCGGGAACTTCCAGAAAAGAAAGCAAGCCGCATTATGCTGACACGACAGGTCGATTTTGACAATCGCAGCGCGTGGAATGCACAGTTTGACTGGATGATGGAGATGTCACTGAAATTCAAGAAAGTATTCAAGAAGTACCTATAATATGAAAATGCCCCCGGAAGCCATGCCTCCGGGGGCATTTTTCAATTTTCCTGCGTTATCTGCTTGCCCTTTTTCCCTTCTCCATTTTCCACAATTCTTCCACCGAAAACTCTGCATGGCAGTTCGGGCAGGCAAAATACGGATTGCGGAAGTCAACTGTGCCAATCATCCTGCCGTCTTCCGTGGAAAAATCGTAGTTCTTCGCTTCTTCGGAACGGGAGTTCACCAAATGATGCGCCGTTTCCACTGTGAGTGCTGCCTTGCAGTGCGGGCAAAAATGCTTCTTCATGAACACAAAGATAGGATGCGAGACGGTGTACTTGATATTTTTCATCAGGGCAGCCTCCTTCCCCCTTGATTGTAGCAAAAGCAGCAGATTTTCGCAAGCCTCTCTATTCCGCCTGAAATAATAACGCCAAAAATCCCCCGGAAGCCCATACTTCCGGGGGACAAACTATCTTATTCCGCCTTTGCGCTCTCTCTTGTATAATTCAGCAGTCCGCCATAGAGGATGCAGCCCTGCTGGCGCGCGGTCAGCGGCATCAGGACAACATAGTCCTCATCCTTCGTGTCATTATGCAGCACGAACGTGTCGCTGCCGCTTTCCACCGTCTCGCGGACGTTCGGCAGACTCAGCGTGTCGCCCTGCGCGATGCGGTCGTAATCCGCCTCATTCTGGAACGTCAGCGGCAGAATGCCATTGTTGATGAGGTTCGCCTGATGAATACGGGCGAACGACTTCGCGACGACAGCGCGGATACCCAGATACAGCGGGACAAGCGCGGCGTGTTCGCGGCTCGACCCTTGCCCGTAGTTCATGCCCGCAACGAGGATGCCGCCGCCTTCCTTCTTCGCGCGCGCCGGGAACGTCGCGTCCACGGGGGTCAGGCAGAAGTCCGACAAGTACGGCACATTCGAGCGGAACGGCAGGAGCTTCGCGTCCGACGGCGCAATGTGGTCGGTGGTGATGTTGTCCTCCATCTTCAGCAGCACCTTGCCGGAAATGGCATCCGCCAGCGGATTGCCCAACGGGAAGGGCTGAATGTTCGGGCCGCGGACGACCTCCACCGTGTCCTCTTCGCCCGGCGCGACCGGGGGGATGACCAGATTGTCGTTGACGGTGTACGTCTCCGGCATCGGGATGTCGAGGTCAATGTCAAGGCAGCGCGGATCCGTCAGCACGCCAGTCAGCGCCGTGACAGCCGCCGTCTCGCAGGAGACAAGGTAAATGCCGGCGGATTTGGTTCCGCTGCGGCCGTAGAAATTGCGGTTGTTCGTGCGAACGGAGACAGCGTTCGTGCGCGGCGACTGCCCCATGCCGATGCACGGCCCGCAAGCGGATTCCAGAATGCGCGCGCCCGCCGCAATCATGTCCGCCAAAGCGCCGTTGCGCGCCAGCATCGTCAGCACCTGCTTCGATCCGGGGCCGATAACAAGGCTCACGTCCGGATGCACAGTCTTGCCCTTCAAAATCCGGGCGACGCGCATCATGTCGGTATAGGAGGAGTTGGTGCAGGAACCGATAAACACCTGATCGACCTTAATCGGGCCGCACTGCTTGACGGTTTCCACGATGTCAGGCATATGGGGCTTCGCGACGAGCGGCTCAAGCGCGGTCAAATCAATGTCGAGGATTTCGTCATACGCCGCATCCGGGTCTGCGGACAGCGGCACGAAGTCCTGCTCGCGCTGCTGCGCTTTGAGGAACGCATGGGTCACTTCATCCGACGGGAAGATGGAGGTCGTCGCGCCGAGTTCCGCGCCCATGTTCGTAATCGTTGCACGCTCCGGGACACTCAACGTTTTCACGCCGTCGCCGATGTACTCCATCACCTTGCCGACACCGCCCTTGACGGTCAGCCGGCGCAGGACTTCCAGAATAATGTCCTTCGCCGCAACGCCGTAGGACAGCTTGCCATGCAGGCGCACGCCGACGACACGCGGGCACGCCAGATAATACGCGCCGCCGCCCATCGCGACCGCAACGTCCAGTCCGCCCGCGCCGATGGCAAGCATCCCAATGCCGCCACCCGTGGGCGTATGGCTGTCCGAGCCGAGCAGCGTGTAGCCCGGCACGCCGAAGCGCTCCAGCTGTACCTGATGGCAGATACCGTTGCCGGGCTTAGAGCAGTAAATGCCATGCTTTTTCGTCACCGTTTGGATGTAATAGTGGTCATCCGCATTTTCAAAGCCAGTTTGCAGCGTGTTATGGTCAATGTACGCCACGGATTTCTTTGTCTTGACGCGCTTGACACCCATCGCCTCGAACTGCAGGTACGCCATCGTACCGGTGGAATCCTGCGTCAGCGTCTGGTCGATGCGGATGGAGATTTCCGAGCCGGGAATCAGTTCACCGCTGAGCAGGTGCGCCGACAGGATTTTCTGAGTCAGATTCATCGCCATGAGGAAAGGACTCCTTTCATAATATGCACAATGCCCAAACGGGCGAAAACAGCCGAATGAACAGCTTCATGATACAGGATTCGGCGCGGTGCGTCAATGCTTTCGGGCGGAAAGAACACAAAAAGCGCAGGCTATGAAAAACTCGCCGGATGTTTTAGACATACAGCCTCTTGACAGCAAAGCTCCTATATGGTATTATTTGAAGCAAACTACTATATAGGAGCATTTGCATGAAAATGAACGGCGGATTTCTTGTTACCAAAATAAAACAGCTTGGAGACCGAATCTTTGAGAAGATTCTCAGCGAAAAGAATATTGATGCGTTCAATGGAGCCCAGGGGCGCATTCTTTATGTGCTATGGCAGGAGGATGGAATCTCGATCAGGTCGCTCTCGATGAAATGCGGATTAGCGATAACATCTCTTACGACGATGCTGGAAAGAATGGAACATCAAGGGCTGATAAGCCGTGTTCAGTCTGAAACGGACAAAAGGAAAACACTCCT